>DGYFJ06201__coassemble_549_pt1 | contig 51529 bp, 39 predicted proteins | sample DGYFJ06201__metabat2_low_PE_015 | metagenome-assembled genome bin DGYFJ06201
TGGAGGCGGCCGAGTTGGCTGCGGACGGTGAGCGACCTCGGTGAAACTGACTTGGCTGGCGGATGCCGCCCGCCAAGCAACCCAGGCAACGAGCTCGGTCGACCAGTTGCTTGCCTTCTCGTAGCACTGGTTCACACGAGGCTGACGCACCGCAATCGCTCATTTCCCGCAAGGGTTGAGCGTGGTCTTGCCGCTGGTTGCCGGCGGCGGGGCGGTGTCACCGGAGCTACAGCGGTAGGGCCTCGACCTCGGTGCCGGCGGCGAGCTCGGTGACGTCCGCCGGGATCTCGACGAGCACGTCGGCGCGGGCCATCGAGGCGACCAGATGCGAGCCGGGGCCCGAGACGGGTGTGGCGGTGGGGAGCCGGTCGGTGGCGTCGGCGGTGTTGGGGGAGCTCAGCGCGGCCCGGAGGTACTGGACACGGCCGGCCGGCGAGGTGATGTCGCGGGACAGGCGGGCGCGGACGGGACGGATCGGTGCGCGGCCTACCGCCTCGAGGATCACCGGCCGCAGCAGCACCGTGAACGACACGAGCGCGCTCACCGGATTGCCGGGCAAGCACACGACGGGCGTGTCCCGCCACGACGACATGCCCTGCGGCCCACCGGGTTGCATGGCGATGGGGGCGAAGCGGGCGCCGTCGCGATCACCGAGGACCTGGCGCACCACCTCGGCGTCGCCCATCGACACCGCGCCGACGGTCACCACGAGGTCGGCGTCGCCGGTGGCCGAGTCGAGGGCGGCGGTGAACTCCGCCCGGTCATCACTGGAGGTCAGGGTCGCGGTGACCTCGCAGCCGCACGCCTTGAGGGCGGTGGCGAGTGTGAGTGAGTTGGACTCCCAGATCTGGCCCGGCCCCAGCGGCTGACCCGGCGCGACCAACTCGGAGCCCGTGGCGATCACCCCGACGCGCGGGCGCGGCCGGACGTCCAGCCCGGACTCGCCGAGTGAGGCCGCCGCCGCGAGATGCCGCGCCTCGATCTGCGTGCCGGCCGGGATGACGGGATCACCGGCCCGGACGTCGTCACCCGGGCGACGCAGGAACTCCCCGGCGGCCCGCGGGGTGTGGACCAGCACGGTCTCTGGATGGCCGTCGCGGGCGTCCGCGGGTGCGCTGTCGAGGGAGGTGTCCTCCACGGGGACGACACAGTCCGCCCCCTCGGGCACGGGCGCGCCGGTCATGATCTTGCAGGCCTCGTCGTCGTCGACCCGGGGTGAGGACCCGTCGCCGGCGTGCACGGCACCCACGACGGTGAGACGCACCGGCGCCTCGGCGCTCGCCCCGGCGACGTCCGCGGACCGCACCGCGTACCCGTCCATCTGCGAGTTCACGAACAGGGGCAGGTCCACCGGCGCCAGCAGATCGCGGGCCAGCACCGAGTCCGCGCAGGCGGCCAGCGGCAGGTGGGTGGACTGCGCGGCGCGCTCGAGCATCGGCGCCAGATGCGCGCGCACCTGCTCGCGGTAGCTGGAGGGAGACGGCCGTTCGGGCAGATCTGTCATGCCTCCACGGTAACCGCGTTGTACTGTCCTTACCGGCCGCGCGCGGCGGCCCGGATGAGCGGCGAAGGGTGGCGACAACGCGTGGCCGAGGCGAAAACTGAGACACGATCAGGGCTGTGGACCGTCCACGGCGATGGGAAGAACATCGCTGCGGGCGAGGTCGTGGGCCCGATGGAGCGGCTGAGCTGGCCGCGGACGATCGGCATCGGCGCACAACACGTGGTGTCGATGTTCGGGGCGACCTTCGTGTTTCCCATCATCATGGGGCTCAACCCGCAGCTCGCGATCCTGTTCTCCGGCGTCTGCACGCTGCTGTTCCTCGCGGTGGTCAAGGGGCAGGTGCCGAGCTACCTCGGAACGTCCGTGGCGTTCGTGGGTGCCGTGGCCGCGATCCGTGCGCAGGGTGGCACCAGCGCCGAGGTGACCGGCGCGATGCTCGTGGCCGGCGCCGCGCTGCTCGTGGTGGGCGTGATCGTGCACTTCGTCGGTGGGCGCGTGGTGACCGCCGTGCTGCCGCCGGTGGTCACGGGCGCGGTGGTGATGCTGCTCGGGTTCAATCTCGCGCCCGTCGTGGCGGACACGTACTGGCCGCAGGACCAGTGGGTCGCGCTGACCGTGATGATCGTGCTCGTCCTCATGACCGTGGGCCTCAAGGGGTTCGCGGGGCGGATCGCGATCTTTCTCGCGCTGATCTTCGGCTACGTCCTGTCCTGGGTGTTGGACCTGGTCACCGGGCCGATCACGTCGTTCAGTGCCACCGCCGGCGAGGTGACCGAGCACATGCGCGTGGACTGGTCCGGCGTTGCCGACGCGGCCTGGTTCGGGCTGCCGCCCATGACCGATGAGGCCGCCGGCGTGGTGGGCATCCATGCGCCCGACTTCTCGCTCGCCTTCGTGCTGCTGGTGGTGCCCGGCGTGATCGCGCTGATCGCCGAGAACGCCGGACACGTCAAGGCGATCGGCGAGATCACCCGCACCGAGACCGACGGACTCATGGGTCGGGCCCTGGCCGCCGACGGCGCCGGCACCGTCCTGGCCACCTCCTTCGGCGGCTCCGCGACCACCACCTATGCCGAGAACATCGGCGTGATGGCCGCGACCAAGGTGTACTCCACCGCCGCGTACGTGGTGGCCGCGCTGACCGCGATCCTGCTCGGCTGCTCGCCCAAGCTCGGCGCCGTGATCTCCGCGACGCCCGGCGGCGTGCTCGGCGGGATCACCGTGGTGCTCTACGGCATGATCGGCCTGCTCGGCGCCAAGATCTGGAAGGAGAACCGGGTCGACTTCGGTAACCCCCTGAACCTGGTGCCGGTCGCGGCGGGCGTGGTGATCGCCGTGGGCGACACGACCCTGCACATCACCGACTCCTTCCAGCTCGGCGGCATCGCGCTCGGCACCCTCGTCGTGGTGCTCGGCTACCACCTCGGCCGCGTGATCGCGCCGGGCCTGCGCGCCCAGGCCGAGCGGGACGAGATCCACGAGCTGACCCTGCTCGGGCCCAATCCGGAGGTCGAGGATCCGGGGGCTGGTCAGGGCGCGGAAGCCGGGGAGGGCCCGGGGGCCGGGGAGGGCGCGAAGACATGAGGCCGCGGGGGATCCTCGCGACGCTTGCCGTGGTGATGTCGGTGAGTTCCGGATGCGTTCTCGCCCCGCCCGACCGGAGCGCCGAGTTCGGTGAGCTGGTCGACGAGCTCAGGTCGATGCCGGGCGTGAACGGGGTCCGCGACCGCTACTCCAGCGGCTTCAGTCAGGGCCGGGAGCTGCGTCTGGAAGTGCTCGTCGAGGACGCCGCGACCGTGGGCGAGCTCGCCGCGGTGAGCGACACGGTGCGGTCAGCGGATGCAGGCGGGCAGTTCGATCGATTCACCCGCCGCCTGATCTTCGCGCTGCCGCAGGACTCCCGCTTCTACTCCGGGGTCTCCAGGTTCGTCGTGGGCTGGGGCGGGTGGCAGGCGGGATACGACGCCCCCGCGGCCTGCTGGCTGGAGTTGACCCACCTGTACCCAGGGCTCGTGGTGGACACCATCGGCCACACTCCCGGAGCCGAGCGGAACCTGCTCGACGTCTACCTCCGGACCGGGCCGACAGCGGAAGCCGGGCCGGCCGGCCCGGACACCGTCACCGCCGAGCGGGCTATCACCCGCTGCCTGGAGGTCGGCGGGCCCGGCGGCGGATACGAGATCCGGTTCCGGCTCGACGGTCCTGTCGTTGAACTGGCCGGCAGTGCGCCTGATGTTCGGCGTGTGCTGGCCCTGCATCGGGTCCTGGCGGGGCTGGGTGGCTCGGGCGAGGAGTACGCGGTCGCCGGGTTCCGGATGGACGGGGACGAGTTGGCGGAGGTGACGGTCGCCGCGGTGCCCGAGGCGGCAGGGGTGGCTGAGCCGGATGCGGAGGCGGTTCTCCGCGATCTTGACTCGGCGACCGCGGGGGCGGGGGTTCCTGGTGGTGAGGTGGGCGAGCCGCGCATACTCGTGGCGGAGTAGCGGGTGCTCCGGCGGACTCGGCGATACCCCGGCTGATCGTGACTCTCGTCCTTAGACTGGCCGGGTGAGAAGCTCTGGCGGTGGGGCGCGAGTGAGGGTCGCCGCTGCGGTGGTGGTTGCCCTGGCCGCCATGGCGGCCGGGACAGCCTGCTCCGCGCGGCCCGCGGACCGGATGATCGAGTTCGACATGCTCGTCGCCGAGATCGAGGAGATGCCGGGCGTTGCTCGTGTTCACTCCCGCTACTACAACAACGATGAGCAGGGCTCGATCGTCTCTGCACGTGTGGAGATCGAGGACGCGGCGGCCGTGGAGCAGGTCGCTGCGATCAGCGACCTCGTCAAAGAGAACAACACCCGGGTCGGGTATGACGGCTACGACAAGACGCTGCAGTTCATCCGCTCGAACCGGAACGCGATCTACACCAACTACTCCGAATTCGACGTCGGCTGGGACGGGTGGGCCACTGAACTCGATGCCCCCGCGGGCTGCTGGCTGGAAGTGACCAGCCGGTACGACGACCTGCTGGTGACTTCGGTCAGGGACGGTCGTGGGGCCGATCAAGGAGATTCAGGTGGCGGCGAGCCGCCGCTCCCGTTCGACCCGCCCCGGACGGTCCTTGACGTGCACTTCCCGCCCGATGCCGACGAGAACGTCCGAGTGGAGGAGGCACTCCCGCTCTGTCTTGACTACGGCGGCCCGGATGGGGAGAACACTGTCAGGTTCCGGCTCGACGGACCGGACATCGAGCTCCTCGATGACACCTCCGCAGACAGAGCACTGGAGTTGCACCGAAAACTGGCCTTCACTGAACGGCCCTACGCCGTCACGGAGATCATCGTGCTCGACGGCGACCCGGTCGAGGTGACAGTCGAGGCGCCTGAGGGTGCGCCGGTCCCCGATGGCGATGTGGTGTTCCGCGATCTGGCCTCCGAGGCCGGGGTCGAGCGGGTGGTCGTGATGACGTATTCCACCAGCGGCGATCGGATGTTGCCCGGAGTGCGGGGTCCGGTGGCGACCGAAGTCCGGCCAGAGAGTGACCGAGGACGCTGATAGACCGGCCGCATCGGGCCTAGACTGGCGTGAACGCCCTCAGAGGGGAGGTATCGCCGTGGCAAGTCCCGAGACCCGGACGCACTCTCCACGCCCCACGACGCCGCTGCTCATCGACTCCTTCGGTCGCGTGGCACGAGATTTGCGTGTGTCACTGACCGAGAAATGCTCCCTGCGCTGCACCTATTGCATGCCCGAGGAAGGGCTGCCGGCGATCCCGGACGACCGGCGCATGACCGCCGACGAGGTCGTGCGCCTGGTCGCTCTGGCACACCGCAAGCTGGGAGTGCACGAGGTCAGGTTCACCGGCGGGGAGCCGCTCATGCGGGCCGACCTCGAGCAGATCATCGCCGGGACCCGCGCGGAATGCCCGGACCTGCCGATAGCCATGACCTCCAACGGAGTGGGCCTGGAGCACCGCGTGGGTCGACTCGTCGACGCCGGACTGGACCGCATCAACATCTCGCTCGACACCGTCAACCGCGCGGAGTTCGCCGAACTCACCCGTCGTGACCGGCTTCCGTCGGTACTGCGCGGCGTCCGGGCGGCGGTCGCGGCCGGACTGTCGCCGGTGAAGGTCAACGCCGTGCCCATGCGGGCCACCCTGCACGGTGCCCCCGACCTGCTCGAATGGGCGCTCGCGGAGGGCGTGCAGTTGCGGTTCATCGAGGAGATGCCGCTCGATGCGGATAACACCTGGTCACGGGTGGAGATGGTGACGGCGCAGGAGGTGCTCGACTCCCTGTCGACCCGCTTCGAGCTCGAGCCGGCGGGACGAGATGACCCGTCCGCGCCTGCCGAACTGTGGGAGGTCGTCGGACACACGCGGCCGGACGGGAGTCCCGCGACGGTCGGCGTGATCGCGACGGTCACCCGTAACTTCTGCGCAGCCTGCGACCGCACCCGCCTCACCGCCGAGGGCACCGTCCGGTCGTGCCTGTTCAGCGACGACGAGACCGACGTACTCGGGGTCCTGCGCTCGGGGGCCTCCTCCGAGGAGGTGGCCGAGGTCTGGCGAGGCGCGATGTGGGGCAAGCAGGCCGGACATGGCATCGGCGGCACGGCATTCCACCGCCCGCGACGATCGATGGGGGCCATCGGTGGGTGACATGTCCGAGACGGGCGCTAGGGTCGACGATGTGAGCAGCAATCCCAGAGTGATCACCGTCGGCTATTACGCCGCGGCCGAGGACGCAGCGGGCACCGCCCGTGAGCACCTGCACACCGCCGCCACGACCGTCGGAGAGTTGGCGCGGGAGGTGTGCGAGCGTCACGGTGAACCGTTGGCCAGCATCGTGACCGTCTCGTCGTTCCTGGTCGGGGACGAGACCACCAGGGATCCCAATGCTTCGATTGCCTCGGTCTCGGAGGTCGACGTCCTACCGCCGTTCGCAGGAGGCTGACTGGTGCGCGTTCGCCCAGCACTCTCCGTCCTGACGGCCGTCCTCATAGGTACGGGGACCGCAGCATGCACGAACGAGGAGCCCGAGTCCGAGGTCGTCACCATCGGAGTGGCGGCGGCACCGTCGCTGGCCGAGTCGTTCTCCGAGCTCATCAGCATTTTCGAGGCCGAGCACCCGGGCGTGCGGGTGAGCATCGAATTGGGCAAGTCCACCGTGATCGCCGAGGGGCTGACCTCGCGACAGGACATCAACATCTTCGCCTCCGCCAGCCAGGAGGCCATGGATCACGCCGTGGCCGCCGGTGTGGCGGTCGAGCCCCGGCTCTTCGCCCACAACCATGTGGTGATGGCGGTGCCCTCCGGAAACCCCGAAAACGTCAGGAGCCTGAAGGATCTTGAGCGCGACGACCTGGAGGTCGGATTGTGCGAGGTCGCCGTGCCCTGTGGACAGGCCTCGGAAGTCCTACTGTCAGAGGCGGAGATCACGCCGGTCCACGTCGAGTACGCGTCCGGTTCGCGGGCCCTCACCTCGCAATTGGCGGACAACGATGTCGGCGTGGGCATCGTCTACCGGACCGATGTGGCGAGCTCCCACGGGTGGGTCACGGAGGTGGACGTGGACGCCAGGGACCGCGAGCTCCAGCGGGCCGCCGGCTCGGTCAACTATCTTCTGGCACGGGTCCCGGGGGCGATCGTCAGCGCCTCCGAGGAAGGCGAGGCCACCGCGACGGAGGAGTTCATCGAACTCGTGCTCTCCGATCGGGGACGGCTCGCCCTCAACAATTCGGGGCTTGAAGCCGTCGAGGGGTGACGGCGCCCGACCCGCGGCGTGGAAAATCCGCACCGCGTGTGGGTATTAACGAGGTCTTAGACTCTGCAGGCATGAGCTCCGCTGAACCGCACGCCCGGTCACGGCAACGGGGATCGTGGCACCGGCGTGCGACCAGACCGGTCCAGATATGGATGATCGCCCTGGTGATCATGGGCGTCGTGCACCGCTGGGTCCCGGCATCCACCTGGGTGATCGTGCACCTGTTCACCCTGGGGCTGATCACCAACTCGATCCTCGTGTGGGGCCAGCACTTCACCGAGACGCTCCTGCACCGTCGCCCGCCGGACAGCGCCCGGGCCATCCAGGTGCGCCGGATCATGGTGCTCAACGGCGGCATCGTGGTGCTCGTGGCCGGAATGATCGCCGCGTTCCCGGCGGCGGTAATCGCGGGGGCGGCGATCGTGGGTGGCGCCGTCACCTGGTACATCGTGGACCTGGTCCGGCAGATCCGGGCCGCCTCCCCGACCCGCTTCAAGCCGATCGTCAAGTATTACGCCGTAGCCGCGGCGTTCCTGCCGGCCGGCGCGATCGCCGGGGCGTTCATGGGTATCGGTGTGCCCGAGGAGTGGGCGATCCGGCTCCACGCCTTCCACCTCGCGGTCAACGTGCTGGGTTTCGTGGGGATCACCGTACTCACGACGCTGGTGACCTTCTGGGCGACAGTGCTGCGCGCGCCCATGGCGAAGGGCCAGGACGAGGCCGCCACCCAGTCGCTGGTATTACTCTCCGTGTCGGTGGTCGCGGTGGCGCTCGCCTCGCTCACCGGGGCCTGGCTCATCACCGCCGCTGCGCTGGTCGTGTACCTCGGCGCCGTGCTGTGGCACCTGTACTACCTCGCCCGCATGGCCAGGTCCACGCCCCCGCGCGAGTTCGCGTCGATGAGCATCGGCTGCGGCCTGATCTGGCTGCCGCTGGCCGTGGGCTGGGCCGCGTGGCTGGTCGCGGACGGGCGCGTCGACGACCTCGGCGCGGTGACCGTCCCGCTCCTGGCGGGCGCGGCCGCCCAGATCCTGTTCGGGGCGATGAGCTTCCTCATGCCCACCGTCATGCGCGGCGGGCCGGCCGCCGTGCGCGCCGGGATGATCGAGATGAACCGCCTCGCGATGTTCCGGCTGGTGCTGGTCAACGCCGGGCTGATCGTGTTCCTGCTACCCGGCGGCACCAGCTGGACCCGCGTCGTCGGCTCGTCCCTGGCCTTCCTCGGCTTCGTGCTGTTCCTGCCGGTGATGATCCGCGCGGTCCGCGCCCAACTGGCCGTGATCCGGGAGACCGCCGCACTCCGGGCAGCGGGTAAGAAACCGGCCCGGGTCTCCGCTGACACTCCTCGGCCGGAGATCGCGCCGGGTGCCCGCAGAAATATTGCCGGCGCAGTGGCCGCCGCACTGGTGGTGGTGCTCGCGACGGGAACCGCGTTGGCCGTGGACCCGTCCTCGCCACTTCGGAGAGCGAACAACGACGTCGTCGTCGCCCCTACCGGGAACACTACAACCGTCGAGGTCGCGGCGGTGGGGATGCGGTTCGTCCCCGACGCCGTCACGGTCCCCGCCGGGGACCGACTGAAGATCGTCTTCACCAACGACGACGACACCAACGTCCACGACCTGTACCTCACCAACGGCACCGACTCGGGCCGCGTCGAGCCGGGCGACACGGTGACCATCGACGCGGGGGTGATCGGCCGATCGCTCGAGGGGTGGTGCACGATCGCCGGGCACCGGGCCATGGGCATGACGTTCGCGGTCCACGTCGAGGGAGGCGATCCCGCGCAGGTGGGCGGCGAGGGTAGCGGCGCGGGCGGCATGGGGCCCGGCTCGGACGGTCACTCCATGCACGGCCGTGGTGGCGGCCCGACCGACGCGATCGACGTGCTCTCGCCGCCGTCGGACGACGTCGTCACCCGCGACCCCGTCCTGGAACCCGCACCGACCGGCCGCGTGCACCGCGTCACCTTCACCGTTGAGGAGACCGTCGACGAGCTCGCGCCCGGGGTGAGGAGGCCGGTGTGGACCTACAACGGCGAGATGCCCGGGCCCACGCTGCGCGGCAAGGTCGGCGACGAGTTCGTGGTGACCCTGCGCAACGAGGGCACGATGGGACACTCGATCGATTTTCACGCCGGCGATGTGAGCCCCGACGAGGTGATGCGCACCATTCCGCCCGGCGAGGAACTCGAGTACCGGTTCACCGTGAAACGCGCCGGCGCGTGGCTCTACCACTGCGCCACCATGCCGATGACCGGGCACGTCGCCGCCGGGATGTTCGGCGCGCTGATCGTGGACCCGCCGGACCTGCCGGAGGTCGATCGCGAGTACCTGCTGGTCGAATCCGAGTCCTACCTGGGCGCCGAGGACGAGCCGTTCGACATGGCCAAGATCGCTGCCGAGCAGCCCGACCTGGTGATGTTCAACGGGCACGCCACCCAGTACCGGCGTGACCCGCTCACCGCGCGCGTCGGCGAGACCGTCCGGATCTGGGTGGTGGTGGCCGGGCCGAGCGACGGCACGGCGTTCCACGTGGTGGGGTCGCAGTTCGACACCGTCTATAAGGAGGGTGGCTACCTGCTGCGCGACGGGCGCGACGCCTTCGGTGGTCGCGGCGGCGGGGCCCAGGTTCTGGACCTCGCGCCGGCGCAGGGCGGGTTCGTGGAGATGACCTTCGCCGAGCCCGGCCGGTACACGTTCGTCGACCACTCGTTCGCCGACGCCGAGAAGGGCGCGACCGGGTTCATCGACGTGGAGTGAGGGCGGGCGCATCGAGAAGTGGGTTCGGCGCACCCTCCTCTCGGCAAACGTGTGCAGAACTCTCTGCTCGTTGGCGTGCTGGCCTGAAACCCCGCCCTCAGCCTCGGATGGCGCGCAGCCGCTTGACCCCGGACCACGCCATGGCCAGATACGTCACAGCCCAGACCGCGACGGCCGCCCACATCAGTTCCCGGCCGATCCAATTGGTGAGCGGGACGCGGTCGGTGTCGCCGAGCGCCATGCTCGAGGCGGCGAACATGCCGAGCGGGAAGACGATCGACCACAGCGCCGGCGTGTACGTCAGCGGCACGCGGCACATGCCGTGACGCCATATGCCCACCGCCACCATCACTGGCAGCAGCCATGCGGCGATCCCCCAGAACATCACCAGCAGCCCGCTGACGAGCCCGCGGATGTCGTCGACGATCGGGGTGGAATCCATGCCCACGATGTGGGTGCCGGCCACCACCACCAGCGCCGATAGCCCCATGAGGATCCAGTACGGCGGCCCGATGTCTCGGGGACCGACCGGCAGGGTGATCAGCCGCATCATCACGAGGACGGCGGTACAGAGGTAGAGGACGATGCCCATCGACCACGAGATCACCGCAACCACCGCCAGCACGTCCTTGCCCGAGGTGGCGTGGTGCTCGAGGATCGCCGCGCCGATCGCCCCCGAGTGGATCGCCACCGACCACAGGAACCAGGTGCCGTCCACGTCGGCCAGAACCGAGCCCGTCTTACGGGACAGGAGGATCAGCCACGGGACGACGTAGCCGAGCACGATCGCCGCCACGGTTCCGACGACCAGCAGTGCGGTGGCCGCCAGGTGCTTGTGGGTCGCGAGCGCGGCGGCCAGGACGTTGGTCGCCGCGGGGAAGGTGAAGAACTGGAAGGAGGTGCGGGGGTTTGTAAGGTCGACGACGACGTCGTGGCGATACGCGCCGAGCCTCCAGAGAGCCAGGAGCACGAGCACCGCATACTCCAGTCCGGTGACGATCAGGAGTATGTCGGCGGCGGTGTGCCAACCGCGTTGGTCTGCGCCGATGGTGACGATCCCGGTGCCCATGACCAGGGCGAAGTAGCCCGGCGACATGTGCTTGGGGGTGGGCCAGCCGCGGGGGCTGACCGGCTGGGTACTGGTTAACGTCTCGGAGGCTGACACGCCTGGGCCTCGCCTCCTCGCCTGTGTTCGGTTGTCATGTCCCGGCCTCTACTCGTGGTGATGACCGTGTGCATGGTCGTGGTCGTGATCGTGCGGATGCGTGTGGTCATGCGGTCCGGCGGCCGGGCGGGGCTCGCCGCGGGCGGCGGCGTCGTCGGCCTCGATCTGGTCCCACACGTCGCCGTCGAGGATGCTGACCACCGACGCGGGGAAGAGGCTGTTCTCCTCCCGATCGATGTGCTCCCGCAGACCGTGGACGAACTCCTCGCCCAGGTCCCATTCGCCGTCGATGATCCGGTCGATCAATCCGTCGAGCGTCGTGTGCTCGCCGCAGAGCCGGTCGATCGCGTCGCCGTACGCCTCCTCCTCGCGGCGGAGGGCGGCGAACAGGCCGCGTTCCTCGGCGCCGGTGTGGGGATGCAGGAGGTCCCGGGTCTGGACGGCGAGGTCGTGCGCTCGGCCGGTGTCGGTGGTGTTGATCGCGCGCAGCATCTCGCCGGACAGGTTGATCAGCCGCACATGCTCGTCGGCGAACCGTCCGATGATCGTGTTCTCGTGGCAACCGCAGTACTGGCACATGGGACGCTCCTCTATCGCCTTGTCCGGACAAACCTCGAGCCGACCATCCCGATGAACGCGACGGTCCACGCGGCGACCGCGACCCACATCCAGGTCTCGCCGATCCACGCCACGATCGGTAGGTCGTCGGCGCGGCCGAGGTACATGCCGGCCACGGCGTACATGCCGAGCGGGAAGACGATCGACCACCAGGTGGGTTCGAAGCGGAACGGGACGCCCCGGGCCACGTGTCGCCAGTAGCCTACGGCGGTGAGAACCGGGATGAGCCAGGTCGCGAAACACCAGAAAACCACCACCAGGCCTGCGACGAGCCCCCGGACGGCGTCGACCATTGGCGCGCTGGACATCTCGACGATCCGCGCGCCGGCGACGACGGTGATGGCGATCGCGCCCATGGACACCCAGTACGGGGGGTCGAGTTCCTTCGGATCGAAGGGGTAGACCATGAGCCGGAGTGAGACGTACACGGCGCAGGCCACGTAGAGGACGACGCCGACCGACCACGCGGTGACGGCGAGGATGGCCAGGGCGTCCCGGGCGTTGTCGAAGTGGGGCTCGAGGGTGGCCGCACCGACTGCCACGGACTGGGCGGCGACCACCCAGATGAACCACGTGCCGTTGGCCTCGGTGAGGACCGATCGCTGGGTGCGGGACAGGACGGCGACCCACGGGACCGTGTAGCCGAGCAGGAGCCAGGCGATCGTGGAGATGGTGAGCAGCACCGCCGCGACCGTGAGGAATCCCTGTCCGGCGAGTCCGACCGCGAGGACGTTGGTCCCGGCGACGAAGGTGAAGAACAGGAACGCGGTGCGGGAGTTGTGCAGGTCCGCCCCGACCGCGGCGCGGTAGGCCGCCAACCGCCAGATGTTGAGGATGACCAGCACGATGTACTCGATCGCGGTGGCGATGAGCAGCACGACCGACAGGGTGTGCCAGCCGCGCTGCTCGGCGCCGATGGCGACGATGCCCGTCGCCATGACCATCGCGAAGTACCCCGGGGAGAGGTGCTCCGGAGTGGGGAGGCGTCGCGGCAGGGCGGTATCAGCCGCGGGCGCCACGGCCTGCCTTGTGGCGGGACCTGTCGTGGCCGATCTCCCGGCTCACGTCGCCCACGTCCTCGCGGATCCAGCCGCGGCGGTAGGGGCGGTTGCCGAACTGGCCGGCCGGGCGTGAGCGGTACACGACGTACGGGCGCCACAGGTATCCGACGGGTGCGGAGAAGACGTGGACCAGACGGGTGAACGGCCAGATCGCGAACAGCAGGAACGCCACGATCGCGTGGGCCTTGAAGGTGAACGGCGCATCAACCATCAGCTCGGGGTGCGGCTGGAAGTAGAAGATCTGCCGGAACCACACGGCCAGTTCCTCGCGGTAGTCGTAGTGGCCGATGATGTTGCCGACGACCGTATTGGACATGCCGAGGAAGATCGTGGCGGCGAGGAAGACGTACATCACCTTGTCGTTGGTGGTGGTCGCGGAGAAGACCGGGCCCACCATGCGTCGGCGGTAGATGAGGATCGCCAACCCCACGACGGTGCAGACGCCGGCGACGGCGCCGATGCCCACGGCGAGCCAGTGATACATCTCGTTGGTGATGCCGATCGCCGCGGTCCACGACTTGGGGATGATGAGGCCGATGATGTGGCCGCCCACCACGAAGAGGATGCCGAAGTGGAACAGCGGGCTACCCCAGCGCAGGAGCCGCGACTCGTACAACTGGCTCGAGCGGGTGGTCCACCCGAACTTGTCGTAGCGGTACCGCCACCAGTGCCCCACGATGAAGATCGCGAGGCAGACGTAGGGCAGTACCACCCAGAGGAAGACATCGAGGAGGCTGACGTTGGCGTCGGTCATGGTCGGGCCCCGCTTTCCAGGTAGGACGAGGAGGTGAATGCTTCGAGCCCGACCTCTTCGTCGGGCGGGCCCTGGGCGACGAGACGACGCACGGCCTCGTGGTCATCTCCGCCGATCGGCGGCAGGGTGGCGGACACGGTGTCCAGGGCTCCGGCCCAGGCGGACCCGCGGTCGTTCAGGGACAGCCGGAGCAGTTCGAGTCCCGGCCGGTGGGTGACCAGCAGGTCCCGGCAGCGCTGGAGGTCGTGCTGTGCCCCGAACTCGAGGAGCACCCCGAGGTGGTCGGGCAGTTCCTGCGCATCGAGCTCCGCGCCGGACGCCTTGTAGGCCTCGACGAAGTCGACTAGCGCGACGCCCCGCTTGCGGGTGTCGCCGTAGCGGAAGTAGGTCAGGTACAGGCAGCAGCGGCGACGCAGGTCGAAGGTCTCGACGTATTCCGCCTGGACGTCGGCCAGGTCGCTGGACTCCAGGTGCTCGATCAGGCCGAGCAGCGGCCTCGCGACCGTGCCCCGGTCGTCGATGAGCTGACGGATGAGCGGCAGCCGCTCGATCAGCTCGGGCGTCGGGTAGTCCAGCAGCAGTGACACCGCCTGGTAGAGGGAGCGGTCCTCCGGGACCCCACGGCCGACCTTCGGCGCGGAGCCCGGCATGACCGCCTGCCGGACGCGGGAGAACAGGTCGGTCCCGAAGCCGGTGCCGGCGAGAAAGGTGGGCGCCACGGCTCAGTCCTTCTTTCCCGGGAACAACCCGCCCGTGCCGAGGCCGTCCCAGTTGAGCAGGTTGACCCGCCGACCCTTGTCCGCCGGGGAGGCGATGGTGTCGGAGGTCTGACGCTGCTTCAGGGCGTGGAAGTTCTCCACGGCGATCGGCAGCGCCTGGTCTCCCGAGCCCTCGCCGAACGGGCCGGATTCGCCCATCATGCCGGGGCCGCCCTCGTAGTCGAGGCTGCACTCGGTCGCGAGCTCCTCAAGGGAGTGCGCCTGCTCCTGGTGCGCCGACGGGATGACGTACCGCTCGTCGTAGTGCGCCAGCGCGAGCAGGCGGTACATGTCGTACACCTCCTCCTCGGTCATTCCCACGGCCTCGCAGATCTCGGCGCGCGGCTCCCGACCGAGGTTGATGTCACGCATGTAGGTGCGCATGGCGGCGAGTCGGTTGAGGACCTCGTGGATCTTGTCCACGTCGCCGGCGGTGAACAGCTCCGCCAGGTACTCCATGGGGATGCGCATGGTGTCGATGGCGCCGAACAGGGTGTCGGCGTCCTCGCCGTCGCCGCCGTCGGCGGTCACCCGGTCGACGATCGGGCTCAGCGGCGGGATGTACCAGACCATCGGCATGGTCCGGTACTCCGGATGCAGTGGCAGGGCCACCTCGAAGTCGTTGATGAGCTTCCAGATCGGCGAGCGCTGGGCGCCCTCGATCCAGTCCTCGGGGATCCCCTCCGCGCGGGCGGCCTCGATGACCTCCGGGTCATTGGGGTCGAGGAAGCAGCTGCGCTGCGCCGCTAGCAGATCGTGCTCATCCGGCACGGACGCGGCCTCGAGCACCTTGTCCGCGTCGTAGAGGACGAGGCCGATGTAGCGCAGGCGGCCGACGCAGGTCTCCGAGCACACGGTGGGGATGCCCACCTCGATGCGCGGGAAACAGAACGTACATTTCTCGGCCTTGCCCGTCCGGTGGTTGAAGTACACCTTCTTGTACGGGCAGCCGGTCACGCACTGCCGCCAGCCGCGGCACTTGTCCTGGTCCACCAGCACGATGCCGTCCTCGACGCGCTTGTACATCGCGCCGGAGGGGCACGAGGACACGCACGACGGGTTGAGGCAGTGCTCGCAGATCCGCGGCAGGTAGAACATGAAGGTCTCTTCGAACTCGGTCTTGATCTCCTCGGAGACCTTGGCGAGGATCGGGTCGTCCTTCATGTGGGTCGGGGAACCGCCCAGGTCGTCGTCCCAGTTGGCCGACCACGAGATCTTCATGGGCTCGCCGCTGATGAGCGAATACGGGCGGGCGACGGGCGTGTGCTCCTGGAGCGGGGCGGACACGAGCGTGTCGTAGTCGTACGTCCACGGCTCGTAGTAGTCGTCCATCGACGGCATCGTGGGGCTGGAGAAGATCTCCAGCAGCTTCTTCACGCGGCCGCCGGCCTTGAGCTTGAGGCGGCCGTTCTTGCCGAGCTCCCAGCCGCCCTTCCAGCGCTCCTGGTCCTCGTAGGTCCGCGGGTAGCCGAGGCCGGGCCGCGTCTCGACGTTGTTCCACCACACGTACTCGGTGCCGGACCTGTTGGTCCACGCCTGCTTACAGGTCACCGAACACGTATGACATCCGATGCACTTGTCCAGGTTCATGACCATGGACATCTGAGCCATGACGCGCATCAGTACTTCACCTCCTGCGAGCGGCGACGGATGACCGTCACCTCGTCGCGCTGGTTTCCGGTCGGGCCGATGTAGTTGAACGCGTAGTTGAAGTGCGCGTAGCCGCCGATGAGGTGGCTGGGTTTGATGAGGATGCGCGTGGCCGAGTTGTGGATGCCGCCGCGCTTGCCGGAGGCCTCCGCGATGGGCACGTCGACCGTGCGGTCCTGGGCGTGGTGCATGTAGACCGTGCCGGACGGCATCCGGTGCGAGACCACCGCGCGGGCGACGACGACGCCGTTGCGGTTGACCGCCTCGACCCAGTCGTTGTCGACCACCCCGATCAACTCGGCGTCCTCCTTGCTCATCCAGATGGTCGGCCCGCCTCGCGACAGGCTGAGCATGAGGAGGTTGTCCTGGTACTCGGAGTGGATGGACCACTTGTTGTGCGGGGTCAGGTACCGGACCGTCAGCGCCGCGCCGGCCCCCGAACCGTCGGTGCTGCCGAGCACCGGCTCGCCGTACAGCTGGTGCATGTTCAGCGGCGGGCGGTAGACGGGCAACTGTTCGCCCACCTCGGCCATCCAGTCGTGATCCATGAAGAAGTGCATCCGGCCGGTGAGCGTGTGCCACGGCTTGAGACGCTCGACGTTGATGACGAACGCGCTGTACCGGCGGCCACCGTGCTCGGAACCGGACCACTCCGGGGAGGTGATGACCGGCTGCGGACGGGACTGGGTGTCGGCGAAGGTGATGCGCTTGCCGGCCTCGTCGCGCGACAGGTCCGCCAGCTCGCGGCCGGTGCGGGCCTCGAGCTGCTCGAAGCCCTGGGTCGCCAGTCGGCCGTTGGTCGTCCCGGACAGCGCGAGGATGGCCTCACACATGCGGATGTCGGTGTCCAGGCGGGGCCGGCCCTTGCCGACGCCCTTGCGGGTCTCGCCGTTGGCCTTGAGCAGGACGCCGATCTCCTTGTCCGGCTTGAGCATCATCCCCTTGACTGGCATGCCGACCTTCTCCGCGAGCGGGCCGAGTGAGCCGAACTTCTCGCCGAGCAGTCGGTAGTCGCGTTCCACGGCCACGATCTTGGGGAAGTTCTGCCCCGGCACCGGCTCGCACGAGCCGTCCTTCCAGTCCGACACCGTGCCGCCCGGGTTGGCCAGGGCGTCCGGGGTGTCATGGGTCAGCGGGACCGCGACCACGTCGGTGCGGGTGTCGAGATGGCCGTGACTGAACTCCGAGACCTTCTCCGCGAGCAGGCGGAAGGTCTCGAAGTCCGTGCGGGTCTCCCACGGCGGGTTGATCGCCGCGTTGAAGGAATGCACGAACGGGTGCATGTCCGTCGAGGACAGGTCGTGCTTCTCGTACCAGGTGGCCGCAGGGAACACGAGGTCCGAAAACAGGGTCGTGGAGGTCATGCGGAAATCGAGGGTGGTGAGCAGGTCGAGCTTGCCGTCCTCGGCGTCCTCCCGCCACACCATGTCCCGCCCGCGATGGCCCTCGGGTGCCTGGTCGGCACGCAGCGACGAGTCGGTGCCCAGCAGGTGCTGGAGGAAGTACTCGTCGCCCTTGGCCGACGAGCCCAGCAGGTTCGAGCGCCACACCGTCAGGACCTTGGGCGCGTTGCCGGGCCCGTCCGGGTCCTCGGCCGCGAACCGCATCGAGCCGTCCTTGATCCGGCTCACCACATGCTCGGCCGCGGAGACCCCGGCCGCGGCGGCCTCGTCGCCGAGATCGAGCGGGTTCTCCGAGAACGTGGGGAACGAGGGCATCCAGCCCAGACGCGCCGACATGGCCACCAGGTCCGGGGTGCTCATCCCGGCGAAGCGGTTCTCGCCCGTCGCCGAGGCGAGGGTGTCCGCGCCGTACGAGTCGTACTTCCACTGCCCGGTGTGCAGGTAGAAGAACGCGGTCGAGATCATCTGCCGCGGCGGCCGCGACCAGTCCAGACCCATCGCGACCTGTTGGAAGCCGGTCAGCGGGCGGACCTTCTCCTGGCCGACGTAGTGGGCCCAGCCGCCACCGTTGACGCCCTGCGTCCCGGTGAGGATGGTCAGCGAGAGGAACGCCCGGTAGATCAGGTCCGAGTGGAACCAGTGGTTGGTGCCCGCACCCATGAGGATCATCGAGCGGCCGCCGGACTCCAGGGCGTTCTGCGCGAACTCGCGACCGATCTTCTCGGCCTGCTTCGCCGGTACGCCCGTGTGTTCCTCCTGCCAGGCAGGGGTGTAGGGATGCGGGTCGTCGTAACCGGCCGGCCACTCACCGGGAAGGCCCTCGCGGGCCACACCGAATTGGGCCATCATCAGATCGAGCACCGTGGTGACGCGGATGTCGACCGGGTTGTCGTCGTCGTCCCGTCCCTTGATGGTCCGGAAGGGCACCCCGCGGGTGATCGTGCCGGCCTCGCCCCGCGCGGTGTCGAACCGTGGCAGGACCACCTCGGCGGTCCCGTCCCGGCCGTCCAACATCGACAGTGACGGGTCGATCTCGCCCAGGTCCAGGTTCCAGTCCCCGGCGCCCTGCTCGCCGAACCGGTGACCCAGCGTGCCGTTCGGCACCACGGGGCGGCCCGTGACCGAGTCGAACAGGACCGTCTTGTTGGCGGCGTTCTCGCCCGGATCCTCCGCGAGCACGCCCGCGGCGACCGAGTCGGCGGTGACGAACTTATGCGGCTGGACTGACCCGTCCTCGCGCGTGCGGAGGGTGACCAGGAACGGCAGGTCCGTGTACTGCTTGGCGTAGCGCTCGAACTCCGGCGTCGCTCTACGGGCGTAGAACTCAGTGAGCACCACGTGCGCCATCGACATGGCCAGCGCCCCGTCCGTGCCCGGGTGCGGGTGCAGCCACTCGTCGGCGAACTTGGTGTTGTCCGCGTAATCCGGCGAGACCACCACGACCTTCTGGCCTTTGTAGCGGGCCTCGGTCATGAAGTGCGCGTCCGGCGTACGCGTGACCGGGACGTTGGAACCCCACATGACCAGGTACGACGAGTTGAACCAGTCCGCGGACTCGGGCACGTCCGTCTGGTCGCCGAACACCTGCGGCGAGGCCACCGGCAGGTCCGCGTACCAGTCGTAGAACGAGAGCATCGAGCCGCCGAACAGCTCGACGAAGCGGGAGCCGGCGCCGAACGAGGCCATCGACATGGCCGGGATCGGGGAGAAGCCGGCGACGCGGTCCGGACCGACCGTCTTGGCGGTGTAGACGTGGGCGGCCGCCGCGATCTCCAGCGCGTCCTCCCACCGGCAGCGGACGAGCCCGCCCTTGCCGCGGGCGCGCTTGTACCAGGCGGTTTTCTCCGCGTCCTCGACGATCGACCCCCAGGCATCCACCGGGTCGGCGTGCTCATTGCGGGCCGCGCGCCACAGCTCGAGCAGGCGGCCGCGGACGTACGGGTAGCGCACCCGGGTGGGCGAGTAGGTGTACCAGGAGAACGCGGCGCCACGCGGGCAGCCGCGGGGCTCGTACCCGGGCATGTCGTCGCCGATGTCCGGGTAGTCGGTCTGCTGCGCCTCCCAGGTGATGATCCCCTCCTTGACATACACCTTCCACGAGCAGGAGCCCGTGCAGTTGACGCCGTGGGTGGAGCGGACCACCTTGTCGTGGCTCCAGCGGTCGCGGTAGAACACGTCCGCCTCGCGGCCGCCCTCGAGGGTGACGGTGCGCAGGTCGTCGGAGGTCTTGCCGCGGCGGAAGAACCGGCCGGCCTTGAGGATGGCGTCCGAGGCCGGGCCGTCGAGTTCCGCCGAGCCGTGGGATCGCGCGCGGTCCTCGCCGGACGAGGGGCGGGGTGAGTCGAGGCTGGTCATGCCGGTGTCCTTTCCGTAGCGGTGGACTCAGTGCGAGGGGTGCGGAGGAACCACAGCCAGGTGAGTACCGCGGTGACGATCGACAGTGCGAAGAGCAGGAGGAGGCCCGTGCGGTAGTTGCTGTCCTGGGTCCAGAAGTAGCCGAGCAGCAGTGGCGGGACGAAGCCGCCGAGGCCGCCCACGGCGCCGACGATGCCGGTGACGGAGCCGACCGAGGACGGCTCGACCAGCTTGGCGACGAGGGCGAACACCGCGCCCGAGGCGACGCCGAGCGAAGCGGCCATGATGAGGAACACCGCCGTTCCCACCGGGTAGAGCCGGTTCTCCATGCCGATCAACGGCATCTTCTCGGACGCCGCGGCGGCCATGAGGCCGGTGATGACGTAGCTGACCACCAGGACCCAGGCGCCGTCGAACTTGTCCGAGAGCGCACCGCCGAGAGGGCGACACGCGACCGCGATCACCACGAAGATCGCGGTGCGCAGCGACGCGTCCTCGACGTCCAGCTCGTAGAAGTTGTGCAGGTAGGTGGGCAGGTAGACCGAGAACGCCACGAACCCGCCGAAGCCCATCGCGTACATCCACGACAACTTGATGGTGACCGGCCGCGCGAGGGTCTTGGCGGCCTTGACCACCCAGTTACCCGTGGCCGGCGTCCACGCGGGAGAGTTCTGCAGCAGCATCCGGGCGACGACCGCGTAGATCGCGAGCAGGACCGCCACCAGGATGAACGGGGCCTGGTCGCCGACGGCGTCCCGGAGCCGGAGCGTGGTGAACGCGGCGATGGCGGTGCCGCCCATGCCGGCGCCGAAGATGCCGATCGCCGTGCCCCGGCGGTGCGGGGGGAACCACGAGTTGACCATCGGGACGCCGACCGCGAACGAGGTGCCGCCGATGCCGAGGAAGAAGCCGCCGATCAGCAGGGCGGCCAGGCTGTTGTTGACGAATCCCACGAACAGGGTGGGGATGATCGTCAGCGCCGCGATGAGCGGGAACATCGTGCGACCGCCGATGCGGTCGGTCAGCGCACCGACCGGGATGCGGCCGAGCGAACCCACGACCACCGGCAGCGCCACCACGAGCGACTGCTGGAACGAGGTCAGCCCCAGGTCCTCCTTGTAGGTTGCGCCCAGCGGCCCCATGAGAGCCCATGCCCAGAAGGTGAGCAGGAACCCGACGAAGGCCAGTCCGAGGACGAGGTTTGCTTTCTTCGGGTCGAGGGCTTCGTTGGCTGTGTGAGGCGCAGGGGAGGAGGGAACGGGGTCGGAGCCTGAGGACACGGGATGTCCTTTCACGTCAGAGTCTCGCGGCGGTGGAACCGAACCTGGGAGGCTCGGGCCCGAATCTTGAGTGTGCGACACAGGGTGGGACTGGGGTGGCGAGTTGGGCGAATGTGTTGGTGTTCGTTACCGGGTAAATACCTTCCTCGAAAGTGATTTAGACGGTGCTTCCGAACTGTTCGGTCGCTACCGTTCGGCGGGGGCTGTCTGGTCGCTTGATGGCTCCTGAACAGTGCTTATTCCGGTGGCTTCACCTCGCGCGACGAGCCCGGCCTCGGTGGACAGCCGCCGGTCGCGCAGGAACAGAGAGATGACGAACCCGAGGGCGGCGATCGGCACCAGGTAAAGGAACGTCGGTGCCATGGCCTGGGCGTAGGCGTTGACCACCTCGGTATGGATTTCCTCGGGCAGCCGCTTCATGGTGCTGGGGGTCAGGTCATCGGCGGAGAATCCGTGGGGCAGGTCGCCGGCGGGGATCGCGTGGAAGATCGGGGCGAGTTCGGAGGCGAGCCGACTGGTGAACACCGCACCGAACAGCGACGTGCCGATCGCCGCACCCATTTCGCGCAGGAAGTTGTTGGTGGATGTCGCCGTTCCGACTTCGGTGGACGCGACCGCGTTCTGGACCGCGATGACGATGGTCTGCATGACCAGGCCGAGCCCGAAGCCGAGGGCGAAGATCATCGCCCCGAACAGGACGATCGACATATCGCCCTTGATCTGGGTGAGCCAGGCGATCCCGCCGGTGGTGATCACCATGCCGATGATCGGGTAGATCCGATACTTGCCCGTCTTGGTGATCAGCAGGCCCGAGCCGACAGACGTGATCATCAAGCCCACGGTCATCGGCAGCATGTAGAGACCGGAGTCGGTGGGGTCGAGGCCTCGCGCCATCTGCAGGAACGTGGGCAGGTAGGACAGCGCGGCGAACATCGTGATGCCCAGGACGAAAGCGATCGACACCGACGTCGAGAAGACCCGGTCCTTGAACAGATAGAGCGGGAGCAGCGGCTCCGAAGCGCGGGTTTCTGCCCAGATGAACAGGCCGAAGGAGACGACGATGACCACCACGAGACCGATCAACCATGGGTCTGACCAGTTGTAGTGCCCGTCGGGCGCGATCGACGACCAGCTCGTCACCAGCACCACCGCGGAGGTGAACACCACCAACAGGAACGTGCCGAGAACGTCGAACGGTCGCGCACTGCGCTGAGTGGGCAGTTTCAGGGCGAACCAGGCCACGGTGAAAGCGATGATCCCGACCGGCACGTTGAGCCAGAAGACCCATCGCCACCCCGGGCCCTCGGTGAACCAGCCACCCAGCAGCGGGCCCACGACCGCGGCGATGCCGAAGATCGCCCCGATGGGTCCCATGAACTTGCCGCGCTCGCGGGCGGAGACGATATCGGCGATGATCGCCTGCGAGGAGATCATCAGCCCGCCCGCGCCGAGACCCTGGAAGGCCCGCCAGGTCACGAGTTCGATGAAACTCCCGGACAATGCCGACCCCGTGGAGCCGATGACGAACACCGCGATGGCGAACAGGAACGGCCACCGCCTGCCGTACATGTCGCCGACCTTGCCGTAGACCGGCATGGCGACGGCGATGGTGAGCAGGTAGGCGGTGACGATCCAGCCCTCGTGGGCGACCGCCCCGAGGTCACCGACGATGGTCGGCAACGCGGTACTGACCACCGACTGGTCGAGTGAGGACAGGAACATCGCGGCGACGAGGGCGCCGAAGATGACGTAGACCGTCCGACGGTCGAGTTTGACCGTGGGTTCGCCGTCAGCGGACATCGTTTCCTTGCCATTCTCAGCCACGAACCTCAGGCTATCGAAGAAAATTTATCTCGCAGCCGAAGTGTGAATTGGAGTTGGGGCCGCGCGATTCGCCCATTTCCCGCCGACGACGCCGAGCGCCGTCGGCAGGGGTAGGGCACCGCGACTAGACCAGCCAGTCGTTGGGGGCGAAGAGTTCGGCGTGGAGCCGCTCGGCGGGGATCCCCGCCTCGAGGAAGGTCGGACGCACCGCCTGGAGGAAGCCCGGTGAGCCGCACAGGAACACGTGCGCGTCCGCGGGGAGCTCGACGGCCGACAGATCCATGAGCCCCTGATGGACGGTGCCGGGACCGGACGCGGTCTGGGCGCCATCCTCGTACCAGGTGTGGACCTGCGCATCGGCGAGCAGTGAGGACTCGCCGGCGACCTCGCTGGCCAGAACGTGCTGGTCGGGCGAGCGATCGGCGTGCAGGACCAGAACGCGGCGTGCGGGCTCGTCGGCGGCCAACTGGGCGAGCATGCCGAGCATCGGGGTGATGCCGATACCGGCCGAGCAGAGCACGACGGGTGCGTTGTCGGTCCCGACCTCGGCCTGATCCAGGACCAGGTCGCCGAAGGGCAGCGTGACCTGCAGCTCCGTGCCGACCTGTGCGGTGGCGTGCAGCCAGCCCGAGACCTCGCCGGCCGGGCAGCCGCCGGTCGGGTCCACGCGGCGGACACCGATCCGCCAGGTGCCGTCACCGGAGGCGGTCGAGAGCGAGTACTGGCGCAGCTGGCGGGCACCGTCGGGCAGGACCACGCCAACCGAGGTGTACTGGCCCGGACGGAAGTCGGGCAGTGGCGCGCCGTCGGGGCCGGCGAGGGTGAACACGGCCACCGAATCCGTGACGTCCTCGCGGGCGATGATCGTCGCGGTGCGGAACACGTCGCCCGGCTCGACCTGGGCCTCGGCGTAGAGGCCCTTCTCGAAGTCGATCAGGACCGAGGCCATGATCCAGTAGACCTCGTCCCAGGCTTCGGCGACCTGCGGGGTGACGGCGTCACCGAGAACCTCGACAATTGCAGAGAACAGGTTGTCGTGGACGATCTGGTACTGGTCGGGCGTGATACCGAGGCTGGCGTGCTTGTGGCCGATGCGCGAGAGCAGGTCGACCGGGCTCTTGCGGTCCACCAGCATGGTGGCGAACGTGGCGATCGACGCGGCCAGTGCACGCTGCTGGGCGCCCAGCTTCTGGTTGCCGCGGTTGAACGTGTCACGGAGGAGTTCGGGGTGGTTTCCGAACATGGTCTTGTAGAACAGCGGCGTGATCTCGTCGATGTGCGCGCCGATCACCGGCAACGTCTCGCGGATGACCGGGACGTTGTGGGCGGACAGCTCCCGGGGGTGCGCGAGGATCGACTCGAGGGAGATCAGTGACGTGGTCATGGCAGCCTTTCCGGACCGGCCCCTACGGGTGTGGAGGCGTTGGAAATGAGCCTGCCAGAATGCGATTCAAAGATGCGCATTCAGAGCGTGTGAGTTCGAATACCTACTTGAGCTGGATATTTATCCGCGACGTTTGTAGAGATCAGAAGTGCACGTCAAGGTTGGTCAGGAGAGCGCGCTTTGGACATTTCTGGATGGCCGCGATCGCCCGTGCGGCGAGCTCGGACTCCGCGTCCTCGTCGATGGTCGGGCGGAGAACCGTGGTCTGGAAGTCCGGTTCGTCCGGGTCGGTGAAGACCTCCGGGGCGATTTCGTGGCAGCGGCCCTAGCCCTCGCAGTCGTCAGTGACCTGGATGTCCATCGTTGCCTCCGGTGGGGGTGAAACTCGGTTCGAGAGTGAGTAGGACCTGGCGGGTCGGGGAGTGGACGATGTCGTTCACGGTGAGCGCGTCCAGGGTGCCGAAGAACGCTTCGCGCGCCTCGGCGAACGCCCGGCGCAGACGGCAGTTTCCCGACAGAGGGCAGGGCTGATCGCCCTCGCATTCCACGGCTTCGCCGGGGCCCTCCAGTTCGCGCAGGAGGAGTCCGACGGACTGTTGGCGGCCGGCGTCGGTGATCCGGAGGCCGCCGCCGCGCCCGCGACGGGAGGCGATCACCTCGAGTTCCACGAGTCGCGAGACGATCTTGGCCACGTGGCTGGGGGAGGCGTTGACCGAGGTGGCGATCGCTCCGGCGGTCATGCGGTCGCCGTCCCGGTCACCGACCGCCAGGAGCATGAGGGTGCGAAGCGCGAGATCGGAATGGCGGGAGATGTTCACCCGTCCATGATCGCATAATGCGAATCTGAAAGTCGCATTTGAAGAGCGCGCCCGGGCGGGGCGGCCGAGCAGGGGTGCGACGGTCAGTTCACCGGCGGTCCAGGGGCTCTCAGACCCAGTCGACCAGCTCGACGAGGTCGCCGGGGCCGGTGTCGGAGCCCTCGGGGATCAGGGCCAGCGTCGGCGCGCCGATGAGATCGGCCAGGTGGGCGGTGCGAACCCGGCCGGAGATCGCACAGCCGCCGGAGCCGTCGGGACGGGCGGGCAGGATCCGTGACCGGGAGGGGGCTGCCAGCGCCGCGCGGTCGGGGGTGGCCACGAGAAATGGGGTTCGCCGGCGACCGGTGAGCGCGTCGACCAGCGCGCGGCCCGTCGTCGCGGCGGCACACACCGCGGCGAGGGGATTGCCCGGCAGTCCGAGGAGGGCGCCGCCGCCCGGAAGGGCCGCGACGAGCTGCGAGCCGCCGGGGCGCACCCGCACGCCGTCGAGCACAATCCGCGCGCCGACCCGGTTCAGGGCGGGGCGGAGGTGGTCGGCGACGCCCCGGCCGGTGGCGCCGACCAGGACCAGCACCTCGCCGGCACCCCGCGGCTGGCGGAGGAGTTCGTCGAAGGCCTCCGCGGTGTCCGGGCAATGCGTCACTGCGGATGTAGAGAGCGCCGGCGTCGCCGCGGGCGCGAAGCCGGCGCGGGCGAGAACCGCGCCCAGGAGCGGGCCGACGGTATCGCGGATGCGGCCCTCCGGCAGCGGCGACGGCGAGTCCGCGGGCAGCACCTCGTCGCCCGTGGTGACGACGGTCGCCCGGACCGGCCCGCGTACCGCGACGCGGTTCAGGCCGGCTGACAGCGCCGCCGAGGCCAGTGCCGCGTCGAGCGTCGCGCCCTCGGGGGCCAGGGTGTGACCGGCGGGCCAGTCCTCCCCGGCGGGCCGCAGGTCGTCGACGCCCTCGGCGGCGGACAGGGCCGTGACCAGCGCGGGGGCGGAGCTCGTGTCGCCGGCTGAAACCTCGACCAACTCGTGACGCAGGACCCGATCGGTGCCCGCGGGGGCCAGCGCCCCGGTGGCGATGGGCGCGGACCGGCCGGGGTCCAGGTGCGCCGGGGAATCGTCGCCGGCGCGCCGGGCGGCACCGGTCAGCTCCCAGGGGCCCGGCCCGGCCAGTGCGTACCCGTCCATGGCGGACACCCGGCCGCGCGGCATGGGGTCCGCGGAGTCCAGGGGCGCCGCGAGCACTCCGCCCACCGCGTCCAGGGGTGCGGCCTCGACCGCCGGCACGGTGTCGAGGCCCGCGGCCAGGACAGGGCCGACGTGGGTGAGGGCGACGGGGCCGTGTCCGGCCAGGTCGGACCAGGTGTCGACGTCCCCGGCGTGGTGGCCGACGGGAACGCGGATGAACTCGTCGTCGTCACTAGGGGTGTAAAGGGCGCGGACGGGGCGTCCGGCGGGACCGCCGGAGTCGTCGAGTCGTGCCAGTCGTGCGGCGAGCGCGCGTCGGTCCCAGGCCGCCAGGAGGTACTGGTCGTTGCCGGCGGCGTCCACGCCGAGCGCGGCCGCCGAGCCCGAGGAGCGAACCGCGTCCACGAGCGCGCGGAGGGTCGCCGCCTCGAGTCCGGGCAGGTCACAGGCCACGATGACGACGACGTCGACATCCAGCTCGTCGCCGAGTGCGGCCACTCCTGCGGCGATCCCGGCCACGGGACCGGAGTGCGGTGGCTCCTCGCGGGTGTCACCACCGGGGCCGACAGTGACGACCGCGTCCGCCACCGCCCGGGCGGCGCCGAGGACGGACTCGAGCATCGGGCGACCGGCCACCACGAGGCGGGCCTTGTCGAGACCACCGAGTCGACTCGCGCGTCCCCCGGTGAGGACGATCGCACCGGTGGTCGGGGTCATGTGGGTGTCTCCTGGGGCTGGTCGTCGTGGCCGCCGGAGGGGGTGGCCAGCCGGTCGCGGAGGAAATCGTCGACGAGTCGCTCGACGTCCGCATCAGTGAATTCGCGCAGGCCGATGATGCGAGCCATCACCACCGGGCCGGCGAGTTGGGCCACCGCCAGGTCGCGGTCGCCGGGGATGAGGGTGCCCTCGGCCTCCGCCGCGGACAGCGCCTCGTGCAGGGGTGCGGCGTAGGCCTCGACCACGCCTCGGCGGAGCTCGCCCACGTCATCGTGCTCCGAGGCCGAGCGGCCCATCGCCATCCACGCGAGCATCGACTGCTGCATCGGCACCCCCTGCACGAGGCGCGTCAGTTCCAGGTTCAAATACAGGAGCTGCTCGCGGACCGGGACGCCGACCGGAGCCTGGGCCGGGGCGGGGAGCAGTCGCTGGAAAGCCGCGGCGATCAGGGAGTCCGTCGACGGGAAATTGCGGTACAGCGTGGTTCGCGCGACCCCCGACAGTCGCGTGACCGCCTCCACGGTCACCGCCGCCGCGCCACCGGAGACGAGGAGGTCCGCCGCCGCATCGAGCAGTTTGCCCCGCGATCGGATGCGGCGCGGGTCGCTGGGCGTGGTCATGGCTCCCATTGTGGACTGTCCCTCCGGAGGGGTCGTGCGATACCGTGTCTGGAGCAAAGCGATACCGACAGTATCGTTTCCCATGACGACCCCGGGAGGGCCCGTGCTCGAACTGTCCGCAGGACGGCGGCGCTGGCTGCTGTTCGTCAACATCGTCGCCGTCTCGATCGTCGTGGCCACGATGTCCGCGCTCTACACCTCGCTCCCCGACATCGCGGTGGCGATCGGTGCCACCCAGGCCGAACTCACCTGGATCGTCGACTCGTACACGCTCGTCCTGGCCGCGTTCGTCCTGACCGCAGGCGCGCTCGGCGACAGGTTCGGGCGCCGCGCCACCCTCATCGTGGGGCTCGCCCTGTTCACGGCGGCGTCGGCGCTTCCGCTCTGGCTCGACTCGCCGATCTGGCTGATCATCCTGCGTGCCTTCGCCGGACTGGGCGCCGCGTTCGTCATGCCGTCCACACTGTCCCTGCTCACGGCCAGTTTCCCACCCGAGAAGCGGGCCATGGCGGTGGGTACCTGGGCGGGCTTCGCCGGCATCGGTGGCATTGTCGGCCTGGTCGGCTCCGGACTGATGCTCCAGGTGTGGTCCTGGAAGTCGATCTTCCTCGTGATCTCCATTCTCGGCGCCCTGACCTTTATCGCCGCGTTCACGATCGGGGAATCGTTCGCCGCGCGTCACGGACGGCCGGACGTCGCCGGAGCGGTGTTCTCCGCGTTGGCCGTCGGAGGAGTGGTCTACTGGCTCATCGAGGGGGCGCAGACCGGCTTCGGTGAACCCTTCGTCGTCGTCGCCCTCATCGTTACGGTGGTGAGCTTCGCGGCATTCATCGTCGCCGAACTACGCGCCTCCACCCCGCTCCTCGACATCAGGTACTTCCGGCGCCGGGGCTTTGCCACCGGATCGATCTCGGTCGCTCTGCAGTTCCTCGTGATCTTCGGGTTCTTCCTGCTCATCGTCCAATACCTGCAGCTGGTGCAGGGCTACGACGCGCTCGGCGCCTCGATGTCGCTCGCGCCGATGGTCGTGCCCGTCCTGGTGCTGTCGCTCATCGCCCCTTGGCTGGCCAGTAAGATCGGACTGCGGATCGTGTCCGTGGTGGGGATCGCCGGCATCGCCGCGGGAATGTTCCTGCTGTCCGGCCTCTCCGTGGACTCCACGTACTTCGATGTGCTCTGGCCGCTGTCCATCGCCGCCGTCGGTATGGGACTGTCCACCGCGCCGGCCACCTCCGCGATCGTGTCCGACATCCCCGCTGATGAGCAGGGCGTGGGCGCGGCGGTCAACGACGCCATGCGCGAGGTCGGCGCGGCTATCGGCATCGCCATCGGTGGCAGCATCCTCGCCGGCCGTTACGCCCGCGACATCGTGGACGTGCTGCCCGGCGTGCCCGAGGCCGGACGCGACGCCGTGGAGGGCTCCTTCGCCGGAGCGGTCGAGTTCGGGAACACGGTCGGTCCCGCCGCGCAGCCGATCGTGGACGCCGCCGCCGAGATCTACGCGAGCGCGACCGGGGACGCCCTCTTCGCGCTCGGACTGGTCGCGGCCGGCGCCGCGGTTTTGCTCCTGTTCATCGCGCCGGGGCGTGGATACGTGCCGGTCGGTGATCTGGAGGACCGCGATGCGGCCGACGGCGACGAGGCTGACGGTGACGAGTCTGATGGTGGTGACGCGCCGGTGGACAAGGCGGCCGGAGGCGCTGCCGACGATGGCGCCGGCGCCACCTCTGGGGCTGACGCCGACGCCGTCCCGAATCGGCTCTAGTCCGGAGTCAGTTGTAGTTCGGGTTGTTGAAGGTCGGGATCTCGATGGTGATCGGCATCCGCAACTCGGCCATGTAGTACAGGACGAACTGGCGAAGGAGCTCGTCGAACATCCAGTAGGCCTCCCGGGGCAGGCCGTGGGTGAGTAGTCCCTCGCGGACCGCGATGAACGGGCCCCAGGCGGTCTCCAGGAGCGGGCTCCAGGGCTGCGCGACGATCGCTGAACGAGTCGAGGTGTCTTTCGCGAGTTCGCTCCGGGCCTTCCGCGAGAACCCGCTGCTGGCGAACCTGCTGGAGAACGAGCGGGATTCGGTGGTTGGCTCGCTCATCGGCCAGGACGGGCAGATGATCGCCGCCGTGCGTCGCTTCGTGGCCGGCCGGCTCGCCGCCGAGCAGCGGGCCGGACACCTCCACGCTGACCTGGACATCGACCTCCTGGCCGAGATGTTCGTCCGGATCTGTGCTTCGTATCTGACCATTCCCACCGACCTCGTGGATCTGACCGACGACGCGGCCCTACGCGGCATAGCTAGGCAGTTACTCGTCCCAATGCTCGACTACCGCCAGGGCTGACGCACGGCGCCCGGTCGACTGTCGGGCCCGGCCCCGGTCCCGGTGGGCGCCTTCACGCGCAGGCCTTTCCGGCAGCCCCGCATCGAGCAGTGGATTCAGCCAGCATCGTGCGAGTGCAGACGTGCGAAACCCACTGGGCGATGAGCTGAGCTGGCAGAGTGCGGGCGCGCGCCGGTTGCACGCCGCTACGCTCCTGTTCCTATGCGCGTCCCGCTGCGGTGCTTCGCTCGCTGGCGCTCGCGGAGCTCCTCGGGGCCGACGGTCGCGCCTCGAACCGAACGGTCACCGCCTTGAAGCCCGGCGTATTGGACTCCCGCGCCACGTTCTCGCGGTGGACCAGGTTGTTGGCCTCCGGGAAGTAGGCGGCGCAGCAGCCGCGGGCCGTGGGGTAGGAGATCAGCCGGAACTCGTCGGCCCGCCGCTCGCTGGCCACCCCGTCGGAGCCGGTGAACACGCTGACCACATCCACCAGCTCGCGGTCGGCGAAGCCGAGTTCGCGCAGGTCGTCGGGGTGAACCAGGATGACACGCCGCCCCTCCGAGATGCCCCGGTAGCGGTCATCGAGCCCGTAGAACGTGGTGTTGTACTGATCGTGTGAACGCATGGTCTGCAGGATCAGATGCCCGGCCGGTGCCTCCAGCCACTCCAGCGGCGACACCGTGAAGTGCGCCAGGCCTGACTCGGTCGCGAAACTCCGACTGTCCCGCGGCGGATTCGGCAGCACGAACCCCGACTTCTGCCGGACCCGCCGGTTGTAGTCGGCGAACCCCGGCACCACCCGCGAGATGTGGTCGCGGATCACGTCGTAGTCCTCCGCCATCGCGCGCCAGCCCACCTCGTGGTCGTGCCCCAGGATCGCCTCCGCCATCCCGGCGATGATCTGCGGCTCGGAGAGTAGCTGCTCCGACACCGGCTCCAGTCGACCCCGTGACGACCGGATCACGGACATCGAGTCCTCGACGGACACGAACTGCGCGCCCGACGGATGCCGGTCGTCGCGATCGGTGCGGCCGAGCGTCGGCAGGATCAGCGACGTCTGCCCGTGCACCACATGCGAGCGGTTCGGTTTGGTTGACACGTGCACCGTCAGCCCGGTCCGCTGCATCCCCCGCTCGAGCACGTCGGTGTCCGAGCACGCCTTGGCGAAGTTGCCGCCCATCGAGACGAACACGTCCACATCGCCCCGCTCGAACGCGGTGAGCGTGTCCGTCGAGTCGTAGCCGTGCTCGCGCGGCGACGCGATACCGAACTCCGCGTCGAGCCGGTCCAGGAAGTCGGGCCGCGGCTTCTCCCAGATTCCCATCGTGCGGTCACCCTGCACATTCGAGTGGCCGCGCACCGGGCAGGCGCCCGCGCCGGGCTTGCCGAAATTGCCCTGCAGCAGGAGCAGGTTCACGATCTCGCGCAGGGTGTCGACCGAGTGCGGCTGCTGGGTGAGGCCGAGCGCCCAGCAGACGATCGTCGCCTTGGAGTTGATCAGCAGCGTGGCCAGCCGCTCGATCTGGAATCGGCTCAGCCCTGTCGCGCGCTCGGTCACCTCCCAGTCGAGCTCGGCGCGCGCCGCGGCGTACTCGGCGAACCCGGCGGTGCTGGACTCCACGAACTCGCGGTCGACCACCGTGCCCGGCGAGGCCTCCTCGGCGTGCAACAAGAGGTGGCCGAGGGCCTGGAACAGTGCCAGGTCGCCGCCGACCTTGATCTGCAGGAAGTCGTCGGAGATCCGCTCGCCGTCCCCCTCGCCCAGCGTCGCGAGACTCTTGACGACGTCGGTCGCGGACTGCGGGTCGGAGAACCCGAGCAGGCCGGCCTCGGGCAGCGGGTTGACCGCGACGACATGCGCGCCGCGCGCCCGCGCGTCGGCGAGGGCCGACAGCATGCGTGGGTGGTTGGTGCCGGGATTCTGCCCGACGACGAGGATCGCATCCGCGTGCTCGAAATCCTCAAGCGAGACCGTTCCCTTCCCGATCCCGATCGTCGGCGACATCGCCGAGCCGGACGATTCGTGGCACATGTTGGAGCAGTCGGGCAGATTGTTGGTGCCCAGACTGCGCGCCAACAGTTGGTACATGAACGCCTGCTCGTTGGCGGTCCGACCGGACGTGTAGAAGACGCATCGATCCGGTGTCGTGGAGTTCACGTGCTCGGCGATCAACGCGAACGCCTCGCTCCAGGAGATGGGGGAGTAGTGCTCGTCGCCCGGCCGGATCACCACGGGCTCGGTGATCCGGCCCTGGTTGCCCAGCCAGTATTCGGTCTTGTCCCGCAGCGCGCTGATGGGGTGATCGGCCCACCACTGCGGGGTGACGGTGCGGGTGGTGGATTCCTCGGCGACGGCCTTGGCGCCGTTCTCGCAGAACTCCGCCGGCTTGCGGGGGCCGGTGATGGACTCGGGCCACGCGCAGCCGGGACAGTCGACGCCGTCGCGGTGGTTGAGGCGGGCCAGCGCTCTGGCGGTGCGCACCATCCCAGCCTGCGAGATTCCCCGCTCGAGCGCGACGGACACGGCCTTGATCCCGGCCGCGCTGGACTCGGGGGCGGTGACCTTGAGGTCTGCCTCGTCGATGTCGGCCACGGGCGCGGCCCGGCGGATGCGGGGGATCAGGCTCATGGGACCCATTGTGCGCCGGAACACATTTCCGCGCAGCCCGCGGCCGAGGAGCGTGCCCCCGAGGTGCGCGCGCCGGCGGGAAACCTCGGACGGGTTCTAGTCGGTGACGCGCTCGGGGTGGGTGTAGATCGTCGCGCGGTCGTCGCGGCTGAATCCGACCAGGGTCACCCCGGATTCGAGTGCGAGATCCACCGCCAATGACGAGGGCGCGCTGACCGCCGAAAGAACGGGGATGCCCGCCATCGAGGTCTTCTGGACCAACTCGAACGACGCCCGGCCCGAGACCTGCAGGATGGTGTCGCGCAGTGGCAGGCGACCCTCGCGGAGTGCCCATCCGACGACCTTGTCCACGGCATTGTGTCGGCCCACGTCCTCGCGCAGGCACAGCAGTGTCCCGTCGGCGGTGAAGAGCCCGGCGGCGTGCACTCCGCCGGTTCTGGCGAACACCTTCTGGTGCTGCTGGAGAAGTTCGGGCAGCGCCAGGAGGGTCTCGGCCGGGATGAGCGGGGCGGCGGCGGGGAAGGGGAAGTGGGTGGAGCGTCGGACCTCGTCGATCGAGTCCACACCGCATACCCCGCAGGCACTGGTCATCGTGGTGGCGCGCGAGGACCGGGGTTCGGGGACGTCGGGCGAGAGGGTGAGGGTCAGTGTGTTGTAGTCCTGTTCGGACCGGCCGCTGACCGTGGTGCAGTACTGGATGAGCGGGAGGTGCTCGCGGTCCCAGATGGCACCCTCGGAGACCATCAGGCCGGCGGCGAGGTCCATGTCATCGCCGGGGGTGCGCATGGTGACGACGTAACTCTCGCCGCTGAGCCGGATCTCCAGCGGTTCCTCGACGGCGAGGGTCGTCACCTCACGTCTGTTGTCACCCCCCGCGATGACTTTCAGCGCGGGGTGACGAGTCGTCCGCCGTCCCATGGTCGGCAAGCCTAGCCGTGAACGCCGGGCCGCGACGCAGCATGAGGGTGGTGAGGGCAACCGTGACCACCCAGAGGATCGGGTAGACGTTGGTGATCGTGGAGAAGACCACCGGCGGGATGTCGCCCCCGAGCATGAACAGGCCCATCGCGACCCAGCGGTCGTCCGGGAAGTTGGTGTCCGGGAAACTCTGCACCCAGCTCGCGGCGGCGGCCCACAGGAGCGGCGGCAGGAGCCAGACGTACCAACGGCGGGCGGCCAGCGCGTAGTGCACCGTCAGGACGAGGAGCGGGACCAACCACACCCAGTGATGGCCCCACGTGAACGGCGAGACCATGGTCATGGTCATGCCCGCCAGCGTCAGGCCCAGCAGCTGGTGGCCCGCGCGATGGGCCCAGGCCGCGACCCCGAGACCGACGGCGGCCACGATCACGGCGCCGATCAGCCACACCCACGTGGGCGCCATCTCCACCCCGGCCAGGCGCGCGATGGTGCCGCGCAGTGACTGGTTGGCGACGGTCGCGTCCTGGGCGATCCGTTGCGAGTCGAAGAGGGTGCCGGACCAGTAGGTTGCGGCGTCGCTCGGAATCAGCAGGAAACCGATCGCGACGGTGCCGAGGAACGCCAGCCCGGAGGCCACCGCCATCCGCCAGCGGCCGGTGAGCACCCAGTGGGCCCAGAAGAACGCCGGGGTGAGCTTGATGCCGGCGGCCAGACCGGAGCCGATACCCGCCCAGCGTCGTCCGGAGCGCCACGCCAGATGATCCGCGAGCACCAGGACCAGCAGGAGGATGTTGATCTGGCCCAGCCACAGTGTGGTGCGCACCGGCTCCAGGGACAGCGCGATGAGGGCCAGGCAGATCGCGACCTGGGCGGTCACGCGATCGGAGCGGTAGCCCAGGGCGCGGAAGCACATCCGGATCGCGAGGTAGAGCAGCCCGAGCGTCAGTGCCGTCCAGCCGGCCTCCATGAGGCCGGGCGTGACCTGGGTGAGCGGGGTGAACACAAGCCCCGAGAACGGCGGATAGGTGAACGGCATCGGGGCGTAGTAGCGGCCCGAGTCGTCCCCGATGAGCAGGCCCTCGTACAGCGGGATTGAGTTGAGGATCGCGTGTCCGCCCCAGCGGTACACGTTGACATCGAGGAGGTTCCCGGAGATGCCCCACCACGGCGTCCGCTCATCGGGCGCGCGGAGCACCATGATCACCGAGGCCAGCGCGAGGAGTGTGAGAGGTCCCCGAAGCCACAGGGTCCGAGGGAAGGTGCGCATCGCATCCGAGCCTAACCCGACACGAGGGCGGAAGTGTATCGAGAAAACACTGATAAAGCCGCCGATTCCGCCTGCAGCCGAAACCATATGGCTCGGGCGGGCGGAACGGCGGCCTCGTCGGATCTAGCTGTGGGGTCTAGATGTAGATCGCCGGATCGATGTAGAACTGCGCCTCACGCAGCTCTTCCTTGGTCGACCTGGCGGGCTTGGCGATGCCCGGGATGCCCACGACGATCGAATCGGCGGGGGCGTCCTTGACCACCACGGCATTGGCGCCGACAGACGAGTCGGCGCCGATCTCCACCGGACCGAGAATCTTGGCGCCGGCGCCGACCGTGACACGATCACCCAGCGTGGGGTGCCGCTTGACCTGCTTGAGCGACACTCCTCCGAGGGTGACCCCGTGATAGATCATGCAGTCGTCGCCGATCTCCGCGGTTTCTCCGATCACGACGCCCATGCCGTGGTCGATGAAGAACCGCCGACCGATCACCGCACCGGGGTGGATCTCGATCCCGGTGAGGAAGCGGGCGAACTGCGACAGGACACGCGCGGCGGTGCGGCCGGCCCCGCCGGAGTGCCACATGCGGTGGGACAGTCGGTGGATCCAGATGGCATGCAGGCCGGAGTAGACGACGGCGTTCTCGACGTCACCCCGGGCTGCCGGGTCGTGTGCACGCGCCGCGGCAAGGTCCTCACGCAGAGTGCGCAAGAGCCCCACCGGGCGATCAAAAGAACCTGACATCAGTCGCGGTAGTCCTCGAAGAGCATCGTCGAGACATAGCGCTCACCGAAGTCGGGGACGATCACCACGATGTTCTTGCCCGCGTTCTCGGGACGCTTGGCGATCTCCAGGGCGGCCCAGACGTTGGCGCCCGAGGAGATGCCGCAGAGGATGCCCTCCTTCTGGCCGAGCTGCTTGCTGACGGCCAGCGAGTCCTCGAGGGTCGCGGTGACGATCTCGTCGTAAACCTCGCGGTCGAGGATCTCGGGGACGAAGTTGGCGCCCAGCCCCTGGATCTTGTGCGGCCCGGCCTTGCCCTCCGACAGCACCGGCGAGTCCTTGGGCTCGACTGCGATGACCTTCAGGTCGGCCTTCTTGCTCTTCAGGAACTGGCCCGCGCCCGAGATGGTGCCGCCGGTGCCGATGCCCACCACGAAGATGTCGACGGCGCCGTCCGTGTCCTCCCAGATCTCCGGGCCGGTGGTGCGACGGTGCACGTCGACGTTGGCCGGGTTGCCGAACTGCCGGGCCAGCACGGCGTTCTCGCGACTGTCGGCGACCTCCTGGGCCTTGGCGACGGCGCCCTTCATGCCCTCGGATCCCGGGGTGAGAATGAGCTCGGCACCGTAGGCGCGCATGACGGCGCGGCGCTCGACGGACATCGTGTCCGGCATGACGATGACGGCCTTGAAGCCGCGGGCCGCCGCGACCATGGACAGGGCGATACCGGTGTTGCCGGAGGTGCCCTCGACGATGGTGCCGCCCGGCTTGAGGCCGCCGGAGGCGACCGCGTCGTCGATGATGGCCGCGCCGATGCGATCCTTGACGCTGTTTGCCGGGTTGGCCGACTCGAGCTTGGCGATGACGTTCGCCTCGAGGCCCTCGGTCAGGGAGTTGAGACGGACCAGCGGGGTGCGGCCGATGGTCTCGGTGATGTCTGAGTAGATCTGCGCCATGATGTGTTCCGTTCTGCAGAGAATGAACCGATCTGTCTATTGCGTAGTCTACGTGATGCAGCGACAAGGCACGAGGGTGCGATCGGGAAAGCCTGAGAGATTGCCACAGGCGCCGTGTCCGGTCGATAATCGACTGCACTCCATTTCGACGTCGTCCGAAAGGCCGCAACCGGCATGCGCGAGATCACCGTCCCCACCCAGCGAACCTTCACCGGTTCCGACCTGATCCCGGTGGTGGCGCGCGGACGCGCCGCCACGGACCCACGGGCCGTCCCGTTCGAGTATCACGACGGTGACCAGTGGCGATCCCTCTCCAACGCGGAGCTCGTCGCCCGTGTGGACCGCATCGCGGCCGGGCTCATCGCCTCCGGTGTCGAACCCGGCGACCGGGTCGCGCTCATGTCCGGGACCAGGCTCGAATGGGTGCTCGTCGACATGGCCATCTGGACGGCGGGCGCGATCACGGTTCCCGTGTATCCCTCGTCCTCGGCCGACCAGTTGGCATGGATCCTGACCGACTCCGCGGCCAAGGTGCTCGTTGCGGAGACGGATGACCACGTCGTCGTCGTCTCCGATACCGACCTCCCTGCCACGTGCACGCGCGTGCTCTACATCAACGACGGCGGACTGGAGGCGCTCGAGGCCGACGGCGAGGCCGTCCCGGCCGAGACCCTCGACGCCGCGCTGGCCACCCTCGACCTCGACAGCCCCGCCTCGATCATCTACACCTCCGGCACCACCGGACGGCCCAAGGGCTGCGTGATCACCCACCGCAACATCCTGTCCGAGTGCCATGCGCTGCTCGATCACCCCATCGGCTCGATGGCCGAGAACGGCAAGAAGACCCTGATGTTCCTGCCGCTGGCCCACGTGCTCGCCCGCGGCGTCACCTACACCGTCTTCCTCGGCGAGGCGATCGTCGGATTCTGGGACGACACCTCCACGATCCTGCCGCGCTTCGCCGACTTCCGGCCGCACATGATCCTCGGCGTGCCCCGCGTGTTCGAGAAGGTTCGCGACGGGATCGCCAAGAAGGCCGGCGACAAGGGGCAGCTGCAGGGCGAGATCTTCCGGCGCGCCGAGGCCATCGCGATCGAGGACAGTCGGCTGCGCGGCGGCGACGGGCTGAACGACGCCCGCAAGCCCTCGCTCCCACATGCCGTTCAGTACAAGGCCTTTGACGCGCTCGTCTACAAGACCGTCCGCGAGGCGCTCGGCGGACGCTGCGAGTACGCGATCTCCGGCGGCGGCGCCATGCCCGACCGCATCGCGCACTTCTTCCGCGGACTCGGCGTCCCGCTGTACGAGGGCTACGGCCTCACCGAGAGCACCGCCGCCGTCACCGTCAACGGACCCGGCTGCCAGCGGATCGGCACCGTCGGACGGCCCATCGCCGGACACTCCGTCCGCATCGCCGACAGCGGCGAGGTGGAGATCTCCGGGCCGGTGGTGTTCACCCGCTATTGGAACAACGAGCAGGCCACCGTCGAGGCCCTCCGCGACGGTTGGTTCGCCACCGGTGACCTGGGCAAACTCGACTCCGACGGCTACCTGACGATTACCGGGCGAGCTAAGGAGATCATCGTCACCGCCGGCGGCAAGAACGTCGCCCCGGGGCCGATCGAAGACGCGATCCGGGAGAGCCCGCTGGTCGGCCACGCCGTGGTCCTCGGCGAGGGGCAGCGCTTCGTTGCCGCCCTCATCACCCTCGACGAGGAGGGTGCCTGCAAGTGGGCCGAGGGGAATGGCCACGGCGACACGCCCCTGGAGGATCTGGTCGACAACGCCTCCCTGCGCGCGGAGATCCAGTTCGCCGTGGACGCCGCCAACCGCCAGGTCTCGCACGCCGAGGGGGTCAAGAAGTTCACCCTGCTGCCGCGGGACTTCACCGAGGAGTCCGGCGAACTCACCGCGACGCTCAAGATCAAGCGTCACGTGGTCTCTGATCGCTACGCCGAGCAGATCGAGGCCATTTACAGCTGAGCTGGTGCTGGCGCGGAGGGCTTGCGCAGGCACGAAGGGCTTGTCGTGGAAACGCAAGAGCGCCCGGGCCCTGATGGGGCCCGGGCGCTCTCGTGTGTCGAGGCCGGTGTCTACTAGGCGTAGAGGTTCTCGATGTCGTCGGAGAACCGCTCGTGCACGACGTTGCGCTTGAGCTTGAGCGTCGGGGTCAGCTCGCCACCCTCGACCGTGAACTCCTCGGCAAGGATCTTGAACTTACGGATCGACTCCGCGCGGGAGACGGTCTTGTTGGCCTTGTCCACCGCGTCCTGGACTGCGCCCACCAGGTCGCCGTCCTGCAGCAGATCGCCGACCTGACCCGTCTTGCCGTGCTTCTCGGCCCAGGCCGGGAAGGTCTCCTGGTCGATGGTGATGAGGGCGGCGATGAAGCTGCGGTTGTCTCCCACCACGACCGCCTGGCTGATCAGTGGATCGGAGGCCAGCACGTCCTCGAGCTGCGACGGCGAGACGTTTTTGCCGCCGGCGGTGACGATGAGGTCCTTCTTGCGGCCCGTGATCGACAGGTAGCCCTCGGAGTCGAGCTCGCCGATGTCACCGGTGTGGTACCACTCGCCGGTCCAGGAGTCGGCGTTGGCCTGCGGGTTCTGCCAGTAGCCCTTGAACAGGGTCTTGGCCTTGGCCAGGATCTCGCCGTCCTCGGCGATCTGGATGGTCACACCCGGGATCGGGGTGCCGACCGAGCCGATCCGCGCGTTGTTGATCGGGTTGACGGTGAGAACGCCCGAGGACTCGGTGAGGCCGTAGCCCTCGAGCAGGTCGAAGCCGGCACCGCGGAAAAAGTGACCGAGGCGGGCGCCCAGGGGGCCGCCGCCGGAGATGACGCGGTTGCACTCGCCGCCCAGCGCCTCGTGCAGCTTGGAGTACACGAGCTTGGCGAAGAGCTTCTGCTTTATCGCGAGAGCCGCGGGGGCCTTCTTGCCGCCCTCCGTGGCCTTGGAGTAATCGATCGCGGTCTGGACGGCGGCCTGGAAGATCTTGGCCTTGGCGCCACCGGCGGCCTCGGCCTTGGCGGCCGCGGAGTTGTAGACCTTCTCGAGAACACGGGGCACCGAGACGAGGAACGTCGGATGGATCTCGCCGAGGCGCTCGACGACCTTCGTGGTGTCCGGCTCGTGGGCAACGGCGACCCGCTTGTAGAAGCAGGCCACTTCGAGGATGCGGGCCAGGACGTGGGCGAGCGGAAGGAAGATCAGGGTCCGGCTGTTGGGGACGAACGCCTCTCCGAGACGCTCCTCCACCGACACCACGACGCCGCCGAAGCCACCGTGGACGATCTCACAGCCCTTGGGGTTGCCGGTGGTTCCGGAGGTGTAGATGATCGCGCACGTGTCGTCGTGACCGGTCGAGAGGGAGGCGGACTCGAGGTCCTCATCGGACACGCTTGCTCCGGCCTCGGTGAGCTGGGCCACCAGGTCGTTCTCGATGACCAGGATCTCGCCCTTCCACTCGGTCTCCGCCGTGAGGATCTCGCGGAGCTCGAGGTTCTCGACGATGGCCAGCGAGGAACCGGAGTCGGTGAGGATCCAGTTGCACTGCGCCGACGAGGAGGTCTCGTAGATCGGGACGGTGACGGCACCGACGACCCAGGCGCCCCAGGCGAGGAGGGACCACTCGTAGCGGGTGTGGCTCATGATGGCGATGCGGTCGCCGGGCTTGACGCCCTTGGCGATGAGGCCCTTCGCTACGCCCTTGACCTCTTCCAGGTACTGGGCGCAGGTGATCTCTTTCCAGTCGTTGCCGACGCGGCGCAGCACGGCGACGTCGTTCGGGGCCTCCTGGGCGTTCTTGAATACGAGCCGCCCGAGATTCTCGACGGGGAACGGCTTGGCGGCGGGAGGGCTGGCGAACTCGGTCGTCATAGCGGTCCTTAGGTCATGTGTGGCCTGTGTCACTGATCAATACTAGGGGGTCGGCGGTGGTTCATGGGGGTCGCCCTCTGGATTAATTCTTATACTCGCGACCCGGACGTGGCTCGTCGCACATCCGCGGCCCGGTGTGACGTGGGATACAGTAGGGGTATGGATGGAAGTGGGACGCCTCCTCCTGCGGATCAGAAGCTCGTCGACGAGTCGTGGGAGCGGAGTCGTCTGCTCGGCGTCGATCCGGTCTCGTCCGCCCCGCAGGTCGAGCTGGAGGGCGCGGACCTGTCGCGTCACGTGGCGGGACACCGGATGGCGTCAGTTCTCCCGGTCGTCGAATCCGTCCTCGTCCCCGGCGTGGTCTCCGGTGGGCACATCGTCGCCGTCGCGGACGAGCGGGGGCGTCTTCTCCGGGTGATCGGTGACCGGGGGGTACGGTCGCGTGCCGAGTCGATGGCCTTCATCCCCGGCGCCGTCTGGACGGACGAGGCGGTCGGGGCCAACGCCCCCGGGCTCGCGCTGAAGCATGACACGGAGGTTCGTGTGCGCGGCTCCGAGCACTATCTCGAGCCCGCACAGGCGTGGAGCTGTACGGCGGCGCCGGTCCATGATCCCGCCACCGGGGAACTCATCGGCCTCATCGACGTCACGGGGCCGAGCAGTGCCGCCTCGGACCAGATGCTCGCCCTCGTCCGGGCCACCGCGATGCTCGCCGAGGGGGAACTGCGCACCGCGGCCGGACTCGTCGTGCCGCGGCGGGGCGGCGGTGATCGGCCCGGTGGCGGTCGCTTCAGGCTCCACGCGCTCGGGCCGGAGGCCGGCCTGGTCAGGGAGATCGGTGTCGGCGGCGCCGCGCGGGCGCTGACCGGGCGGCACGCCGAGATCTGCGTGCTGCTCGACGCCCATCCGGAGGGGTTGTCCGGTGGCGCTCTTGCGGAACTGCTCGCCGACGACCGCCTCGACGAGGTCAGCGTCCGCGCCGAGGTGTCGCGCCTGCGGCGGGTGTTCGGCCCGGGCGTTGTGCTGTCCCGGCCCTATCGGTTGACTCCCGGCGCGCTCGTCACGGATGTACGGGAGGTCATGGACGCGATCGACGCCGGGGACGCCGTCAGGGCCGTGTCCGCGTACCCCGGCCCGGTCCTGCCCGCGTCGGACGCCCCCGGCGTGGCGGACCTGCGGCTCGAGGTGCACGCCATGCTGCGCGCCCTGGTGCTGTCCACTGACCGCCTGCCCGTCCTGCGGGCCTGGGTGGCCGGCGCCGGGCGGGACGACCTCGCCGCATGGCGGAGCCTGGCCCGGTCCCGGGAGGCGGACGCGGCCACCGTCGCCGCGGCCGAGGCGCGGTGCCGTGTCCTCGATCACCGGTTCGGCGCCTAAGGCGACCAGGCGTCACCGTCCGGTCGGGTAGGTGCGGCGTGGCCGTCCGGGCGGTCGGTACGCTACCGAGCGGGCAGAACCGCTCCGCAACTGTTCCGTCGGGGGTCCCTCGCCGGCGAGAGTGATCGGTGTCACAACCACACCCCGCCGACGGTGGGGATCGCTCGAGCAGGAGGCGCACGATGACGATCGAACTGAATCAGATCTGGGACATGCCGATCAAGGAGTTCCACCCCCTCCCCAAAGCACTGCTGGGGGTCGGAGCCCACGACATCCTCGGCGTGGAGGCCAAGAAGCTCGGCATGACGCGGGTCCTCATCATGACCACCGGTCTGCGGGGGTCGGGGATCATCGAGGAGCTCAAGGGCAAGATCGAGTACCAGGGGATCGACGTCGTCGTCTTCGACAAGATCGAGTCCAACCCCAAAGATTACAACGTCATGGACGCCGCGGCGCTGTACAGCTCCGAGAAGTGCGACGGCATCATCTCGGTCGGCGGCGGTTCCAGCCACGATGCGGCCAAGGGCGCACGCGTCGTGATCGCGCACGACGGCCGCGACATCAACGAGTTCCAGGGATTCTCCAAGTCCACCAACAACGAGAACCCCCCGCACATCGCGGTGTCGACCACGGCGGGCACCGGCGCGGAGACCTCCTGGGCGTACGTCATCACCGACACCTCCGATATGGACAACCCGCGCAAGTGGCTGGCGTTCGACGACGCGTGCACGGTCTCCCTGGCCCTGGACGACCCGCTCCTGTACTACAGCTGCCCCCAGCACTTCACCGCCTACTGCGGATTCGACGTCCTGGCGCACTGCTCGGAGCCGTACGTCTCGAGGCTCGACTTCGCGCCCTCGATGGGTAACGCGCACTACGCCACCAAGCTGGTGGCGGACCACCTCGCCACGGCCGTGTACGACCCCCACAACCTCGAGGCGCGGACCGGGATGATGCACGCGCAGTACATCGCCACGCAGGCGTTCAACTCGGGCGGCCTGGGGCTGATCCACTCGGCGTCCCACGCGGTCAGTGCCTTCTACGACACGCACCACGGCCTGAACAATGCCATCGTGCTGCCGCGGGTGTGGGAGTACAACCTGCCGTCGCGCTACGAGCGGTACGCCGAACTCGCCCCGCAGATGGGGGTCGACACCCGCAACATGACCACCGTCCAGGCCGCGGACGCCGCTGTCGAGGCCGCGATCCGCCTGTCCAAGGACGTCGGCATCCCCGACAACCTGGGCCAGATCACCCCTGGTCTCTACGAGAAGAACCAGATGAACACGGGCAAGTACGAGGGCAAGGGCACGTCGATCGACACCTCGGCCGAGGGCATCCGCAAGATCGCCGAGCACATGATGGGGGACGAGTGCACCCCCATGAACCCCCGCAGCTCCACCGTCGAGTCGCTGATCCCGTTGGTCGAGCACGCCATGACCGGCTCCTACTGACGCCCGGCACGAACGCCCCGGGGGCGGACGCGGGGACTCGTCCCGCCCGCCCCCGGGGACCCCATCTGCTCAGCTGCACCGGACGTCAGCTGCACGGAAAGGACTCGCACATGGATCTCGTCGCCACACCCTCACCCGACGGACGGGCGGCCCCGGAGGCGGAGATCGACGTCGCGCTCATAGAGACCGCGCTCCGCGAGACGGGCTACATCATCGACCGGGAGCTCGCGACGGTCGTCCACCTGTCGACGGTCCTGGACCGACCGCTGCTGCTGGAGGGGCCCGCCGGGGTCGGCAAGACCGAGCTGGCCAAGTCCCTGGCCGAGGCGTTCGACCGCCGGCTCGTGCGCCTGCAGTGCTACGAGGGACTCGACGACGCGCGGGCGCTGTACGAGTGGGACTACGCCAAGCAGCTGCTGCACGTGCAGATGCTCCGGGACCGGATCACGGCCGAGCTGCAGGCCCACGAGGACCTGCCCTCGGCGTCGGCGGCGCTGGCGGAGATGGAGGTGGGGATCCACGGGGAGGAGTTCCTGGTGACCCGCCCCCTGCTCGAGGCGATCACCTCCGCCGAGCCGGTGGTGCTGCTCATCGACGAGATCGACCGCACCGAGGAGTCGCTCGAGGCGATGCTGCTGGAGGTGCTCGCGGAGAAGCAGGTGACGATCCCGGAGCTCGGGACGTTCCGCGCCCGGACCACGCCCTGGGTGATCCTCACCTCCAATGACACGCGGGAGCTGTCCAGTGCCCTCAAGCGCCGCTGCCTGCACTTCCACGTGGACTTCCCGGCCGCCGCGCGGGAGACCGAGATCGTCCGCTCCCGCGCCCCCGAGGTGCCCGAGGAGGTGGCGGCCGACGTGGTGGAGAAGGCGCGCCTGCTCCGGGAACTGCCCCTGCGCAAGGCCCCGTCGATCTCCGAGGTGGTGGACGCGGCGCGCGCCGCGGCGGTGTGGGACGGCGCGGGGGAGCAGCTCGCCGGGGTGCTCGCGGCCGCTCTGCTGAAGTACCGGTCGGACGTGGAGGTGGCCCGCGAGGTCCTCGGCGGCGCGGCCGGGCGGGACGGGGACGCCGTGCGCGAGGAGACGTCGGGGGTCGCGCGGAACATGCGCGCGGCCGCGGATTCGACGGGCGCGTCGACGGCCACCGCCTTCGGGGCCGGGCGCGCCCACGGCGCGCCGGGCGTGAGGAGGAGCGGTGCGCCGGGAGTGAGGAGAGGCCTGCGATGACGACGACGCCGTCGCCGGCCCCGCCCACCCCTGCGGAGGTCATCGACCTGGTGGCCGTGTCCTTCGGTCGGCTCCTGCGGGCGCGGGAGGTGGCGATCTCCCCGGCCGAGGTGATCGAGGTGCGGACGGTCCTCGCGCTGGTGGGGGCCCGCGATCCCGGGACACTGCGGGCGGCGCTGCGCGCGGTCACGGTCAAGTACCGGCGCGAGGACCGCGCGTTCGACGCGGTCTTCGACCACTTCTTCCTCGGCATCGGTCCCGCCGGTGCCGAGGACACCTCGAGCGGCCGCGGTGCCTCCGCGGAGGTCGGCTCACTTCCCGAGCAACTGGACCTGTCCGCGGACGACTCGTCGTCGTCGACATCCCCGTCCGATCTCGATCCGGCCCAGGTCGGGGATCTGCTCGAGGGGGACGAGTCCGGCCGCCGGGACGAGGGCGCACACTACGAGGAATCGGACTTCTCCACCGCGACCGGCGAGGAGGAGTTCGCGGTCGGGGAGGGGGCGGACAGATGGCAGTCCCCGGTGACCTACGAGATCGAGGTGGACCGCGCGGCGACGGATCGGGTGGGCGAGCTGGGCTCGTCGGCGATCTCGGTCTCCGGTGAGGAGTCGCTGGAGTGGTCGGACGCGCTCGACGTCCTGCGCTCCCTCGACGGTTACGACGCCCGGCAGGTGTACGCGGGCGCCGGGGACCGGGACGAGGACGACGCCGCCGAGGCGGGCGCTGCGCAGTCGGCGATGATCGTGGACGCGGTGGTCGCGTTCCTGGACAGCCTGTCCGCCGACGTCCTCGCCGCGGCGGAGGGCGGGGGGGAACCCGAGGGGGACCGGGCGCCGGACCACGGTGATCTCGAGCGCGCCTGCCACGAGGTGATGCGCCGCATCCGCGGCGCCCCGCGACGGCGCTCCCGCCCATTCGCCCGGGGCCTGCTCGACTCACGCGCCACCCTGCGGCGGGCCTGGGCCACCGACGGCGAGGCGTTCACGCTCATGAACCGCACCCGTGTACCGGGACCGCTCAAACTGCTGGTCCTGGTCGACGTGTCGCTCTCGGTCCGACCCGTGACCGGTTTCGTCCTGCGCCTGGCGCAGAGCCTGCACCGCAAGGTCAACCGGTGCTCGGTCGTGGCCTTCGTCGACCGGCCGGTCGACGTGACGGACCTGCTCCTGTCGTCCTCGGGTGACGACGCGCTGGCCACTGTCCTGGCAGCGCCGGGACTCGACCTCGAGGCCAGCAGCGACTACGGGCGGATGTTCGAGCAGCTGCTCGATCGGTACGGCGGTCTCATCGACGCCCGCACCTCGGTCCTCATCGTGGGTGACGGGCGCAGCAACGGCCTCGATCCGCGGGCGGACCTCATGGGGAGGATCAGCAGGAGGGCGCACCGCGTCGCCTGGATCACGCCGGAGGCCCGCCGGTACTGGAATCGACACACCTGCGGGCTGAGCGCCTACGTGCAACACCTGGACGGCGTGGTGACGGCCCGGGATCCGGCGGAACTGTCCGAACGGGCAGGTCTGTTGGGAAGTTCTCTCGCCTGAGATGACCCGGTCTTATCGTGGAGCCATGTCGTCGACAGCCCGGGTGGCGAAGTTCCACGCGCCGGAGATCCTCTTCGGCTTCGGAGCCCTGCCCGAGGCGGCCGTCGCCGCGATGGGGCTGGGGGCGCGCAGTCCCCTCGTGGTGACCGACCCGTGGCTCGAACGCACGCCGTGGCCGGGGACGGTGCTCGAGGGGCTGCGCGCGCAGGGTGCGACCCCGGTCGTGTGGTCGGACGTGCAGCCCAACCCGCGGGCTGCCCAGATCCTCGCCGGCGCGGACGCCTATCACGCTTTCGGTTGCGACGTGATCGTGGCGGTGGGCGGCGGCTCCGTGATCGACGCGGCCAAAGGGATCGCCCTGGTGGTCTCCAACGGCGGGCACATCCTCGAGTACGAGGGAGTCGACAGGGTGCGGCTGCCCCTGCCCCCGGTGGTGGCCGTGCCGACGACCGCCGGTAGCGGCGCCGACGTCTCACAGTTCTGCGTGGTCAACGACTCGGACCGGCGCACCAAGGTGACCATCGTGAGCCGCTCCCTGGTGCCGGAGGTGACGGTCATCGACCCGGCCACGCACGCGACGGTCCCGCCCGGGGTGGGCGCGGCCACGGCCATCGACGTGCTCTCGCACGGGGTGGAGGCCTATTTCTCGCGAGCGGCCGGACTACTGACCGATTCGCATGCGCTCCGGGCCATCGAACTGTGCGTGCGCGCCCTCGACCGGCTCGCCGCCGGCGACCGGGACGACGACCGGCAGCTGGAGGACATGGCCCTGGCCTCGCTCGAGGCGGGGATGGCGTTCAGCAATGCCGTGCTGGGGGCGGTCCACGCGATGAGTCATCCGGTCGGCGGGCGGTACGACGCCTCCCACGGCGAGATCAACGGGGTGCTGCTGGCCCACGTGGTGGACTACAACTCGTCGGTCATGCCGCGGGACCGCCTGGAGGACCTCGCGCGCGCATCCGGGGTCACCGTCGGCGCCGGCGCAGCGCGGACCGCGGTCCGGGTCGCGGAGCGATTCCGGCGCCTGACCGAGTCGATCGGACTCCCCACCGGGCTGGGCGCGCTGGGCGTGCGCTCCGAGGACGTTCCCGTGCTGGCCACCCACGCGGTCGCAGACCTGTGCATGGCGACCAATCCGCGCCCCGTGGACGTCGAGACCGTCGCGCGCCTGTACCGGGAGGCGTCATGATCCAGGTGCCCGCCGAGGGGCCCGTCGCCGGCCGCGACGACGGCCCCACCGACCTGGACTCCCTCCTCGGGCTGCGCTCGGTCAAGCGGAGCTTCTTCGACCAGTACCGGGCCGCGGAGTCGCGACTGCGGCGCTCCATGCACGCCCTCGACCGGGTCTCAGGCGCACTGGTGCGCACGGCCGACGGCCCGGAGGAGCTGATGCGATCGGTCCTGCGCGTCGCCTATGACCAGCTCGATGCCCAGTGGGCGCTGGTGGCCCTGCGGGACGGGCAGCTGCCGTCGGTCGAACCGCGGCACCTGCTGATCGACCCCGCGGGCCGATTCGTGGCTTTCGAGGGGCGCGACCTCGCGCCGGTGCCGGACGGGATGCCCGAGAGCGTGGTCAACGCGCTGCTGGCGATGCTCCGGGGCGGGCGTCCCGCCGAGGTCGCCGAGGCCGGCGGCGCCGAGGCCGTGACGGTCCCGCTGGTCCTGCATGGTGGGGTGATCGGCGGGCTCGCGTCGTGGCGCCGTCCCGGGCGGTCGCCGGACGACATCGACGCCGTGGTCCTGCGGATCCTGGCCGCTCAGGCGGCCGTCGCTCTGCACAACTCCGTCCTGTTCCGCGACAAGGAGATGCTCCTGGCGCGCGCCGAGGAGGCGTACGAGGAGGCCCGCGGTCACGTGGTGGAGTTGTCCCGCCGCAATTCCGAATTGGAGATCGCACATCGGGAACTGGACGTCGCGCACAGGCAGCGCATCCTCGATGTGGAGCGGTCCCGGATGGCACGCGAGTTGCACGACAGCGTGTCCCAGTTGGTCCTCGGTGCCGGGATGCATCTCCAACTGGGGCTCGACGCGGTGGACCGGCCGGACGAGCAGCGTCCCCTGCTCGAGCAGGCGGTGCACCTGACCGATCAGGCGGTCGATCAACTCAGGTCGGTGATCTACGCGTTGCGCACGATCGACATGGGCGACGGGCGGCTGAGTCGGCTGATCGAGGACTTGTGCCGCCTCCACGTCCCGTCGACCATGACGACGCGGGTCGAGGTGGTGGGTGAGGAGTTCCCCACCGATCCCGGGATCGAGCACGAGCTGCTGCGGATCACCGGCGAGGCGCTGTCGAACGCCGTACGGCACTCGCGGGCGGGCGCGGTGGTGGTGACGCTGGAGTTCACCGACGAGACCGTGGGACTGACCATCGCCGACGACGGCGAGGGCAGGCCGGAGCACCTCCGGCGGGCGTTGGACGAATCCCGGACGGGTCAGACCGCCGAGCACCAGGGACTGGTGAACATGACGGAGCGGGCCGAGTTGGTGGGTGGACGGATGCGTATCGCGAACTCGGCCTCGGGCGGGGTGGCGATCACGGTGGTCGCGCCGCGCGACGGTGGTCCCGCCGAGCGGCGGTCGGCCGGATGAGCCCGTCCGGAGCGGGCGCGGACCGGGCGCGCGCGGAGAAGATCCGCATCGTCCTGGTGGACGACCACGCGGTCCTGCGCGAAGGACTGCGTCTGATGCTGCAGCGGGAGCCGGATCTCGAGGTGGTGGGCGAGGCGTCGACCGCCGACGAGGCGCTCCGGGCCGTCCGGTCGACGCGCCCGGACGTGGCGGTGCTCGATCTCAAACTCGGGACCGGGTCAGAGCTCGACGGACTGCGGGTGTGCGCGGCGGTGCGGGAGCAGTTCCCCGAGGTCGCCCCGTTGGTGCTCACGACGTTTCTCGACGAGGCGATCGTCGTGCGCGCGGTCCGGGCCGGGGCCCGTGGCTACGTTGTCAAGAACGTGGACGTGACCGAGCTGGTCGCCGCGGTCCGGTCGGTGTCACGTGGCCAGAGCGCGTTCGATCCGCGGACCGCCTCGATGGTCCTCGACGCGCTCAAGGGCGGGTCGGCGACGGCCGAGGCGCTGTCGGCCCGCGAGATCGAGGTGCTCAAGCTGCTCGCCGAGGGGATGTCCAACAAGGAGATCGGGGCCGCGCTGTTCATCTCCGCGACCACGGCGAAGTTCCACATCAGCAACATCCTGCGCAAGCTCAAGGTCTCGCGGCGCGCCGAGGCGGTGTACGTGGCCGGCCGCCAGGGTCTGCTCTGAACCGCCGCCCGGGTCACAGGTCCACGACAAGCCAGCCCCCGTGGTAGGCGTCGACGCGCGTCCGGGCCCGGCCGGGTGTCGTGACCTGTTCGATCCGACCGGCCAGCCGCTTGAGGGCGAGGATGTCGAACGCCCGGACATGTCCGTACTGCGTCACCACGACCTCCTCGAACGGGACGGCGATGACCAGTCGGTGACGGGCCAGCCGGAGCGCCTCGAGAACGACCGACCAGCCGGTGGGTTCGTCGAGGTGTTCCAGGACATGGACCAGGTAGACGGTGTCCGCGGACTCCGCGACCAGCGGGGTGGCGCGGGCGTCGAGGCAGAGCGGTCGCGGAGCGGGCTGGTCGGCGGGCGCACAGGTCCGGAGTAGTCGGAGGACCGAGGGGTCCAGGTCCACGGCGACGGTGTCGACCCCCTCCCGTGCCAGGCGCAGGGACAGGAAACCGAAGCAGCACCCGATCTCCAGCGCCGAAGTGCCGACCAGTTCCGTCACGGCCCGGTCGTGAATCGGGGAGAAGGGGCAGCGGCCCTCGGCGAGCGCGGCGATCGAGGACGCGTAGTAGGCGGACCAGCACTCCTGCCAGCTCGCCTCTCGTGAGGTCACCAGCGCCGTCACGGCCCCGTGGAACTCGTCGACGGTCCGCAGCACTCCGGTGTCGAGCAGGTCGCGGGCCATCGTCGGGATCACGGCCTCGCTGAGGCTGCCGTGCTCGAGGTCGTGCCCGATCTGAACCCGGTGGTCGTCGGCGATCACCGTGAAGGCGCCGAAGCGGCGGCCCGCCGCCCCGCGGACCGCCGAGATCTCCCGGCCGGCGCCCGCTCGCCTCGCTTCCGGCCGGTCGACCAGGGATGTCGTGGTGGGGTCCATGGTCGCCGACGCTAGGAGGAGCCGGACCCGCCGTAGGTGGGAAACGGGTGCGTTCCGGCAGGGTGAACGGGTGGGGGCCTGCCCGGTCGGACAGGGTTCGGTTCCGCAGTGGTCGGTGCAACGTTGTTGCAACCCCACCACGGATAGTGTCCTGGGTCACAGCGCCGGCCATGGGGGCGGCGCAGACGAGAAGGAGTGGCACGATGCCTGTTTTCGCACAGCCAGGTTCCGCCGACGCGGTCATGTCCTACGAGAGTCGCTACGACCACTACATCGGCGGCGAGTGGGTCGCTCCGGTCAAGGGTGAGTACTTCGAGAACGTCACCCCGGTCACCGGCAAGGCCTTCTGTGAGGTCGGCCGCGGCACCTCGGAGGACATCGAGGCGGCCCTGGACGCCGCGTGGGCCGCGGCGCCGTCGTGGAACATCACCTCCCCGGCCGAGCGCGCGGTGATCCTCAACAAGATCGCCGACCGCATGGAGGCCAACCTCGAGAAGATCGCCCTCGCCGAGAGCTGGGACAACGGAAAGCCGATCCGTGAGTGCCTCGCCGCGGACATCCCGCTCGCGATCGACCACTTCCGCTACTTCGCCGGCGCCATCCGCGCGCAGCAGGGCGGTATCTCCGAGATCAACCACGACACGGTGGCCTACCACTTCCAGGAGCCGCTCGGCGTCGTCGGCCAGATCATCCCCTGGAACTTCCCGATCCTCATGGCCGTGTGGAAGCTCGCCCCGGCGCTCGCCGCCGGCAACTGCGTGGTCCTCAAGCCGGCCGAGCAGACCCCGGCGTCGATCCTGTTCCTCGCCTCGCTCATCGGTGACCTGCTGCCGGCGGGCGTGCTCAACATCGTCAACGGATTCGGCACCGAGGCTGGCAAGCCGCTTGCCTCCAACCCGCGCATTCGCAAGATCGCGTTCACGGGTGAGACCACCACGGGCCGTCTGATCATGCAGTACGCCTCGGAGAACCTCATCCCGGTCACCCTGGAGCTCGGTGGCAAGAGCCCCAACATCTTCTTCGCCGACGTGATGGACGCCGACGACGACTACCGTCAGTCCGCGCTCGAGGGGTTCGCGATGTTCGGCCTCAACTCGGGCGAGGTCTGCACCTGCCCGTCCCGCGCGCTGGTGCAGGAGTCGATCTTCGACGACTTCACCGACCTCGCGATCGCCCGGACCAAGCAGATCAAGCAGGGCAATCCGCTGGACACCGACACCATGATCGGTGCGCAGGCCTCGAACGACCAGCTCGAGAAGATCCTGTCCTACATGGACATCGGCAAGCAGGAGGGGGCCGAGGTCCTCACCGGTGGCGCCCGCGCGGAGCTCGATGGAGATCTCGCCGACGGCTTCTATGTCCAGCCGACCGTGTTCAAGGGCAACAACTCAATGCGCCTGTTCCAGGAGGAGATCTTCGGGCCCGTCCTGGCGCTGACCAGCTTCAGTGACTTCGACGACGCCATGACGATCGCCAACGACACCCTCTACGGCCTGGGCGCCG
>DGYFJ06201__coassemble_551_pt1 | contig 50122 bp, 47 predicted proteins | sample DGYFJ06201__metabat2_low_PE_015 | metagenome-assembled genome bin DGYFJ06201
CGCGACCGCGTCGACGCAGGTCCTCGACGGTGCCCTGGGCCACGACGTTGCCGCGAGAGAGCACCACGAGCTGGTCGCAGAGACGCTCGACGAGGTCGAGCTGGTGGGACGAGAACAGGACGGGAACGCCGCGAGTGGTGTGCTCGCGCAGCAGGTCGACCATGGAGTCGACGGCCACCGGGTCGAGTCCGGAGAACGGCTCGTCCAGCACCAGCAGCTCGGGCCCACCGATCACGGCGGCGGCGATCTGCACGCGCTGCTGGTTGCCGAGCGACAGCGACTCGAGCTTGTCGGTCAGGCGCTCGCCCAGTCCGAAGCGGTCGAGCAGGTCGGTGGCCACGCGCCGTGCGTCGACGGTGGTGCGGCCCTGGAGTCGTCCGAGGTAGATGAGCTGGTCGAGGACCGGCTGCTTGGGGTAGAGGCCGCGTTCCTCGGGCATGTAGCCGAAGCGTCGGCGGTCGGCGACGCCGGCCTCGTGGCCGTTCCACAGCACGCGCCCGGCCGTGGGCTGCAGTACGCCCATGATCATGCGCATGGTGGTGGTCTTGCCGGCACCGTTGCCGCCGACGAAACCGGTCATGGTTCCACGTGGAACATCAAACGTGACACCGTCGACGGCCACGGTGTCGCCGAAGTGTCTGGTCAGTCCGTCGATGCGGAGCATGGTGTCCTTCCTCGCCCGCCGACGCTCGGAGGTCGGGGGTCGCCTGTCGTGATGACACCCATGACGTTATTGGCGCGCGCGGCGAAGCGGATCAGCCGTGCGGGGGAAATCTGCTGGGAGACAGCGACAGCCGTCTCCTCCTCAAGGGGGAGAACCCTGGAGCGCGAGCGGCGACGGTAGCGGGACCGGGAGCGCGAGCGGGGGAGGGCGCGACTGCAGAAGTGCCGGGGTCAGTCGCCGGGTCGGACCAGGCCCGCCTCGTAAGCCAGGACTACGGCCTGCACACGGTCGCGCAGGTACAGCTTGGACAGGCAGGCCGACACATGTGACTTCACCGTCGCCTCGCCCACCACGAGTTCCGCGGCGATCTCCGCGTTGGACAGCCCCCGCGCCAGGTGGCGCAGGACCTCGAGCTCCCGGGTGGTGAGGACGTCGAGGGAAGGAGAGAGGGCGGGTGCTGGAGAGTCGGGTGTTGAGGGGGCAGGTGTAGAGGGTGTGCTCGACGGGGTGGTCATCTTCTCGATCACGCGGCGGGTTACCTCCGGCGCCAGCAGGGCGTGACCGTGGTGGACGGCTCGGATGCCGTCGATCAGGTCATCGGGGTCGGAGTTCTTGAGCAGGAACCCGCCGGCCCCGGCGCGGAGGGCGTCGAAGAGGTAGTCGTCGCGGTCGAAGGTCGTGAGGATGAGCACGCGGGCCAGGCCCTCGGCGACGATCCGGCTGGTCGCCTCGATGCCGTCCATCCCCGGCATCTGCACGTCCATGAGCACCACGTCCGGCCGGAGTTCGCGGCAGGCCTCAATAGCGGCAGCGCCGTCGGCCGCGTCACCGATCACCTCGATGAGGTCCTCGGCCCCGAGCATCATTGCGAACCCCGACCGCATGAGCGGCTGATCGTCCACCACGAGTACCCGCACCACCTCGGGCTCGGGGGAAGGCGTTGTCGTCGTCATCAATTTTTTCCCTCAGGTCCCGTGGCGCTGTACGGCAGGCGCACCCGCACACGGTAACCACCGGTCACGCGGGGGCCGATCTGGCATTCGCCGTGGTGGGAGCGGACGCGCTCGCGCATGCCGAGCAGGCCCAGGCCGCTGCCGGAGGTGCCGGGGCGCGGGCGGCCCTCGTCGAGGATCTCGACCTCGACGTACGGCGTGCGGTCGGGGCGTGCGCCGGTGCGCAGGACGACGCTCGCGCGCGATGCCGTGGAGTGGCGGCGCACGTTGGCCAGCGCCTCCTGCGTGGTGCGGTACAGCGAGAGGCCGATGAGCGGCGGCACCTCGGCGGCGGGGTGGGCGGGGTCGACGGCGACGTCGTAGCTGGTCGCGAAGCCGGCTGACTCGTGCGAGGCCACCAGCGCGGGGAGCTCGTCGAGGCCGTGGCCGGCGGTGCGGGAGGTGGTGCTGGCCGTGGTGCCGGTCGTGGTGCGGGCGGCGGTGACGGCGGTGTCGGTGGTGACGGGGCTGGTGTCGGGGTCGAGGCCGTCGGAGCGCAGGGCGCCGAGCAGCGCGCGCATCTCGCCGACCGCCGAGCGCGACGAGTCCTCGATCGTGCGCAGCGCACCGGCCGCGGCGTCGGGATCACGGTTCATCACGCGGCGCGCGGCGGCGGCCTGCACCCCGATCGCCGCGATGTGATGCGCCACCACGTCATGCAACTCGCGGGCGATCCGCAGCCGCTCCTCGGTGACGGCGGCGTCCTTGAGCTCCTCGGCCTGGCGCTCGATGGTCCGCGCCTGCTCCACCAGCGCAGCCTGCCGGTGCGCCGACCGCCACGCGGCGATACCCAGCGCCGCCGCGCCGCCGAAGTACACGATATTGATCAGCGCGGTGTAGACGAGATACGAGGGCACCGCGGGGAACAGGCCGCTGCCCGGCTCGGTCTCGGAGACCGCGTCGAGGATCTGCTGCATCCCCGACCCGAGCGCGAGATACCAGGCCAGCCACACGCCCAGCGCTGCGGCGATGCCCGTGGCGACCCCCACCAGCGCGCGGCGGTCCCGGGCCCAGGCCACCGACGAGTAGACCGCCACGAAGTACAACACCTGTTGGGACACCTGCCCCATGACGAGCGGCATCACGCTGCCCAGGATCAGCAGATGTAGAGTCGCGGCGATGCCGGTGGTCAGCGGGAAGCGGCGGCGGATGGCGAGGATCGCCGCGGCCGTGGCCATCGACAGGTACTGGGCCCACAGCGGGGCGGATTCGCCCGCCAGGACGCCCATGCTCCGCAGGATCTCGATGCCCAACGCCGAGCACGCGAACATCACCACGGCGAGCGTGATGTCCGCGCGGAGATAGCCGGGCGGCAGTGGACGGATCCACGGATCCTCGGCGTCGAAGAGGCGGTTCAGGCGGGACCACACGGGGTCGAGCCTAATCATTCACGCGCCGGGCACGGGTGAACGATGGTGCCGGACGTTACTCTGGGCGCGTGTCCACCCGAAGCATCGACATCCCTGACCTGAGCGGTCAGACCTGGCTGATCACCGGCGCGACCAACGGCGTCGGACTCGAGACCGCGCGGGCCGCCTCCCGGAACGGGGCCAGGGTGATCCTCGCCGTCCGCGACACCGACCGCGGCAGGCAGGTGGCGGACGAACTGCCCGGCGAGGCCAGGGTGGTGGAGATGGACCTCGCCTCGCTGGCGAGTGTGCGCCGCGCCGCGGACGACCTGCTCACCGGGCCCGACGAGTCGATCGACGTGCTGGTCAACAACGCCGGGGGCATCACGCCGCGCCGCCGCGAGACCGAGGACGGCTTCGAGATGGTGCTCGGTGTCAACGCCCTGGGGCCATTCCTCTTCACCAACCTGGTGCTCCCGCTCGTGCGGCGGCGGGTGGTCGTCGTCGGCTCCAACGCGCACAAGAGCGGCGCGATCGATTGTGACGACCCCCACTTCCGCCGGCGTCGGTGGAGCCCGGCGGCCGCGTACGCCCAGTCCAAGCTGGCCGACCTGTTGTGGGGGCTCGCGCTGGACCGCCGGCTCCGCGACGGACGGGCGACGGCCGGCGCACCCGGCGTGGACGTCCAGGTCACGCACCCCGGTTGGGCGGCCACCAATATCTCCAACGCCACCGGCAACGCTGTGCTCGATCGGGTGATCACCGGCGTGTGTTCGGTCTTCGCGCAGCCCGCGTCGCAGGCGGCCTTGACGACGATGTTCGCCGCGACCCGCCCGCTGCCGCCGTGCAGCTACGTCGGTCCCGATGCGATGGGACATCTGCGAGGCATGCCCACGCTCATCGGTCGCAGTGAGCAGGCATCGGATCCGGCGCTCGCCGAGCGGTACTGGGACCTCGCCGAGGCGGAGATCGCGCGGGTCGGTCAGTAGCCGAAACGTGTACACGAAACGCGATTTCGTGTACACGTTTTTCGGACGTGCCGAAGGCGTGTACACGTTTCGCCGGAGCGGCGACGGAGCCGCTACTGCAACTAAATGGTTGCAGTAGCGGTCATTGTGTGCGACCGTTGGCGGCAGGAGGTGCGAGGACATGACCGATGCAGACGCACAGGTGACCACCGAGGACGTGCCGGACGAGATCACACGCAGCATCCACATCGCGGCTGATGCGGCCACTGTGTGGGACATCGTCTCCGAGCCCGGATGGTTCATCAACGACGGAGAATGGACAGACCACGAGGTCACCACCGATGGTGACGTTTCCCGGGTCGTCGACCCCGTCCACGGGGAGTTCCACATCGGCACGGTTGAACTGGATCCTCCGCACCGCGCGGTCTTCCGATGGCTGGGAGGCAAGGTGGGAGCCCTCGAGGACACGCCCGCCAACACGGTCGAGTTCACCATCCGCCCGGACGGAGACGGCGTGGTGCTGACGGTCAAGGAAACCGGCTTCGCCGCCCTTGACGCGGACGCGATCGAGCGGCGGAGGCGTTTCGAAGAGAATTCTGAAGGCTGGGGAATCGAACTCGACGTGGCCCGTCGACGCGCCGAGGGAGCGACGTGAACCCTGTGAGCCACGATGTCGCCGCGGGACTTCTCACCGACGAAGCCGACGACGTTTTTGCCGCGCTGGCGGACCGGACCCGCCGCCGGATTTTGGTCCGGTTGGTGCAGCAGCCCGACGATGCCGGCGCCGTTGCCCGCGAACTCGGGGTGAGCCGCCAGGCTGTCGCCAAACACCTGGGTCAACTGGTCGACGCAGAGCTCGTGACCGTGCGTACCGAACAGCGGCGACGCGTGCACAGTGTCGACCCGGCTCGCATTCGAGAAGTCTCGGACCTACTCGGAGCGGTTTCACGCGGCTGGGACGATCGGCTGTCGCAGGTGAGGAAGTTGGCAGAGGCGAAGGCCCGTGATCAGGGCTGAATCCGCACGGGTCCCGGCCGGTGGCCACGGCCCGGCCCTTGCCTTGGCCCTCGTCCTGGATTCGGAGCCGAGACCGTCAGGTGAGGTGGTCGTACCGGCCGCCGACCCAGTCCGCGTAGCGCTCGGCCGAACGCCGGACCGCGTCCTGCGCACCATCGGGAATGCCGGAACCGAAGTTGCCGTACAGCCGATCGAACTCGTACCGCTCGACGTGATCGGCGATCCGCTGCACCACCGACCCGGACAGCGGGATCCACACGGGGAACGAGCGCATGAAGGTCACCCAGCGGGGATCGGCGGTCGCCCCGATCGTGTCCCCGCTGAACAGCACCCCGCGACCATCCGGCGCCGTCCAGTGGACCACCGCGCTGCCGGGGAAATGTCCGCCCGGCTGGCTGGCCCGCACGCCGGGCAGAATCTCGATCTCCTCCCGGCGGCCCTCCCAGACCACCGTGTTGGTGGGGCGCACCCCGAGCCAGTGCTCATCGGCGGCGGAGACGTAGACCGGGCAGTCGCCGAACGCCCGTGACCACACCGACTGCAGTCCATACATGTGCGGATGCGAGGCGATGATCGCCGAGATGCCGCCCAACTCGCGCACGGCGGACACGGCCGCGTCGTCGATGAAGTTCGGCGCCTCCACCATCACGTTTCCGTGCTCGGTCCGGATGAGTGCGGGCTTTTGGCCGATACCCGGGCAGTCGCGCTGCGTCACGCCGACGACACCCGGCTCGAGATCGACGAACTCCAGCCGGGCACCACGCTCAGCGGCCTCGGCGGGACCCGTCCACCGCTGCCCGGAGCGCGGCACGAACTGGCGCTCATCAGCACAGATCGGGCACACCTCGGGCAGCGGCCGGGCCCGTTCGACGCCGCAGGTCGCGCACTGAACGTGGTCGCTCACGCCATGTCCCCCTCGAGGTCCACCGGATGCCATTCGCCTCCCACCTGCACCTCGAGGGTGCCGTCGGTGGGGGCGGAGTCCCGGTCGCGGCGGGCGGTGTCGTGGTGGCCGCCGTCGTGGCCGTCGGCGTCGTTGCCGGCGCGGTGGAGGTCGACCGCGGCCTCGAGTGCCTCCTGGGCGGTGCCGAACTCGCCCAGCTCGATGGTCCGGTCCGGAGTGCGGAATCGATACGTGGACATGCCCCGAGTGTCCGCCTCACACGCCGATCATGCATCCGCACCGGTCGGTCCCGTCGTGGCCGGGCAGGCCGGGGCTCGCGAGAGGCAAAGGTCGGGCGTGAGGTGGGAAATGGGCGCACACTGGGAATCAGGTATCCGTCACTGGAAGAAGGCACACCATGTCGTCGTCGTCACATCCGTCACCGGACGGTTCACCCGCGGACCCGGACGGTACCGCTCCGGACGGCACCTCCGTGGGGCGCGGCCCCGCGGCCGCCGAGAACGCGCCGGGCGGCTACCCGGCGCTCGGCGCCGAGCCCGTCGACGGGGTGCGGATCCTGCGCGCGCCGGCCGTGCCGACAGTCGTGGTGCAGGCCGCTGACGTGCCGATGGCGACTATCGCGGGGCTGTTCGACGCGGTGTTCGGAAAACTCTTCCCCGCCGCCTTTGAGCAGGGACTCACGCCCGCCGGGCCCGCGTTTGCCCTGTACACGCGCCTGACCGACGGCCCCGACGCCGCTGCGGACGTGGAAATCGGGTTTCCCCTGGACGGGCCGCTGATCGAGCAGCTCGACGACGATGCGGTGGAGATCGACGGCATGCGACTGGTGGCGTCCGTGATCCCCGCCGGCGAGGTTGCCGTGACCAGCCACCTCGGCGGATTCGACGGGCTGGGCCGGGCGTGGGGCGAGTTCTTCGGCGAGATCGGCGCGATGGGGCGGGCGCCCGGGAACCCGTTCTGGGAGAGCTACGTGACCGAGCCCTCGCCCGACATGGATCCCGCCGACCTGCGGACCGACCTGTACTGCCTGGTGAGGACACCAGACGACGCGGCCTGACGGCGCGGCCTGACGGCGCGGGGTGACGGTTGCTGGTGGGGCGGTGGCCTGCGCGGGACGGCGGGGCGGCTACTCCATGTCCTCCAGCGACCGGCCCGTCGTCTCCGGGATGAACCTCGCCACGAACACCAGCGAGAGCAGCGCGGAGACCGCGTAGAACCCGTAGGTGAACGTCAGGCTGAACTCGGCCATCGGCGGGAACGCCGTGGAGACCGCGAAATTGGCCAGCCACTGCGCGGCCGCGGCCAACCCGAGCGCCGTGGTGCGGATGCGGTTGTTGAACATCTCGCCCAGCAGGACCCACACCGCCGGGCCCCACGACATGCCGAAGAACACCACGAAACCGTTCGCCGCGATGAGCGCGATCACGCCGTGCGTGTCGCCGAGCTGCGGGGCGAGTTCGCCGTCCGGGCCCGCCACCATGGTGGCCTGGCTGAACATCGCCGCCATCACCGCCAACGAGATCGTCATACCGATCGAGCCCGTCATGAGCAGTCGGCGGCGCCCGATCTTGTCGATCAGCGCGATCGCCACCACGGTCACCACGATGTTCGTCACCGACGTGATGACCGACTGCGTGAGCGCGTCCTCCTCCGCGAAGCCGACCGACTGCCACAGCGTCGTGGAGTAGTAGAAGATGACGTTGATGCCCACGGCCTGCTGGAATACCGACAGGATCACGCCGATCCACACGATCGGCAACAGGTTGCGGCCACTCGGCGTGAGCATGTCCCGCCAAGAACGCTTACGGTCCTCGCGGACCGTCGCCCGGATCTCGCTGATCCGCGAGTCCACGCCACTGGACTGGATGGACCGCAGGACCTTGCGAGCCTCATCGACAAGACCCTTGGCCAGCAGATACCGCGGCGATTCGGGGATCGTCAGGGCCAGGACGCCGTAGATCACCGCCGGGATCAGTTCCGCCCAGAACATCCACCGCCAGGCCGCCGCGCCCAGCCACAGCTCCTCGATCGCGCCGCCGGCCACGCCCGCCAACCAGGCATCCGACAGCAGTGCGACGAAGATTCCGGACACGATCGCGAGCTGCTGTAGCGAGCCCAGGCGGCCGCGGATCGCCGGCGGTGCCACCTCGGCGATGTAGGCCGGCGCGATCACCGACGCCGCACCGACGCCCAGCCCGCCGATCACCCGCCACAGGATCAGGTCCCACGCGCCGAACGCGAAGCCGGAACCCAACGCACTGATAGTGAACAACGTCGCCGCCAGCACCATGACGCGGGTTCGCCCCCACCGGTCGGCCAGCCGGCCCGCGAGGTACGCGCCCACGACACACCCGAGCAGCGCCGAGGAGACCGTGAACCCGGTCAGGGCCGGTGAGATCTCGAAACTCGTCTGCACCGCGTCCACCGCGCCGTTGATCACCGCGGTGTCGAAGCCGAACAGGAAGCCGCCCAGCGCGGCGACCATTGAGATCATCACCACCCGGCCGGTGTGGAACGACTCCTGATCAGGTGCCGGAGCGGATGCATTCGATGTGGACATGGCGTACCCCGCTCCTCCAGCGGTCGCCCCGCGGCCGCCGATCGACTGTCGAGTGAAGATGGTGGGGGAAGCGTAGAACCGCCGGCAGGGGTCCGCAACGACGAGGGGTGTTCCGCACTCTGTCGCGAAGGCTCGCCCGCGAACGCTCGCCCGCCGGGTCGCAGCGAAGAAACCCACAGAACGAGAACACGTTCTAGGCTGGGGGACACGCTGTTGAAGTTGTCGTCGTCGTCCCCGAAAGGTCCCCACCCATGAGCGTTTCACCCGACCAGATCCGCGCCACCGCCGATTCCTACATCGCCGCCCTGGAGGCCGGCGACCTGGACGCCGTCATGGCCCTCTACGCCGACAACGCCACGGTCGAGGACCCCGTCGGCGGCGGCACCGTCCATGACGGCGCGGCCGCCGTCCGCGAGTTCTACGCCACCGTCGTGGCGATGAAGATCGACGGCAAGGTGCTCGAAGCCCGCGTCTGCGGCAACGAGCTGCTGTTCAACTTCGAGATCACCACGCATTTTGACGCCGAGAACTCCGCCACGATCAACGTGTGGGATCACATGGTCCACAACGACGAGGGCAAGGTCACCTCGATGCGCGCCTTCTGGACGCCCGAGAACATGCGCTGACGGTGTCGGCCGGCCCTATGCGGGCCAACGCGGACCCATACCCATGCGGACCCTGGCGGGCCCAGCGACCTAGTTGAACAGGCCCGCCAGGCCGCCCGCGCCGCCAGCCTCCTGGCCCGCGTCCTTGACCACGTTCTCGGCGGGCTGCACCAGCACGAGCCCCTGACCGCCGAACGCCAGCTGGAACGTCTCGCCACTGCCGCCGCGGATCAGTGACTTCAGGCCGCCGGTGTCCATGCGGACGTCCATCTTCACGCCGGCCGTCCACAGCACCACGGCCTGGGGATCGGCGAAGGTCGGGGCCGAAGCCACGTCCAACGCGACTGGAGTGCCCTTGGTGGTGATGGCCACGAACCCGGTGCCGCTCATCGCGACGTTGTACATGCCGCCGGCGCTCATCCCGCCGCTCGAGCCGATGCGGTGGATGTCCCAGTCGATCCCGGTCGACAGGGCCAGCACGCTCGCGCCGTTGACGGAAATCGCATCGTTCTCCAGGTAGAGAATCTGGATGTCCGCGGCGTTGTCGGCGAGGAACAATTCGCCCTGGCCGGTGCACTTCATGAGCGGCACGCCCTCGCCGGTGGCGGCGGCCTTGAACATCTTGCCCAGCCCGCCCGATCCGCCGTGCTCGAACCCGACCTGGCCCTGGTAGGCGACCATCGAGCCGGTCCGGGCCATCACGGACTGATTGCCGAGTGTGACCTTGAGTAGCTTCGAGTTCTGCAGCGCAAAGTGCTTGTCGGTTTGCTTTTCCTGACCAATCTCGAACAGTTCCCCATAGATCATGAACGGGACCTTACTCTCGGCGGGATGACCACGGGGCGACGTAATCTGATCGTCATGATCACCGCCATCGTTTTTGTCAACGCCGATACCGCGCGCATCCCGGAAGTGGCGTCAGCCATCGCCGAGATCGACGGGGTGTCCGAGGTCTATTCGGTCACGGGCACCATCGACCTGATCGTGTTGGTCCGTGCCCGTCGCAACGAGCAGATCGCCGACGTCGTCTCCGACCAGCTCAACAAGGTGCCCGGCGTGTTGGACACCGAGACGCACATCGCCTTCCGCACCCAGTCCAAGCACGATCTGGAAGCCGCGTTCTCGCTCGGCTACGACGACTGAACCGGCCCGCGCGCCCGCCACGCGCGCCCCGCGCCTAACCCCGACCGGCCGCGTACCGGGCCCTCGACAGGCGCCGCTCGCGCCGCCGCGCCCGCTGCAGTTCGGCGAGAAGCTGACGCCCCGTCCAGCGCCGTCGGCTCTCGCCGGCCCGCTCCGCGTCGTGCACCAGGTCGGTGATCCGCTCGCACGCGGGCGCCTCCATCCCGAGACGCCGGGCCATGCGAACCACCTCGCCCTGCAGTTCGTCGATCTCGGTGAGTCGGCCGCGCGCCAGGTCGTCGGCCATGGAGGACGTGCCGTCGGCGTCCACACGCAGGACAGCGCGGGCGAGCCGCCGGAACAGGGGAGTGGGCAGTCGCATGACGGTCGGCAGCGCGGCGGCCGGCACGACGAGCGGAACCCTCGGCACCACGCCGGCGGCCGTGAACACCCGGCTGGCCTCAGACTGGCACAGTGCGACGCATTTCCGCAGGTCACGGTCGAGAAGCTCGGTGCGCAGCGGCAGCCCGGACAGCGCCTGGACCGCATTATTGAGGTTGAGCAGGACCTTGCCGTGCAGGACCGCCTGGACGTCATCGGTGGCGCGCGCGGGCAGGCCGGCGTCCGCGAGCACCCGCAGCAGTGGCGCCGCGGCAGGGTGCTCGGCGATCCGGATCTCCCCGCGTGAGGTGCGCCGGTAGGTGGCCGGGCCGGTGCGGGCGACGTTGAACGGGATGATCCCGGCGATCACGGGCGCCACGTCCACGTCGTCGCGGATCCGGTCGGCCGAATGCAGCCCGTTCTGCATTCCCACCACCAGCGATCCGGGCCGCAGGAACGGGACGAACTCGGCGGTCGCCGCGGCGGTGCTGCCGGCCTTGGTGCACACCAGGACCACATCGGAGCGCCGCACGGGCTCGGTCGATTCGCTGAGCGTGAGCGCGTCGGCGGGGACGTGCAGGCGGTCCCCCTCGCCCTCGCCGGATTCGACGGTCAGTCCCACGGCGCGGATCGGGTCGAGGACGTGGGCACGTCCCACGAGCGTCACGTCGGCGTGGCGTGCGAGCCGTCCACCGAGGTAGCAGCCCACCACGCCGGCGCCGATCACTGTGATGCGAAGGGAGGCGTCGGTGCTGGTCATGATGTGAATCAGCGTACGACACCCGCGAGCGCGTGGCACCCGGTTCGCCGCAGGGCGCGGGGTGTGGTGCGGGGCCTGGCGTGGGGTGCGGCGCGGGGCCTGGCGCGACGCGGTCCGGTGGTCACCGTGGGCGCGGGCGCAGGACGATCTCGGTGGGGTGCGCGTCGGGCGTGGCGTCGAGCGCCTGCCGGATCGCCGTGGCCACGGAGCCGGGCGCGAGGAACGTCTCCGGGTCGTAGGTGCGGCCCTCGTGGGCGACGATCGCGCGCTGCATGTCGGTGTCGACGCGCCCCGGGTGGACGGACGTGACGCGCAGCCCGGGCTCCTCCTGCCGCAGGACGTCGGTGAAGGCGCGCAACGCGAACTTGGAGGCGGCGTAGGAGCCCCAGTCCGGCTTGGCGGTGTACCCGGCGCCGGAGTTGACGACGACGACGTGGCCCTCCGCCGCGCGCAGCGCCGGGAGCAGGATGCGGGTCAGTTCGACCACCGCCACCACGTTGATGTCATATGCGCGACGCCACTGACCTGCGCCGGAGTCGGCTATCCTCCCCAACTCGGCGACCCCGGCACAGTGGATGAGACCGTCGAGGCGTTCGATGCCGGCGGCGGCCAGGGCCGGACCGTGTGCGCCGTCCGAGTCGGCGGGCCCGGCGGTGTTCGCGGCGGTGGGCTCGGTGCCGGCGGCGGTGAGGTCGGCGGTCACCACCCGGGCGGAGCGGCAGTCGCGGGCGACGGCGTGCAGGGCGTCGGTGTCGCGGCCGACGAGGACGAGGTCGTGGGTCTCGGACAGGGCGCGGGCGGTGGCGGCCCCGATCCCGCGGGAGGCGCCGGTGACGAGGACAGTGCTCATGCCGCCGAGGCTAGTCGGCGTCGAAGGCGTCCAGCAGTGAAGTGAGGGCGGGGACGGCGTCGGCGAGCACGGCGCGATGCTCCGGGGAGAGTCGGGACAGCTGCTCGGCAAAGTCCCGGTCCCGGTCCATGAGGACCTGCTTGATGCGGTCCCGGCCCAGGTCGGTCAGCGCGACGCTGACCCCGCGACGATCCGCCTCGTCCGGGATCCGCTTGACGTAGCCCATCGACTCGATCACGCTCACCGAGTTGCTGGTGGTGGGGACGCGGACGTTCTCCAGGCGGGCCAGGTAGGACATGCGCAGCGGTCCGTGGTTGGCCAACGTGTGCAGGATCGAGGTCTGTGCCCGGCTCAATTCGTACTGGGTGTTCTGCCGGCGGACCAGTAGGTCCAGGCGCAGCATGATGGGCCGGAACAGAGTCGCCAGCTCGAGCGTCGGCCCGTCGTGTGCGGCCGGCGGCGCCGGGTCCGCAGCCGACGGCTCCCCGTCCGTCACGGCGGTCCCCGGGGAGGCCTGAGGCTCACCGCCCGTGGTGGCTACGGGATCTCTCGTCGTCTCCATCTACACCAGCCCCCTCGACACCGACTTCCCCCGAAGCCCCGTCGACCGGAATGTAAACATGATTTTTTGCCGTCATGGGGCATCACCCCGGCCTCCCGGGTGATACTTGACGAATGGATCTGTATCACCGCGTCACGGGCGCCGGGCCGACCGTCGTTCTCATCCACGGGGTCTGCCACCGTGGGCACGCCTGGGACCCCGTCGTCCCGCTGCTGGAGGACCGGTACCGGCTGGTGATCGTGGACCTGCCGAGCCACGGCCTCTCCCCGGACCTACCGACCGAGGGCGACCCGCTGGAGTACATGGTCGATCAGCTCACCACCATGCTGGAGGACATCGTCCCGCCCGGCGAGCGCGCGCACTTCGCCGGAAACTCCCTCGGCGGCTTCCTCGCGCTGGAGATGGCGGCCCGCGGGCACGCGCACAGCGCCACGGCCCTCTCACCTGCGGGATTCTTCAGATCTGACGCCGACTGGCGCTACACGACCACCGTGTTCCACAGCCTCCAGCGCGTCGCCGGCAAGCTCGGCCGTCACATCCCCGCGGTGTCGCAGCGGGCGGCGGGGCGCGCGGTGATGATGGGTGCCTTCTGCGCGCGGCCGTGGCGCTACCCGGCCGAGGCAGCGGCGATCGACGGCGAGGCGATCATCACCAACACGGTGCTCGACCGGGCCGACCGGCGCGCGTTCGTGTTCACCGCGCCCGTCGACGAGGACGTGCCGTTGACCATCCGCTGGGGCCGGTTCGACCTGGTGCTCCCCGCGGCGCAGCGACGGCTCGCGGCGCGGCTGTTCCCGCGGGCGCGGATCGAGACCTCCGCCGACGGGCACGTGCCGATGTCCGACGATCCGGAGGGCGTCGCCGCATCGATCGCGGCCACAGTCGAGCGCGGCCTGGCCCGCGACCGCGAGCTCGCCCCCGCCCGGTAACCCGCGCATGCGCGTCCTCTTTGCTCATGGCCGGCGGGGTTACGCGTCGGCTTTGCTTCATTCCGGACGCGTAACCCCAGCGTATGGGCACAGCCTGGGCGCGCAAGCCCAGAGACTGGGTAGCTGACCGACGCCCCGCCTCCTCGGGAGGAAGCGGGGCGTCATGTCGTGCGCGTGAGGCGCGGGGTCGGTCAGGAACCGAGCGAGCCCGACGGCAGCAGGCCGCCCAGCGAGCCGGACCCGCCGGAGAAGCCGCTCTTCCAGGCCACGACCGTCGACGGACGCGGCTGCGAGGAGCCACCGTCGGGCCAGTGCGAGGCCGGGTTCTCGATCGTGGCGCCGTCCTTCTCGCCCGGGTGCTGGACGTTGACCAGGACGCGGCCGGCGGTCACCAGCGGGCCACACGTCTCGGCGCCGATCGGCACGGTGAGGAACAGCTTGGTCTCGCCGCGGTTCGGGGCCTCGGTGGCGACGTAGTAGAGGCCGTCGTTGAAGCCGAGCGCGTTGCCGTCGGTGGAGACCCACAGGCTGCCGTTCGGGCCGAACGCCACGTTGTCCGGGCAGGAGATGGGGCTGACCTTGGACTTGTCGAATCCGCCGAAGTAGCTGTCGGCGGCCTCCGGGTTGCCGCACACGAGCAGCAGGTTCCAGCCGAACGTCGTGCCCGAGTGGTCGTCGGAGATCTCCACGACCTGACCGTGCTTGTTGTTGTGGCGCGGGTTGGCCTCGTCGGCGGCAGCCTTGCCGTTGGTACCGCGCTGGGTGTTGTTGGTCAGCGCCATGTAGACCTTGCCGGTGGTGGGGCTGGGCTCCACGTCCTCGGGGCGGTCCATCTTGGTGGCACCCACCTTGTCGCCGGCCATGCGGGTGTGCACCGCGACCTGTTCCGGGGTCATGCCGTCCACATGGGAGACGGCCTTGCCGTCGGCCGCGACAGTCATCAGCGGGAGCCAGGTCCCGCCGCCGTCGAAGGCGCCGTCGGAGGGCAGGGTGCCCGAGCCGTCGATCTCGGTGGCCGGGGAGTTGCCCGAGAAGGTGGCCACGTAGAGGGTGCCCTCGTCGAGGATCTTCATGTTCTCGGCGCGCGCGCTGGCCGAGTTGCCGGGGACGATTTTGCGGCTGGAGACGAACTTGTACAGGTAGTCGAAGCGCTCATCGTCACCGGAGTAGGCGACCACGGTGCCGTCGGCAGTGACGTGGACGGTGGCGCCCTCGTGCTTGAAGCGGCCCATCGCCGAGTGCTTGACCGGGGTGGAGTTGGGGTTCCACGGGTCGATCTCCACGACGTAGCCGAAGCGGTTGACCTCGTTCGGCTCCTTGGCCAGGTCGAAGCGGTCGTCGAAGTTCTCCCACAGACGGCCGGACGGCTCGGCCGAGATCCCGTAACGCCGGAACTGCTCGAGCGTGTCGGCGTCGGTGATGGTGTCGGCGGTGCCGAAGTACTGGTTGAAGTTCTCCTCACCGGACAGCACGGTGCCCCACGGGGTGTGGCCGCCGGCGCAGTTATTCAGGGTGCCCTTGACGTCCGAGCCGGTCGGGTCGGCGTTGGTGCGGGTCAGCGCGCCCACGGCCGGGCCGCGCAGCTCGAACTTGGTCAGCGCGGTGATGCGGCGATTGTAGGAGCCCAGGACCGGGTCCAGGCCGCCGTCGTTCGCGCGGCTGGCCAGCTCCACCACGGACAGACCGTGTGCGGCCCAGGCGATCTCGACCTGCTCGCGGGTGGGGTTGGCCTCGTCGTAGCCGCGGAACATCGACGGCTCGGTCGTGTACTCGTGGTTCGCGATGTAGAGGAAGCGCTCGTCGCGGTCATCCATCGGGAACATCACGGCGAGGTCGCAGTTGAAGCCGTACTGCTGGGCCTGCTTGGCGGCGGTCTGGTTCTCGAAGTCGAACTCGGGCGCACCCTGGATCACCGGGTCGCCCCAGCGGATCACGACGTCGCTGGAGTAGCCCTCGGGGACGGTCACGGCGTCCGCGGTGTTGGGACGGACAGGGGTGAAGTCGGTGGTGATGCCGTCCGCGTTGCCGCCGAGCGATCCGCCGTCGAGGGCGCCGGCGCCCGAGCTCTGCGCCGCGGCCATGGAGGGCATGACCTGGGTGGCGCCGACGGCCAGTGCCATGACGCCGGCGGCCTTGAGGGCGCCGCGGCGGCTGATCTCGGTGGCGATGTCACCGAAGTACGGGTTGTCGGTGGTGTTGGGGATCGGCGCGGAACACGCGTCTCCACACTTGTAGACACACGTGATGTGCTGACGGTTGGAGATTCCCGCCTCAGCACCTCCCGACGTGGTCAGCGGCAGCAGGCTGCGGATCGACATGCACTCTCCCTGAAAGTATCTGAACCTTTGCGAACGCTGTGACCGTAGAAAGTCCGGACGTCCTGCCGGGTGAGTTGCGGCCACGTCCGGATGAACTGCGGGCGCAGTGCGGGTGAACTTGTCGGTCGGTCGCTACAGTCACCTGTGTTGACCCTCAATTTCGGATCGTCCGGCACGTTCCTGCCGGTGAAGGGAAAGTGACAAGCCGTGTCCGGAGTCAGTTTCGAGAACGTGTCCATCGTCTACCCGGGGGCGACTCGCCCCAGCGTGGACGGGTTGGACCTGCACATCGCCGAGGGCGAGTTCCTGGTGCTCGTCGGCCCGTCGGGCTGTGGCAAGTCCACGATCCTGCGGTCGCTCGCCGGCCTGGAGCCGGTCACGCAGGGCCGGATCAAGATCGGCGACCAGGACGTCACCGGTCGCGAGCCCAAGGACCGGGACATCGCGATGGTGTTCCAGAACTACGCGCTGTACCCGCACTACACGGTCCGGGAGAACATGGGCTTCGCGCTGAAATTGGCCAAGAAGCCCAAGGCGGAGATCGCCGAGCGGGTCGACAAGGCCGCCGAGATGCTCGACCTGATGCCCTACCTGGACCGCAAGCCCAAGGAGCTCTCGGGCGGCCAGCGTCAGCGCGTGGCGATGGGCCGGGCGATCGTGCGGAACCCGCAGGTCTTCCTCATGGATGAGCCGCTGTCCAACCTCGACGCCAAGCTGCGGGTGGCCACGCGCGCCCAGATCGCCAAGCTGCAGCGCGAGCTGCACACCACGATGATCTACGTGACCCACGACCAGGTCGAGGCCATGACGATGGGAGACCGGGTGGCGGTCCTGCGGGACGGCCGTCTCCAGCAGGTCGCGGCGCCGCGTGAGCTGTACGAGAACCCGGTCAACGCCTTCGTGGCGGGCTTCATCGGCTCGCCGGCGATGAACCTTTTCGACGCTCCGGTGGCCGGCGGGATGGTGGCCCTCGAGGGCCTGCGCGTCACCGCCCCGTCGGGGGCGCAGGGCACGGTCACGGTCGGCGTCCGCCCGGAGCACCTGCGGCTCGCCGGTGAGGGCGAGGAGGGGATGCACGCGGTGGTCGACCTGGTGGAGGAGCTGGGGGCGGACAGTTTCCTGCACTGTTCCTCGCCCGACGGGTATCCGCTCGTCTACCGCGCCGAGTCCGCCGATCACCCGCGCAAGGGCGAGGCCATCCGGCTCGTCGCGAAGGAGGGCCAGGTGCGGTTCTTCGACTCGGCCACGGGCGAGCGCCTGCGCTGACGGGCCGCCGTCCCGGCCTGCTCAGCGCCAGTAACCGGTGAAGGAGACGAGGTCCTTCGGCACGCCCGAGTCACGGACGAGGAACCGCCGGAGTCCGGTCACCATGGAGGAGGGGCCGGCCAGGTAGGAGTAGGTCAGGCCGTCCGGGACGCCGCGCTCTCGGACGTGGGCAGCAGCGCGAGCGCCCGGGTCGTCGTCGCCCCTAATTTCCCAGGCCACCTCGACGCCGGAGGGTCCTGGCAGGTCTCGCACGTCCCCCTGGTTTTTTACTTCGACGACGACGACACCGGTGAGCTCCGGCGGGGCGTCGCGCAGTACTCCCGCGAGGGCGGGCAGGGCGGATTCGTCCCCGACCAGCAGCTCGACGGCGGACCTGGCCGGCGGGGCGTAGAGCCGACCCTCGTCCAGGAGTGCGGCCGGCGAGCCGAGTGCGGCGTCGAGCGCCCACCTCAGGCCCGGGCCGGTGTGGGAGTCGTCCACGTACACGTCGAAGTCGAGTTCCGCGGTGGCGCGACCGGCGGCGGGATCGGCAGGACGGAACTCGGCGGTGGTGTAGTTGCGGATCAGCGGGCGACGAGAAGGCGGCGAGAGCGCGTAGCTGGCCATGCTGCGCACGCCCATGTCGGGCAGCGTCTTCACCTCGCCGGGGGGGCCGCTCGCCCGGTCGTCTGATTCCGTGGGCAGGAACAGCCGGAACCACTGATCCGCGCCCATGACCTGGTAGTTCGCCAGCTTCTCGCCGGTCAGGGTGAGCCGGAGGAACGACGGGCTGATGCGTTCGCGGGCGGTCAGCGTGACGGGGATCGTGGTCGCGTTGTCGGGCTTGAGCCTCTTTGCTGCCATGAGGGCAGGCTAACCTAACTGATTAAAGTGCGGAAGTCGTTGGTTAGTGGGCGTGACTTTACACATCGTGTTGCTAGAGTGACTGAAGTGATTTGAATCTCGAGCGACCTCCGGCAACGGAACGCCTCGGAACCCGGCGGGGTGATCCACCTGCCGGGTACGTGTGGGATACGCTCAGCGGGTCCTCAGTGAGATCCGAGTCACATTGATGACGGATCGCTGATTCCTCCGATACGCGTCGGGGGGACGTCGAGACATGACAGTAGGAGAGTTCAGATGGCCGGATTCGGCAGGATTTTCAAGGGAGCGGCGATCGCCTCGGTCGTCGCGCTCTCAGTGACGGCGTGTTCGAGCGACAGTGGTGACTCGGGCGAGCAGGCGGAGGCCGGCACCGAGGCGCGCGGCCCGATCACGTTCGCGATGGGCAAGAACGACGTCGCCACGCTGAAGCCGTTCATCGAGCAGTGGAACGCCGACCACCCGGACGAAGAGGTCACCCTCCACGAGCTGCCCGGTGACGCCGGCGCCCAGCGTGACGTGCTCGTCCAGTCGCTGACGGCGGAGAGCGGGGACTACGACGTCTTCGCCCTCGACGTCACCGACACCGCGCACTTTGCGGCCAACGACTGGATCCAGCCGATCGAGGGCGACACCTCCGTCGACACCTCCGGACTGATCCAGGCGGCCGTCGACTCGGCGACCTACAACGGCACCCTCTACGCCGTGCCGCAGAACACCAACGCGCAGCTGCTCTACTACCGCACCGACATGCAGCCCGAGGCGCCCGCCAACTGGCAGGCCCTCGTCGACTCGTGCAACGTCGCGGTCGAGCGCAACGTCGACTGCCTCCAGATGCCGCTCAAGCTCGACGAGCAGACCACGGTCGCGGCCAGCCAGTTCATCCACAGCTGGGGCGGCGCCGTTGTGGGCGAGGACGGCTCGACCCCCGAGGTCGAGTCCGAGCAGTCGCGCGCCGGCCTCCAGGCCCTCGTCGACGGCTACGAGTCCGACGTGATCGCCAAGAAGTCCGACGCCTTCTCCGAGGAGGAGACCGCGCTCGGCTTCCTCGCCGGTGAGACCATGTACTCCTACAACTGGCCGTACATGTACGACAAGGCCCGCACCGAGGGCCAGCCCGAGGTCGCGGAGAACTTCAACGTCGCGCCGATCCTCGGCCCGGACGGGGCCGGTGCCTCGACTCTGGGTGGCTACAACAACGCCATCAACGTCTTCTCCGAGAACAAGGCGACCGCCGTCGACTTCGTCGAGTTCATCATCAGCGAAGAGGTCCAGATGGGCTTCGCCCAGGCCTCGTTCCCGCCGGTGCTGTCCAAGATCTACGACGACGAGGGACTGCAGGCCGAGTTCCCGTACATGACCGCGCTGAAGGCGGCGCTCGAGAATGCCAAGCCGCGCCCGGTGACCCCGTACTACCCGGCGGTCTCCAAGGCGGTCCAGGACAACACCCACGCTGCGCTCAAGGGCGAGAAGACCGTGGACCAGGCCACCACTGACATGGCCGCGGCCATCCAGCAGGCCGGATCCTGACACGTACCTCCCCTGAGGTGACCGTGAGCCGATGAGCTCGCCCGCCTCGCGGCGGCACTGTCGTCGACCGGCCGGTGCACGGGTATACGATCCCGTGTGCCGGCCGGTTCGTCGTCGGCGTGCTTCCCGCACACCCGTTGCACCCCACAGCATTCAGGAGGGCCGATGACCGCGAAGCGCCCGGAGACCCTGACGGGCCCGGATCCCGCTACCGGCACCCCGCCGCCGGCGGGCGAACCCCCGGTCCTCATCAAGAAGAAATTCGACTGGCGGCCGGTGTGGATGGTCGGGCCGCCGCTTCTCATCCTCGCCGTCATCATCGGCTACCCGATCCTGCGGGCTATCTACCTGTCGTTCGTCGGGGATCCCGGGCTCGACCCGGACACCGGCAAGTTCACCGACGGTGAGTTCGGCACCCTCCAGCACTACATCTTCTGGCTGACCCAGACCTGTTCGAGCCCGGCCGGCGGAACCATGCCCTGCGCGCCCGGCAACATCTCCACCGACTTCTGGCCCGCCATGCGCAACACCGCGATGTTCACCGTGGTGACCGTGTCCATCGAGACCGTGCTCGGTTTCTGGATGGCGGTCATCATGGGTCGCAACATTTGGGGCCGCGCCCTCCTGCGCGCCGCGGTGCTCGTCCCCTGGGCGATCCCCACCGCCGTCACCGCCAAGCTGTGGGCGTTCATCTTCGCCCCCGAGGGCATCGCCAACTCGCTGCTCGGCCGCGACATCTCCTGGACCACCGACCCCTTCTACTCCAAGGTCGCCGTGATCCTGGCCGACGTGTGGAAGACCACGCCGTTCATGGCCCTGCTGATCCTCGCCGGGCTACAGATGATCCCGCGCGATGTCTACGAGGCGGCCCGCGTCGACGGCGCCACCAAGTGGCAGCAGTTCACCAAGATCACCCTGCCGCTGGTGCGGCCCGCGCTCATGGTGGCGATCCTGTTCCGCACCCTCGACGCGCTGCGCATGTACGACCTGCCGGTGATCCTCATCAGCCCCAACTCCAGCTCGCCCACCGCCACCATCTCCCAACTCGTGGTCAACGAGATGCGAACCGGGCCCAACAGTGCGTCCGCGTTGTCGACCCTGGTGTTCCTGCTCATCTTCGCCGTCGCGTTCGTCATGGTGAAGTGGCTCGGTGCCAACGTGGTCGAAGAACGAACCGGCAAGAAGGAGGAAGTCCGGTGAGCGCCCCCGCCGACCCCGCCGCCAGCCCTGCCCACGGCGACCACGGCGCCCATTCCGCGCCGGCAGCCTCGGACGCCCCGGTGCTCAAGGCGCCCAAGCCTCCGCTGTGGCCCCAGATCCGCACCTACCTCGGTGCGCTGTTCATCCTGATCTGGGGACTCGCGCCGTTCTACTGGATGGTCGTCACGGCGTTCCGCGACAACGTCCACACGTTCTCGCAGAATCCGTTCCCCACCCACCTGACGCTGAACAACTTCAAGCAGGCCCTCGACACCAGCGGCGGCAACGACTTCCTCGCCGCGATCGGCAACTCGGTCCTCATCAGCCTTGTCACCACGAGTGCCGCGATCCTGTTGGGCGTGTTCGCCGCCTACGCGCTGGCCAGGGTCGACTTCCGCGGCAAGTTCCTGGTGTCCGGTGTGGTGCTCGCGGCATCCATGTTTCCCGGCGTCGCGCTACTGACCCCGCTGTTCCAGCTGTTCACTGACATCGGCTGGATCGGTTCCTACCAGGCGATGATCGTCCCCAACATCTCGTTCGCGCTCCCGCTCACCATCTACACGCTCACCTCGTTCTTCAACGATCTGCCGTGGGAGCTGGAGGAGGCGGCCCGCGTCGACGGCGCCACCCGCGGCCAAGCCTTCACCAAGATCATCTTGCCGCTGGCCGCGCCGGCGCTGTTCACCACCGCGATTCTCGCGTTCATCATGACGTGGAACGAGTTCATGCTCTCGAGCCAGCTGTCGAGCCGGGCGACGGAGCCGGTGACCGTGGCCATCGCGCGTTTCGCCGGCAACGACCCCTTCACGCAGCCGTATGCGGCGATCATGGCGGCCGGCTCCCTGGTGACCGTCCCGCTCGTGATCATGGTGTTGATCTTCCAGCGCCGCATCGTCTCCGGTCTCACCGCCGGCGGCCTGAAGAGCTGAGCCGCCGGTGGCACGTTCCGGCGCCGACGCACTGGGCTCCCGTCAGCGGCTAGAGATGCTCGGCGGATTCGTCGGACTGTTCACCGTTCTGGCGCTGGTCAACGCCGTCGGCCTGATCGTCACCGGCAGGCCGTCGATGCTGGCCTCGCTGGTGCTTCTGGCGATGCTCGTCCTGTCCTGGCTGACCTACCGCGCGTGGCGCCGCGCCGACCGCGCCGTCAAGGGCGGCTGAGCAGGCCCTCTCCGCCCGGTTGCAAGACATCTCGTCCACTCCCCACCCGGTTGCAAGACATCGGTCTCAAGTTGCCAGACAATTTTTGCGAAATTTCAGGATCTTTCGCACCTGCTGTCTTGCAACTGGATGGACGTGTCTTGCAACCGGGGCAGGCGGGGCAGCGGGAGCCATGCCGGCCGGAACCCAGCCGGTCTCAGCGTCCGTCGCGCCACGCCACCAGTGATTCGACCAGGTCCAGCGGGTAGTCGGGACCGTTGAGGCCGACGGTGAACAGCGTGATGCCCTCGTCGTGCAGCGCCTCGGCCTTGCGGCGGGCCTCATCGGCGGATTCCGCGCCCCCGATCTCGGTGGACCGCTCGATCTCGGCCGGGTCGCGCCCCACGGCTGCACAGTGCTCGGCGAGAACGGCCGACTTGTGCCGATAGGTCTCCACGTCGACGAACGAATGCCAGATGTCGGCGTGCCGGGCCACATGCCGCAGTGTCTTGCGCTCCCCGCCGCCGCCGAGCAGGACAGGGATGTCGCGGGTGGGGGCCGGGTTGAGCTTGCGAAGGCGTGCGTCGATGCGTTCCAGCGATTCGCCGAGGTCGTCGAGCCGCGAGCCCTTGGTGCCGAACTCGTACCCGTACTCGGTGTAGTCCCGCTCGAACCAGCCGCTGCCCAGGCCTAGGATGAGTCGCCCCCCGGAGATGTGGTCGACGGTGCGGGCCATGTCGGCGAGCAGGTCGGGATTGCGGTAGCTATTGCAGGTCACGAGCGCGCCGAGCTCCACGCGGTCGGTCTGTTCGGCCCAGGCGGCGAGCAGCGACCAACACTCGAAATGCGGGCCGTCCGGCTCGCCGTAAAGCGGATAGAAGTGGTCCCAGGTGAACACCACGTCCACGCCCGCGTCCTCGGACCGGGCCACGGCGTCGCGCAGCAGGCCGTAGTCGGGGGCGTGCTGCGGCTGGAGTTGGACGGCGATGCGGATGGGGCGATCGGCAGCGGGAGTCATGCGCCCATTCTGCGGGCGGCCGGCACGTGGTGCATCCGAACCAGCTCACGTGGGTCGATGAAGCTTGGACGAATAGCTTGGACGAATCCAGTCGCGAGAAAGCTCAAATTTTCGCGACTGAACTCGTCCAAACGTGGGTGGGTCAGCGGGTCAGTGGGGCAGTGGGTCAGTCGTCGCGGTCGAGGACAAACCAGAAGTGCTCGCCCTCGGAGATGGTGCCGCGTCCGTTCATCACGGCGAGGAGGGTGGTGGGTCGCCCTTGGGCATCGGTGTCGACGACGACGAAGTGGTCGATCACCGGCAGCCTGTCGTACACCATCGAGGCAGTCGCCCGACCTCGGAACACGACTTCCCACAGCGCGGCTCCGCCGCCACCGGTCGCCGAGGTATCGGGCGCTACATTTCCGGAGTCGTCGGTGACCAGGATGGGGTCGACCTTGCGGGCGTCCGTGAAATCCTTGCCCCACCAGCGCATTTTCCCGAGCATCCCGAACATTGGATGCCCGGTGTCCAGCCCGGTCCCACGCCAGCGGCTGCCGGCGATGTCCTCGACCCGGGCCGTGGCGAGGGTGTCCCACAGGGCGGAGACCCGGTCGGACGGCACGGTGTCCAGGGCCCGGATCTCGGCGAGCTCGGCGGCTGCTGCGGTCTCCGCGCCTGCCGCGCCCGCCCCGCTCGCCGCGCCCGCCCCGCTCGCCGGACCTCCGGCAGCTCGTGCGGCGCTCACAGGCCGTACGTCTTTCCGATGATGTCGCGCTGGACCTCGTTGGTGCCGCCGTAGATCGGCGAGACCACGGCCTGCCGGACCAGGCGTTCCATGCCGTACTCGGTGGCGTAGCCGTAGCCGCCCATCGACTGCATGCACTCGAGGGTGACACGCTTGCTCAGCTCGGTGGCCTTGAGCTTGACCATGGAGGCCTCGCGCGGGAACAGGGCGTTGGGGTCGGAGTCGTCGATCTTCTTGGCGACCGCGTAGACGAGCAGGCGCGTGGCCTCGATCTCGGTGGCGAGGTCGGCCATGCGGTGGCGGATGACCTGGAAGGAACCGACGGGCCGGCCGAACTGCTCGCGCTCCTTGATGAAGGCCAGGCAGTCGTCGAACGCGCGCTGGGCGACGCCGAGCTGCATGGCGGCCAGGATGAGGCGTTCGGTGTTGAGGCCGGTCATGAGCTGCTGCCAGCCGCCGCCGACCTCGCCCACCACGGCGTCCGCGGGCAGTCGCACGTCGGTGAAGTAGAGATCGTTGACCTCCTTGCCGCCCATGGTGTCGATGCCGGTGATCTGCAAACCCTCGATGTCGGCGGGCACGTCGAACATCGTGATCCCCTCGTGCTTCTTGCCCGAGGAATCGGTACGGGCGACCAGCAGGATGCGGTCCGCGAAGTGGGCATTGGAGCACCAGGTCTTCTGGCCGTTGATGACCCACGTGTTGTCGTCGTCGTCATATTCGGCTTTGCACCTCAGGGCGGCCACATCCGACCCGGCGCCCGGCTCCGACATCGAGATGGACAGGGTCCCACCACCGACGGTGAGCTCGAGGGCCCGCTTGCGCTGCTCCTCGCTACCGAACTTCTGGTAGGCCGCGGCGGTGATGAGGGTGGGACCGATCCCGCCGATGGGGGCCAGGCCCTTCAAGGAGTGCTCCAGCAGGACGCAGAGTTCCACGGCGCCGGCGTCCGAGCCGCCGTACTGCTCGGGGATCGTCAGTCCGAGCCAGCCGAGCTCGGCCATCTTGGCGTAGACCTCGGGGGAGTGGGTGCCGCCCTCGCTGGCCAGCTCGGCACGCTTCTCGACGCTGCCGACCTCGCGCGCGCAGAAATCGTCGATGGACTTGGCGAAGTCGCGCTGCTCTTCGGTGAGGATGTCGAACACGTCGAGCCTCTTTCGTTGCTATAGGGGTGTCGGGATCCGCCGCAGTCGACTACTGTGGCCGGTATCACCGTACGCTACATCAAATATATGTGATCTGAAACGGGAGGCCTCCGATGACCACCACCGAGCCGAGCAAGACCGGCCCCACCTTCGCCAGCCTGGACCCGCGCGACGGCACCGTGCTCGCCGAGTACCCGATCGCCGGCGCGGAGGAGGTCGCCCTCGCCGTCGAGCGCGCACGCGCCGCCGCCCGCTGGTGGGCCACGCAGGGGCCGCGCGGTCGTCGCGAGTGGTTGCTCGAGTACAAGCGCGCCATCTCCTGTCGCGCCGACGAGCTGGCCGCGCTGATCTCGGCCGAGACCGGCAAGCCGGACGAGGACGCGACCCTCGAGGTCCTGCTTGCGGTCGGCCACCTGGAGTGGGCGGCCAAGAACGCCAACAAGGTCCTGCGTCGTCGGCCGGTCTCGGCCGGCCTGCTCATGAGCAACCAGGCCGCGTACGTCGAGTACCAGCCGTTCGGCGTGGTCGGCGCGATCGGCCCGTGGAACTACCCGGTGTTCACGCCGATGGGCACGCTGTCCTACGCGATGGCCGCCGGCAACGCCGTGGTCTTCAAGCCCAGTGAGCTCACCCCGGGCGTCGGCGTCTGGCTCGCCGAGGTGTGGGATTCGCTCGGCGCCTCCCAGCCGCTCATCCAGACCATCACCGGCGACGGCTCGACCGGTGCCGCGCTGTGCACGGCGGGGGTCGACAAGCTGGCCTTCACCGGCTCGGCCGCGACGGGCCGCAAGGTCATGGCCGCCTGTGCCGAGTCCCTCACCCCGGTCGTCATCGAGGGTGGCGGCAAGGACGCGGTGCTCGTGGACAAGGACGCGAACCTGGACGCGGCGGTCGACCAGACGGTCTTCGGTGCGATGGGCAACGCCGGCCAGACCTGCGCCGGCGTCGAGCGGATCTACGTGCACCAGGACGTGCACGAGGCGTTCGTCCACAAGTTCGCCGCGAAGGTCCGCGCGCTGACCCCGGGCACCTCGATCAACTCCAGCTACGGCCCCATGACCCTGCCCTCGCAGGTCGACATCATCCGCCGGCACGTCAAGGACGCGATCGCCCGCGGCGGCAAGGCCGTGGTCGGCGGCGAGGAGTCGGTGGGCGAGCGGATCGTCGAGCCGGTCGTGCTCGTGGACGTGCCCGAGGACTCCACCGCGATCACCGAGGAGACCTTCGGCCCGACCGTGGTGATCAACAAGGTGGCTGACCTGGAGGAGGCCGTCGAGAAGGCCAACGCGGTCAACTACGGCCTGGGCAGCGCGATCTTCACCGGGAACAAGAAGCGCGGTCTCGCGCTGGCCGAGAACCTCGACGCCGGCATGGTGTCGGTCAACTCGTTCCTCGCGTTCGCGGGCATCGCGGCCCTGCCGTTCGGCGGCTCGGGCGACTCGGGCTTCGGCCGGATCCACGGCGCCGACGGCCTGCGCGAGTTCGCCCGCCCGCGCGCGATCACGGTCGAGAAGTTCTCCGCGCCGCTGAATCTCATGACCATGACCCGCAAGCCGCGCGACATCAAGATCGTCAAGTGGATGCTCGCCAACGTTCAGGGAAAGATGTGATCCAGGCATGACCGCCACCACGCCCGGCAGGGCCGGGGAGGGGACGACGACGTCGTCGTCAACCGGGAAGCGGACCCTTCCCGGGGTTTTCGGACCGATCCCGGAGGACCTCGTGGTCGATTCCGATCGCGAGCATCCACTGACGTCGGCCATCCCGGTCAAGCCGGGGCGCTGGTATTGGCGGGATCTCATCGCGACACTCGATCCGGTGGCCGATGCGGAGGAGATCCATCGCATCACCGCCGCGTACGAGTTCCCGTGGGACTACCAGCGGGCGCTCGAGTTGGCGCTGTACCGGACGTACTGCGTGCCGTCGGTGTCGGCGGTGCTGTCGCAGGCGGGCAATTTCCGGGACAAGCCCCAGCAGCGCTACGACGACACCGCGCTGCTCATGGCCGAACTGGTCGAGCATGGTGTGGACTCGGGCCGCGGCAAGGAGTCGCTGCGGGTGATCAACCGGCAGCACGCGATGTACGACATCACGAATGACGACATGCTGTACGTGCTGTCGACGTTCATCTACGAGCCGCTTGAGTGGATCGACGCCAACGGCTGGCGTCGCCTGCACCCGAACGAGCGGCTCGCCGCGTTCCATTTCTATCGCGGGGTGGGGCAGCGGATGAACATCGCCGACATCCCGGAGGACATGGGCGAATTCCGGCGCTGGCGGGATGACTACGAGGCCCGCGTGTTCCGGTACGCCGACACCAACAACGAGATCGGCAGGTACACGCTCGACCTCATGTGCTCGTGGTTCCCGGCGCCGCTGCGCCCGGTCGTCCGCAAGGGTGTCCAGTCGATCCTCGACGACGACATGGCGCGTGCCTTCGGATTCCCGGCGCCCTCGCCAACCCTGCGCCGTGCCGCGTATGCGGGCATCCGCGCCAGGTCGCGGATCATCCGCTGGTTCCCGGTGCGGCGGAAGCCGTACGGCACGGAGGGCACCGAGAACCGCACCTATCCCGGATACCCGACCGGCTACCGGCCGGCGGACCTGGGCGCGCACCCCATCACGCCGCGCGATCGCCTCGGCGGTGGATGCCCGGTGCCCCACTAGTTGTACTGACCGGGGACATTGATCAATCGCGTGAAGGGTGGCTGGTTCGCGCAGGCCGTGTGGGGTCGGTGATGGTTGTAGTGGTGCAGCCATGACTCGAGAGCATCGCGTCGTTCGGCCTCTGAGCGGTAGCAGCGGGCGTAAGCCCACCCGTCGGCCATTGTGCGGTGGAAGCGCTCGACCTTCCCGTTCGTCTGGGGTCGATACGGGCGCGTGTACCCCGGTCGGATCGACAACGCCTCGCAGGTATCACGCCACAGATGCGACCGGTAGGCACCGCCGTTGTCGGACAGTACTCGCTCGATCGTTACCCCACGCTCAGCGAACCAGCCGGCAGCTCGATGCAGGACGCCAACGGCAGTGACAGCAGTCTCGTCGTCGTGGACCTCGGTGTACGCGACGCGGGAGTGGTCGTCGATCACGGTGTGGACGTAGGCGTAGCCCAGCTTGGGTCCGCCGTACCGATTGCGTGGCTTATCTGGTGTGCCGACGCGGTTGCGGTCGCCTTGGCGTCGGCCGACGTAGCGCCAGCCACCGCCGTCGGGGATGTTCCCCAGCTTCTTCACGTCCACGTGCACCAGCGACCCGGGGTGTGCGTGCTCGTAACGACGGATCGGTTCGCCGGTCGCCCGGTCGACGTGCGATAGCCGATTCAATCGAGCGGCGGTGAGGATGCGGTGGACTGTGGAGGGCGCGATCCCGAGCCGTGCTGATAGTTGAACTGGACCTTCCCGCAACCTGATCCGCAGGTTGATGCACCGTTTCGTGACGGGCGTGCTTGTCTTGTTCGGCGAACTCTTCGGGCGGGAGGACCGGTCGCGCATGGGCTCGCCGGCGCGGTAGCGGTCGACCCAGCGTTTCACGGTCGGCCACGAGACCTGGAAACGGGCGGCGACCTCACTGATCGGCCAGCACTCCTCGACGACGAGTTGGGCAACCTTCAGACGGTGACGCGGTGTGAGGGCAGCGTTGGGATGGGACATGTCATCTTTCGGTCCGGGACGGCGCCGCAGCACCCGCCGCGCTGTCAGGCCGGATGCTGCACGTGGATGCGCAATGCGTTCGCGGCGAACTGCGCGGCCTCTGGGCTGCCGAAGGTCTGGTGGAAGTCGGGGTTGGTTTCGTAGAGGTCGGCCATGCCTTGCACCATTGCGGCGGATCGTTCGGCATCGCCGGCGTGGGTGGGTGTTCCGGGGATGTCAGCAAACCAGGCCATGTGGTCGGCAGCGTGGGATTGAGCAACTGGTGAGCCGGGTGTCTGCCCGGTTTCGTAGATTTCTGCCCACCGTGTGAGCAGGGCCTGGGCGCTGGCCTGCCAGTCGCGTTGCTGTCCCAGGGACTTGGCATGCCACCAGCGGTTCGACGCGGCGAAGGCCTCGCGCCCCCACCGTCGTACGACCTCGGCCTCGTAGCGGTCGTTGAAGCCTTCGAGCATCACGTCCATGCGTGGTTCACGGCCCTCTCGGCGCATCTGCAGGGTGTGCTCGACCGCGCTGATGCGCCGGTCTATGGCCTCGCGGTCCTCGGCCAGCTGTGTCAGGTGGGCCTGGAGCGCTTCGACCTCGGCGGTGGGCGTCTCGGGGGCGTCGAGGACTGCGGCGATGTCGGCCAGTGGCATACCCGTGTCACGGAGCAGGAGGATGCGTTGCAGGCGAGCGACCGCGTCGGGACCGTAGTAGCGGTAGCCGTTGGCCCCGACGCGGTCGGGCTCGAGCAGCCCGATGCGGTGATAGTGGCGCAGCGTGCGGCCGCTGATGCCTGCGCGTTCAGCGAGCTTGTGCACCGTCCATTCCATCACCGGGCTCCTGTCGTTCGACCTGCTGCTCAGTGTGCCCCGTCTGTGGTCAGGCCCAGCCGTGGCAGCGCAATGCGCAGGATCTCGGACGCGGGAGTGCTGACGTTTTGGGCGGCCGTGGTGCCCGTGGCGTCGAGGTATGCGCGGACAAGCCGAGCACCGGCTGCATAGCCAGCCCCGGTTGGCAGGCCGACAGGCTCGGCACCGAATAGTTGTGCGCTGGAGTCGCCCAGCACCCAGGCTGCGAAGTCTGCCATTCCGGTGACGCCCAGTCCGCTGGCGACCTTCGCCAGGACCTGGTCATCGGAGCGGGTTTCGTCGCGCACGAAGTGGGTGTAGCCGGCGTCGCCGTACAGTTCGGACGCGAAAACATCCGCGAGCCCTTCAGACACAACGTGCTCGCCAACCATCACCGTCTGTGGATCCCACACGATCCCGCCGGGTGAATAGCGCACGTTGTGGTGCAGTTCGTGGACCGCGATCGCCTCAAGGCGATCGAGGACGCGCGAGGTTGGCCAGACGGTGATGGTTATGTAGCCACTGATCCCGCCAAATCCGGACATCCCTTGCACCTCGTCGACGAAGTGCTGGCTGGTCGAATCCCCCAGGACGAGCAACACGTTCACGTCGGGGATCGTCACACCCGGATCGGCAGACGCCAACGCTTCCACGCCCTCCTCGAGGGCCTTCTCGATGCGGGTCCACGCATCGGCCGCGACAAGAGACTCCAAACCTTCGCGGACCCGCTCGATAGCGGAGTCCGGACGGAAGCCAAAGTTCTGCCGGTGCACGGTGGCCATGTCCACGCCGTCGGGGATGAAGTGGTACATCCCCGACATGGGAGCCCACATGTCACGGATGAGGTCGTCGCGATCCTTCGCATCCGCAGTCAGGACTCGGCGCATGCCCGAGGCACTGTCAATCATTGAAATGGTCATGACAAGCAACCGTAAACATTGTCGTTACGACAAGGTCAACTATTTCCTCGATCAATGTCCCCGGTCAGTACAACTAGTCGCGTGCTCCCGAAGGGCGACCCGCGGCGCTGCGGGACACGAGAACTGGTGGGGCACTGTGCCCCCGGTCACACATAGCGGTGTTGGCGTCTGCTGAGAACCCATCGCGGCATGCCGCGTCGGACGAGACACCCAGGGGATCTCATGGCAGCTCACTTGCCCATCGCGCGACCAGACGGGCGTGTGACTCGCCTTCCGCGCGGACGCTGGATCGCGGCGGCACTCGTGGGCGCGGCGGCGTCGGTGGGGTTGGTCCTCGGCGCCGCGGCGCCTGCGGCCGCGCAGTCCGCACAGCCCGCTCAGCCCGGGTCGACGTCCTCGGTGTCACCGCCGAACACCGAGTACGGCCCGCTGCCGGTGCCGTTCGATTTCCGTGCCGGCGTCGTGGCCTCGCTCAATCCCGAGGTGCCGCCCCCGGGGGCGAATGACTTCCACTGCAAGCCGACCGCGGAGAATCCCCGCCCGGTGGTCATGGTCAACCCGACCTTCACGACCCAGGCCTTCGCCTGGCAGGCCGGCGCCCCGTTCCTGAAGAACGACGGGTTCTGTGTCTTCACGTTCAACCACGGGAACATCACCCCGTTCCCGGGCATGCCGCTGCAGGCTCTCGGCGACATCCGCCAGGCGGGACAGACGCTGTCGGCGTTCGTCGACCGCGTGCTCGCGGAGACCGGAGCGACCGAGGTAGATCTGGTCGGCCATTCGCAGGGCGGCGGCGTCCTGCCGGACTACTACCTCAAGGTTCTCGGTGGGGCCGACAAGGTGCACACCAAGGTCGGGATCTCGCCGTCCACGCAGACCACCCTCAGCGAGTTGGTCTACCTGCGGACACTGATCCCGCGTCTCGGGCCCGCGGTCTACGGGAGCCTCGAGAACACTGCCCCGGCGTTGACCCAGCAGGCCCAGGGGTCGGATCTCGCCCGGGAGGTCTATCCAGAGGGAGCCGTCGGGATCCCCGGCGTGCAGCTGTACAGCGTCTATTCCGAGTACGACGAGGCCGTCACGCCCTTCACCCGCCAGATCTACTCCGGCGAGGGCGTGACGAACATCCATCTCCAGGACGGGTGCGCGGAGGACCTGTCCGAGCACATCGCGACGATGTACAGCGAGCGCACCTGGCTGCACGTCCGCAACGCGCTGGCGCCGAACCGTGCGGAGCCGGTTCCGTGCTTCCCCGTGGCCCCCTTCTGGCCCGGCGTGCACTGACGGCAGAGGTGGCCGGCATTGGGCCAGTCAATGGGCCGGTCAATGGGCTGCTCAGCCCGGGCGGTGCGGGATGAGTATGTGGCCCGCGAGCTGACCGAACCGTGCCGCGGCGGCCGGGTGGAACTCGGTGCCCTGGCCACCGTCGAGAACCACGGCCAGTGCTGCGTGCACCCGCGCGCGGGCGAGAGACTCGGTGACGTGAGACTCCGTGACGTGGGACTCCGTGGAAGGGGAGCCTGTGGCGCGGGTTGCTCTGACACTGGCATCCGCGGCGGCCACCAGGAGATCTGCCCACCGGTTCCGCTGCCGCCGCTGGGCCTCGCGCGTTCGTTGCCGGTCCTCCGCCGAGAGCGCGCCGAGTTCTGACAGATACAGCATCAGATCCGGGCCTTGCGAAAACGCGATGGTCACGTACTCGTTCAGCAAGTCCTGGAGCGCAACTGCCGGATCGGCGCCCGAGGTGTGCCGGGCGGCGTGGGTGTCCAACAGGTCCTCGAAAAGGGTCGCCGTCCGGTCCACCGCCGCGGTGAGGAGTGCGGACTTGCCGGGAAAATGCCGGTACAGCGCCGAGGCGGCCACACCCACGTCAGCGCCGATCGCCTCCATGGTCACGCTGTCGTAGCCCGACCTGTGAAACCTGGCGATCGCGGCGGTGATCGCTCCCTCGCGGGTCGCCGCGCCCCCGCGTAGCCGGGGAACAGAGCTCGCTCCCGACGCAGCGTCGGTGCGCCGGCCTGTCGCCTGGCCGGAGGGGACGCCGTTGGTCGCGTCTGAGGTGACGCCGGAGGCGGACCCGTCGCACAGCGCGAGGTCTACGGCGATAGAGGTCATGAGACTGACGGCCTCGTCCTCGGACAACGTGATCCGATGCTGCCCGAGCGAGGCGACGCACGAGAGCATCGCGGCCGCCGCGGACCCGGCGCCCGCGGGATCGCGGTGGTGTTGTCGTCGTCGCACCCTCACCGCGTCGGCGAGCCGGCGCCGCACCCTCGTGTCGACCTCGCGCACCGCGGCGCGATCCTCCGGCGTGAGGTAGCGCGCCTGCCAGCGGTACAGCGCTGCGCGTGACCGGTGGCTCCACGTGGTGCGCGTGATGGACTCGACCAGCTCCTCCAATGGTGGTGGCCCGGACCCGACGTCGGAGGTGTGCTCCGACGCGGTTTCGAGCGCGGTGACGAGCGTGGCGACGGCGTCCCGGAACATCTCGTACTTGCCGGGCACGTGGCGGTACAGCGCTCCGGGCGTGACCGACAGTTGCTCCGCGATGTGCTCGACGCGGGTCGAATGATAACCGCGCCACGTGAATTGGTCGGCCGCCACGAGCGCGATCTCTGCACGTCGAGAGCCCTTCTCGGGCGCGCAGAGCGACGCGGGCGGTGCCGCGGTATTCGTGGCGGGTGGGGTCACGGGATCGTCGTCTCTCGGGTTGGCCAGAAGCTGGGTGTGATCTTGACAACAGCGGCTACAGTGGCCATAGTAAACCCCAATTCACAGATATATGTGATCGAATCTATGGAAGCGCCGCCTCGAGGTGGCGTCGACCAGGCTCGTTCGAGGAAGGGATTTTCCACCCATGTCAGTGCCCGAGGCCTTTATCTACGACGCGGTGCGCACGCCCCGCGGACGGGGCAAGTCCACCGGTTCGCTTCACAGTGTCGCTCCGATCGATCTCGCCGTCGGCGTGCTGAAGTCGCTGGTAGAGCGCAACGCCAGCCTGGATCCCGCGCAGATCGAGGACGTGGTGATGGGCATCGTCGGGCCCGTCGGCGAGCAGGGCGCGGTGCTCCCGCGGATCGCCGCGATGGCCGCCGGGCTGCCCGAGACCGTCGCCGGCGTCCAGGAGAACCGCTTCTGCGCCTCGGGCCTGGAAGCCGTCAACCTCGCCGCGCAGAAGGTCCGCGCCGGCTGGGAGGACCTGGTCGTGGCCGGCGGCGTGGAGTCCATGTCGCGCGTGCCGATGGGCTCCGACGGCGGCGCATGGGCGCAGAACCCGCGCATCAATTACGAGACCTCGTTCGTCCCGCAGGGTGTGGGCGCCGACCTCATCGCCACGATTGAGGGCTTCAGCCGACGCGACGTGGACGAGTTCGCCGCGCGTTCGCAGGAGCTCGCCTCCGCGGCCTGGGACGCCGGCCGCTTCGCCCGCTCGGTGGTCCCGGTCGTGGACCTGGCCGGGCAAGTGGTCCTCGACCATGACGAGCACATCCGCCGCGGCACCACCGCCGACGACCTGGCGGGCCTGAAGGCGTCCTTCGCCGCGCTGGGCGAGCAGGCCGGGTTCGACGCCGTGGCTCTACAGAAGTACCACTCGGTGGAGAAGATCGACCACGTCCACCACGCCGGAAACTCCTCCGGCATCGTCGACGGCGCGACCGCCATGCTCATCGGCAACGCCGCCGCTGGTGAGCGCAACGGACTGACCCCGCGCGCCCGGATCGTCTCCGCCTCCGTGATCGGTTCCGAGCCGACCATCATGCTCACCGGGCCCACGCCGGCCGCGCAGAAGGCGCTCGCCAAGGCCGGGCTGACCATTGACGACATCGACCTGTTCGAGGTCAACGAGGCGTTCGCCTCCGTCCCGATGAAGTTCGCCAAGGACCTGGGCGTGCCGCTGGAGAAGATCAACGTCAACGGCGGCGCCATCGCCATGGGCCACCCGCTCGGCGCCACCGGCGCGATGATCCTCGGCACCGCCCTCGACGAGCTCGAGCGGCGTGACGCCCGCTACGCCCTGGCGACCCTCTGTGTGGGTGCCGGAATGGGCATCGCCACCATCATCGAACGCCTCTGATACCCGCGCCGCACGGATACCTGACAAGGACTTCACGACTCTCATGAGCAGCGAATTCACCAACACCATCACCTACGAGCGCGACGCGGACGGCGTCGTCGTCCTCACCATGGACGACCCGAACCAGAGCGCCAACACCATGAACGCCGACTACCTCGCCTCGATGGAGGCGACGGTGGCGCGCCTCGAGTCCGAGGTCGACGACATCACCGGCGTGGTCCTCACCTCGGCGAAGAAGACCTTCTTCGCCGGCGGCGATCTGGGCGACATCCTCTCGATCCCCGCCGACGGTGCCACCCTGGCCGTCGAGACCGTCGCGCGCACCAAGGCGCCGCTACGCCGACTCGAGACCCTGGGCAAGCCCGTCGTGGCAGCCATCAACGGCGCGGCGCTCGGCGGCGGCCTGGAAATCGCGCTGGCCACGCACCGCCGGATCGTCGTGGACTCCCCGCGGATCCAGCTGGGCCTGCCCGAGGTCGGACTCGGCCTGTTGCCCGGCGGCGGCGGGATCATCCGCACCGTCCGCATGCTCGGCGTGGCGAACGCGCTGATGGGCGTGCTGCTGGAGGGCAAGCGCATGCGCCCCGGACAGGCCCTCGAGATCGGCCTGGTCGACGAGCTGGTGGCGACGCCGGAGGATTTGCTGCCCGCCGCCAAGGCGTGGATTGCCGCCAACGCCGACAATGCCGAGGCCGCCACCCAACCGTGGGACCGCAAGGGCTACCGCATGCCCGGCGGCACCCCGTCGAGCCCGTCTCTCGGCGCAAACCTGCCAGCGTTCCCTGCGATGCTGCGCAAGCAGCTCAAGGGAGCCCCGTACCCCGCCCCGGTCGCGATCATGTCGGCCGCCGTCGAGGGCGCCGGCGTGGACTTCGACACCGCCTCGACGATCGAGGGACGCTACTTCGCCGACCTGGCCACCGGCCAGACCGCCAAGAACATGATTCGGGCGTTCTTCTTCGACCTGCAGAAGGCCAACGGACTGGCCAAGAAGTACGGCTCCGCCGATCGCGAACCGATCGCGAAGGTCGTGGTCCTGGGCGCTGGCATGATGGGCGCCGCGATCGCCTACGTCTGCGCCAAGGCCGGCATGGAGGTCGTGCTCAAGGACATCGACTCCTCCGCCGCCGAGCGGGGCAAGGGCTACTCCGAGAAGCTCGTCGCCAAGTCCGTCTCCCGCGCAGCCGAGGGCGAGGCCCGTGACGCCGCCCAGGCCAAGGGCGAGGCGCTGCTGGCCCGCATCACGCCCACGATCGATCCCGCGGATGCCGCCGGCGCGCAGGCCGTGATCGAGGCCGTGTTCGAGGACCCCAAGGTCAAGGAGCAGGTGTTCGCAGAGATCGCTCCCCACATCGCGCCCGACGCCCTGCTGTGCTCCAACACGTCGACACTGCCCATCACCCTGCTCGCCGAGGGCGTCGACCGTCCGGCCGACTTCATCGGCCTGCACTTCTTCTCCCCGGTCGACAAGATGCCGCTGGTCGAGATCATCAAGGGGAAGAAGACGTCCGAGGACACCCTCGGTCGGGCCCTGGCCCTGGTCGCCGCGATCTCCAAGACCCCGATCGTCGTCAACGACTCGCGCGGCTTCTTCACCTCCCGCGTGATCGGCACCTTCACCAACGAGGGCATGGCGCTGCTGGCCGAGGGCGTGCCGCCGGCAACCGTCGAGCAGGCCTCCTCGCAGGCCGGATACCCGGCGCCGGTCCTCGCGCTGATGGACGAGCTCACGCTGACTCTGCCGCGCAAGATCCGCGACGAGACGCGGCAGGCCGCCGAGGCCGGGGGTCTGAAGGCGCCCGCGCATCCGGCGGACACGGTGCTCGACCAGATGATCGACGACCACGACCGTAAGGGCCGCTCCACCGGCGCCGGGTTCTACGACTACGACGAGGCCGGCAAGCGCGTGGGCCTGTGGCCGGGACTGAAGGACGTCTTCGGCGGCACCACCGAGATCCCGCTGCAGGACGCGATCGACCGCATGCTGTTCGCCGAGGCCATCGAGACCGTCAAGTGCCTGGACGAGGGAGTGCTCGAGACCACCACCGACGCCAACGTCGGCTCGATTCTCGGCATCGGCTTCCCCGGCTGGACCGGCGGCGTCGCTCGCTACATGGACCAGTACCCCGGCGGCCTGCCCGGATTCGTCGCCCGCGCCGAGGAACTCGCCACGAAGTACGGAGAGCGCTTCACCCCGCCGGCCTCACTGCGCGAGAAGGCCACCTCCGGTGGAACCTACGAGGAGGTCCAGCCGTGATCCGTACCCGCTTCACCGAGGAGTTCGGGGTCCGCCACCCCATCGTCCAGGGCGGGATGATGTGGGTCGGCCGCGCCGAGCTCGCGGCCGCGGTGTCCAACGCGGGGGCGCTGGGCATCATCACCGGCCTGACCCAGCCCACCCCGGAAGACCTCGTCAAGGAGATCGCCCGCTGCCGGGAGATGACCGACCAGCCGTTCGGCGTGAACCTGACGATCCTGCCCGCGATCACCCCGCCGCCGTACGCCGAGTACCGGCAGGCGATCGTCGAATCCGGCGTGAAGATCGTCGAGACCGCCGGCTCGAACCCCAAGGATCATCTGCCGGTATTCCACGAGGCCGGCGTCAAGGTGATCCACAAGTGCACCTCCGTGCGGCACGCGGTCAAGGCCGAGCAGCTCGGGGTGGACGCCGTGTCGATCGACGGGTTCGAATGCGCCGGCCACCCCGGTGAGGACGACGTCCCCGGGCTGGTCCTCATCCCGGCGGCCGCCGCCAAGCTGAGCATCCCGATCCTGGCCTCGGGCGGCATCGCCGACGCCCGGGGGATGGTCGCGGCGCTGGCGCTGGGCGCGGACGGGGCGAACATGGGCACCCGCTTCATGTGCACCGCCGAGTCCCCGGTGGACCAGGCGGTCAAGGAGCAGATCGTCGCCAACACCGAGCTCGACACCAAGCTCATCTTCCGCACACTGCACAACACCGCCCGCGTGGCCGCCAACGCGATCTCCGCGGAGGTCGTGGCCAAGGAAGCCGAGGGCGCAGAGTTCTCGGACATCCAGCACCTCGTGGCGGGCGCGCGCGGCCGCAAGGTCTTCGAGGACGGCGACCTGGACGCCGGCATCTGGACCGCCGGGCAGTGCCAGGGCCTGATCGACGACATCCCCACCGTGGCCGAGCTGGTCGATCAGATGATGAGCGACGCCGAAGAGATCATCACCTCCCGGCTGGCCGGGATGGTCGAGGCGAAGGAGAGCACGCGATGACCGTCACCGGAATCGACGCACTCAAGGTCGAGGTCACCGAGCTGGGTGTGGTCACCATCAGCATCAACCGGCCCGACCGGTTGAACGCCCTCGACGCGCCCACCGTCACCGCGTTGATCGAGCAGATCACCACCCACGGCGCGGACCCGGCCACCCGGGTGTTGGTACTGGCAGGGGAGGGCGCCGCATTCACCACCGGCGCCGACCTCCAGGCCATGGCCGAGGCCGGGGACGATGCGCCGACGCCGGACCAGACCATGGACAGCGCCGCCGCGCTGGTGCGGGCGGTGCTGACCGCGCCGGTGCCGGTGATCGCCGCGGTCAACGGCCCGGCCGCCGGCGTGGGGGTCTCCCTGGCGCTGGCCTCGGACCTGGTGTTCATGGCCGAGGACGCCTACCTGTTGTTCGCGTTCACCAACATCGGACTCATGCCCGACGGCGGGGCCAGCGTCCTGCTGCCCGCCCAGGTGGGACGTGCGGTCGCCTCCCGCATGCTGCTGCGCGGCGACGCCGTCCCGGCCGCCGAGGCCAAGCAGGTGGGTCTGGCGATCGACGTCTTCCCTGTCGATGAGTTGCGCGAGGCCGCGGACAAGCTCGCGCGCCGACTGGCCCGCGGCCCGCGTCGGGCGCTCGAGCTGACCAAGAAGTCGGTCACCGCGGCCACCCTCGCCGAACTCGATGCCGCCCTGGCACGCGAGCACGAGGGCCAGGCCGAACTCCTGACCTCCGCCGACTTCGCCGAGGGCGTCGCCTCGATGCTCGACAAGCGCCGTCCGACGTTCTCCTGACCGAAGCCGCCACCACCCGTTCCACCTGCTCCACCTGACCGCCGCCCCTCTACCCCTGATGAGATGACCGACGAAAGGCGCACGACCATGACCACCGCCACGGACCCCATTGCCGATCTCAACGCTGCGCGACGCAACACCTGGAACACGTGGGTCGACACCCACGCCGAGATGTACCCCGACGGTGAGGCCCTGCGGTACCTGGGCCAGACCACCACGTGGAAGCAGCTGGACGAGCGCAGCCGCCTGTTCGCGGACGCACTCGCCCGTCGCGGTGTCGGCAAGGGCGACCGGGTCATGCTCATCACGCTCAATAATCCGGAGTTCGTCGAAGCGGTGCTGGGCATCAACGAGATCGGCGCGATCGCGGTGCCCGTGAACTTCCGCCTCACCCCGGGTGAGCTGGCGTACCTGGTGAGCGACTGCTCGCCGAAGGTCGTCGTCACCGACGCCATGCTCGCCCCGCTCGTCGGCGCCATCCGTGCGCAGGGCGAGGAGCCGGGCCAGCACATCGTCATCGGTGGCGAGTCCGGCACGCCGGATCAGACCACCTACGCCGACGCGCTCGCGGAGGAGGGCGAGCCCCACGCGCCGGTGGACGTGGCCGAGGACGAGACCGCGCTGATCATGTACACCTCCGGCACCACGGGCCGGCCCAAGGGCGCGATGCTCTCGTACGAGAACCTCACCGCCCAGTCGCTCACCTGCATCCGCGTGTTCCGCCTCTTCGACGAGGAGGGCCGCGCCCTGTGTGCCGCCCCGATGTTCCACATCGCCGCGCTCGGCTCGATCGCGCCCAGCCTCCAGCTCGGCGGCGTCACCGTCATCCACCCGCTGCAGGCCTTCGACCCGGCCGCGCTGCTGGATACCCTCGAGGCCGAGAAGATCACTAGCATCTTCCTGGTTCCGGTGCAGTGGCAGGCCGTGTGCGCCGAGCAGCAGGCCCGCCCGCGTGAGCTGGTCCTGCGCAACATCTCGTGGGGCGCCGCGCCGTCCACCGACACCATCCTGCGAGCCATGTCCGAGACGTTCCCGGACGCCCTCAACTGCGCCGTGTTTGGCCAGACCGAGATGAGCCCCATCACCTGCGCCCTCGACGGCGACGACGCGCTGCGCAAGCTCGGCTCCGTCGGCAAGGTCATCCCCACGATCCAGGCCCGGGTCATCGACGGTTTCGGCGAGCCCGTCGCCCCGGGCGAGGTGGGCGAGATCGTCTACCGCGGCCCCACCATGATGTCCGGCTACTGGAACAAGCCCGCCGAGACCGCCGAGGCCTTCGAGGGTGGCTGGTTCCACTCCGGTGACCTCGTCCGCATGGACGACGAGGGCTTCGTCTACGTGGTGGACCGCAAGAAGGACATGCTGATCTCCGGCGGCGAGAACATCTACTGCGCCGAGGTGGAGAACACCATCGCCGGGCACCCGCAGATCCGCGAGGTCGCCGTGATCGGCCGCAAGGACGACAAGTGGGGCGAGGTCCCGGTCGCCGTGGCCGCCCTCAACGAGGGCGACGGGCCCGACCTCACGCTGGACGAGCTCACCGAGTGGCTGCGTGACAAGCTCGCCGGGTTCAAGCTGCCCAAGCACCTGGTGGTGGTGGACGAGCTGCCCCGCAACGCCAGCGGCAAGGTCGTCAAGGGAACGCTCCGGTCCGAACACGGCAGTGTCGGCGTCTGAGCCGGGCCGCTGAACTCGTTGTCGTCGTCGTGATCTCATGACCTTCCACCTCCCCACCGGGCGCGGCCCGGCCACCGACCTGGCCGGTCAGGTCGGCTCGCTCGTCGGGTTCTCGGTCTTCACGCTCCTGTCGTGCGTGCGGACCGTGCTGCGCGGGCGGCTCTCGCTGACCGAGACCCGCGACCAGGCCCTGTTCATCGCCCGCGTCTGCTCGATCCCGGCACTGCTGCTCATGCTGCCGGTCGGCGTTCTCGTGGCGGTGTCGGTGGGGGAGATGGCCGGCCGGCTGGGGGCTGCCGGCTATGCGGGCGCCGTGGTGGCGTTCGTGGTGGTGGGTCAGGCTTCGGCCCTGGTCTGTGCGTTGATGCTCGCCGGGGTCGGGGGCTCGGCGATCTGCGCGGACCTGGGGTCGCGGACCATCCGCGAGGAGGTCGAGGCCATGGAGGTCATGGGGCTCGACGTGATCGAGCGGCTGGTGGTGCCACGGGTCATCGCCACGGTCCTGGTGGCGGTGGTGATGTGCGCGCTGGTCACGGCCATGGGCGTGCTCGCGTGCCTCATCTACCAGGTGTACGGGCAGGGCGAATCGGCCGGCGCGTTTCTACAGACGTTGAGCGCGTACGGCCGGCCGTCCGACCTGTGGATGGCGATGATCAAGTCCATCGCCTTCGCGATCGTCTCCGCGCTGATCGCCACGTTCAAAGGATTGCACGCGAGCGGGGGCTCGAGCGGTGTCGCGGACGCGGTCAACGAGACGGTCGTGCTGGCGTTCGTCACGGTCTTCGTGATCAACACCGTGTTCTCGGCGGTGTACGGCCTGGTCGTGCCGTCGGTCGGAAAGTATTAGAGGGGGCGCCGGAACACGATGGGGGGATTCGGGGTAGCGCAGACCACCGCGTGGCAGCGGGTGCGCGCGACACGCGTGGCCGGCCAGGTCGGCCGCGTCGGCACGGCAATGGTCGAGGTCGGGCGGCACGTCACCTTCGCCGGCAAGGTCATCGCGACCCTGCCCACCGCGATCGTGCGCTACCGCGGCCAGGTCCTGCGCGAGGTCGTGGACGTGGGTTTTGGCTCCAAATCGCTGGTCGCCGGCGGCGGCACGGTGGGGATCGTGCTGGCGATGTCGGCGGTCGCGGCGATCATGGTCGGCGTCGAGACCTACCGAGGCCTGGATCTCATCGGCATGACCACCCTGTCGGGGATGCTCTCGGCGATGGCCAACACGCGCGAGCTCGCGCCGGTGGTGGCCTCGATCGCGCTGGCCGCCAAGGTCGGGACGGGCTTCACGGCGCGGCTGGGGTCGATGCGCATCTCGGATGAGATCGACGCGCTGGACTCCATGTCCATTCCCACGGTTCCCTATCTGGCGGGCACGCGCCTGGTCGCCACGATGATCTGCATCGTGCCGCTGTACGCGATCGGTCTCGTGGCAACCTACATCGCTACACGTGTAGTGGTGGTGTACGTCAACGGCGGGTCGGCCGGCACCTACGACCACTTCTTCCACATCACCCTCGGCCCCGAGGACGTGCTCTACTCGCTGATCAAGGCGGTGGTGTTCGCGGCCGTGATCGTGTTGGTCCACTGCAGCTACGGCTATTACGCCACCGGCGGCCCGGAGGGTGTCGGTCGTGCGGCGGGCCGGGCGCTGCGCACGTCGATCCTGCTGATCGGTTTCCTCGACATCGTGTTGACCTTCGCGCTCTGGGGCCTGGTGCCCGAGGTGCCGGCGCTGGGGATCACGTGAGGCGGCGCGTGGCGGGGCCGACCCCCGACCGGACGCTTCTCGTGCGGGGCGTGGTGTTCTCGGTCGTCGCCGTGCTGGTGGCCGTGCTGTTGGTGGGGCGCGGCGCGGGCCTGTTCGACTCCGGGGTGACGGTGTCGTCGGTGCTGCCGTCCGACGCGGGGCGGATCGCGGTGAACGCGCAGGTCTACCACCTGGGTGTGCAGGTGGGCGAGGTGCGTTCCTCGGAGGGTACGAGGGTCGGCGGTGCCCCGGGTGGTTCCGGTGGAGAAAACCGAAAGAACCAAGAAAACCAAGAGAACCACGAGGACGACGACGACACCACCACCGCCGAACCGGGTACCCGGATCGAGATGCTGATCGGCCGGGAATTCGCGTCGCGCATCCCCGCGGATGTGGTCGTGCGGGCCGTGCCGCGGACCCTGTTCGGCGACATCCGCCTGGAACTGGTCTCCCCGATCGCGCCGGCAGGCGATGCCGGGCGGACCTCCGCCGTACGGGCCTCCGCGGACCGAGCCACCCTGACCGGCGACGAGGAGATCCCCGCGGACACCTCCGACGAAGCGGTCCTGCTCTATGACGTGTTCACCCGCGCGAGCGATCTGCTCGCCGCAACCAATCCACAGGACCTGCAGGTCACCCTGACCGCGCTCGCCCGTGCCCTGGACGGTCGCGGCGAGCTGCTGGGCCGCACGATCGACGACGCCGACCGGGCCGGCGCGGACCTGTCCCCGGCGCTGGAGAACGCGGCCTCGGCCACGCCCGCGCTGGCGACCCTCACCGAGGACCTGGCCGGGGTGACCCCGGAGATTCTCGAGACCCTCGAGGAGGCGACGCGGCTGTCGCGCATCGTGCTCGACCGCCCGGGATCGCTCACCCGACTCCTCGACGCGGGCCTGGCCGTGACCACCTCCGGGGTGGTCATGGCGGACCAGACCGTCGACGGTGCCATCTCGCTCGTGGGCGACACCGGGGTGGTGTTCGAGCGGACCGCCCGCAATCCCCACGGGGTGATCAACACCCTCTATGCGCTGCGGCCGATGGGTGAGGCCGGGGCGGCGGCGTTCTCGACCGGGCGGTTCAACATCACCGCCGTGCCGTCGTTCTCCGACCCCATGCCGTACGGCCCGCAGGACTGCCCCCGCTACCCCGACCTGGCCGGGTCGACCTGCACCGGAGCGCCCGCGCCCGAGCATGACCCCGGACTGACGGTCAATGCCGCCGGGGAGCGCGCCTACCTGCGCGAACTGCAGGCGGCGGCGGCATCGGAGCCGGGGTCACCGGTTCCCCCGCCGGTCGACGCCGCCGCGAATCCGGACACCGCAGCGTGGACGATGCTCGGACCGCTCGTCCGGGGCAACGAGGTGACGATCCGATGACCAGCCGCAAGGGACTGATGCCCGCCGTCAAGTTGTTCGCCTACTGCCTGCTCGGTGTCCTGTGCACCGTGCTGGTGGTCAACACGCTGCGAGTGCCGGTGGGGTGGGGCGCCCGCAGCTACAGCGCGGAGTTCACCGATGTCGGCGGCCTGGGCTCGGGATCGGAGGTGACCGTCGCCGGTGTCCGCGTGGGGCAGGTGCTCGAGGTCCACCGGGCCACCGGTCCCGACGGTCAGGTGATCGCCGTGGTCGACTTCGAGGTCCAGGGCGAGCATCCCGTCACCGACGGGGCCAGGGCCTCGGTCCGCTACGGCGACATGCTAGGGATCCGCTACCTCTCGCTCGACCCGACCTCAGGCGGCGCGCCCGCTGTGGGTGGCGCGGACGAGCTGCCGGAGGACTCGGTGATCCCCCTGTCGGCCACCACCGACCCGGTGGACCTGACCGCGCTGGTCAACGGCTTCAAGCCCCTGTTCGAGGCCGTCGAACCGGAGGAGGTCAACACGCTGTCGACCACCGTGGTCGCCGCCTTCCAGGGTGAGCCCGGCGCGATGGACACCCTGCTCGCGCGACTGGCGCTCCTGAGCCGGGACATCGTGGGCCGCGAGGACGTGTACGTCCGCCTGGCCGACAACATCGAGGCCCTCAACACCACCCTTGTCGACCGTGGCGGGGACCTGCAGGAACTCATCCGCGGACTCGACACCGTCTCCGGGGCGCTGGCCGATAACGACGGGCAGGAGCTCGCGCTGCTGATCGACCGCGGCGGCTCCTCCGCCGCGACCCTCGCCGCGATGCTCGAGGAGACCGACGCGGACCTGCGGTCGAGTGTCACCGCCGCCCGTCACACCACCGACGGCTGGATCCCCAACACCCCGGCGTTCGACGCCGCGCTCGCGCAGGCACCCGTGTTCGCCCGCGAGGTCAACGCGACCTCCCAGAAGGGCGGGTTCCTGTCCCTGTACATGTGCAACTTCACCGTGAAGTGGGACGCCTGGGAGACCAGCCTGTTCGGCTACCAGAACTCGGAGGCCTGCCGATGAGCGCCCGTGAACGCGCACATGACCGCGCCCGTGACCCGAAGAGCCGGGGCCCCATCGGCCTGGTCACGGAGAGCCTGGCCGACCTGTTCCGCGACCCCCGACACGAGCGACGCGGCAACACCGTCGTCGTGGGCGCCGCGTCGATCCTGCTGGTGGTGGTCCTGTTCGCGGCGAGCATGGCGCTTCCCCAGCTCTGGTACGTCTTGCGCACCGAGTACTACTCGGCCGAGTTCCACAACGCTGGCGGACTGCGCGCCGGCGATCCGGTCCTGGTGGCCGGCGTGCCGAGCGGTCGAGTGGACTCCCTGTCGATGGACGGTGGCCTGGCGGTGGTGGGATTCCGCCTCGATCGCAGTCAGGAGCTGGGCGAGGCCAGCACCGCCACCGTCGGCCTCAAGTCGATTCTCGGAAACCGCTTCCTCGAGGTCGTTCCCTCCGGCGGGGGCGACCTCGGTCCGGACCGGCGCATCGGGATCGAGCGGACCACCTCGCCGTACATGATCGATGACCTGGGCGGAGCGGTCACCGAACTCGCCCAGGGGATCGACGTGACGGCGGTCAGCGCGCTCATCGACAACCTCGACTCCATCCTCCCGCAGGACCCCGAGGCGACCGGCCAGGCGATCGACGACATCTCCGCCGCCCTGGGGCTCATGGCCCGCGACGACGAACGCATGTCGAAGGTGATCTCCACGACCCGCGAGGTCACCGGCCTCCTGGCGACGCAGGAGGCGAGCATCAGCGCGCTCACCGACCAGTCCCTGGTGCTGGTCACCGTGCTCACCCAGCGCCGCGAGGCACTCAGCGCGCTGGTCGACTCCCTGGAGGACCTGGCCGTGAGGGTGCGCTCGCTGCTCGAGGAGGAGTCCGACGACGTGAACCAGCTCCTGATCAACATGCGCTCGATCAGCGAGACCTACCAGCGCAACATCGACGTGATGGACGAGGTCCTCACCCGGATGCCGCCCGGACTGCGCGCCGTCACCGATGCGACCGGAAACGGCGCATGGACCGACGTCGGGACCCCGACCGGCCCCATTCCGGATTCGGCCCTCTGTGCCGTGGGGGTGATGGACGGATGCAACTGACACTGACCCGCGTCCTGTCGGTGCTCGCCGTTGTCGTCGTCGCCGTGGTTGTTCTTTTCTACACACTCTCCGGCGCCCGCACCGACGACCGGGTCCGACTCTCGGCGGACTTCGTCTCGGCGGACGGCGTCTACGCCGGATCCCAGGTGCGCATCGTCGGCGTCGAGGTGGGGCTGGTCGAGAAGGTCGAGCCGCTCGGCGACGTCGTGCGCGTCCACCTGACGCTCGACCCCGGGACCCAGCTGCCCGCGGACGTCGGCGCGCTCGTCATGAACCCGGCCGTCATCGCGGATCGATTCGTCGAACTGACCCCCGCCTACCAGGGAGGACCCACCTTCGTCGAGGGCGGCACCATCCCCGTCGAGCGGACCCGCGCGCCGCTCGACTTCGACGAATTCGTCTCCAGCCTCGACACCCTGAGCTCGGCGTTCGCGCCCGGCGCCGACGAGGTGGCCACCAGTCTCGACCGGGGCGCCGAGGCGCTCGATGGTCGCGGCGGCACCCTCAACCGCGCGATCCGCAACCTGTCGTCGGTGTCGGCCGTCGGCGGCGACCGGGCCGAGGACCTGGACGCGATCATCACTGAACTCGCCATCCTCATGGACGCCGCCGGGGGCCGGGACCAGACGATGCGGGACCTCGTCCTGGGGCTGGACGACCTCGGCCGACAGATCCAGCAGGACCAGATCGACGTTGCCGCTCCGGCCGAGGACCTGCGCGTGATCCTCGACCAGCTGGATCAGATCGTCGCCGAGCGCGGCGAGGACATCACCGCCGCCACCGACGCGACGCGGGACGTCACCGCCCTGTACGCCGCGCACCGCGACGACTTCGCCGAGTTCCTCGACCTGTACCCGGTCATGATGGAGAACCTCGCGATGAGCGTCGGACCCGACGGCCGTGCCCGCATCCGCCTCAACATCTCCTCCAACATCGCGCATTTTGCGAAGGGCCGCGAACTGTGTGCGCGCGAGCCGATGCCACTGTGCACCGGCGCCGGTCTGACCAACCCGCTGATGTTCCCGACCGAGCAGAGCGATCCGATCGGTGTGGTCGGCGCGCTCGAGCAGATGGCAGGGGGGAGCTGAGCCATGCGTGAGACGAGGACCGGACCGCACCTGCTGCGTGGCGTGATCGTGATCGCCGGCGTCGCACTGCTCGTCGTGGCGACCCTGATCGCGCTCAACTCGCCGAAGCTGTCCCTGCAGGCCCTGCCCCTGGGCATGGACACCGGCAACGGCTTTACGGACGTGGAGATGCGATTCGAGCGGGCGGATCGGCTCGCGCCCGGCGCCGAGGTCCGATACGGCGAGGCACTCGTGGGGCGGGTCCGCGATGTCTCGACCGACGGCACCGACGCCGTGATCGACGTGCGACTCGAGGGGGACACCGCGGTGCCCGCGAATGTGTTCGCCGAGATCCGGCTCCCCACCGCGCTGGGCAGCCCGTTCATCGCGTTGACCCCGCCGCGGGGCGAGCGGTCGGCGGAGCTGCTGCAGGATGCCCGGGTCGTGCCGCTGGCCCGCACCGGCGTGGGCCCCGACCTCGAGTCGAGCCTGGCCTCGCTCGGCCTCCTGCTCAACGGCAGCGGCATCGACCAGCTGGGCACCGTGATGGAGGAACTCACCGTCGCCCTCGACGGGCGCGGCGACGAGATCGCCCGCATCCGCGAGCGGGGGGACCGTGCGCTCGAACTGTACGAGCAGCACCGCGGCGACATCGACCGCACGCTCGTCGCGCTGGACCAGGTCAACTCCGCACTGGCGGCCCGCCGTGAGCTGATCGCCCAGGGCATGGACGTCTCGGCCGACCTCGTGTCCGAGGCCGCGGCCAGCCGCGAGGAGATCATGGCGCTCATGGACACGACGGCCGCCCTGACGGTGCAGGTTGAGCAGTTCACCACCGGAACCGACGGAAAGATTGCGCCGCAGCTGCGGACCCTCGAGATCATGCTGCGGGACATGGAGGGCTTCGGCGGGGAGGTCGCACCCACGCTCGACGCGCTGAAGAACTTCGTGCTGCTCTTCGACGAGGCCGTCCGGGGTGATCACCTCATGTTCGACGGTGCCCTGGACCTGCCGGGATCACTGGACCAGCTGGGCACCGGCGGCGAAGCCCGCGCCGGGCGGCCGCTGCCGCTCGGCGCGACCGGGCCGCCGGACGAGCAGCCGCCGGTGGGCGAGCCGTACGCAGCGCGGCCGGGCGACGCACCGGCAGCCGACGTCCCGGGCGCCCAAGCACCCACGCAGGGAGGGACGCCGTGAACCGCCACGTCGCCGCGCAGGCGATCCTGTTCGCGATCATCTCCGTGGTCGCGATCGCCTTCGGCGTCCGATACATCGCCGAGGACGCCGACGTCTCCCGCGGTTTCCGCGTGGTGGCCCACATGGAGGACGCCCGCGGCCTGGGCCCCGGGGTGCGGGTCACCTACCGCGGCGTGGACGTGGGCGTCATCCAGGAAGCGGTGCTCGACGGCGACGGCGGGGTCGAATTGCGGCTCCGGATCGTTGACGGGACGCGGATCCCGGCGGATGCGCCGGCGCGCGTGGTCACCAGCACTGCGCTCGGTGACCGCCGACTGGACGTCCGGCCGGACAGCGACGCCGGGCCGTACCTGAAGGACGGCGGGACGCTGCTCGTCCGACCGGAGGACCAGCCCGCCAAACTCGAGCACCTCATCGCCGACATCGAGACCTCGTTGCTCGCGCTGAACCCGGAGTCACTCGCAACGATCGGGGACAGCAACTCCGAAGCCCTCGAGGGCAATGGTGAGCGACTGGGGGCGATCATCGAGGACACCGCCCGGCTCACCACCGTCCTGGCCGACCAGGCCCCCACCCTGCGGGGACTGGTCGACGACGGGCTCGTCGCGGTGCGGGCCCTCGCCGAGCGGGACCGGCCGATCTCGGGGGCGTCGACCGTCGCCAGGGACGTGACCGGGCAACTCGCCAGGCGTGAGGACACGCTCGTCTACCTCCTGGACCAGTCGCCGGACGCGATGCTGCGCGCGCAACACCTGCTCGACGCGAACCGCGAGAACGCGGCCGGACTGCTGGCGAACACCCTGGTGGTGACGCCGGTGTTCCGCGACCGCGGGCCGGCGTGGGAGGCGGGCCTGACCCAGGGCGAACGAGGCCTGCGGGCGCTCGCGGGAACCGTGCGAGACGGCCGAGCCGACTTCCAACTGGTCGCCACCCAGGGACCGGTGTGCGTCTACCCGTACGAGGTGCGTGACATCCACGACGAGTCGTGGCGCGAACCCAACCTCCGGATGTACTGCCCGCCCGCCGAGGACCTCGAACAGCGAGGTTCCAGGGCGGCGCCCCGACCGAACGACGAGGGTCTGGCCAACGCCACCGAGCCCGGCACACGAATCGGACCCGACATGGCCGAGGACCCGGCGATCGTGCCCACGGGCAAAGAGATCGCCGCGTACTGGGCGACGATGATGGAAGGACTGCGCAACGATGGCAGCTGACGACGAGACCAAGGCATCCCCCGGAACCACGGTGTCCGCGGAGACAGAAGCACACGCCGAGGGCGAGGCGTCGAGTGAGGCCGATGCCGCCAGCGCGACCGAAGCCGGCGATGCGGCCGATGCTTCCGGCGAGGCCGGGGCGCCCACCGGGCGCGGGCGAGCCGGTCGGGTCATCGCCGGCCTGGTGATCGTGGCCCTGCTGGTCGCGACCTGTGTCCTGGGCTACCTGCTGTGGCAGGAGCAGCGCCAGGACGCACTGCGTCAGTCCGCGGCGGACGAGGCATCCCGGCTGGTCGTGCAGCTGGCCACCTACGACCACACCGACGTGGACGGCCACCTCGACTCCGTGGTCTCTGAGGCCACCCCGGGATTCGCCGAACGCTACACCGAGGTGTCCGAGGGGCTGCGCGAACTGCTGGCCAGTGGCGAGGGCACCTCGAGCGGGACCGTGGTCAACGCCGCGACCGAGAGCGTCGATGGCGACACCGCGGTCGTCCTGGTCTTCCTCGATCAGCAGGTCACGAACGTCACCGTCCCCGACGGACGCGTCGACTCCAGCCGCATGCTCGTCACCGTCCAACGCGACGGCGACCGGTGGCTCCTCGACGACGCCCAACTCATCTAAAAGGAGAACGCTCACATGCTCGCCGAACTGCACCGCAACCCCGCGCCGCCGGTCGCACGCCCGAACCCGCCCCAACTCGCCGACGCGATCGACTCACTGGGCCTCGCCAGTGGCCCGGCCAACGTGATCATGCAGTTGGCCTGGCCAGAGGTGGGCTGGGGCGTGCGCGAGAGCCGCGTGGACACCGGCAACGTGTACAAACGGCCCTTCAAACGGGCGCGGACAACGTTCCAATACCTGGCCGTCGCCACCATCGGCACCGACGAGGACAAGCGCCTCTACCGCGAGGCCGTGGACCGCGTGCACAAGCTCGTGCACTCCACCCCGCAGAGCCGCGTGAAATACAGCGCGATGGACCCCAAGCTGCAGATGTGGGTCGCCGCCTGCCTCTACATCGGTTTCGAGGACGTCTTCGAATGGCTGCACGGACCGATGACGGAGGCGGACCGCGACGCCTTCTACGCCTCCGCGCCGACCCTGGGCACGACCCTGCAGGTCCGGCCCGAGCAGTGGCCGGCCACCCGCGCCGAGTTCGACGACTACTGGCGTGACGGGCTGACCCGCATCCGGTTCGACGGCCCCGTCGCCGAGCACCTGGTGGGCATCACCGAGCTGAAGATGCTCCCGCAACCGGCGAACCTACTGTTCGGCCGGGTCAGCAAGTGGATGACCACCGGCTTCCTGCACCGCGAGTTCCGCGACGAACTCGGACTG
>DGYFJ06201__coassemble_558_pt1 | contig 47877 bp, 39 predicted proteins | sample DGYFJ06201__metabat2_low_PE_015 | metagenome-assembled genome bin DGYFJ06201
GCGTTGGTGGGGGACGGGCGTAGGGCGAATACGACGACGACGACGTGGCGCATAGACTCAATCCCGTGGCCGAGAAAGCACAGAACGATTCCCAGCTCACTGCCGAGGCGGCGGCACCGCGACCGGTGCTCGTCGTCGACTTTGGCGCTCAATACGCGCAGCTCATCGCGCGGCGCGTGCGTGAGGCGCACATCTATTCCGAGGTGATTCCGCACACCGCGACCGCCGCGGAGATCGAGGCCAAGAACCCGGTGGCGCTCGTCCTCTCCGGCGGGCCGGCCAGCGTGTACGCCGAGGATGCGCCGTCGCTGGATCCGGCCGTGTTCGAGCTGGGCCTGCCGATGTTCGGCATCTGCTACGGCTTCCAGACCATGGCGCGGGCGCTCGGCGGCGAGGTGTCGCAGACCGGCAACCGTGAGTACGGACGCACCGACGTCACCGTGTCCGGCGGCGCGCTGCATGCGGGACTGCCCGAGGCGCACCCGGTGTGGATGAGCCACGGTGATGCCGTGACCGCCGCGCCCGCCGGCTTCGAGGTCACCGCCACCTCCGCGGGCGCGCCTGTGGCCGCGTTCGAGTGTGCCGAGCGTCGGATGGCCGGCGTCCAGTACCACCCCGAGGTGCTGCATTCGCCCCACGGCCAGCAGGTGCTGAGCCGCTTCCTGACCGAGGTCGCCGGACTCGAGCCGTCGTGGACCGCCGCGAATATCGCCGAGCAGCTCATCGAGTCGGTGCGCGAGCAGATCGGGGAGGGCCGCGCGATCTGTGGCCTGTCCGGTGGCGTCGACTCGGCCGTCGCGGCCGCGCTCGTGCAGCGTGCGATCGGCGACCGGCTGACGTGTGTGTTCGTCGACCACGGCCTGCTGCGCGCCGGCGAGCGCGAGCAGGTGGAGACCGACTTCGCGTCCGCGATCGGCGCCCCGCTCATCACGCTCGACGACTCGGAGGTGTTCCTCGGCCATCTCGCCGACGTCACTGATCCCGAGACCAAGCGCAAGATCATCGGCCGCGAGTTCATCCGCTCCTTCGAGCGCGCGGTCGCCCAGGCCCTCGAGCTCCAGGGGCAGGGCGGCTCCCCCGCTGGTGCTGACGCCGCCGCTGGCGCGGACTCCGCCGCAGGTGCTGACTCCGCCGCTGGCGCGGACTCCGCCGCTGGCGCCGACTCCGCTTCCGCCGGCTCCTCCGCTTCCGCCGGCTCGGTCGACTTCCTCGTCCAGGGCACGCTGTACCCGGACGTCGTGGAGTCCGGTGGCGGCGCCGGCACGGCCACCATCAAGAGTCACCACAATGTGGGCGGCCTGCCCGACGACGTCGAGTTCACCCTCGTCGAGCCGCTGCGCCTGCTGTTCAAGGACGAGGTCCGGGCCGTCGGCCGCGAGCTGGGTCTGCCCGAGTCGATCGTCGGCCGCCACCCGTTCCCCGGGCCCGGTCTGGGCATCCGTATCGTCGGCGCCGTCGACCGCGAGCGCCTCGACACGCTGCGCGCGGCCGATGCGATCGTGCGCGAGGAGATGACCGCGGCCGGCCTGGACAATTCGGTATGGCAGTGCCCGGTGGTGCTGCTGGCCGACGTCCGCTCGGTGGGCGTCCAGGGCGACGGCCGCACTTACGGTCACCCGATCGTGCTGCGCCCGGTCAGCTCCGAGGACGCCATGACCGCCGACTGGACGCGAGTGCCGTACGAGACGCTGGCCCTGATCTCCAATCGCATCACCAACGAGGTCCCGGACGTCAACCGCGTCGTGCTGGACATCACGAGCAAGCCACCGGGGACCATCGAGTGGGAGTGACGGCTGCCGCTGCCGCCGCCACTTCCGCCCCTGCCGCTTCCGCCGCGTAGCGCACAGCCGCCGCAAGCTGCCATTGGGGCGGCTGCGGCGGCTGTTGCGTTGAGTCAGGCGGATTCAGGTGCTTTGCAGGTCGTTCGCGGGCCGCTGCACCAAAAGACCTGTCGGAATGCGATTCACAACCACGATTGGGGTTGTCTTTCGCATTCCGACAGGTCTTTCGGGATCTGGGGAGGGCCAGCGGCGGATCGGCGGCTGGTCGGCGGCGGATAGGTGATGGGGCAGCGGCAGCTCAGGGGCTGGTTAGCGGCGGACCACCATCACCAGCCCCACGATCACCGTGAACACCAGCCCGGTGGCGAGCAGCACGGTCGGCGTGATCACCGGCCCGCCGAGGATCGCCCACACGGCCACCGCCATCGAGAGGATGCCCGCGACGGCCAGGACCGGGGAGCCGGACTTCTTGCGATCAGCCACCTCGACCGCACCGTTGGCAGCACCGCCCAGCGAGCCGTAGGACGCAATCCCCAGGTCCATCGGCCCGGTTCCGTAGCCCAGTGGCTGCGTGGTCGAGAACCCCGAGCCGTACGGCAGCGGCGTGTCGAGCGGGTGGTCGGGCCGAGCCTGCGGGCCAGCGCCGAAGGAGGTGCTCGCACTGCCGAAGCTGGCGGTGTCGAAGGAGGAGCCGAACTGGGCCGAGCTGGCGGTCTGGGCAGGATTGCCGACCGGACCGAATCCGACCTGATCGTTGCCCGGGTGGCCGCCGGCGGGTGGGGCGGTGGTGGCGTTGTCGTCGTCGTCCTCGTGGCCGCCGGAGGCGGGCAGTGGGGTTGTGTGCGTCGTGTTCATCGGGTCACCTTCACGCTTCCGAGTCCGCTGGAGATGTTGAGATTCAGTACCGGCTCGCCGTCCGGGGCGCCGGTGAGGTCAGCCGGGTCCGGGCAGTCCACGCTGCCCGCGTCGGCCGTGCAGGTCGCGTTGACCGCCAGATCCTCGGGCAGGATCACGTCCACCGAGCCGACGTCGTTGGAGATCTTGAAGTCGCGGGTCCGGTCGAGCTCCAGGCCGCGCATGTCGACCGTGATGCTGCCGACCTCATGCGTGATCGGCTGTTCGAGGCGGGCCGGCGTCGTGATCTCAAATGTCTTCTCGCCCATCGATTCCCAGCCGCCCTCGGGCACCTGGATGAGCGAGGCCAGCAGCACGAACCCGGCGAGCGGACCCGCCAGGACCAGCAGGCCGTGACCGCGACGGGTGATCGCGCCGATGAGCAGACCTCCGGCCACCACGGCCAGGGCGATCGCCGCGATGCGGGTCGTGTCGAGCCACTCGATGTTGCCGAGCGCGGACAGACCCGTCGCCACGGCCACCGCGATGAGCGCCAGACCGAGCGTGATCTTGGTCAGCCGCGACTTGGGCTTGCGACCGCGCGGCTCCTCGCCGTCGACGTGGATGCCGGGCTCGGGCAGATCCCACGCGAACGGGGCGGCGCCGAGCGGATCCCACGACGGCGGCACCGGCGGGCCGTGCGGGGCGTCGGGGCCGGAGCCGGGGACCTGCGAGCGGTCGGCGGCGGGGCCGTGGGCGTGGGCGCTGTGGGGGTGCGCGGCGTTGGGGCGGGTGCCGGGCGCCGAGTTGGGGTGGCTGCCCGGTGCTGCGTTGGGGTGCGCGCCGGGACCGAAGGGGGCTCCGGCGTGGGGCGCGTGCTCGTCGCCGGCGCGGGCCCACGGCGTGGAGGCAGCGTGGTCCGGGGGCCGCACCGCCGCCACCTGGGCCCACCCCGCGGGCGGCTCGGGCATGCGCCGGTGCAGGCCGTACCAGCCCGCCAGCATCGCCGCGGTCATGAGGAAGCCGGCGCCCACGAAGAACGTGGCCCCGGAACCGCCGAAGGTGGGAGCCGAGATTAATACGACGACGACGAGCACCACCGCCATGAACTTCGACCCGGATGACTGGCCCCGGCCGAGAAGCGACTCCGCACTCGAGACCTCGTCGCCGGCATCGCGGAGGAAGAGCCACAGGAGGGCGTAGAGGAACACGCCGGCGCCACCCCAGAGGGCGGCGATGACAAAGGCGACGCGGACGAGCACCGGGTCGATTCCGTAGCGGCGACCGAAGCCTCCGGCCACGCCGGCGATCTTGGAATCGTCCGGTGTGCGGACGGGACGGGTCCGCCACAGTGAGCGGAGCTCGGAGGACAGGTCGTGGGTACTGGTGCTGGACATGACTCTCATCGTGCTCGGCCGGCGGCGCGGGCACATCGGGGATCGACCCTGATATTGCGACCCCGGGAATTTCAGGGTCAGCCCCCGATGCGGACCCGAGGTGGATCTGTGACCATTGCCGATATGAGTGAGAACGCGACCGGTCCCGCGCGGGGAACAGGTGTGCCGGCTGCGCGGCCTGCGGCTGCCGGTGGGCCCGTGCGGGAACAGGTGCGGGAGCCGGTGTGGCGCCCGCCGGGGCCGGCCTCTGTCCCCACCACCTTCCGCTGGTACCCGCGACTGACCCGGTCAGCCGACCGTTCGGTCGTGGGCGGAGTCTGCGCCGGCATCGCCGATCATCTGGACGTCAAGATCACCTATGTGCGGCTGGCGATGGTCCTGCTGGCCACCCTCTCCGGTGCGGGCGTGGCCCTGTACTCCGTGCTGTGGGTGATGCTGCCGTCGGCGCCTGCGCGAGCGGATGAGGCCCGGGCTGACGGTGGGCGAACCGGTGGTGCGCGAGCCGACGGTGACCGGGCGAATGCGCGGCAGGCCGACCTCCGCGAGCGTCGCACCGGCAAGGCGCTGGTCGCGTTGGCCCTCGTGGGGTCGGTGCTCTCGTTCATGCTCACCACCACGACGGGACTGAACGTCATCGTGCCCGTCCTCGTGGTCGCGCTCGGGGCCGGGCTCGTCTGGCAGCAATACGACCGCGGGGGAAAGGTCTCTCCACGGTCCGCCTTCGACTGGGCCCGTGTGACGGCGGGTGCCACCCTCGTCGTCGTCGGACTTGCGGTTGTGGTTCTTGGCCAGGTCGAGTTTGCCGCCCTACGGTCGTCCCTCCTCGCGGTGGTCGCGACGCTCGTCGGCGTGGGGCTGCTCTCGGTCCCCATCGGGCTGCGGCTGTGGCACTCGCTTGAGGAGGAACGCGCCGCGCGGATCCGGGAGGCCGAGCGCAGCGACATCGCCTCCCACCTGCACGATTCCGTCCTCCAGACCCTCGCCCTGATCCAGAAACGCTCCGACGACCCCGGCCAGGTCGCCCAGCTCGCCCGCCGACAGGAACGCGAATTGCGGCAGTGGCTGTTCGGCGCCGGATCGCGCATGTCCTCGGGGGCGACCACCATGGCCGGCGCCGTCGAGGTGGTGGTCGGCGACCTCGAGGACGCCTACGGACTGCGCATCGACCAGGTCGTGGTGGGCGGCGACGGACCCGTTCGCGACGCGGAGGAAGCCGTCCTCGGCGCCGTCCGCGAGGCCCTGGTCAACGTCGCCAAACACGCCGGCGTCGAGACCGCGGACGTCTTCGTGGAGAACGACGGCCGCGTGCTGTCCGCGTTCGTCCGCGACCGCGGCGCCGGCTTCGACCCCGACACCGTCTCCGACGACCGGCACGGACTCGCGCAGTCGATCCGGCACCGCGTGGAGAGTCGCGGGGGCAAGGTGACCGTGCGCAGTACGCTCGGGCGAGGGACCGAGATCGGGATCGAGATGCCGCTGGAGGGCGAATGACGGGTGAGCCGGTGACGGGTGAGGCCATGGCCGGTGGGGTTGGCTCGGGCCGGGCGTGCCGCGTGTTCCTCGTGGACGACCACGCCGTGTTCCGCAGCGGTGTTCGCGCCGAGCTGGGCGGGCAGCCGTCGATCGACGTGGTGGGCGAGGCCGGTTCCGTAGCCGAGGCGGTCGCGGGCATCGGGCGCGTGCAGCCCGACGTGGTGCTTCTCGACGTCCACATGCCCGACGGCGGCGGCGTCGCGGTGCTGCGGTCGGTGCTGGGCGGCACGGAATCCGAGTCGGCAGTGGTGCCGACGTTCCTCGCGCTGAGCGTCTCCGATGCTGCCGAGGACGTGATTGCCACGATCCGCGCCGGAGCCCGCGGCTACGTCACCAAGACCATCTCCGGCGACGAGCTCGCTGATGCCGTGCGCCGTGTGGCCGACGGCGACGCCGTGTTCTCCCCGCGACTGGCCGGATTCGTGTTGGACGCGTTCGCCCGCGCCGCCCCCGGGCCCGAAGACCGCGGCGAGCCCGTCCACGACCCCGAGGTCGATTCCCTCACCCCGCGTGAGAAAGAGGTGCTGCGGCTGCTCGCCCGCGGCTACACCTACAAGGAGATCGCGGAGGAGCTGTTCATCTCGGTCAAAACCGTCGAGACCCACGCCTCGAACGTGCTGCGGAAGACCCAGCAGTCGAATCGGCACGCGCTGACGCGCTGGGCGCAGTCGCGGCACCTGGACTGAGGGCTGCGGCGGGGCGGGCCGGGGCTGGCTCCCGCAACTCGTCGAGAAGCGGATTCCGCACAGGTTTCCCGAGAGTGGGGTGTGCGTAACTCTCTGATCGATGAGCCCGACCCCTCACTTTGCGGTGTTGCGTGATGCATTGAGTCGTTGCGTCGTCATGTGAGGCCACCCTGGGGAAACGCTGCAAGTAACTACTCAACTCATGCGGCGCCATTATCGGATCAAGTCCGCCGGTTCGTCCATGGCGCCTCCGTCGGTTCATCTGATACCACCAGGAACGCTCGGACTTCACCAACGAACCGAGGGGTGAGCCCCTGTAGCGATCTCAGCAGCTCTCTCATTGATTGCGGCGGCGATATGTTCCTCGCGACAGATTCGTCCATTCCGCGAATCACATCTTCTGGCCAGAGTTCAAAAAGGTCACTTAGGAATTCGTCGGGATGGATCGCTTTGATCCCAAATGTCTCAAGCGCTTGGGACGGAAAATCCTTCATGTTCGCAGTCACTATCACCGTGGCACCAGAGCGAACAGCAGCAGCTAATACGTGCCGGTCTTTCGGATCGTTTGTCATCGACGGAACGAGTTGCTCGTAGCCGCGTGCCCACTCCTCGGCGAAGGGGAAGGCACGTCGCATGAGTTCTATGCGACGCTTTGCCTGCTTTTCAGATTTGCCATATTTTTCGCCAATGAGATTTCGCTCCACTTCGGTGAGTAACTCCACGGTCCAGACTGGCGTAAAGATGTCGTTGTCAGCCAAGGTCAGTAGCAGATTATTCAATGATTGCGGGAGCATTACGCATGCATCCAGAACCGCGCGAGTCTTTGTCATTTCCGTTCCTGCGAAGGTCAGCGCGTCTCGATGAACCCATCGCTGGCAGATTCTGGATCTGGATTGTCGTCGCGGGCCATTTCGTCCAGGATTCGACTACGGCGTTCATGCTCGGCCTCCTGAAACGCGAGGACATCCGCCAACTCGACTCTGCGATGCCGACCGGGCTGTGTGTATGGGATCTTCTGCTGTTCCAACAGCCGAACCAGAGTTGGTCGTGAAATCCCCAAGCGGTCCGCAGCTTCCTGGGTGGTCAGCTTCGTTTTTTCCGGTGCCACCGTGACGGCCTGACCTCGGGCCAACACGTCAACAACATCCGCCAGCACCGACCGCACACTTGACGGTAGGGGCACCGGACCATCGGGCGTGGAAAGTTCCACGGCGTGATGTGTGGCGAGCGCCTTTTTCAGCGCGACGAGTTGGGTGCTGTCTTCGTCGTTGGTGGGAAGCACTGGAGGAGTAGTCGAAGCAGCCATAACACATCATAAAACGAACAATTCGAACACGCAACGATGTCGGGCGGTTCTTGGTCTAGTGGCATGGAGGCTCACAGTGAGTCCATGCCTGTTGCTTCCTTCCTGCCGGTCTTGCTTCCGCTACGGTGTCGGACGTGAGCGAACCCCGCGACCTGCCCGTGTGCGTCATCGGCGATTCGTTCGTCGCTGGCTACGGAGACGACACCGGCCGCGGGTGGACCCCGCTGCTCGTAGAGGCTGCTGCGGGGGAGGGGTTGCACCTGCATGTCACCAACGCGGGCATCGGCGGGGACACCTCGGAGATGATCCTGGCGCGCTGGGACGAGGTCGACCGACGCCGGACATCGATGCCTGGCACCGCGGTGATCGCGGAGTTCGGGGTCAATGACGTCATGCACATCGACGGTGTCGAGCGCGTCGCAGAGGCCGCCACTCTTGCGGCGCTTCGCGGCATGATCGAGCGGGGGCCGGAGGGCCGACTTCTCGTGATCGGTCCGCCGCCGGTCGCGTGGGATGAGGTCAACGAACGCACCACCGCGCGGGCGGATGCCATCGCGGCGGTGTGTGCTGAGGCTGGCGTGCCGTTCGTACCGACCTTCGATGCGCTGCGGCCCGGTGGGGCATGGATGCGGGAGGTCGAGGCCGGCGACGGTGCTCATCCCGGGCCGGCGGGCTACGCGCAGTTCATGGACACGATCGCCCGCCCGGTCCTGGACTGGCTGCACGCGTTGCCCGACGTCGAACCCCTCTGATCAGCGGCCCGCTCGCGCGCAGAACCGGCGCGCCTGCCATGTAGCCCACCCCGCCCGGAGCCCACCCCGCCCGGAGTCCGCTGTACCCACACCTCAGCGCGAGCTCTTCATCGCCGCCTTCACCGTCACCGCCGGGTCTGCCTCCAGTTCGGCGACCCGCTCGGAGTCCATGGGCAGCAGGGCGATCTTGCCGTCGGAGTCGTAGTGCAGTGCCCAGCCGTAGGTCTTGGCCAGCGGCGAGGTGCGCAGGCAGGGCTGGCCCTTGGAGAAGAACGTCTCGCGCGCGGCCATGCGGTCGGCCTCGGGGATCTCCTTGCGCTGGCAGTGCACGTCGAAGATGAGGTCGTCGCTGGTCCACACGTAGTCCCCGGCGGAGAGCCGCTCGTACTGCAGCTCGGCCACCGTGCCCTTGCCGGTCGCCGGGGCGGTCGCGGCCTGGGCTTTGGTGTCGGGCGCGGGCAGGATCAGGGTGTCGGTGTAGTTGGTGCTGTGCATGGCGTAGCTCCTCTGTGATGGCCGGGCGCCCGTTCCCCTGAGCCAATCGTCCTCCTGATCGGCCCCGCCTGTCCGCTGAACGGCCCCTGAAATCCTGCTTCCCTCAATCGGTTGAAGTCGTCGCGCGGGTCGGTAGCGTGGGGTGTGTCGCACGAAGACGTGCGGCGGGAGGAGAGAGTCGTATGACGAATCCGCAGAACTCTGACCGCACCGACGCCAAGCCCGGCCAGACCGACGAGCACAAGCCGACGGACGACGATCAGCGCGACAATCACCCTGATCGCCATGATGCGTTGGCCGATGAGTGGGGCGACGAGTCGTTCCCGGCCAGCGATCCGCCCGGCGCTCCCTGACGCCGGAGCGTCGAACCGCTCGTCCCCGGCACCCGACGCCTGACGTCAGCGCAAAACCTCAAACTGTTCCGACACCGCCCGCAGCGCACTCGCGCTGCGGGCGAACTGTTGCCGCTCGGTCTCGTCGAGCTCCAGCTCCACGACCCGGAGCACGCCGCTTCGCCCGATCACGGCGGGCACGCCGATGTAGATGCCGTCCTGCCCGTATTCGCCCTGCAGCAGGGTGGAGACGGGTAGCGACACCTGCTCGTTGCGCAGCACGGCGCGGGTGATGCGGGCCAGTCCCATGCCGATTCCGTAGCTGGTGGAGCCCTTGGAGTCGATGATCCGGTAGGCGGCGTCGCGGGTTTCTTCGAAGATCTGGGTGAGCCGCTCGCGTTTGTCCGGGTCACCGTCGAGGTCGCGTCGGAGCGGTACGCCGGAGACGTTGGCGGAGGAGAAGACGGGCAGTTCGGTGTCACCGTGTTCGCCGATGATGGAGGCGTGCACGCTCATGGGGGCGACGTCGTAGTACTCGCCGAGCATGAACCGGAACCGCGCGGAGTCGAGGATGGTGCCGGAGCCGATCACCTGGCTCGCGGGGAGACCGGAGTAGCGCCAGGTGGCGTGGGCGAGGATGTCGACGGGGTTGGTGGCCACGAGCAGGATGCCGTCGAAGCCGGTCGCCATCACGTCACCGACGATTGTTTCGAACAGGGCCATGTTCTTACCGACGAGGTCGAGGCGGGTCTCGCCGGGTTTCTGGGCGGCGCCGGCGCAGATCACGACCATGGTGGCGTCGGTGCAGTCGTCGTAGCTGCCCTCGGTGACGAGGGTGGGGGAGGGCGCCCAGACGACGCCGTGGTTGAGGTCCATGACCTCGCCGACGAGCTTGTCGTGGTCGATGTCGATGATCGAGAGATGGTCCGCGAGACCTTGGTTGACCAGTGCGTACGCGTAGGCGATGCCCACGTCCCCGGCGCCGATGAGCACGATGCGATTCCCGATGGAGGCCTTCATGGTCACCGAGGGTAGATCGCCGGTACGACATCGAGGGTGGCCGCCGGATGAACAACGGGGTCGCCGTCGGGGGAAATTTTTACGACGACGACAACAGCGCCCACCGAGCTTTCCGACACCGCGCGGGAGTGCCTCCGGCCGCGTTGGCCGCGTCGAAAACCGCCCTCGAACAGGAGTTCTTGCGCAGTGTCGTACCCGTGGTGTTCACTGTTCGTCATCGTCGAAAAATAGTTCGACTTACACGGCCTGCGGCGTGTCGCCCGTGACGGGAGGTTCTGGTGATGGTAGTGAACGGCTCTGCTGTCGACCGGTCAGGGGTGGATCTGTCGGCGCTCGGTACGACTGATCGTGTGGCTGAGCTGCGTCGACGGCTAGCGGCCATGCCCGGTGGCGGCCTTCCGGCTGCGGCCCGCTCGGTCCCGGGCGCTCTGGACTCCCCGCCAGCCCCGGCGCCCCCGGTAACCCCGGCCTATTCTGCCCCGCCCGCACAGTCCACCCGGGCTGCCCACGCCACCGCATCGGCGCTCTCGGCCCCGCCCTCACCCGCGGAGCCGACGGTCACCGCAGCCTCCCCGGCGTCCGCAGCAGCTCCGGCCCCAGCGGCGCCGACTTCCGTCTCCACCGCCCCCACTTCCCCCACTGCCCCCGATGCCGCAGCCCCCGCGAGCCCCGCAGCGCAGCCGGTGCCCGGAGTTCCCGTGCCGGGTTCGGTGGCGGGCCTGCTGCCGGGTGGTGTGCTGCCCGCGGGGCGGGTCACGGCGGTTGCCGGCAGTGCCACGCTGCGGGTCGGTCTGCTGGCCGCGGCGACGGCGGCCGGGGTCCGGTGCGCGGTCGTGGGCTGGCCGGAACTCGGGGTCGCGGCGGTGGCCGAGCAGGGCGGCCGGCTGGACTGTCTGGCCTTGATTCCCGATCCGGGTCCGGACCCGGCGGCGGTCATGTCCGTGCTGCTCGACGGGCTGGACCTGGTCCTGCTCGGCCCGGCTGTGGCGCCCGTGGCCCCGTCGCGGGCGCGAGTGCTTGCCGGTCGGGTTCGGGCCGCGGGTGCGGTGCTGCTCGTGGGTCCCGGCTGGCCTGGTGCGGATCTGATGCTGGCGGGTCGGCACTGCCGCTACGGCGGGCTGGGCGCGGGCGCGGGCCGGTTGGCGTCGGTCTCCACCGTGGTGCGCTGCTCCGGTCGGTCGGCGCCGGCCCCTCGGACCGCGGAATGGGTGGCGGCGGGATGAGTGCCCGGGTCATGGCGGTGTGGTGCCCGGACTGGCCGGCGGTCGCGGCGGCCCGGGCCGAGGGGCACGGTCTGCATCTGCCGCTGGCGGTCGTCGGGCCCCGCGGTGTGCTCGCGTGCAATGCCGTCGCGCGGGCGGTCGGTGTGCGTCGCGGTCTGCGTCGGCGCGAGGCACAGTTCCGTTGCCCGGAGCTCGTGGTGGTCGCCGCGGACCCGGCTCGCGATGCCGCTTGGTTCGAGCCCATCGTGCAGGCGCTGGACGCGGTGGTCCCGGGCATCGAAGTGCTGCGGCCCGGATTGTTCGTGTTCTCCGCGGACGGCGCGCTGCGCTTCCACGGAGGCGTGGAGGAGGTCGTCACCCGGGTCGTGGACGCGGTCGGGGCGGCCGGGGCGGAATGCCAGGTCGGGCTCGCTGACGAGCTGCCCACGGCGGTGCTCGGGGCCCGCGGTTCGGCATTGCTCGAGCCGGGGCGGGACGCGGACTATCTGGCGGAGTTGCCGGTGGGTGCGCTCGTGGTGGAGCCCGCGCTGGGGGATGTGGAGGTGCTGTCCGAGTTGGTCGGGCTCCTGCGTCGCCTCGGGGTGCGCTCGATCGGCGACTTCGCGGCGCTCTCGCCCCGGGATGTGGCCACCCGCTTCGGTGAGGCGGGGGCTGTCGCACACCGCATTGCTCGGGCCGTGCCGTGGCGGCCGCCCTCGGTCACCCCGGTGCCGACCGGCTCTGCGGTCGAGCATCGGTGCGATCCGCCGCTGGAGCGTGTCGACGAGGCGGCGTTCCTCGGCCGGCGGCTCGCGGGCGAATTGCACGAGACGCTCGCCGCGGCCGGGGTGTCCTGCCTGCGGCTGTCCATCACCGCACGGGTCGAGGACGGCCGGGAGGTCAACCGGGTGTGGCGGTGTGCTGCACCGCTGACCCCTGAGGGCACCGCCGACCGACTGCGCTGGCAGCTGGAGGGCTGGCTCACCGGCACCGCCATCTCCGGCGGAGCCGGGGGAGCGGTCACCGCGTTGGTGCTCGAGCCGGTCGAGGTGGTGCCGGCCGGTCACGTGCAGGAGGGGCTGTGGGGTGAGGCCGGGCTCGCCGAGGCCCGGGTGCATCGCGCGCTCGTGCGGGTGCAGGGACTGCTCGGTCCGGAGGCGGTGCGTATTCCCGTGGAGGTGGGCGGGCGCGGCCCGGCCGAGCGGGTGCAGTCGCTGCCGTATGGCGACGCTCCTGCCGAGCCCGCCACCCGGGGGCCGTGGCCGGGCGCGCTACCGGCGCCGTCTCCGTCTGTGGTGTGGCCGGGGCCGGGCTACCTGCTGGAGATCCGTGAGAGCGGTGACCCCGGTGCTGCTGTCGCGGCACGCGTCCCGCTGTCCAGAGGTGTCGTGCTGCGTACCGAGGTCGGGGTTGCAGTCGACGTGACCTGGCGAGGCCTGCTCAGTGGCCGGCCCGCCGTCGTCGAGGTGGGCGGGCACCAGTCCCCGCTTCTCGGGTGGTCACGGCCGTGGTCCGTCGACGAGGCCTGGTGGGAGCCCACATCCGAGGACCGCCCCCGCCGGCCACTGGCCCGGATGCAGGTCGTCCCCGAGAGGGCGGCCGCGTTGCTGTTGCGGCGCCCACTCGGGGACGAGCCGGAGGGCTGGACTGTCGAGGGGGTCTACGAATGACACATCAGACGACTGGCGTCCTCGGAACCCTTGGCGTGCTGGGACCCGCGTCCGCGCCCGCGTCCGCGTCCGCGCCCGCGTCCGCGTCCGCGTCCGCGCCCGCACCCGCACCCGCGACTACGGCTGCGGCTGCGGCTTTGGCTGCGGCTGCGGCTGTGCTCCGGCGGGACTCAGCGCTCGATGTCGACCACCAGGCGGGTCGGGTTCTGCAGCAGGAACGCGGAGAAGCTGCGGTCGGTGCCGTCCAGTCCGATCACGGCCTGGGCCTGACCCTCGAACTGCCCGGCAAAGGCTACGCCGGTGACCCCGGCCGCGGCATCGCCGGTCATCACACCCACGGGGACCTCTTCCAGATCGGTCTCGGTCGGAAGAACCTGGTCCCGGATCATCACCTGGAGGAACGAATCGCCGGAGACCTCCACGGGGAAGCCGCTGCCCTGCTGGGCGGGGGCATCCACGTAATCCACCGAGTAGCCCGGGGTGCCGGTGCCCTCGAGTTCAAAGACCACCCGGTCCTTGCCCTGGTAGTCGCCCATGCGGATCTCGGAGACGACCAGCTGCGCGCGCTCGGGCGTGGACTGGTCGGACTCCGAGTTCTTGGGCGCGGAGTCGGTCGGGCCGTTCGACGGATCGGCGGCCGCGGTCTCGTCCGGGGAGAGAGCGTCCGCGCGGGCGGCGGGAGACGAACCCGCGGTGGTGGTCTGCTCCGTGGCGGGCGCGTCGGTCGAGGAATCGGCCCCACATCCCACCAGCGCCAGGGATGCGGCGGTGGTGAGAGCGGCGGCCGCAGCGAGGCGGCGGTGTCGAATACGCATGTCTCCAGGCTAGATCCCTCTAATCACTTTTGTCCCACAAGGTGGCTACAGTTACACATCCTTGATCTGTGGGGCACCATGGTGACGTGCCTGTCATCGATTCCGCTATGCAGCCGAGCTGGTGTTCCTACCGCTCGGACGACGAACCACCTGCAGGGACCGCTGCTCACGAGACCACATGGGTGTTGCTGGAGGTCCCCGGCCGATGGGGGCGCGACATCTTCGACGGAGAGGCTCTGGGCGAGGACCTGTCCGAGAGGCTCAAGCAGCACGTCGCGGAGTGCGGCGCCCGCATGCTGTTCATCCGGCGCCCCGGACGCGAGGGCCAACGGATCGACCGGCACCGCTTCTACATCTGTGACACACGTCCGGGCAGTCGCAGCATCCGCGTCGGCCGGGTCGACGGGCCCGAGGACATGCTCGACCTGGATCTCTCACTCGGTGGGGACGTCCCCGGAACCCGTGAGGTCCGGGCCCCGGTCCCGCTGGTGTGCACCCACGCCAAACGCGACCAGTGCTGCGCGGTGCGTGGCCGGCCCGTCGCGGCCATCCTCGAAGCGCAGGTGGGGCAGCGTCTGCGTGAGCTCGACCCCGACGCCGTGGTGTGGGAGTGCTCGCACACCGGAGGGCACCGCTTCGCGCCGGTACTGCTGCTGCCCGGCACTGGTTACACGTACGGCCCGGCAGAAGCCGATCTCGCGGTCCGGATCGTCGAGGCCGAGCTGGACGGCCGGGTCGCCACCGAGAACCTGCGTGGGCGCAGCACCTGGCCGCCGGCCGGGCAGGTCGCCGAGGTCGCGGTCCGGAACTCCGGGGTGGATGCGGGAATCGACGACCTCGTCGTGGACATCGACCCGGACAACTCACTCGTCGCCGTGGTCCGCCACGCCGACGGACGCGCCTGGCGTGTCGAGGCCGGCACCCGGCCGCTGCCGCCCCGGTCGCAGAGTTGCCGCAAACCACCCACCGACGCCAAGGCGTGGGTCGTGGAGTCCCTCACCGCACTCTGAATGCGCGGACGGCGCGTACCGCACTGATCGCGTTGATTGCGCTGATCGCGCGCAGGTCGGTGGGTTCCGGTGAACTGGTTTCACGGCCCCAAGGACTGGGCGGAATTCGAGCGGGTGCTGTCCGGGCGGCCGAACCCGCGTGGACCCGAGCACCCGCACCCCGGCGACGGCGGCGACGCCCCCGCCTGGTCACGCAAGCGCGGCCAGTACCTGGCTCCGGCCCCGGAACCGACGCACGCAGAAGACGGCACGGATGCGGGAAGCGGAGAGCGGACCCGACAGGACGAGGACGCTCAGGGCGCCCGGGGAAACCGGGGGCGGCCCCGAGTCGGCACACGCAGTCGCGTGCCGTACGCGGAACTACACGCGCACACCGCGTTCAGCTTCCTCGACGGGGCATCCTCACCCGAGTCGATGGCCGAAGCGGCGGTTGAACTGGGCCTGAGCGCGCTCGCGATCACCGACCACGACGGGATGTACGGGGTCGTCCGCTTCGCCGAAGCCGCCGCGGAACTCGGACTGCCCACCGTGTTCGGAGCCGAGCTGTCCCTGCCCGGCGGCGAACACCTGCTGGTCCTGGCCCGAGGGCAGGAGGGCTACCGGCGACTCTCGCGCGCCATCGCCCACGCCCACCTGCGCGGCGGCGCCAAGAGCGAACCGCGCTACGAGATCACCGAACTCGCCGAAGCCGCCGGCGGGCACTGGTACATCCTCACCGGCTGCCGACACGGCCGGGTCAGGCGCGCCCTCGAACGACGCGGCAACGCCGCCGCAGACCACGACATACCGGCGGCCCGCACAGCACTCGGCCAGCTCGTCGAGAAGTTCGGTCGGGACAACGTGCTCGTCGAGCTGACCTGCCACGGTGTTCCCGAAGACACGGAACGAGGCGACGCGCTGGTGGGGCTCGCGGAGGAAATGGGCCTTGTCGTCGTCGCCACCACCGCCGCACACTGCTCAGGCCCACAGGACGCACGTCTGGCCTCGGTCATGGCCGCACTCGGCGCGCGCAACGCACTGGAGACCCACGCCGCCCACCTGCCCGCCGCCGGCGGCACCTACCTGCGCTCGGGCGAGGAGATGGCCGAGTTGTTCGAACGCTGGCCCGGCGTCGTGGCCGCCGCCGACCGGGTGGGCCGGGAGTGCGCGTTCGACCTCACTCTCATCGCGCCCAAACTGCCGCCGTTCGACGTCCCCGCAGGCCACACTGAGAACAGCATGCTCGCCGAACACACCTACGCAGGCGCCGCCCGCCGCTACGGCGCCCGCGAGAAAGCCCCGCAGGCGTACGCGCAGATCGACCGCGAACTGGAGGTGATCGCCGACCTCGGCTTCCCCGGATACTTTCTCGTGGTCCATGACATCGTCGAGTTCTGCCGCCGAGAGGGCATCCTCTGCCAGGGCCGGGGCTCGGCCGCCAACTCCGCCGTCTGCTACTCCCTGGGCATCACCAACGTCGACCCCGTCGGCGCGAACCTGCTGTTCGAGAGGTTCCTGTCGCCGGAACGCGACGGCCCGCCCGACATCGACGTGGACATAGAATCCGGCCGGCGGGAAGAAGCCATCCAGTACGTCTACGCCCGCTACGGTCGTCAGCATGCTGCCCAGGTGGCAAACGTCATCACCTACCGCGGCCGCTCAGCCGTCCGCGACGTGGCCCGCGCGCTGGGTTACTCCACCGGCCAGCAGGACGCCTGGTCCAAGAGCGTCGACCGCTGGTCCGGGCTGAAAGACAAGGACCGGGAGACCACCGAACGCACCGTGCCGGACGACGTGCTCGCGCTGGCCCGGCAGATGGTCGGCCTGCCGAGGCACCTGGGCATCCACTCCGGCGGCATGGTCATCTGCGATAGACCCGTGGCCGATGTGGTGCCCGTCGAGTGGGCCCGCATGCCCGGCCGGACCGTCCTGCAATGGGACAAGGACGACTGCGCGGCCGTCGGACTGGTCAAATTCGACCTGCTCGGACTCGGCATGCTCACCGCCCTGCACCACGCGATCGACCTCGCCGCCGAGCACAAGGACCTCGACGTGGACCTCGCCCAGCTCGATCTGGCCGACTCGGAGGTCTACGAGATGCTGTGCCGCGGCGACTCCGTGGGCGTGTTCCAGGTGGAATCACGCGCCCAGATGGCCACCCTGCCCAGGCTCAAGCCACGTACCTTCTATGACCTCGTGGTGGAGGTCGCACTTATCCGGCCCGGCCCCATCCAGGGCGGATCCGTCCACCCCTACATCCGGCGACGCAACGGACTCGAGCAACCGGTCTTCGACCACCCCGCCCTCGAGCCGGTCCTCGGCCGGACCCTCGGCATCCCGCTGTTCCAGGAACAGCTCATGCAGATCGCCACCGAGATCGCCGGCTTCACCGGGGCCGAAGCCGACCAACTCCGCCGCGCCATGGGAGCCAAACGCTCGCCCGAGAAAATGGCGCGGCTGCGCCAACGATTCTTCGACGGCATGCGCGACCTGCACGGCATCGGACTCAGCCCGCCCGGCACCCCCCACACAGGACCCGAGGTGGGGGAGCGGATCTGGGAGAAGATGTGCGCGTTCGCCAACTACGGCTTCCCCGAGAGCCACTCCCAGTCCTTCGCCTCGATCGTCTACTACTCCGCGTGGTTCAAATGCCACCACCCGGCGATCTTCTGCGCCGCCCTGCTGCGCAGCCAACCCATGGGCTTCTACTCGCCGCAATCCCTCGTCGCCGACGCCCGGCGGCACGGAGTCACCGTCCACCGGCCGTGCGTCAACCGCTCACTCGGTGGCGCCACCTGCGAGAACCACGGCACCGAAGTGCGGCTCGGACTCGAATCGGTCAAGGCCATCGGCTCCGACCTGGCCGCCGCCATCGCTGACGAACGCGACACGCACGGCCAGTACACCTCCGCCGGGGACCTCTCCGGGCGTACCGGCCTGACCGTGCGGCAGATGGAGGCCCTGGCCACCGCCGGCGCCCTCGACAGTCTCGGCACCGGCGGGCGTCGGGCGGCGTTGTGGTCGGCGGCCACCGCGGCCCGGGAAAAGCCCGGCATGCTGCCCGGCCTCAGCCAGGTCGATGCGCCGGCACTGCCGGGGATGAGCGTTCTCGAACTCACTTCCGCCGACCTCGCCGCCACCGGCATCAGCCCCGAGGAATACCCGACCGTCCACGCCCGGCCCTGGCTCGAGTCCCGCGGCGTGTGCACCACCGCAGGGCTCGCCCACGTCCCCGACGGCAGCCGCGTCCACGTGGCCGGGGCCGTCACCCATCGACAGCGACCCGCCACCGCGGAGGGCGTGACCTTCCTCAGTCTCGAGGACGAGACCGGCATGACCAACATCGTGTGTTCCGTCGGACTGTGGGCCCGCTACCGGTCGGTCGTCTCCTCGGCCCCGGCGCTCATCATCCGCGGCACCGTCGAGAACCGCTCCGGAGCGGTCAGCGTGGTGGCCGACAAGGTCGAACGTCTCCACCTCGGTCTGGCGATCGGACGCAGTCGCGACTTCCGCTGAGGTGGCGGCGTCTCACCCCAACGCGAGTCCCGAACGGTGCCGCTCACGCCGCGGACGTCTGGCTGGGGGAGTGCGCTCGCGGATCAAGCGTGGCGTGAGGCGGCGATCGCCCGAATGCTGGCCACGGCACACACCAACCAAATGGTGATCAGGACAGCCACCGTCACCAGGCTCGCCCACTGCCAACCCAGGAAATACGAGCCCAACCCGCACGTCGCCAAGGGATAGGCCATCGCCCACCAGCCGGGATTGAACGGCATCCGCGCGATAAAGCCACGCACGGTCACCAGCACCGCGTACGCGCCCAGACCAGCCCCGGCCACCAACACGATCGCACTGTAGACACGGGCCACATCGTCCAGAACCGGACCTGACAGAACCTGCGCCGCAGCCGCCGACTGCCCCACGATCCCGAGCGGAATCCACGTGGAGGTGGACAACGCCACCGGCACCGGGGTGCGGAACCACGCATGGTGATACGCCAGCACGATGACCGTGGTCCCCAGCGTCAGCGCCAACACGAAACACACCACGCAGGCGCCCACCAGAATCGACCGGATCACATCCGAAGAGACCTGTTCGGCGATCACCCCGCCGGCGGTCGCCGACACCATCGGCGGCACCATCGGCAACGCCCACGTTGGCAGCGGATGATCGGGACGCCTGGTGATCAGCCACACCGCGAACCCGACGGCGGTGGCCAGACCGAGCACCGTGCCAGCTCCCCACATCGCGGTGTCGATTCCGAACGCGACCGCAGCCAGTGACGGGGCCCGGGCCGCGGACACCACGTACGTCGCGGCGCCCACCGCCATCAGTCCCATCGCGACCATGCCCCACAGCGGCACCGTCGTGGCGTCGCGCACCGAACGCGACCACTCCTGCGGATCGCGGGCAATGGAGCGGGCAAACCCCAGGCCGAGCCCGATGAGCATCACCCAGCCGAGCGCGAGCATCACCAGGGCGCCCGCGCCGAACCCCGGCACGGCATCCGCGTGCAGCTGCAGCAGAGTCGACAATCCGCCGGTGCCCATAACCGCCCCGAACCATGCGGGGCCGGGCCCGGGTACAACAGTCCCCGAGGCTAACTTTCCTGCTCCAGGGGTTGATGGCACCGATCCACTATGCCCGTCCGGGGCGGCAATTGAGAAAGCGGGGGCAGCGGCTCGTTGCCGGTGGGACTGGTGTATGTCCGGCCGGACGATGCGGTCGCAGCTTCCGCGTTCCGGGTGAGTCGACCATGTCAGCACAGGGGGTGGCGGCTGGGTGAGTCGCGACGGCAGTGTGGCTGTGAGAACCGGCACATCGGCGTAGGTTCACCAGGCATGAGCGACCACTCCGACGCGCACGCCGGCGCCCACACCGGGTCTGCCTCAACCACCGCGACTTCCGTGCCCGCCCCCTCACTCGACGACCTTGCCGACCGACTGGGCGAGGCGCAGCTGCTCACGGACCCGGACTTGCTTCAGGGCTACCGCCAGGACTGGGCCAAGGCGCCGAACCCGGGGATGCCGCTCGCGGTGGTCAGGGCCCGCAGTACCGAGGACGTTCAGGAGGTCATGCGGTGGGCCAGTGCCCACGGAGTGCCTGTCGTCCCACGCGGTGCCGGCTCGGGCCTGTCCGGTGGTGCTACAGCTGTCGAGGGCGGGATCGTGCTGTCGACGGAACAGATGCGCCACATCGATGTCGACCCGGTCACCCGCACCGCGACCGTCCAGCCGGGGCTCTACAACGCGGAGGTCAAGGCCGCGGTCGCCGAGCACGGGCTCTGGTACCCGCCGGACCCGTCGTCGTACGAGATCTGCTCGATCGGCGGCAACATCGCTACCAACGCCGGCGGACTGTGCTGCGTGAAATACGGCGTGACCACTGATTATGTCCTGGGTATGACGGTCGTGCTGGCCGACGGCACCGCGGTACGCCTCGGCGGCGCCCGCCTGAAAGACTCGGCCGGCCTCAGCCTGACCAAACTATTTGTGGGCAGCGAGGGCACACTCGGAATCGTCACCGAGATCATCGTCCGGCTTATCCCGGAGCAGCCGCCGCGCTCGACCGTGGTGGGCATCTTTCCCGACGTGGTGGCCTGCAGCGAGGCGGTTCTCGCGATCACCAGCCGCACCCGCCCGGCCATGCTCGAGTTCATGGACAACACCTCGATCTGCGCCGTCGAGGCCGACCTGCGCATGGGGCTGGACACCACCGCGGGCGCCATGTTGCTCGCCCAGTCCGACCTCACCGGATCCGACTGCGCGGTCGAGACAGAGTTCATGGCGGAGGCGTTTCGGGCGCACGGTGCCAGCGAGGTGTTCGCCACCGACGACCCCGACGAGGGCGAGCAGTTCACCGTCGCCCGCCGTGCCGCGTTTACCAGCCTCGGCAAGGTCGGCTCGCTCCTGCTCGAGGACGTCGGCGTGCCCCTGCCGGCGCTCCCGCAGCTGGTCGCCGGGATCGAGGAGATCTCCGCCCGCCGCGACGTGCCGATCGCCCTGGTTGCCCACGCGGGCGACGGGAATACTCACCCGATCATCGTGTTAGAGGACGACGACGAGGACCGTGCAGCCCGCGCCCAGTTGGCGTTCGGTGAGGTCATGGAACTGGCGATCGGTATGGGCGGCACCATCACCGGCGAACACGGGGTGGGCCGGCTCAAGGCCCCGTGGCTGCCCGCGCAACTCGGCGACGATGTCATGGACCTGAGCAGGCGCATCAAGTCCGCTCTCGACCCGCAGGGGATCCTCAATCCGGGCGTGATGCTGTAGCCGGGGGAGGCCCGGCCCGGGCGTGATGGTGTGGCCAGGCGAGCGGGTCCCCAGTGAGCGGGCCCCGAGTCAGGATCTCAGGTGCGAACCGGGGGATGTCCCCGATGTGCCGGGAGGCGGTGGCGGGCGAGGATACCGATCATGGCCACCGACCGAGTCCACCTGTTGCTGTACCGGACACTCCTGTTCACCACCGCCATAGTGGCGGCGGTCCTGGGAGTCATTGCCGGTCTGGACGCGCCCACGATCACGCCCGAATATCAGCTCACCGGATACTGGCGGGCCTACGGCCTGCTCGTCTTTGCCGCTCTGTCCGCCTACCTCGGAGCCACCCCGCCGGGTGCCGCCGTGCTGTGGCTGGTGGTGATCTTCCACAAGCTCTCCATGACGATGACCGCGCTGCTCCTGCTGCGCCACGACGTCACCGGTGCCCCTACCGCCGCGATGATCGACGGCGCGATGGTGCTGGCAACCCTCATCGCCCTGGGTCTGCGGTTTCCGGCCGCGCGGGCCGCTCGTGCTGCACGAGCCGAGCGCGAGGAACTCCTGTCCGGCGGTGGCCATCCGAGTTGCGTCCGCGCGGGCGGGGTGCCGACGGCCACGGAGTCCGCCCGGCTGTCGCTTCCGCATCCGCTCCCCGCGATAGCGCCGCGGGCAGCCTGACCGGAGGCAGGAAAGTGACGGCGCCGTGAAGGGTGAGTGCGGTGCGGGGTGGAGGCTCAGCCCTCGTCGAGCCGCACCCGCACTGCCGCGGCCACGGGCGTGCCGACCTGCACCGACCGGCCGCCCAGCGACACGGTGATGATCCCCAGCTCCACTTGGCGCGACTCCACGTGCACGCGAGAATCGGGGCGCAGGCCGATGTCGGCGAGGTGACGCAGGACGGCGTTGTCGCGGTCCGACACCCGTGTCACCACACCGGTAGAGCCCTCGGGGGCGCTGTCGAGCGGCGTGTCGCCGAGGGGGTCGACCCGGCCGTCGCGGGTGGGGATGGGATCGCCGTGCGGATCGCGGCGGGGATGGTCGAGGAAGGCGTCGAGCGCGTCGACGAACCGGTCTGAAACCACGTGCTCCAGCGCATCGGCCTCGGCGTGGACCGCATCCCACGGATACTCCAGACACTGCGCGAGGAAGGTCTCGATGATCCGGTGCCGGCGGACCATCGCGACCGCCAGGCTGTGCCCGGTCGCCGTCAGCTCTACAGGCGCATAGGGGCGGTGCTCGGCCAGCCCCAGGGCCACCAGCTTGCGCACGCCCTCACTCACCGTCGACGGCGATGCGCCCATCCGCTCGGCCATCGCACTCGAGGTCACGGGTTCGCCGCCGGCCCCCAGTGCATGGGCGGCCATGAGGTAGCCCTGGATGGTGGGGGTGAGATCCGCCAGGCGAAGCGGCTGATCGTCAGTCATGCCGCCATCATCCCCGATCGTCGAGCACGGGTGGCCGCCAGCGCCCGCGGCACGACCCCCCGACGCGGCGCGAACAGCTGCACGACCAGGAACAACACCGCCTGTGTGAGCACCACGACGGGCCCAGGTGGCAGGTCGGCGTAGTAGCCGAAGTACAGGCCGGTCACGCCTCCGGCAAGGGCGACGACGACGGCGAGGACCATCGTCCCGGTCATGGTTCTTGCTAGCAGTTGGGCGGTCGCGCCCGGGATGATGAGCGTCGCCACGACCAGGATCACGCCCACCGACTGGACACCCGCGACAGTCGCGGTGGCGAGCGTCGCCAATAGGAGTGCGAGCAGCGCCCGGGTGCGCAGGCCGAGCGCGTGGGCCTGGACGCGGTCGAAGGCGACCATGATGAGGTCGCGGCGGAAGGCCAGCAGGACGACCACCGTGAAGGCCGCCACGATCAGCACCTGCGCCAGGTCCGAGTCGCGCACGCCCAGCACGCTGCCGAACAGGATCGAGTGCAGGTCCTGCTGACTGGGGAAGCGGGCGATCAGCACCAGACCCAGCGAGAACAGGGCGGTGAACACGATGCCCATCGCTGCGTCCTCCCGGACCGTGCCCGCCTCACGCACCCCGCCGATCAGGGCCACCGCGACCAGTGCGGCGATGAGGGCGCCGACGGCAAACGGAATGCCGGTCATCGCCGCGATCACCACGCCCGGCAGTACCGCGTGGGAGACGGCATCGCCCATCAGTGACCAGCCCATGTGCACCAACCAGCAACTCAGGAGCGCGCCCGCGATTCCGGAGGCGGCCACCACGAGCAGGGCGCGGCGCATGAACGCGTACGTCATCGGTTCCACGAGCAGATCGATCACGGCAGTGCCTCCTCGGCGGTAATGGGGGCGGAGCCGCTGGCGGCGGGAGTGTCGTCGACGGTGCGTGGGCGGGCGCCGAGCAGGGTCGAGAGGATCTGCGGCGTGGTCGTCTCGGCGACAGGACCGTGCGCCACGAGCCGGCCGTTGAGAAGTGCGACCGAGTCGGCGAGCCGGTCGACCGTGGTCAGGTGGTGGGTCGAGATGAGGGCGGTGCGGCCGGCCGCGGTCAGCTCACGCAGTACGTCGATGTAGACCTCTTCGCTGCCGGCGTCCATCCCGTTGAACGGTTCGTCGAGCAGCAGCAGATCGGCCTCCTGGGCCAGGCAGCGCGCAAGGAGGACCCGGCGTCGCTGGCCGCCCGAGAGTTCGCCGATGCCTCGGGATGCGACCGCGTCGAGTCCCACCCGCGTCAGCGCTGCGGCCACCGCGTCCCGGTCGGTGGCGGACGGGCGCCGCCACGGGCCGGTGAATCGGCGGCGGCCCTGCATGACCACCTCGGCGGCGGTGATGGGGAACCGCTCGTCGATCGCATCCTTCTGCGGCACCGCGGCCACCCGGCCACTGCGCAACGCCTTGCGGACGGGCTGCCCGAGCACGCGCACTGTGCCGGCGGTGGGGGTGACCAATCCGAGCAGAGACTCCAGCAGTGTCGACTTGCCGGAGCCGTTGGGGCCCAGCAGGACCGTGATCTCGCCGGCGGCTGCGGTCAGCGACACCGAGTCGAGCGCGCGCACATTGCCGCGGTCCACGGTGAGGTCCGTGACCACCGCGCCGGGAGGGCCCAGGTGCGGTGAGTAGGGAAGTCGCTGCTCGGTCATCGCGTCTGCTCCGTCATGAGGTCAGCTCCCGGGTGATGGTGTCGAGGTCGTGATCGAGAAGATCGAGATAGGTGGGCACGGGGCCGGTCTCGGCGGACAGTGAGTCGACGTACAACAGTCCGGACAGCCGGCTGTCGCTCTCGGTGGCGACCTGTTCCATGGCGTCGCCGGAGACGGTCGATTCGCAGAACAGGGCGGGCACATCGCGGTCGCGCACCTCGTCGATCAGCGCGGTGACCTGCCGCGGGAGCCCCTGGTTCTCGCTGTTGACCGGCCACAGGTACAGCTCCTCCAGTCCCAGGTCGCGTGCGAGATAGGAGAACGCGCCCTCGCAGGTCACGAGCACGCGCCGCTCCGGCGGGATGGTCGCGACCGAGGCCCGGGCCCGCTCGGCCAGATCCTCGAGTTCGGCGATGTAGTCGTCGGCGTTCGCGGTGTAGTAGGCGGCTCCGGCGGGGTCGATCTCGCTAAGCGCGTCCGCGATCGACCGGATATACGTGGCCCCGTCGGTGGGGGACATCCACGCGTGCGGGTTGGCGCGTCCGATCGAGTTGCCCGACCTCACCGGCTCGGGCTCGATGCCGTCGGTGGTGACGAGGTGTTGCGCGCCGGTGCCGTCGATGAACCGCAGCAGCCAGTCGTCCAGGCCGAGGCCGTTGCTGATCACCAGATCGGCGTTTTCCACGCGGCGCAGATCGCCGGCGGTGGGCTCGTAGTAGTGGACGTCGGCGCCGGGGGTGGTCACCGACTCGACCTGCACGCGGTCGCCGCCGACGACCCGCGCCATGTCCGCGAGGATCGTGAAGGTGGTGGCGACGTTGAGACGGTCGTCGGTGTCGATGAACTCAACGCGGTCGTCGATGTCCGTCTCGATCGCGCCCGGGGCCGTGCACGCGCTCACCAGGGCCAGGGCGAGAATCGCCCCGAACGCCGCCGCGAGGCGGGCACCCGTGGTTTTACGGGTGGCTGGTGGGCGTAGTTTCGGCATACCGAAACTCTAAATGATGACTGCCAAAAACTCACGTCGACGGGGTGCCTGAACTCCCCGAACGAACGACACACCCCGTACTGGAGAAACGGCGTGAGCCGACGAAACGGCACAGACAGACGAAACGGCCCGAGCGGATCTACATGTCCGAGCTGCCGGGGTAGCCGAACTGCCGCCACGCCTCGTACACCACCACCGCGGCAGCGTTCGAGAGGTTCATCGAGCGACGGCCCGGCAGCATGGGTATCCGAACTTTCGCGGTGATGTTGTCGTCGTCGTCAAGAACTTCCCGCGCCAACCCCGTGGGCTCCGGACCGAACAACACCACGTCGCCCGGCTCGAACCTCACCTCGGGGAGCGACAGGTCCCCGTGCGCGGTGAACGCGAAGATCCGCGCCGGCAACAGGCGCTCGTACGCGGCGGCGAGACTCTCATGCACCTCGACGTGCGCCAGGTCGTGATAGTCCAGACCTGCCCGCTTGAGGTGCGGCTCGGACAGTTCGAACCCCAGCGGACCCGCCAGATGCAGCTCGCACCCCGCGCCCGCGGCCATCCGGATCGCATTGCCCGTGTTGGGTGGGATGCAGGGTCGGTCGAACAACACACGCACAGCGGCTCCGGTCATGACGGGCATTCTCGCAGTGTCGTGCTGCCGGCACCGACCGGGAGTGGGATACTGACAGCCGTGACCGCGATCAAGCTGGACGGAAAGCTCACCCGCGACGAGATCGTCGCCGACCTCACCACGCGTGTTGCCGCGCTGCGGGAGAAGGGAATCACCCCCGGCCTGGGCACCGTGCTCGTCGGCGATGACCCGGGCAGCCACTCCTACGTCAAGATGAAGCACCGCGACTGCGAGCAGGTCGGCATCGCCTCCATCAGGCGCGATCTGCCGGCCGAGACCACTCAGGCCGAGCTCGAGGCCGTGATCGACGAGCTCAACGCCGACCCCGCCTGCACCGGCTACATCGTGCAGCTGCCGCTGCCGAAGCACCTGGATGAGAACGCGATTCTTGAGCGCATCGACCCCGCCAAGGACGCCGACGGACTCCACCCCGTCAACCTCGGCAAGCTCGTGCTGGGCGAGCCCGCCCCGCTGCCGTGCACCCCCAACGGGTGTATCGCCCTGCTGCGGCGCTTCGACGTGGAACTGAACGGCGCGCACGTCGTGGTGGTCGGTCGCGGCGTCACCGTGGGGCGGCCCATCGGGCTCATGCTCACCCGCCGCAGCGAGAACTCCACCGTCACGCTGTGCCACACCGGCACCCGCGACCTCGCCGCCGAGACCCGCCGCGCCGACGTCATCGTGGCCGCCGCTGGCGTGCCCCACATGCTCACCGCCGACATGGTCAAGCCCGGCGCCGCCGTCCTCGACGTGGGCGTCTCGCGTCTCGACGGCAAGCTCGCCGGAGACGTCCACCCCGACGTGTGGGACGTGGCCGGAGCCATCTCGCCCAACCCCGGCGGCGTGGGTCCGCTGACACGGGCGTTCCTGCTGAGCAACGTGGTCGAGCGTTGCGAGCTGCAGGCCGCGCACGCCTGATCGGCCCGCGCCCGGCGGTGTCAGCGCCGCGGGTAGAGCACCACCCGCGCGGTTGACGGCCGGATCCCGACACCCTTGGTGGTCGAGCCGACTGCCCGGCCCACGTCCTGCGTCGGCAGCACCGGCAGGCGTGTGCGCAGCAGCGCCGCCGCCTGCAGCGTGAGCTGGGCCCACGAGAAATGGTCCCCGGGACAGCGCCGGGCCCCGACCCCGAATGGCACGACCGCCGACTGATCGACGAGCTCGGCCTCCGGATCCGACCAGCGCTCCGGGCGGAATCGCTCGGGTTCGGGGTAGTAGCTCGGGTCGTGGTGGATCATGTTGGCGCTGAACCCCACCATCGTCCCGCTCGAGACCGTCACATCACCCAGCGTGACGGGGCCGTCCGCGGTGAGCATGTTGATCCACGGCGCCCACAGACGCATGGTCTCCTGCAGCACGGTCCGCAGATAGGGCAGCGCGGTGGCGTCCTCGGCCCGGACCGGCCGGTCGCCGATCACCTCGTCGACCTCCGCCACCGCCTTGTCGCGGACCTCGGGCGCTCGGACCAACTCATGGACGAACGACACGAGCATCCCCGAGGGGGACTCGACGCCGCCCATGAGAAAGCCGACCATCTCGTCGATGATCGTCTCGTCGTCCAGCGACTCACCGGTCCCGGGGTCGACCCCGGTCACCAGCGTGGAGAGCAGGTCACCGTGATCCCTGCCGCTGGCGCGGTACTGCGCGACGATGTCGCGAAGCAGTCCGCGTAGGCGGGCGGACGCGGTGAGGAACCGCCGTTCGGCTACCGGTCGGAGTCGCCGCAGCGGGCGCGGCATGAGGGTTCGGAAGGCGGCTTCGGCGAGCAGGAGCGGGGAGTCGGACTGGATCGTCGACCTCGCCTGCTCTCCCAGATCCGCAGCGATGAGAGTGGCGATAAGCGTCTCCAACGCGAGCCGATCGACCTCGGGCACCAGATCGATCGGCTCGCCCACGGGAAGCCGCGCCACCCAGTCCTCGGCGATGCGGCCGAACTCCGGGGAGTACGCCGAGATCCGGTTGCGGTGAAAAGCCGGTGCGATGAGTCGGCGACGGCGTCGGTGATCGTCGCCGCTCAGCGTGACCAGGGTGCGGCCGGCGAACGGGGCGACGGGCTCGATGAGATCGTCGCGATGGAACCGGCCCGCGGTGCCCAGGCCGATCGAGCGCAGCAACTCGGCGGTGGTGACCAGGTAGACCGGGCGAGGGCCGAGACCCACGCGGACGACCGGGCCGACGTCGGGCAACCGGCGGATCAGCGGGATCGGGTCGTCCAGCAGCAGGTGTGCGTGGCCGATTCCGGGAAGCCGTCCGGGCGCCCAGGGGGCGGAGTCGATCGTGGTGGTCACTGCTGACGTTCCTTTCTGCTCTCCGGGGCTCACTGTGGTCGACGTACTTCAGGTGCCGTCCCGTTCCGGGCCATCCCGGCGACAGTGGGGATGGACAGGTACAGCCCGAGCAGAAGCGCGATCGACAGCGCGGCCTTCGGTTCCGAACGCGTGCTGCGGAGCATCCCCAACACCACCGCCGGCGGCAGCACCGACAACGCGGCCGGCGACCAGGCCACCAGGCGCTGTGGGCCGCTGAGCTTCCACGGTGCCGAGACCGCCAGGGAACCCCAGACCGCGGCCTCGCCCAGGGCGACGATCGCGGCAGCGCAGGCCTGCCACGGCACGACCGAGGAGTAGTCGCCGGCCCCCTGCGGCGGCGTCGAGCGAGTCTTGCGGGCCACCTCGAATTGCAGGAATGCCGAGGCGAAGACCGGCACGAGCGCGAATGCGCGGCGGCTGCGCGGGGCGGCCCCGGTTTCCCCCGCCGACTCCAGCAGGAACAATGATCCCCACACCTGCGTGGGGTAGGCGAGCGCCGAATCCAGTACCGGCGACGGTTGACCTCGCCGGTGGGTGCGCACAGCCCGGTCCAGCGGCCACAGCACGATCCCGTATGCCTGCGCAACAGCCAGGCGCCGAGCCGACACCGGCCCCAGCGACCTGGCCAGGGCGAGCGCGGCGACGCCGCACCCGGCCGCTGCCGAGAGCAGTTCTGACGTGCTGACGTCGCCGCGCACGAGCGGACGGTCAGGCTCGTGCACGCGGTCGTGGGCGAGATCCTTGACGTCGTCGAGCATCCGCATGCCCACCAGGGTCAGGGTGAGCGCGGAGGCGCGGACAGCGGTGTCGACGCCGGGCCGCCAGCGCGCCGCCGGGCCGGCGGCCAGCGCGGACCCGGCCTCGCCGGCGACTGACCACACGACGCCGTAGAGCCCGTGATGGGCGGGAACGCGTTCGCGGAGAAACCAGGCCACCCGGCGCGCAGCTTCCGCCGCCATCAGCGGCCACCGTCAGTGACCACCACCGTCGCCACGGTGGCGACCTGGTCGTCCTGGACGAACTCCACGCGGTATTCCTGTGCGTCCCGTTCGTGTGTGCCGTCGTCGCCGGCCGGACCCGCACCCGACTGCGCACCGCCGTAAGGCACGTCGGCCGACTCCTCGGCGGGGATCTCGAGCGTGCGGATCGTCACCGGCCGGTCATAGTCGGCGAAGGACACGAACTTCGCGTCCACCCGGCTGACCACCTTTCCGGCCCGGTCGGCCGGGTCGATGGTGAGAAGAGCTGCCTGGCGTGCGGCCTCGAGGAGGAGCATCCCCGGAATGTGATCGAGCGGGTGGTCGAAGTGGACGGGATGGGTGACGTCCACAGCCAGGACCAGTTCCCCGGGTGCGGCGCCCTCACGGGAGACGACCGAACTGCGCGGGTCCAACCGGAGCACCTCCGATTCAGCCACGGTCGGTGGCAAGGGCAGAGGCGTGGCGGGCTCGGTCTGAGCGGGAGGCTGCGCACCGCCCTGGGTCTGTGCCCGCATCGCTCGGCGTAGCTCGAGGAAGCTGTCCCTCGAGACCCACGAGTAGGTGCCCCATGCGCGGCCGACCGTGCCGGCCTCGTCATCGGTGATATCGATGGACGCGCGTAGGCCGGTGACGGGACCGTCGCCGTTCTCGCGATACTCGCGGTCTGCGGTGACCCGGACCCGCAGGTCCAGTGGCTGCCCGTCGAACGCCGGCGGCCCCGAGGAGAATTCGGCACCGAAGCTGCGGACGACGAAAACGTCGCTTCGCTTGGCGCCGAACGCGGTCTGTCCGCCCGCGATGCACGCCTGCCGCACGCCCTCCATGAGGTGGAGCAGATCCAAGTGACCCCATTGGGCCCCGACGTGGTCCGAGTGAAGGGGATGCATCCGGGCCATCTGCACAGCGGCCTCGAACACGCGGCAGCCCTCGTCATCGATCGTCGCCGGACCGATTCCGGTGACGAAGAACTCGGCCTCGGATCTGCGGTGGACCATCGACCGGTCGACTCCGCCGCGCGGTGCGGCGATGGGCCGCCCTGGATCCCACGCCGACGCCGGCGGGTTCGCCAGCGCCACCGAACCGCTCGGTGTGCGCATCGGCAGACACCCGGCCCCGGCCACGAGCAGCGGCCACTGCAGGTCCTCACGAATCGACTCGTGCAGCAGCCTCCGGCACAGGTTTGAGTCGGACTCGCCCCGGCGACGCAACGGTTGTAGAGCCTCCCAGGCTGGCTCCTCTTCGGTCGAGAAACCGCCGTGGGCCTCGTCGAGCTCGTCGGCGATCCGGCGAGCCTCCGCCGATGCATCGTGGCCGGTGACCACCCGCTCGAACGTGCGCTGTCGTCTGCGGGCGGGGAAGTACACACCCAACTCCCGAAGCGCGTCCGCGGGCTCGTCGGCGGAGTGAACCTGGTTGAGCAGGTAGGAGCCGCCGGGGAGTACGCCCCGGAGGTGCTCGAGACGACGCAGATGCGGTGCCGTCGGGCCCTTGAGCTCGGTCAACTGCACCGCGCACGGCCACTCGTCATCGGTGTCATCAGATCGTCCGAGGACGAGCAGCAGCGCGGGGGAGAGCCCGCAGAGCAGGTCCGCCAGGAGCCGCCGTTCTGCCGAAGCGATGTTCCACTGGTGGTACCACAGCGCCCGGATCCCGTTGTGGTCCATCGACACTGCGGCGGCGTCGTGGATCTCGAAACCAGAGCGCAGTGCCCAGTCCACGACCGTGCGTGCCGAGCCCGTCGCGATTCCGTCCGGCTTAACCAGCAGCGTGGCCATTCCGCTGCCAATTCGTGCGGCGTCCGAGGTGAGCTCGAACAGTTGCTCGGCGGCCTCGAGAAACCACGTGTCGCCGGTGTAGACGCGGACCTTGCCCGGGTCCCGCGTCCACGACCGCACCAGCGCGTTGCTGATGAGGACCTCCGTCGCCACGGGTGGCGCGGGAGGATAGGGAGCTGACTCTGCGGTCGCCGCGGTGGCCTCGGCCGCCGTTGTCGAGGCAGCCGTGTGGCGCTGGGTTGCAGACCGTGCCGATGAGGGCCGTGTCTCGGTCATGTCGCACCTCCTGATGCGTGGGCGGCGACGACAGCGTCGACACCCGGGAGACCGTCGGCGAGATAGCCGGCGCGAATGCAGTCATCAACGAGGAGCCGGAGCAGGTCCGGGCCGCTCGGGGGCAGGGAACCGCCCGTCTCGGCGAGCAGTTCGCGCACCGCGGAGGTGCCGAACCGCACCGTGCGGTCGAAGTAGGCGATGTAGTCACGGCCCACGCGCTCGTAGTACATGCGCTCCCGCCGTTCGAGCTGGTCGACGGAGAACGAGGCGGCGGGGACGAAACGGTTGACGTGGAAGCACGGGTACTCGGACAGCACATCAGAGACGTCCCGCAGCGAGATCATGTCCGCGCCGACGGCGTGGAACACACCGCCCGACACGCCGCGGGTGACGACGTCGGCGATCACCCTGGTGACGAGGTCGATCGGCGCGAGCGCGAGCGTGGCACCGTAACGCCCGGGCAGCGTACGCAACTTGCCCTCGGTGATGAGCTTGAGCACCAGATAGAGGTTTCGGTACTCGCGCAGTCGGCCCGTGCGCGAGTCACCGCACACGATCCCCGGGCGCACTACGGCCACTTCCAGACCGTCGTCGGCGGCGCGCCGCACCACGAGTTCTGCCTTGAGCTTGGACTCTTCGTACCCGTTGTCCAGGGGTTGCCCCTCGTCGAGCATGTCCTCGCTGAACGTCGCCGCGGGCCCGGCGACAGATTCGAAACGACCACACAGGTACGACGTGGACACGTGCACCAGTCGTGCGCCGATCCGCTCGGCCAGCGCCACCACGTGTTCGGTCCCCGCCACGTTCAGCGAGTCGTACACCTCCTGCGGTGCGGCGAAGTCCGTGGTCGCCGCGGAGTGGACGATCGTGTCGACCGCACCCAACAGACTCGCGTCCTCGCTCGACAACCCCAGGTCCGGTCGGGTGACGTCTCCGCGCACCACGATCAAGCGCGGGGAGTGGATCGGACCATCAGCATCGACGAGCACAGTGGTCCGGTGCACCAACGCCAGAACCGTGCAGCCACGGGAGAGCAGTTCCCGGCACGCATCCGTACCGACCAGCCCGGCGGCCCCGGTGACCAGGACGACGCGGCTCATGACCCGGCCCCCTGCGACCCGGAATCGGGAACATGGCGGTTGATCAGGGACACGACGTCGCCCACGGTCCGGACGGCGGCGAGGATCTCCCGGTCGAACGGGGGCAGGTCGAAGGTCTCCTCGAGCGCCATCGTCAGCTCGATCAGCCGAAGTGACTGGTAGCCGAGGTCCTCGACGAGTCGGGAGGCGTCGGCGAGGTCGCCGTCGCCCCCGGAGATCTCCGACTCGGGGGCCATGGCGCGCACCAGTTCCACCACCTGATCGCGGTGAGCTGTCCCTCCGGTGCTCGGATCAGTCATCGTCACCGTGTACCTCCTCATGTGGTTGACGGCCGCCGGTCTCCAACAGGTCGCGGGCCTCGTCGAGTGGGATGCGGGAATCGAGGTGGGCGCCGATCCGGAGCCAGTCGTAGGCGATCCCGATCGTGCGGCCCCACTGGGCGCCGCCGTCGAAGGACGATGGGAAATCCTCCCCGCAGGCGATCACCCGGATGCGGTGGGTCAGCGTCTCGAGCCGGTTGCGTGCGGCTTCAGGGTCGGCGGCCATGCGCTCCGGCGAGGTCGGCTCGGCCCACAGGGCTGCCACCTCGTCGGCGATCGCCCGGATTTCCGCGGTCGGTGCGCACAGTCGGCGGATATTGCGTGCGGGATCGGTGTCCGCGGGCAGGGGATAGATCCCCGAGGCGGACAGCAGCGCGCGGACGGCGGTGGCGATCTGACGCCTGGCCGCCGCTGAGGCCACACCCCACTGGCTGTCGCGAATGGCGCCGTCCAGATCCTCCCGGGCGTTCTCCAGGACGATGTTCGCCCACACCAGACCCAAGCCGCAGGAGGCGAATCGCGCGCCGGTTAGTGGTGCGAACCAGGGGACCTCGTTGCCACCGTCCGCAGTCGGTGGCGGGGTGGCGCCGTCGAGTCGGACCATCGTCTGCGCCGGTGCGACGGTGGGGAACGACGGTTCGGCCGCGCTGCACATCGCGATCGCGGGCTCCACGCGCACCAGGGACCCGGTCGGTACCGCGGGGACCAGGCCGAATCCGATCAGCCCGGCGTCGACACACTCGATCAACGCGGGCCCGATGCCGGGGTCGCGTCGCAGGTGGTCGTCCAGACCGCGCCCGGGAACCATCGAGCGCCAGTGACCGGCTGCGGGCCCGTCGAACACCGCGACGGCACCGGCCGGGTGCAGCACGTGGACCCGGTCGCCGATCATCCACGTGGTGACGCCGGGCTCGCGCACGACCACCAGCGACCCCGCCTCGGGCACCGATCCGGCGTCCAGGGCGCGGGCCAGCGACGTCCAGCCCTCGGGGTCCCGGGCAGCGCCCAGGGAGGAGCGGCAGCGGGCGGCGAGGTCGGCATCCGGCCCCCCGGTCTGCTCGACCCGGGCCAGCTGCAGGTCAGTCCACTTGGATTCGATGTAGGTCTCGCCGCGCAGCGCCAGCCACGCCTTGGCCAGCTGGAGGACGCCCTCGCGGGCCCATCCGTCCGCGTCCGAGCCCGGTCCGTCCTCGCCCAACAGGATCGCCGAGGCCACCGAGCGTGCCATGCAGTGCCGGCCGCGCACCCGCCACCAGTCGGCGGTCAACGCGGCGAACGCCGACCGATCCGGTGGGGCCGCCTCGGCGAGTGCCGGTGAATCCACCACGATCCGGGCGCCCAGTAGACGCTGGCAGCGGTTGAGCAGGTCGTCGCCGGGGGAGTCGACGCTCGGGGTCCGGTCGGGCAGCAGGTGCTCGGCCACGGCGTCGAACTGCGCCCGCACCTGGGCCACCGAGCGGGTGCGCACCTCCACACGTCGGCCCCGGGAGAACAGGACGGTGGGCATGGTGGGGGTCGCGGCGGAGCCGGGGACCACCACGAGGAAATCGACGTCCGAGCGGGCGTTGCCGAATCCCTCCGCCAACGAGCCCTCGTGCAGGACCGCCGCGCCGACCGGCACCGACACCTCGTCACGGACGGCCTCGAACACCTCGAGGATGTCGGCCTCGGCGGTGAGATGGCCGGAATCACGTGAGCCGGTCATCTCTACATCTGTGATGACCGCTCGCGGGCCGGCGGCGTCAGAGGAGAGGCCGTCTCCGTGCCAGTGCCACCCTTCGGGCAGCCCGTCACGCAGGCGGGCGGCCAGGGCGCGACGACGGGGCTTGCCGCTCGAGGTTCGCGAGACCGCCCCGCGAGGCGCCGTCACCACCGCCACCCCGGCCGCGTCCCCGACGACCGAGCGGACCACCCGCCGCAGGGGGTCGACCTCCGGGTCATCGCTCTCCACGATCAGCGCCACGACCGGGGGGTCAAACTCGGTGAACGACACCGCGGCCAGGCGCCCGCCGGGAATCCCGAGCGCCGAGCTCACGGCCGCGTCGATGTCCTCCATGAGCACCGTCCGCCCGGCCACCGTCACGGCCGTGCCGAGCCTGCCCAGCACATGCAGCCGGCCACCGAGGATCACCCCGCCGTCGCCGGTGAGGAGTCGGCCGTCGTTGGCAAACCGGGTCCGGCCCTCGAAGTGGTCGTCGGCCGCGGCCGACGCGGCGTGGGGGTCCGCACCCGCGCCCGAGTAGCGGTACCCCGCGGACAGCGACGGGCTGCGCATCGCGACCTCGCCGAAACAGCCCTCCGGCACCGCCGAGCCATCCGGGCCGAGGACCTCAAAATGGGTGTCGGCATCGGGCCGGCCGAGGTCAATACTCCAGCGCCCGTCGACCCCCTCGCGGGGAACCGGACCCAGGCCGTCCCAGACCTCGGCCACGTCCACGGGAACCCCGGGCCGCGGCGGGGTGGCCAACCGGATCGCCCGGAGCCTCTCACCGCTCCGGCCGGCACACGCCAACAACGTCGACTCGGCCAGCCCGTACGCCGGGATCAGGTTTGTGCGTGGCAGTCCGAGCTGCTCGGTGAGCTCGAGGAACGGGCCGACATCACGCAACCGCAGCGGCTCCGACCCCAGCGCGGTACCCCGCCACCGGGACAGGTCGAGATCGGCCACCGATTCCGGCTTCACCCGGCGCGCGACGTACCCCAGGCCGAACGACGGGGCCGCGCTCAGCGTCGACCACGTCATGGCCTCAAGCCACCGCCGCGGCGCACGCAGGAACTGGTCCGGCCGCATCAGGGTGAGCGGACAACCCGCCGGGAACGCCGTGAGCAGCACCCCCACCAGGCCCATGTCGTGGTGCAGCGGCACCCAGGAGGCGAACGAATCATCAGGCCGGAGCCCGAAATGCTGCTCGATCGCGCCCGTGTTGTGCGCCAGGGACTCCCACGTCACCGGCACGCCGCGCGGGCTCCCCGTGGAACCCGACGTGAACTGCACCAGAGCCAGGCGCCCCCGATCGGCCGGAGCGCCGCGGGTGTCGTCGTCGTCACATTCTTGTCCTGAGGCGGCGAGTACCTCCTCGTCGGACACGACCAGCACCGTCACGTCCCCACCGCAGTGCGCGACCGCGGCGCGCGCCGTCTCCGCGACGTCCGGCGTGGCGACGATGAGCGGCGCCCCCGCTGCGCGCAGGATCCCGGCGACCCGCTCCACGATCTCGCTGGCGTCCCCGATGCCGGGCGGCGCGAGGGGGACCAGCGCCGCGCCGCAATCCAGGGCCGCCCAGAACGAGGCGACGGCCGTCAACCCACTGTGGGCGAGCACCGCCACCGGCTGATCCGGCGCCGCGTCCGAGCCGCACAGGGCGTCGGTGAACCGGCGCGAGAGCCACCGGATCCCGCGCACCAGATCCGGTCCCGCGACCCGGTCCCAGCCGCCGTCGTCGCGGGCGAGGATCAGCTCCAGACGCTCGCCTGGGTCGTCGAGCCACCCCACGATCTCGTCCACCGGATCGGCCAGGCCGGACCCGCGTGGTGGCCGCGCCGAACCCATTACGTGTGTAGAGCCGATGCTCCGAGTCATACCCGCAGTACTCATTTCCGCAGTGCTCATGCTCCGACTCCTTCGGTGGACAGGATCGTCACGGTGCCGCCTGTCGCGTCGACCTCGACCTCCATCCCCGTCCGCAGCGCGGTGGTGAGGCCGTCGATCTGGACGACCGTGGGGATGCCCATCTCGCGCGCGATGATCGCGACGTGCGTGAGGGGCGAGCCGCGCTCGATGAGCAGTGCCGTGGCGGAGGGAAGCGCCGTCACCCACCCCGGGTCGGTGCGGTAGGTGGCGATGATGCCGCCCGTGGCGTCCGCCGGATCGGAGACGACGACGACAACGCCGCGCGCCGTGCCCGACGACGAGGCGATCCCCCCGAGCACGTCTCCGCGTTCGGCCGAGGGGATCTGCGTCAGGGGCACGAATCCGGCGTCCGAGAGTTCAGAGGGGGAGGGCCTGCCGCCGGCGGTCCGGAACCGCGCCGGGGCCACCAGTCCGTCGGCGATCTCGCGCGCACGCCGACGCGAGGCGATGCGGCGACGCACCTCCTCGGTGGTGGGGGCGCCGTCGCGGTACAGCGAGCGGATCTCGTCCAGGCGCAGCCAGAACACGTCGTCGAAGGCGTCGATCACGCCCCTCGATGCGAGGTCCCGGCCCATCGCGCGGACCATCCGCTTGATCATCCCGAACGCGCGGGTGCGGGCGAAGCGGACCCGCTCGCGGCAGGCGGCCGCCCGCGCAACCCGGTGACGCAGTCCGTCGTAGAACCGGCGGCGCAGACCCGTCAGGTGCGCGTCCAGGTAGTCCTCGGCCTCCGGACCGTGATCCGGGGCGGCCGACGAGAGTGCCCCGCGGATCATGCCGATGAGCAGGGACGGATCCTCGCGCAGGTCGGGGATCTCGAGCTTGAGCTCGTCCGGGCTGCGGTAGCCGTAGTCGGCCAGGTAGGCGTCGATGTCCGCGCGCAGCCAGTCGGGGCCCTCCTCGCGGATCCGGGCCAGTGCGGTCTCGCCCGAGCCCTCGACCACCATCGCGCGCAGGTCCGGGTCCGGGTCGGCGGAGATCTTGCCAGCCAGCTCGGACAGGGCATGGGCGGGCTCGGCTGACTCGATGTCCGCGCCGGGGGAGATGACCGCGTAGCCCACCCACTCCGGGGCATCCGGCAGCAGAAGCTTGGTGGCGCCGAACATTGACCCGCTCAGGGTGAGCAGCGCGGCGTCCAGGACCATGACGGGCCCCCACCGGTCGATGAGCCGGCGCTCCATCTCCTCATAGCGGCGGAACACCTCCGGGCCGGACAGGGCGTCGTAGTCGATGCCGTCGTACTCGCGGTAGATCGTGTCGAACGAGGACAGGAAGTCGTCCACGAACTCCTCAATTCCCAGCAGCCGGCGGACGAAGATCGCCGTGGTGATGGTGCGCGAGACGAGGCGGTGCAGCGGGGTCGCGAATCTGAACGGATGTAGAGTCCGCGCGGTCGCCGTGTCCAGCGACTCGGACACCCCCAGCGCGACCTCCAGGACCCGCCGGTTGAGCGGATAGCCCGGCGCGATCCCGACCATCCGGTACCAGTTCATGAGGTTGTAGTACACGCGGCCGTGGAACTGTCCCAGCAGCTCCGGGGTCCATTCGCGGACCTGCGCCAGCTGGGCGCGCGGTACCCGCAGCGAGCGGGCGTAGCCGTCGTACACGCGGGCGTAGACCGAGGACGCGGTGCTGAACGTCAGCGGCGAGGTGGGCCCGTTGAAGCTCTCGAGGATGTTGGAGTTGTCCCAGATCCGCTCCTGACCCGGGACCGTCGACTCGGCACGCACCACGTCTGCTGCGTCCGGGATCACCGGCAGATCCGGTTCGGGGATGACCGCTGTGACCGGCCGAGACTGCAGCATCCATACCCCGTCGTCGTCGATCGCGTACTCGACGTCGATCCCGCTCCCGGCCGGGTCTGGCAGTTTAGCGACCTCCGCGGCCAGCGCACGCAGGTCGCCGTCGGTCAGGACCGCGTCCGCCCGATCCCGCATCGGGACCTCGACCTGCTCGATCCTGGCGTCGCCTCCGGCCCGGTCACTCGTGCCGCGGACCTGGCGGAACATCGTTTCCTTATCCCCGAGATGCTCGCGCAGGCGCCGGCCACTGAGATCGACCAAGGTCACGTCCGCATCGACGGCACCGGAGACCAGCCCCTCGCCGAGTCCGGGAACCGCGCTGACGAGCAACGTGTCCGGGCGCCCGTAGGCCTGGCCGGTGAAGACCACCCCGGCCGCGCGGGGGGAGATCATGCGTTGAATCACCACGGCCATCGCAGGTGTAGCGCCGGTTGGGTCCTCGTCGACCACTGGCCCGACCGGGTTGGTGTGTGTGCCCCGGCCCTTGCCCCCGGCCACGGTCGCATTCGCGCCTGCGGCTGAGCGCCAGCAGGTGCGGACCGCGTCGGCGAGTTCCGTCAGGCCCATGCCCGTTCCCATGCCCGTTCCCGTGCCCGTGCCCGGGATCGCGGCGGGGTCGACGTGGACACCGAGAACGGTGGTGAACGCGCCGGCGAAGGAGCGTTCGTCGCCGTCCTCAACGGTCGCGGAACTCCGAACGGCCAACGGGCCCGGACCGAGTGATCCGACGATCCGCTCCAACTCGCACATCACGTCACGCGACAGTGGGCCCTCGCCGGAATCGAGTCGGAAATACGATGCGTCCAGCACCTCCCAGGCCGGCACCCTGCACCCGGCCCCGGCGAGGTCGAGTAAGCCGGATGCCTTGCCGCCGAGGGTTTCTCGGTGGGAAGTGTGTCGCAATGTTCTCGCCTTCCGCAGGGGATGTTGACTCATCAGTGGACCGCGTGTCGCTCCTTCCGCACGCTACGGTGGGGAGGTGGCTCTCTTGGATCCGTCGTTCTCGGACCCCCTATCGTTACCTGATATCGGACGAAAGTTGCTGCCGCACAACCCCTTTGAGGCGTTAGCTACTACCCGGACGGTCCGGAGGCGTTTGGATCCGGAACGTCCAGTGGATATGGAGTCGATTCTTCGCGCACTGGGGTACGCGGGACAAGCCCCCACCGGCGGTGCCAGCATTCGCGCCCACTTCGTGGTGGTGACCGATCCGGGAACGCGCGCCGAGCTGGGGGAGCACTACCGAAGGGTGTGGAACGCCCGATACGGCGAGTTCCTCGAGGCTGCCCGGAGCGAGGCGGCCCGGCGCGGCGAGAAGGCTCCGAGCGACCTCGAGTCCGCTGCGCACCTGGCCGCGAACATGGGCCGGATGCCGGTTCACGTCGTGGCGTGCGTCGACACCGCCGGCCGGTCGATGGACGGCAACCAGGCGTCTCTGTGGGGGTCGGTGCTCCCCGCGGCCTGGAGCTATATGCTCGCCGTGCGGTCGCTTGGCCTGGCATCGGCGTGGACGACCGTACTGCTCGACGCCGAGCAGGAGGTGGCCGAGTTGCTGGAGTTGCCGGAATCGGTACGGATCGGGGCAGTTTTGCCTACCGCCCACCCCCTCGGCGAAGGCTTCCGCCCGGCTCGACGCGACAATTGGGCAGCCCACATCCACGACGAGAGGTGGTGACCGGACCGGTGACTTCCGCACATGGGGAGACCTCGGCCGCCGCACACGGGCCCCGGGGCGCCGGCGCGCGGACAACGCGTACCCGACGCGCTCGGATTACCTGGCCGCAGATCCGCGATCAGTGGCCGTTGGCACTGGTGCTGTTCGGGGTGATGGTCGCGCTGGGCTTCGTGGTGTTCGAGCGCTGGCGGCGCGGGGCATTCCTACTGGGACTGGTCGCTCTCGGGGCGGCGGTCCTGCGGGCGGTGCTCACGGACGAGCGGGCGCGACTGCTCGCGGTGCGGACCAAGCGTTTCGATGTGCTGTTCTCCGCGGTGGTCGGGGCGGTCATCCTGTGGCTCGCGACGTCCGTCGACGCGCTGGGAACCGGCTGACCCACTGGCTGACCGGGAAGCTCGACCCTTCTCCCAGCGGGATGTCTGACCGTTGGCTGCTGCCGATTGTCGAAAGACATTTGCGATGACGATTGACCTGCACGATCGCGCAGTTCTTTCGCCATCGGGCGGGTGGGGTGTAAGGCAGCGTCGGATAGCGTGCACTGTTGGCGGACTTACTGGGCGGTTGAGAAGAGTACGCGCCTGATCAACGCCGCGAGTCGAGCCGGCTCCATGATGTCTCGCCAATGCCAATGTATGACGCGATAGCCGAGGGCTACGAGTTCAGCGTCGCGGTCTTTCTCCTTGACCAGTTGCTCCCGGGTCTCGGTCGGGGTGCGGCCATTGAAGTACTTGCCGAATCCGTCGCATTCTCCGATGACGCCGAACTCGGGCCAGAAGAAGTCAACACGGGCGACTAGAACGCCATGGTGGTTGCGGATTTCGACCTGCGTCTCGGGTATCGGTAGATCGTGGTCGAGGAACGTGAGTCGACTTAGTGTCTCTGCGACGCTCTCGCACTTGGCGTCGACAAGGCTCATCGCGTCTCTGGCGCGTTTGATTCCATGGCGACCTGAAGCATTCTCGAGTGAGGCGGCGAGCGAATCCGGGGAGACGAGTCCCGATCTCAGTGCGCCGTCTGCCAAAGACACGCTCGTATCTCTCTTGGTGGTCAACGCAACGTCGGTGACAGTGCGCTCCGGGCTGGTGACCAGCAGCCCGTCAACCGATGTGATGTGGTCCGTCAGATCTGGTACCCGATGAGCTATTGCAATTTCGGAGGAACGTGATCCGGACTTTGTGCTTTCCTCGGACACGGACACTTTGCGAAGTGGGAGTCTCCAATCTGGGAGCCCGTGGATAAGCGCAGCAGAGGCGTGTGAGAAAACCGGGCGATCAAGCGCCGCGTTGGCCGCGAGAACCGACAGTAAGTGGCGATCTGCCCTGTCGAGCTCAGCCGCGGCTTTCTCGACAAAGAACCCCGGCCGAATTCGAAGAAGCGTCCCAGACTGGACGTCACGGCGTAAGGACTGCGCGGTCATTCCGCGACTGCGCAGTTGTTCGGTTGACATGAGCATCGGCATCAAGCGGTCCACTGAGTTCATGGACCTCATGATCTAGATCGCCGGGAGGCGATTGCTGAGCTTCACCGCCGGATTCGGTTCGCCTGTGGAGCTGGTCATGCGTGTGGGATGCGGCTGTCTCAGCGCCGAATTATTGTCTGAACAGCCCATTGGGATTGATTCAGTGACGTCCCGACCTGCAAATTGGACGAGCAACGTCGAAGCGGACCTGCTGAGCTTCAGCTCGCCCGCCCGATGGCGAAAGACCTGCACAATTGGGCGTGTGAACCGCTATCGGGCGGGTCAACTGGTTGCTGGTAGGTGAAGGGCGCGTCGGTGCGGGCGGGACGCCAGCGGGTCGGACGCTAGCGGTGGAGGGGCAGCTCACCGAAGCCGGAGCGGGACGCCCTCGCGAACGTGCTCGCGGACACCGTCCGACGTGATCAGATAGCCCATCACGCCCAGTGCGAGGAACGAGAGCACGGTCCCGATCACCGACAGGAACGTGATGCTGTCGAACACCAATCGGACCAGCGAGCTCAACGCCAGTAGAGTCACGGCGGCGCTGATCACCAGGACTGACGCCCGGCGGGCCCGCCACAGCAGAGCGGCGCCGGCGATGAGCAGAATCCCCAGAATGAGCGAGGCTGCGGCGGAGACGATCATCGGTCCGAAGCCTGAGGTGTCGGCAGCGGAGCCGTCGACCCGGGTCCCGGACGCGGTGGCGGTCAGACCGAGCACAGTGGCGAACCCGATCGACAGGCCGATGATCCCGAGCGCCGCCGACATACCGACCAGTGCCCAGGCCGCCGGGTAGCGGGTGTGGTCGGCAAAGGCATCATCGCCTGAGTCGTGGTCGGCCCCGAGATGAGTGGTGGCCGGGTCAGTGCCCGCAGCCGAGTCAGTGGGGGCCGGGTGAACGGTGTTGTCGTCGTCGTCCGGTTTTGGGTTGGGGTTGGGGTTTGGTTTTGGGGTGCGATCTTGGTTTTTCACGCCAGTCCCCGCGAACGCTCGGGGGAGTCCTGCTCGGACAATTCCATGGTGCGCTGCAGCATCGGGCCCACCACGTCATCCTCGGTGAGGAACCCGTCGTGGCCCGCGGGGCTGTCGATGACCACCAGCGGGTCGGCGGCCGGCAGCAACTCGGCGAGCTCGGCCTGCTGGCGCAGCGGATACAGGCGGTCGGTCGTGACGCCGCCGATCACGCACGGCACCGGGCAGGTGCGCAGAGCCTCGTCGACACCGCCGCGATCAAGGCCGACATCATGCCGATTGAGGGCGTCGGTGAGCAGGACATAAGTACAGGCGTCAAAGCGGGAGACGAGCTTGCCCGCCTGATGTTCGAGATAGGACTGCACCGCGAACCGGCCCGACATGGACAGGTCCTCCGCGCGCGGATCCTCGCCCGGCTGCGGGCGGTTGGCGAAGCGCTCGTCCAGCTCCACCTCGCCGCGGTAGCTCAGATGGGCGATGCGGCGGGCGATGCCCAGACCGGTCACGGGCGTGCGGCCGGTGCCGTGATAGCCGCCCTGCTGCCAGTGCGGATCCGAGGTGACGGCCATGATCTGGGCGGTCTGGATTCCGATCTGGTCGGCCGACGCCCGCGCGCCGACGGCCAGGACGCAGGCGGCGCGAACCCGCTCCGGGTGGGTGATCATCCACTCGAGCGTGCGGGCGCCGCCCATCGAGCCGCCGATCACCGCGGCCCACCGCTCGATGCCCAGCAGGTCGGCGAGCATCCGCTCCGAGTTGACCATGTCGCGCACGGACACGGCGGGGAAGCGGGCGCCCCAGTAGTGCCCGTCCGGGTGCAACGAGCTCGGCCCCGTCGACCCGCGGCACCCACCCAGGACGTTCACGGACACCACGCAGTAGCGGTCGGTGTCCAGCGGCAGTCCGGGCCCCACGAGCCCGTTCCACCAGCCCGGGGTGGGGTGCAGCGAGTCGACCGGGCCCACGACGTGCGAATCGCCGGTCAACGCGTGCTCGACCAGCACGACGTTGGACCGGTCCTCATTGATCCGCCCCCACCGCTGCACCGCGAGCGTCACCGCCGGGAGGACGACACCCGTGACCAGCGTGATATCGCCGATGGCGACGTGGCCGAGAGTGCCGTCACCCGGAGGCAGCAGCGCGAGCGGATCGGAGGCGGAAACCATGGGCTTAACTTCAGGAGATCGCGGCGAACCCGAGCTCGAGGTCGCCGATGATGTCCTCGACGGCCTCGATGCCCACCGACAGGCGGATGCTCGAGATGGACACGCCGGCCTTCGCGTTGGACTCCGGGGTGCCCTGCGAGTGGGTGGTGGTGGCCGGGTGGCTCACCAGCGACCGCACGTCACCGATGTTGACCAGGCACGAGTGCAGCTTGAGCGCGTCGATGAACGCCCAGGCCCGCGACTTGAGATCCTCGTCGGACGCGCCCTCGGGGGAGGTGAGCTCGAACGTGATGATCGCGCCGGCGCCCTTGGGGGAGATCTTCTGCGCGTTGGCGTGCCACGGCGAGGACGGCAGGCCGGCGTAGTTGACGGTCGCGACGTCACTACGGGCGTCGAGCCACTCGGCGATCTTCTGCGCGTTGGCGACGTGCCGCTCGACGCGCAGGCTCAAGGTGTCGATGCCCTGCGCGATGGCCCAGGCGTTGAACGGGCTCGGCGCGGCGCCGGTGTCGCGCAGCAGGGTGACACGGGCCTTGAGGGCCAGCGCCGGTGCGCCCAGGTCGGCGTAGACCGCGCCGTGGTACGCGGGGTCCGGGGTGGTGAAGGACGGGTAGAGGTCCTCGCCGTCGCGCTGCGCGCGCCAGTCGAAGGAACCGCCGTCGACCAGGACGCCGGCCAGCGAGGAACCGTGCCCGCCGAGGTACTTGGTGGCGGAGATGACGACGACGTCGGCACCCAACTCCAGGGGACGGACCAGGTACGGAGTGGCCGTCGTGTTGTCCACGATCAGTGGGGCCTGATTGCGGTGGGCGACCTCCGCGATGGCCGGGATGTCCAGCACGTCGTTGAGCGGGTTGGAGATCGTCTCGGCGTAGAACGCGCGGGTGTTGGGCCGGACGGCGGCCTGCCACGACTCGGGATCATCCGGGTTCTCGACGAACGTGGTCTCGATGCCGTACTTCGGCAGGGTGTGCCGCAGCAGCGCGTCCGTGCCGCCGTAGAGGCGGGGGGAGGCCACGACGTGGCCGCCGGCCTGGAGGATCGACTGGATGGCAGCCGTCTCGGCGGCCTGGCCCGACGCGAACATGGTCGCCGCGACGCCACCCTCGAGGGAGGCGATGCGCTCCTCGACCGCGGCGACGGTCGGGTTGGTGATGCGGGTATAGATGGGGCCCATCTCGGACAGCGCGAAACGGTTCGCGGCCTGCTCGGCGTCAGCGAAGACGAACGAGGTGGTCTGGTAGATGGGGAGATTGCGGGCGCCGGTGTCGGAATCGACGGGCTGACCTGCGTGCACCTGCCGGGTCTCGAATGCCCAGTCGGGGTTGCTGTTGTCGTACGTCATAGGGGGCCTAGCCCCTCCTCTCGTCAGAAGGGTCCGGCCGCTTAAAGGACTGCGGACCCGCGCTTGCCTGCCACCGGATGCGGTGAGGGCCAGGTCGTCTCCCGGGGCACCCCACCGCGGTGGAGGGTTGCCGTCCAGCTAGCCGGGGCTTGTTGCTGGAACTCATGACCTGGGCACAGGCTAGCCTAGGCTGCTTCGCGCCCGCAATGAGGGGCTCAGTTCATTAGCCGTGCGTCATCGGGTGGGCAGCCGGGCCGGCGAATGCTGTCACGACAGCCGAGCGATGGCCCCGCGACAGCCGAGGGATGTTGTCGCGACGGTCAACGAATGGAGTCGCGACAGTTGTCGTATCAGCAGCGCTGACGGGGTTGCGGAGCACGTCCGTTCAGGTGTTTATCAGGAAGATCTAACTTGAGATCTTCTTACTTGCTGACCTGCTCGGCAGGCTCGGAATGTCTGGTGCGTCACACCTTCGACGCCGTCGGGGCGCACCGATGTCATTAAGTGGCACATAAGGTTCTGCTCGGTCGCCCGAGTGCGGTGGCCCGGCAGTCCCGCTGATCGGGGCACTACGAATCGAGGAACACCATGAACTTCCCCGCGTACGGCGGCGTCGTCTCCGGTCCGCTTTCCGACGTCACCGGCCAGCTTGTCGAGGCCGTCTCCGGCTTCTACCAGGGCAACCCGGTTATCGACGGCATCCTCCGCATCCCCGCGCTGGTCGTGAACAGCTACGCCACCGGATCGGCCAACTTCGGCTTCTGAGCCACTCGCTCTTCGCGGCCCCCTCTGCCCCTCACCGGGCGTGGGGGCCGCTGCCATTTCGACCCGAGCAAGCCACGGGCATCCCGCGTGCATGCCCCGAGCATTCGCAGCCGCGCCGCTCAGGTGCAGCCGAGGGGGATATATCAGGAGCGGCTGCACCTGAGCGGCGCGGCTGTGCGGGCAGGGCTGTGCGGGCAGGGCTGTGGCGGTGCGGCGCGCGTAGCGAGCGTGCGCAGGGGTAGTCGCGGGCCTAGGGCGTGGGGCCGGATGTCCCAGACGGCGTAGCCTGCTGCGGTGCCCCAGCTCTCAGACGATCACCGTGAGCCTGACGCGTCCGCCACTGATAAAGACCAGCCGAAAGCTGCGCCCACCGCTCCGCCGCTCACGCCCGCCCGCGTCCGGCTGGCGATCCTCGCGCTCGCGCTGGGCGGCTTCGGCATCGGCGTCACCGAGTTCGCCGCGATGGGCCTGCTGCGCCAGATCGCGAACGGCTTCGACATCACCGAGCCCCAGGCCGGCACCGTCATCTCCGCCTACGCACTCGGCGTGGTGGTGGGCGCCCCGCTGCTGACGGTCTGGACCTCCCGGTGGCGACGGCGCACCCTGCTCATGGTCCTCATGGCACTGTTCACCGTCGGCAACGTGTCCGCGGCCTTCGCGCCGACGCTGGAAGCTCTGGTCGCTGCCAGGTTCCTCGCCGGTATCCCGCACGGCGCCTACTTCGGCGTGGCCTCGCTGGTAGCGGCGTCGCTCGCGGGCGAAGGAAAGCACGCGCGGGCGGTGGCCCAGGTCCTGCTCGGGCTGTCCGTGGCGAACGTGATCGGCGTCCCCGTCGCCACATGGCTGGGCGATGCCGCCGGCTGGGAGAGCGCGTTCATCGCGGTCGGGGTGATCGGCGCACTGACCGTGGTGGCGATCCTCGTCGTCGTCCCCGAACCCCAGGGCGCCCCCGTGGTCAGGGCGAGGGAGGAGCTCGCCGCGCTGGCCCGGCCGCAGGTCCTGGCGACGCTCGCGGTGGCCGCGGTCGGCTTCGGCGGGATGTTCGCGATCTACACGTACATCCAGTGGACGATGGTCGACGTGGCCGGCATCGACCGCGCGTGGATGCCCGCCGTGCTGGCGATCTACGGGCTCGGCATGGTCGCCGGCAATGTGCTCGGCGGGATCATCGCCGACCGCAACCTCGACGGCGGACTCGTCACCATCACCGCGATCATGGTCGGGATCCTCGCGCTGTTCGCCGTCGCCGCGCACCATCCGGTGACCGCGATCGTGGGCCTGTTCCTCGTCGGCTCCACCGGGTCGGCGCTCGTGCCAGGCCTGCAGACGCGGCTCATGCGGTACGCCGGGCGCGGGCAGACGCTCGCCGCCGCGCTCAACCACTCGGCGCTCAACGCGGCCAACGCGCTGGGGGCGTGGATCGGCGGCGTGGTGATCGCGCTGGGGTTCGGCTACACCTCGCCGGCGCTCGCGGGGGCGTCGTTGGCGGCGATCGGACTCGTAATCCTCGCGGCCGCGGCGGTGGGGGCGCGGCGCAGCGAGGCGGCGTAGGTGTCGCAGCGAGGCGGCGTAGGGCGCAGCGAGGCGTGAGTGACCACGACGTCGCCCAAGTGCCGTGCAAGTGAACAGCTCACCACATCCAGTTGAACCTGTTGCCGCACACCACACCTGAGTCGGGGGAGGGCCCAAGCAGGGGTCACATGCGGGCGTCGTGGTGATCTAGGTTCCCCTCCGACCGGCCCGGCGTCCGCGGGCCCCAGCGGGTGAGAATCGGAGGCGGCGATGCGTGTGCGCCGGAGTGTGAAGGTGCGGTGGGTCATCGCGGCGGTGATCGCGCTGGTGGTGGCCGTCCTGCCGCAGGTCGGACCGACCGCGTGGGCGCAGGGAGACGCCGGTGGAAGTACGACGACGACACCGTCGCCGTCGGCAGGTCAGGCCGCGGGTGCTGCCGATGCGGAGCTGGCGATCATCATGGACGCCTCGTCGTCGATGTTGCAGCCGGATGAAGGCGGCACACGGTTGGACGTGGCCAAGCGTGCTGCAACCGACCTGGTGGACTCGCTGCCGGACACCGCGAACGTCGGGATGCTGGCCTACGGCACCCAGGTCTCGGATGCGCCGGAGAACCACGAACGCGGCTGCGCCGATATCCGCGAGCTGGCGCCGGTGGGGGCCGTCGACAAGGACCGCCTGCGCGGCGAGATCGACGGTCTCGAGGCCCGCGGGTACACGCCGATCGGTAACTCGCTGCGCGCGGCGGCGGACATGCTCTCGCCGGATGCCGCGGAGCGCTCGATCGTGCTGGTCTCCGACGGGATCGACACGTGCGCCCCGCCTCCGCCGTGCGAGGTGGCCGCGGAGCTCGCCGATGAGGGCGTGGGGCTGGCAGTGCACGTGGTGGGGTTCCGCGCAGACGAGGCCACGCGCGCCGAGCTCGAGTGCATCGCCGGCGCAACCGGCGGCACGTACCGACAGGCCGATGACGCCGCCGCTCTGAGCGAGTCGCTCC
>DGYFJ06201__coassemble_568_pt1 | contig 46428 bp, 46 predicted proteins | sample DGYFJ06201__metabat2_low_PE_015 | metagenome-assembled genome bin DGYFJ06201
GTGTGCCCCGGCGAACCCCGTCTCTATGTGCCGCTCGAGTCTCTAGCGGCCTGATCGTCAGCTGATCCGGTGGGGGATCAGTCCAGGACCGTGCCGTCGTCGAGGTGGGACAGTGCCCCGTCCTCGGGGAGTTCGCCGGTGGCGAGGAAGACCACCCGGTTGGCGATGCTCACGGTGTGGTCGGCGTAGCGCTCGTAATAGCGGGCGAGAAGCGCCAGATCCACCGCGGCCACTGAGCCGAAGCCCCAGTCCTCGCTCGACACCTCGCTCATCAGCTTGGCGTGCAGGCCGTCCACGGCGTCATCCTGGGCATCCAGCAGGAGAGCCTTGTCGACGTCGCGGGAGGCGAACAGTTCCGTGAGCTGGCGGGACATCGCGGTGTCGCGCTCGACGAGCTCGCGGATGATCGGGACGATCGGCTCGGGAACGACGGCGTTCGGGAAGCGACGACGAGCAATGCGGGCGATGTGCCCGGTGAGAGCGGCCATCCGCGTGAAGTGCTCCACGATGTAGATCCCCGAGACGACCTGCCGCAGATCGCCCGCGACGGGGGCCTCCAGGAGGAGGAGCTCGAACGCGTGCAGTTCGCTGACCTCGCGGAGTTCGGCGAGCTCGGCAGCGCCGTCGATCACCTCGGTCGCTGCGGTCTCATCCTGCTCGAGCAGCGCGACGCTCGCGCGCTCGAGGAGGCGGGTATTGGTGTCACAGAAGCGGACAAGCTGGTCGGAGAACTCGTCGAGCTTGGAACGGAAGACGGTACGCATGCCGCAAGCGTAGAGAGCCCAGGCGGGCTCGGCAGCGTCGTTTTCTCAGAATTCACACTCTGGACGGACAGTGGGGGACATCACCGGGGGTGCGCATAGACAGACCGGTCTATACGTTTCTAGGGTGGGGCAACACGCAGTCCCCGAAAGGACACACCATGACTCTCTTTCTGTACGAGACGGTTCCTTCCCAGAAGCAGCAGGCCGACCCGACGGCCCTTATCGATTCCCTCGCGGCCGCGTTGACCGAGGCCGGCGCCGAGGTCATCGAGACCCAGATCACCAAGGGTGCCGCCCGGGTGTTCACCATCGTCGAGCTGGCGGACGGACCGAACGGCGCCTGCGCCACCGAGGCCCCCGCGCTGGATGCGGCCGCGCTCGGCGTCACCGAGATCACAGAGCCCGCGCAGGTGCGGCTCGTAGGTACCGATCTGGAGACCATCAAGGCCGCCCGCCCCGAGGCCGGCTACCTGGTCGAGTGGGACATCCCCGCCGAGATCGACATGGATACCTACCTCACCCGTAAGAAGGAGAAGTCCCCGAAGTACGCGGAGATCCCCGAGGTCTCCTTCCTGCGCACCTACGTCCGCGAGGACACGGACAAGTGCCTGTGCTTCTACAACGCTCCTGACACCGATGCCGTCGTCCGCGCGCGGGAGATCGTGTCCACCCCGATTTCGCGCTTGCACGAGCTGTCATGAGCACGCCCACGGCCAGCACTCTCACCCCGGATCTCGGTGCACCGCGCGCACGTCTGATCGCCGGCGACCTCGGCACCGTCGACGCGGCGGACCTCGTCGCGGTGATCGACTCGGTCGCCGCCCGGGCCTCCGCGCTCGACCGGGCCGACGCAGACCTGCGGGAGGACATCTCCGCGCTCGCAGGTCTCGGCCTCTTCGACGTTGATCGCACGCCGGTTGCCGTCGCCGCGACGATTATCGAAGCGGTTGCGACGGAGAGCCTGGCCGTGGCGTTCGGCGCCTGGGCGCAGCGGATGACCGCCGCCTACCTGCGGCACGCCGCGGACCGGTCGGACGCCGCCATGCGCACCTACCGCGCGGTGGCCGACGGCAAGCGCCCGGGAGTCACCGGCATGGCAGCAGCTCAGCGTCAGGCGGTGGGCCTCGGTGACGTGCCGATCACCGCCACGCGCGTCGATGGCGGGTACCGGATCGACGGGCCCATCGCGTGGGCGTCGAATGTGTACCCGGACAGCACGATCGTTCTCGCGGCGAACACCGAGGACGGTCGGAGCCTCGTCCTGACCTTCGAGGCCTCGGCCTCCGGTGTCGAGATCCGCAATGCGCCTGATCTCCTGGCGCTCAACGCGACGGCGTCGACGATGATCGGACTCGACGGTGTCGTCGTCCCCGACGAGCAGGTGCTGGGGGAGGACCTCCCCGACTTCCTGTCGGGTGTGCGCCCGCAGTTCCTCGTTCTCCAGGCGGCATTCTGCTCCGGGGTGGGCGCACGCTCGCTCACCGAGGCAGAGGGGCGGCTGGAAGGACTCGGGGCGTTCTATTCGGACGAGCACGAGACGCTCGCGGGACGGCATGAGCACATGCACTCCGAACTCCACCGACTCGCCGCGATTCAGGACAAGGCAACCCTGACCGATCTGCTCCTGCTGCGTCTTGACGGTGCGGAGATCGCACCCGCCGCGACCCGGCTCGAGGCGATCCTGTGCGGAGGTATGGGGTACGCCCAGGCCGCGCCGGCCAACCGTCGCATGCGGGAAGCGGCATTCCTTCCGGTGCAGTCGCCGTCCCAGTCGCAGCTCCGCTGGGAACTGGACCGACTCGGAGTCGTCGCGTGACAGCTACCCTCGAGCGGCCGGTCGCCGTGAGCGTGACCGGCCTCCAGCATCAACTCCCCGGCGGGCGGACCCTGTTCGACGATCTCGAACTCCAGGTCCGCGCCGGTGAGTCGCTGGTGTTGCTCGGCCCGTCCGGGGTCGGCAAGTCGACTCTTCTCCGGCTCCTCGCCGGACTCGAGCAGCCGGCTGGTGGCGCGCTGCGCGTGGGCTCCCAGTCCATGGCAGACGGAAGCGAGCACTCCTACGCTGTCGTCTTCCAGAAGCCGCTCCTGTACCCGTGGCTGTCGGTGCGGGAGAACGTCGCACTGGGCAGCCGATTCCGCGCGCTCAAGGGCCGCGTGAACACCGCCTACGTGGACGAGCTCCTGGAACATTTCGGGATCGCCGAACTCGCCGACTCCCGGCCCGATCAGATCTCCGGTGGACAGGCGCAGCGGGTCGCAGTGGTGCGGGCCGCGGCAACACGTCCCGAGATCCTTCTTCTCGATGAGCCGTTCAGTGCCCTCGACCCGGTCACCCGGGCCGACTCGCAGCGCTGGCTCGTCGGTGTGACGGCAGAGTTGGGCGTCACCACGATCATGGTGACCCACGATGTTGACGAGGCGCTGGTGGTCGGATCACGCATCGCCCTGCTGGGATCGTCGGGCCGCGTGAAGCAGGAGTGGACCAACCCCGAGCACGGCACGGCCTCGTCGAACCCTTTCCTGCGCGAGGACATCCTGTCCGCGTACCGGACGGCCTGATCCAGGTCCATGAATTCAGATCCAGGGCCCCGCGGGCCCGTCCTCGACAGGCGTTCACTGCTGCGTGCAGGCGGTGCTCTCGCCGTCGGGGCCGGGGCGCTCGGTGGAGCGGTGACGCTCGGAAATCTCGTCTCCGCCGCAACCGCCCCGCGCGGGGTGGAGACCGAAGAGCTTCGCATCGGCTACCTGCCGATCACCGACGCCGCGCCACTGCTCGTCGCCCACGGTGACGGCTACTTCGAGCGGCAGAAACTCATCGTTGGCCGTCCGGTGCTCTTCCGGTCCTGGTCCTCGCTCATGGAGGCCTTCCTCACCCGCCAGGTGGACCTCATCCACCTCCTCATGCCCTCCGCCGTGCAGCTGCGCTACGTCATCGGTGCGGACGTGAAGATGGTGAGCTGGAACCACACGGGCGGCGGTGCGGTCACCGTGGCTCCGCACATCACCGACATCACCGAGCTCGCGGGCACACAGGTCGCGATCCCCGGCTGGTGGTCGATCCACAACATGCTCCTCCAGCGGGTGCTGCGGGCACACGGACTCACCCCCGTTGCTCGCAAGGCGCCCAGCCGTAAGGACGGAACCGTCGAGCTCGTCGTGATGGGCCCGTCCGACATGATCCCGGCGCTGGCGACCGGCTCGATCTCTGCGTTCACCGTGGCCGATCCGTTCAACGCGGGCGCCGTGGCGAAGGGTGTCGGATCACTGCACATGCTCCTCGACGAGGTGTGGCGGGACCATGCCTGCTGTGTCACGGTCGTCCACGAGGAACTCATCGACAGCCGGCCGGACACCGTCCAGGCACTGATCGACTCCTCGGTCGCGGCACAGCTCGGAATCCGGGCCGACCGGACCGCCGCCGCGGAGATCCTGTCCGGAAAGGGCTACCTGCCGCAGCCTCCCGCGGCCGTCGAGGTCGCTATGTCGGGAACGGTCCCGGACCCGACGGGCGGGCCCGAGCGTCCCCGGATCGACTTCCACCCGTATCCCTTCCCGAGTTTCACCGAGGAACTGGTCCGACAGATGCGGCGGACCGTCGTCGATGGTGAGACCCGGTTCCTCGACGGACTCGATCCGTCCACGGTCCACCGCGAGCTCGTCGATGACCGTTTCGTCCGCGCCGCGATCGAACGGCACGGCGGACCGGCTGCACTCGGACTCCCCGCATCGCTCACCAGACACGAACGGCTGCTCTCATGACTCGAACCCACACGACGTCCCAGCCGACCGAAGGATCCGGGTCGGAGACCAACGATGGCTGGACCGCACCGGTCGAGGGGCGACGGAGCAGTCGGGCCGACCGCGGTCGGACCACGAGAGCTACCGCACCCTCTAGCCTTGCCGCCCGATGGGGCGCGGGCCTGCTGGGACTCGCCCTGGGACTGGGCGTGTGGGCACTTCTCACCTCCGGACTGATCACCAACGATCCGGTGATCACCGGGATGTCACCCGCGCAAACCTGGTCGGGCTTCGGAGATCTCCTCGACCGCGGCGTTCTGCTGTCGGATGCCACGGTCAGTCTCTATCGTCTCGTCGCGGGACTCGCTGTCGCGGCGCTCCTCGGCGTCCCGCTCGGACTGTGGCTTGGACTGCGACGGCGCGCCGAGGCGGTAGCCGGTCCGCTCGTGCAGTTCCTCCGGATGATCTCGCCGCTGTCGTGGGCACCCGTTGCGATCGCCGTGTTCGGCATCGGCAACGAGCCGGTGATCTTCCTCGTCGCCGCAGCCGCGATCTGGCCCATCATGCTCTCGACCTCGTCAGGGGTCCACGCAATGGACCCCGGCTATCTCGACGTCGCCCGAACCATGGGGGCGAGCGGATGGGAGAGGCTGACCCGGGTCGTGATCCCCGCGGTGCGCCCGTCGATCCTCGGAGGAATTCGCCTGGCCCTGGGCACCGCCTGGATCGTGCTGGTGCCGGCCGAGATGCTCGGCGTGCGGTCAGGTCTCGGATACCAGATCCTCAACGCCCGCGATCAGCTCGCCTACGACCAGGTGATGGCCGTGATCCTGGTGATCGGCGTCCTCGGCTTCGCGCTCGACTCACTGTCCCGGCTACTCCTGCGGGACGGTGCCGGTCGCTGACCCGGCACCGGGGCCGGCCGATCAATGGTGGCGCAATGCCCGGATGAGCTCGTCCTTGTTCATCGTCGATCGGCCTTCGATGCCCAGCTCGCGGGCGCGCTGGGTCAACTCGTCCACGGTCCAGTCGTCATAGGTGCCGGCCTCCCCGCCCTTGCGGCCCACCTCGGAACGTGACTGGTTGGCCGACGCGTTGGCGATCCGCGCGGACTTTTCCTTGCTCGCACCTTCGTCGCGCAGTGCCTGGTACACCTCCTCGTCCTTCACACTGGACGACCGCTGCTCGGAATCGCTGCGAGCCATGGTGACCTCCTGTTCACTAAACGGGCTTGTCTGGCCCGTGATTCGGGTCTATCAGCCCGTCGGCGTGGTCGCCACCGACCTACGCTGAGTTCCATGAGCAGACCTGAGTCCGTGGACGTCTATCTGGCCGGGTTCGACGAACCGCGTGCCGAACGACTGCGCGAAATCCGCGCGCTCTGCGTGGCGGCCGCGCCTTCCGCCGAAGAGACGCTCAAATGGGGCGCTCCGGCATATGTCGGCGACACGATCCTGTTCCAGTTCGCGGGCTACAAGTCCCACTGCAATCTGGTGCTGACCCCGTCGACACGTGAGGCCTTCGACGGTGACTTCGGTGACTTCGACACCGGAAAGGGCACTCTCAAGATCCCGTACACGGCAACGCTCCCGAACGATCTCATCCGCAGAATGCTCGACTACCGGGTGACAGAATGGTCCGAGAACGGGGTGCGGTGGATGTGACGCAGGCGGGGAGACGCGGGGCGTCGACCGTCTAGGCCCGTCGCATGTCCGCCCGCAAGTGGTGGGTCATGGGCTGGCCGACCGCGGCCATGGCGAATGTAGAGACCACGAAATCGCCAGTGAACTCGTACCGGCGCTGGGTCGAGGTCACCTGCTTGGCGGTGGTGCTGTTGAGAACAGTGGACGTGAACTCGAGCACGACCGTGTCACCCTCGGCGTGGACGGTTCCCTCGCAGAGCTCCGCCTGACCGGTGGGTTGGGCGATGACGAACTCCGCTGAGCCGTTGCCGGGGATCCGGAGAAATCCGGTTTCGGTGTGCATGGGCGCTCCGGTCGGTCCCCACGTCTTCTGGACATAGTGCAGGAACGGCTTACCGACATCGGTGAAGGTGATTTCCTCGGTGTAGACGAAGTCGTCGATCGTCGGATAGGAGCCGGCACCGTCTCCCCGCCACGTTCCGAGGAGGGGACTCACGGGAACCAGATTCGGGGCAAGGTCAGCAGCGGAGTTCATGCCCTCGAGAGTAGGTCAACCGTCGGGGCGACACAGGTGAGCAATGATGTCACCTGTCCCAGACAGGATCTCCGTTGTCATCAAGCCGGAGACCGGCGCTCGGGATGTGTTCGTCGATCTTCCCGGAATGCATGAGGTTACCCACCGGCAGTCCGTGCACCGTGGCCACGACGTCGGCGACGATTCGGCGGTGGCACCGCCACCACACCGATTCCGAACACATCACCGCGGTGCGTCGGACCCGCGCTTCGGCGACGACCCGATCGAGCGCGGTGCGGAAGGCGGGATCGCGGGTCCAGGCGCAGTAGGCGCGGAACGCCTCGACCCGCCACCACGTGTCAGGCGAGGTCCGCCGCTGCTCGGCGGTCAGGCGACGTCGGCCGCCGAGGTCTTCTTCCCAGCGGTAGTCGATTCCCGCATCGTGGGCGATCTGGGGCACCGCTCCCTTGGCGGCGGCCGAGTTGGCGCGGCTGCCGGGGAAGCGTCGGATGTCCACGAGGAGCTCGATTCCGGCCCCGGTGAGGAGCGACGCGAGCTCGTCGTGGTCGAGACGGCCGTGGCCGAGAGTGAGGAGCATCAGGCCCCTGCGTCGGACTTGGGTTCGGATTTGGCCTGGACATCAGACTCGGGCCCGGAACTGGCCTTGTCTTCTTTCGAGCGGCGCGGGATGAGATGGGCGATGGCGACGACAACACCGCCCACGATCAGACCGAAGATCGCCGAGCACACCGTGTTGACGAGCCAGCCCAGGACCGCACCGACACCTGCGACTCCGGCCGCGGGATCGGCGAGGAGATGCACCAGGTGGTACGGCGCGGTGACACCGAGTTCGTCCAGGCCGACGAGGAGGATGTGGCCACCGACCCAGAGCATCGCGATCATCCCGATGAACCCGATCACGTTGAGGATGGTGGGCATGGCCTTGACCAGTCCGAGACCGAACTTCTGGACGCCGGGTGAGTCCTTGCCGGCCAGGTGGAGCCCGAGATCGTCCATCTTCACGATCACGGCCACCACGCCGTAGACCAGCACGGTGATACCCAACCCCACGACGACGAGGATGATCGCCCGCGACCAGAAGGATTCACCCGCGATCTCGTTGAGGGCGATCACCATGATCTCGGCACTGAGGATGAAGTCAGTGGTGACCGCGCTACGGACCAGTTTCTTCTCGGCCTCGGGCCCCTTGTCGACGGTCGGGGTTTCCGCCTTCTCGTGTCCGGAGATCAACTCCCAGACCTTCTCGGCGCCCTCATACGACAGGTACAGGCCGCCCAGCATGAGCAACGGGGTGAGGATCCACGGGATGAACTGGCTGAGCAGGAGGGCAAAGACGATGATGATCGCCTTGTTGCCGAGTGAGCCGGTGGCGATCTTGCGGATGATCGACAGCTCTCGCGAGGGCTCCACGCCCTGGACGTACTGCGGGGTCACGGCCGCGTCGTCGACCACCACGCCGGCGGCTTTGAGCGAGGCACGTCCGGCGGCGGCCGCGACGTCGTCGACGCTGGCCGCGGCCATCCGGGCGAGTACCGCGACGTCGTCGAGTAGAGCGGCGAGTCCTCCGGCCATCATGTCCTCACTGGTCTGGGCGGGCGAGCCCGCCTCCGTCGTCCGGCGACCTTATGCCGGACCGTCACAGGGTATCGCCGGGTGGCCTGAAGCCGCCGTGACACGGCCGGAGTCACCTGCGGGCGCGACAGGGCCCGGCAATGAAATCACTGCGCTGTAGCAAAAACATATCTGGTCGGGATAGGACGGCTCAGTCGTCGACGGCGTCGAGTACCCAGCGCAACGTCGCCACACCGGCCACGCCCAGTGCGATCCCCACATCGCGTGAGCCGAACGGCCCGTCCGGGAGTTCCAGCATGTCCCGGGCCCAGGGCGGCAACGCGGCCACCGCGCCGTGCCGCAACATCCGGTAGGCGGGTTTGTCGGTCCATCCCACGGGCGGCTCGTCGAGGATGAAGTGTCGGGCGTCCACGGCGGCAGGGGAGGACTCGAGTTCGGGCAGGTATTCGGCCAGCGCGGCGTTCAGTTCGTCGGCCGACTCCGGCACGTCACGGGCACCGAGCATGCGGCCGGTCCGCGCGGACTGGCGCACGTACTCGTCTCGAAGGTCCGGGGTCTGCTGCTGACGCCCGTACAGGCGGTGGCACTCGAGGAAGCTCCAGATCTCGGCGATGTGGACCCACCTCAGGAGGTGCGGATCGCGGGCGTCGTACGGCCGGCCGCGGTGATCGACGCCCACCACGGACCGGTGCACATGGTTGATGGTGCGGATGAGGTCGGTCGCGTCGGCGATGGTGCCGAACGTGGTGGTGGCGATGAACGCCGAGGTCCGCTGCAGCCGCCCCCACGGGTCACCGCGATAGTCACTGTGGTCCGCCACCATCGCTAACGGATGTAGAGACTGCAGCAGCAGCGCGGTCAGCCCGGCGGAGAACATCGAGGCATCCCCGTTCACGCGGCAGATCGCGTCATCGGGGGAGTTCCACCGCTCACCGTCGGAATGCCAGATCTGCTGACGACGCTCCGCCGCGTCCTCGCCCGCGACCCGCGACCGCACGACCAGGCCGACCCGGCGGCGCGCGCTGGTCACGGCGCCGGACAGTGCTCCGGTGACGCCCTGGGATGCCGTCGTCGTCGTGGTCGTCATCGCTCGTTCCACCCCGCGATTCGTCGTCCGGAAAAACGGTGTGTACGTCACCATACCCCTGGTATGGAGGCCTGTCGGGGTATCATCGCCGGGATGATTTCTCCGAACCCGTACGTACCCCGCCACTCCCGTATCCGGGGGGTGGCCGGAGTCGTCGGGGTTCTCGGCGCGCTGACGGCGATCAATCTGACCGCCAACCTCGCCGATCTGGCCCACCGCGAGTGGGTGATCCCGCTGTCGGTGCTGGCGCTGGTCGCCGTGGTCAAGGCGCGGGGAATGCGCTGGTCGGAGCTCGGGATGTCGCTCCGGCACATGCCGAGGGGCCTCGCCTACGGCGCCGCCGCGACGGTCGCCGTGGCCGCCGTGGTCACGGCGGGCTGCCTGATCCCGGCTACGAGCCCGTTCTTCCTGTCCGAGCGCTACTCGGACCTGCGCATGGCCGTCTTCTCCGCCCTCGTCCTGATCCCGCTCATGACCGTGCTGCCGGAGGAGTTCGCATTCCGCGGCGTCCTGCAGGGGGCGCTCGAGCGGACCTTCGGCACGCGCGGCGTGTTCGTGGTGGGTTCGATCGCCTTCGGCCTCTGGCACGTCACCACGTCACTCGGCCTGACCTCCGGCAACGCCGGCCTGTCCGAGCTGCTCGGGACCGGCCTCGGCGGGCAGCTCGCGGGGATCGGCCTGGCCGTGGCGGCGACGTCCGTGGCCGGCGCCGGGTTCATCTGGTTCCGGCGCCGCAGCCGTAGCCTGCTGGCCCCGATCGGTCTGCACTGGGCGTTCAACGCCGTCGGTGCGTTGGCCGCCGCGCTCACGTGGCGCGCACTGGCCGGCTGAAGATCGCACGGACCGCGATCAGCACCAGGACGGCGCTGACGCCCATCACCGTCAGCATCGGCACCGCCGAGGTGGAGCCGGCGAGGCCGGTCAGGGGGGAGACGATCGCGGCCAGGAGGAACTGCGCCGCGCCCATGATCGCCGATCCGGAGCCGGACCGGCCCGCCGTGGCCTGCATCGTCAGGGCCGCCGCGTTGGGCAGGATCAGCCCGATGGACAGGGTGAGAAGGATGAAACCGACCGTGATCGGTGCCAGCCCCAGGGTGCCCGACGGGGAGAGGGCGACGACGACGACAAGGTAGACGATCGCGATCGACATCCCGGTTACCCCGGTGAGCATCAATTTCTCGGGCGCGAACCGGCCCACGAGACGGGCGCCCGCCACATTGGAGACCAGAATTCCGAGCGAGTTGATGGTGAACGCCACCGAATAGGCGGTTGGCGACAGGCCGACCATGTCCTGGTAGATGAACGGGCTGGCCGAGATGTAGGCGAACAGCACGCCGAACGTGAACACGAAGGCCGAGGTCCGGGCCACGAAGGGGCCGTGGGTGCCGACGATCACCATGTCCCGCAGTGACGACACGAATCCACCTTCGCTGCGGTCCTCGGGCCGGAGCGACTCCGGAACGGCGAGCACCACCGCGATGAGGGTGAGCGCGGACAGCGCTGTCAGCAGCCAGAAGACCCCACGCCAGCCGCCGAACGGCACCACCGCGCCGCCGAACAGTGGGGCGATGACCGGGGCGATCGACTGGATCGCCATCAGCGTGGCGAACGCCTTGGCCACGCCCGGGCCGCGACCGATGTCGGCGACGATCGCCTTGCTCAACACGATCCCCGCCGCGCCGAAGAATCCCTGCATCGTCCGCGCGACGATGAGGAGCCAGATGGACGGGGCGAGAGCGCAGGCCACGGCGGCGATCAGGGTGCCGAACGATCCGAGGATGAGCAGCCCGCGTCGACCGATCCGGTCGGACAGCGGCCCGAACACCAGCTGTCCCACCGCGAGCGCGATCATGAACGCCGTCAGCGTCAGTTGCGCCGTGGAGGCGGAGACGTCGAATTCCTCCGCGATCAGCGGCAGCGCCGGGAGGTAGGTGTCGGTGGCGAACGGCCCGATGGCCCCGCCCAACGCCAACGCGAGAAGCGTCAGCGTGGGCACCGAGGTCGAGACGACCGGCGCGGACGCCCGGTCGCGAGAGCTATCAGCGTCGGAGGTCCTGCCGGACGGGGGAGTCGGAGTCACGAAGTGGGACCATACCGCCGATCGACGGTGGCCCCGCCCCAGCACTAACCCGGTGATACCCCCACCGATGGCACCTCCACAAGTGGCATCCCGACCAATGGCGCCGGCCCGTCGGTGGGGATCAGTTCACCTCTACCTCGGCGACGCCGTCGAGGTAGGTGATGACCCCGCCGTCGAACGTCGAGATCCAGCCGCCGTCCGTGGTGGCCTCGTCCGAGGTGGGGAAGCCGAGGTCACCGCCGGGCCCGCCGGACTCGAGATAGGCCGAGAGGATCTCACCCTGCACCAGGAAGACCTGCCCGGCGGGCGTCAGGACCAGGGAGCCCCGCTCGAACTCGGTGATCGAGCCCTCGTCGACGTCCTCGGCCGGACCGGTGGCCACGCCCAGATCGACTCCGGATTCCGCGAGCGCGGTCCAGCGCTCGGCGACCGCCGCCGGAACGCCCACCGGGTCGGCGGGCCCGGGGACGGTGGACGACATCGTGGTGGACGGTGTCGTCGTCGTCATATCGATACCCGCGGTGCCCGACGCGGCGGGTGCCGGTTCCTGCTCGTTATCCGAGCAGGCGGCGAGTCCCGCGCCGACGAGCGCGGTGAGGCCGACGGCGGCAACGGTGCGCGTGAACCTGACCATGGGACCGAATTCTAGTACGCGCCGACCGGACGAACCGGCCCCCACGCGCCGGGGGACCGGTGCGTGGGGGCTCAAGGTGGGGTACGCGCGGCGAGTGGCCGCGAGTGGAGTGCCGTCAGTTCTGCTCGACGGTGGACTCCTCGGTGGCGATGTCGTAGGTGATCTCGCCGGAATCGAAGGTGGAGATGAATCCGCCTTCCTGCGGGGTCTCATCGGTGGTCGGGAAGCCGAGGTCGCTCTCCGGGCCGCCGTTCGACATGTACTCGTTCAGGATCTCGCCCTGGACCAGGAACGCCTGGCCGTCCGGGTTCTGGATGATCGTGCCGCCCTCGAACTCGAGCATCTGGCCGCCGGCGACGGCCTGCGCCTCGCCTACCGGCGCACCGAGGTGATCGGTCGAGCCCTGGATCTCCGAGTACTTCTGCGCGATTCCGGCCGGGACCTCGACCTCGGAACCGTCGGCCAGCGCGATGGTCCCCATCTCGCCGGAGCCGTCGCCCGCGCCCTCGTCCGAGCCGTCGCCGGTGCTCTCGCCACCGGAGCCCTCACCCTCGCCGTCGCCGGCGGCGGTGGTCTCACCCGCGGCACCGGCCGCGGACGTGGCATCGGAGGCGGCGTCGCCGGCGGCCTCGGTGGCCTTGTCCACCTCGGAGGCGACCGCCTCGGTGGCGCCGTCCACGTCGACTCCTCCGTCGTCCGAACTGCAGCCCGCCAGTGCCAGCAGGGCAGCCGCCGAAGCGGCGATAATGGTCTTGCGCATCAGAAATCCTTTCTGTCGGCTTTCCATAACCTCTGCGGCGCAACAGTATTCGTTGGCGTTTCGTCGTCGCCACATTTTTGGATCACCATTCGATAAACCCCTTCGGAACTGCGACGGAACAGGCGAATCCGGCGTGTCGCAGGCCACTGCGGGCCTCAGTAAGTAGTGAGGGTGACTAAAGAAAATAGTGAGGATGACTAAGGGGCGGCATCCGCACTCGAGGTGTGGATGCCGCCCCTCAGCTCGGGAGCGCGGCGACTCGCCGGGCGGGTGTCCGGTCCTACAGGCCGGGGCGCTTGCCGATGGTCAGCGTGACCTCGCCGGTGTGCGCGAAGAAGTCCTCGCCCTTGTCGTCGACGACGATGAACGCCGGGAAGTCCTCCACGTCGATCTTCCACACGGCTTCCATGCCGAGCTCTTCGTATTCGATGACCTCGACGTGCTTGATGCAGTCCTGCGCTAGGCGCGCTGCCGGACCGCCGATCGATCCGAGGTAGAAGCCGCCGTGCGTGGCGCACGCGTCAGTGACCTGCTTGGACCTGTTGCCCTTGGCGAGCATGACCATGGAGCCGCCCGCGGCCTGGAACTGCTCGACGTAGGAATCCATGCGGCCGGCCGTGGTGGGGCCGAACGAGCCGGACGGCATGCCCTCCGGGGTCTTGGCTGGGCCGGCGTAGTAGACGGGGTGGTCCTTGAGGTACTGCGGCATCTCCTCGCCGGCGTCGAGACGCTCCTTGATCTTGGAGTGCGCGATGTCGCGGGCCACCACCAGCGGACCCGTCAGCGACAGGCGGGTCTTGACCGGATGCTTGCTCAGCTCGGCAAGGATCTCCGGCATCGGCTTGTTCAGGTCGATCTTCACCGCGGCACCCTTGCCGGTGCCCGAGATGCCGTCGGTGGCGGCGTCGAGCTCGGCATCGGTCGTGGCCGGCAGGTACTGGCCGGGGTTGAACTCCAGCTGCTCGAGGAACACGCCCTCCGGGGTGATCTTGGCCTTGGCCTGACGGTCGGCCGAGCAGGAGACCGCGATCGCGACGGGCAGCGACGCGCCATGGCGGGGGAGGCGGACCACGCGTACGTCGTGGCAGAAGTACTTGCCGCCGAACTGCGCGCCGATGCCGATCTTCTGGGTCAGCTCGAAGACCTTCTCCTCGAGCTCGACGTCTCGGAAACCGCGGCCGGTCATGGCGCCCTCGCGCGGCAGCTCGTCCAGGTAGTGCGCCGAGGCAAGCTTGGCGGTTTTGACCGTGTACTCGGCCGAGGTGCCGCCGATGACGATCGCCAGGTGGTACGGCGGGCAGGCCGCGGTACCGATGGAGCGGATCTTCTCCTCGATGAACTGCATCATCCGGTCGGGATTCAGGATGGCCTTGGTCTCCTGGTACAGGAAGGACTTGTTGGCCGATCCGCCGCCCTTGGCCATGAACAGGAACTTGTAGGAGTTCTCGTGGCCGGGCTTGGTGTCGGCGCCGATCTCGATCTGCGCCGGCAGGTTGTGCCCGGTGTTCTTCTCCTCCCACATGGTGATCGGAGCGTTCTGCGAGTACCGCAGGTTGAGGCGGGTGAACGCGTCGTAGACGCCGCGGGACACGGTTTCCTCGTCCGGCCCCTCGGTCAAGACGCGCTGACCGCGCTCGCCCTTGACGATCGCGGTGCCGGTGTCCTGGCACATGGGCAGCACGCCGCCAGCGGCAATGTTGGCGTTCTTGAGCAGGTCCAGGGCGACGAACTTGTCGTTGTCGCTCGCCTCGGGATCGTCCAGGATCTTGGCGACCTGCTGCAGATGATCACTGCGGAGGTAATGCGAGATGTCGTGCATCGCCGTCTCGGTGAGCAGGCGGATCGCCTCGGGCTCCACCTTGAGGAACTGCGTGCCGTCCGGGCCCTCCACGGTGGAGACACCCTCCGTGGTGAGGAGTCGGTACTCCGTGGTGTCCTCTCCGACGGGGAGAAGGTCCTCATAGACGAACTCGGGCATTGACGACGCTCCTGGCTGATCAGGTTATAGGTACGCCACTCAAGAATAAGTGTCCGAACGCACAGTTCAGAATCGGGTGTGAATCAGGGGCACAAAGACGTAGCCGCCGTGCTCGGTGATCCGGACGTCGTCTCCACGCCGCCGGACGCGGTGCATCACCTCACCCCAGGGCGCCACCATGATCCCGCCGTCAGCGAGTTGGCCGACCAGTTCCGTCGGAATGTCATCTGCCATCGCCGAGACCAGGATGCGGTCGAACGGCGCGAGGTCGGGCAGTCCCAGCACTCCGGGCTGCGCCGGATGCACCTGCACCCATTCCTGGTTGATCGCCAGCCGTGATCGATCGACCAGCTCGGGAACCCGCTCGACGGCGTGGACGATTGAGTCCGGGCCACCGAGCTCGCCGAGGATCGCCGAGGTCCACCCGCTCCCGGATCCGACGTCGAGGACCCGCATGCCGGGAAACGGGTCGAGCAACTCGAGCATCGCGGCCACGGTCGACGGTTGCGAGTTGGTCTGTCCGTACCCGATGGGCAGGGGAGCATCGCGGGCGTGTTCGTCGACGACCTCCGGGGGCAGGAACCTTCGACGGTCCTGCCGGCGCATGGCCTCGGAGATCTCCTGCTGTCGTCCGGAGTTCGGCATCACTGACCTCCATTACGTGATCGCCGTCGCGTTCGAGCCTAATCCTCGTCCCGCATGCGGCAGGGTCATCCGGCGTTCGCGACCGCCTTCACCACATCGACAGAGTTCCGGTCGGCCTCGCGTCCTTTGCCGTCGATGGGGGAGTTTTCAGGTGTGTCGTGGAACATAAAATCGCAGGTAGTGAGGTTAGCCATCCCTCACTTTTGCCCCACGTGCGATTGTGACGTTAAGGTGAGCCTAACCTTTCGCATTACGTATGGAGACTCAGAATATGAAGCGATTCCCTAAGATCGTCGCCGCTGCAGCCGCGCTCGCGCTGACCGGTGGCGCACTGACCGCGTGCGGCACATCGGACGCGCAGTCCGGCGGTGCCGAGAGCGAGGGCCCGTCCCGCGTTGTGCTCACCAGCCATGCGGCAGCGAACACGCTGGACGAGCTCGATCTTGAGGACAATGTCATCGGTCTGGTCAAGACCGGAGTCTTCCCGGACGCATTGAGCACCTACTCGGGAGACGAGTACACGGACATCGGCAGCCTCAAGGAGCCGAAGATGGACGTAATCGCCGAGCTCGGACCGGACCTGATCCTGTACGGAAACCGCACCCGTGCGATGGAGCCGGAGTTCGCCAAGGTCTCCGACCAGGTCGTGGCCGGCGACCCGGACACGTCGGACACCGTCGCCTCCAACCGCGCCAAGGTCGAGGAGATCGCCGCCCTGTTCGGCGAGGAGGACGCCGCATCCGAGAAGCTCGACGAGATCGATGACCAGGTCGCCGAGACTCGCGGCAAGGCCGAAGGCGCCGGGACCGCACTGGTCCTCATGACCTCCGGCGGCAAGGTCACCGGTTACGGCCCGGGTTCGCGTTTCGACCTGATCTACAACGAGCTGGGCATGGAGCCGGCCGCCGGTAACCTCGAGTCCGAGGGCAGCCACGGCGCACCGCTGAGCTGGGAGCAGATCGCCGAGCTGAACCCGGATCACGTCTTCGTCATCGACCGTGACGCCGCGATCGGTTCGGAGGGCGAGGCCGCCACCGCGCTGCTCGACAACCCGGTGTTCAACCGCACCGAGGCCGCCTCCAACGGCAACGTCCACATCCTTGATGGCCAGAACTGGTACCTGGTCGGCGGCGGACTGGGCGTACTCAACTCGATGATCCTCGAGATCGACAACGCTGTCTCCTGACAGCAGTACCAGTCTCACGATGACCACGACAGTGCTGGAGCGCCGGCCGCAGCGAAGCTCGCTGTGGCCGGCCTTCGGCGTCGTAGCGCTCGTCCTCTCACTCGTCGCGAGCGTCTTCGTCGGCGCCGCGAACATCACGGTGTGGGACGTGCTCGCGGGCGGACTCACCGAGGCACATGCGGTTTACCTCGTGGAGGCCCGTCTGCCCCGGACCGCCGCTGCGGCGTTGGCTGGGGCCTCGCTCGCGATCGCCGGCCTGCTCATGCAGTTGCTCACCCGCAACCGCTTCGTGGAGCCCTCGACCGCCGGCACCGTTGAATCGGCCGGTCTCGGTCTGGTGATCGTGGCGATTCTCGCGCCCGGTGCCCCGATCGTCGTCAAGATGCTCGCCGCGATGGTCTTCGCACTGGCCGGCACCGCACTGTTTCTCGCCGCCATCCGTCGGGTCCCCAAGGCGGACACGTTCATCGTGCCGCTTATCGGGATCATGCTCGGCTCGGTCATCGGTGCGGTGGCGGCGTTCCTGGCCTTGTCCAGGGACCTGCTTCAGATGCTCAATTCCTGGATGCTCGCGGACTTCTCCGCCGTGCTCGCCGGGCGATACGAGCTGCTATGGCTGGTGGCCGGACTCGGCATCATGGCCTACATCGCCGCCGACCGCTTCACGGTTGCCGGCCTGGGCGAGGACGTCTCGACGGGGCTCGGGCTGAACCACCGCACGGTGGTGGCACTTGGCATGTCCATCGTCGCGGCGGTCGCCGCCGTCGTGGTGGTCACCGTCGGTGCACTTCCGTTGCTGGGACTCGTCGTCCCGAACGTGGTCTCACGCCTGGTCGGCGATGACGCCCGGCGAGGCCTGCCCTTGGTGGCGATGCTCGGTGCGGTCACCGTCCTCGTCTGCGACATCGTCGGTCGGTCCCTGCCGGGGCTGTTCGTCGACGGTGCGCCGGGCGCCGGCGAGATCCCTGTTGGAACCATCGTGGGCGTCCTCGGTGGCGCGGTCTTCCTGGCGATGATGCTCAAGGGGGTACGCAATGGCTGACTCCGCAACCCTCGAGGCCCGGCCCGTGCACCACGCACCGGGAGTGAAGCGAGCGGAATCGGATCGGCGGCGCCGCTGGGCCGTCGTCGTCGTATGCGCAGTGCTCGCGGCCGCGTCGCTGGCGGCACTGGTCCTGGTCGGTCTTCCCGATACCGTCGGCTCCAAGGCCTGGAGCTATTCACTGGACCGACTGTCCCGGCACGCCGTCGCCATCGTTCTGGTCTCGGTGGCGGTGGGCGTGTCCACAGTGCTGTTCCAGACCGTCACGGGCAATCGGATCCTCACGCCGGCGTTGATGGGTTTCGACTCGCTGTACCTGCTCATCCAGACGATGCTCGTGTTCTTCATGGTCCCGCGCGATGCAGCGATCGCCGGTGGACTCACGAGCGGTGGGCTGTCGGGATTCCTGTCGCAGACCGCGATCATGGTCATCGCCTCGACCTCCCTGTACCTCTGGTTGCTCGGCGGACGAAAGACCGACATCCATCTGCTGCTCCTCGTGGGCGTCGTGTTCGGGGTCTTCTTCCGATCCATCTCGTCGTTCTTCCAGAGGCTGCTGGATCCGGCGGCCTACCTGCAGGTCCAGGATGCGATGTTCGCCAGCTTCCGCGGCGTCCAAGTGGATGTGTTGATCGCGTGCGGCGCGATCGTCCTCGCTGGACTGGTGGTAGTCGCGATACTCGGTCGTCGGCTCGACGTGATGCTCCTCGGCCGCGATCCGGCTGTCGCACTCGGCGTCAACCACCGACAGGTGACGATCGTCGTGCTGGTGGTCGTGTCGTTCCTCGTGTCCGCCTCGACGGCATTGATCGGCCCGGTGATGTTCTTCGGGCTCATCGTGGCGAACGCTGCCTATGCACTCCTGGGCACGACCTTGCACCGGTTCACCCTCCCCGTCGCCTGCCTGCTGGGCGTGATCGCGCTGGCTGGTGGCGAGATGGTTCTCGCGTCCCTCGGTGTCGAGTCCGCTCTGAGCATCATCATCGAGTTCGTCGGTGGCCTGCTCTTCCTGTTCCTCCTCCTGACCAACCGCGCACGCTGAAAGGAAGGCACACCATGTCCCTTCTCCCATTCCGACGCCGCGAGCGCCGTTCCGAGCGGAGCCAGTGGGTGCCCGGCTGTGGCATCGAGGCGCAGTCGGTGTGCTCGTCCTACGGCGACACCCAGGTGCTTCACGACGTCACGGCCTGCTTCGCCCAGGGTGGCGTCACGTCGCTGATCGGACCGAATGGTGCCGGTAAGTCGACGCTGCTGGGCGTGATGAGCCGCCTCCAGCACTCCGACTCGGGCCGAGTGTTGGTCGACGGTGTGGACGTGTCGAAGAACGGAGGCCGAGAGCTGGCCTGCCGTCTGGCGGTGCTGCGCCAGGAGAACTCGATGGCGATCCGCCTCACGGTCCGCGAGCTCGTCGGATTCGGACGCTTCCCGCACAACGGTGGTCGTCCGTCTCCTGACGACATCGAGCACGTGGAGTACGCGTTGTCCGCGATGGAGCTCGAGGAGTTCGCCGACCGCTACCTCGATGAACTGTCCGGCGGTCAGCGCCAGCGTGCGCACATCGCGATGGTGCTCGCGCAGGACACCGATTACGTCCTGTTGGACGAGCCGCTCAACAACCTGGACCTTCGCCATGCCACCTCGATCATGCGTCTGCTGCGTCGGACGGCGGCCGAGCGGGGCAAGACCATCGTGCTGGTCATCCATGACATCAACATCGCGGCCGCGTACTCGGACCGGATCATCGCGATGAAGGACGGCCGGATCATCGCGGACGGAACGCCTGCCGACATCATGTGCACCGAGGTGTTGCGCGACGTGTACGACATGGATATGCAGGTCACACAGGTCGCGGGCCGGTATGTCGCGCTCTACTTCGACGGCGAGGATGACTCCGCCGATGCGGAGGTCTCGGCGTTCAGCGCCTGAGGAAACGAGCGGATGCGGATGTCATGGTCTTGCCGATAGGCTGACGCATCCGCGCCGTATCCGCGCGCGGTCTACGCGTCCCCGCGCGGCGCGGGAAAGGACGTGAATGTCCATGGCCCCACCCTCAGTCGTGACGATTGTTCTCGCCGGTGGCGCAGGCTCCAGACTCCGAGCTCTGACGAGCGACCGCGCCAAACCCGCCGTGCCGTTCGGCGGCGGCTACCACCTCGTGGATTTCGCCCTGAGTAATGCGGCCAACTCCGGTCTGAGGGACGTGTGGGTGATCCAGCAATTCCATCCCGTATCGCTCGGCGCCCACCTGCGCAGCGGCCGGCCATGGGATCTGGATCGCCTCGACGGGGGTCTGCTGGTCCTTCATCCCTCGCAGGGCACGGGACGCGACGGGTTCCATTCGGGCACCACCGACGCGTTGTGGAAACAGGTGGAACCCCTGCGCGAGGCCGGTCCGGAGGTGACCGTGGTGGTCAGCGCGGATGCGGTGTACCGCCTGGACTACGAGGCGCTCGTGCGTGATCACCTGGCGTCGTTCGCCGAGGTCACGGTGGTGACCACGCGCGTCGACCCCGGCGATGCCGGGAGGTACGGGGTGGTGGAGGTCGACGACGACGGCGTTGTCACCTCCTACAGCTACAAGCCCCGGGACCCTGCCTCTGACCTGATCTGCGCCGAGATCTTCGTGTTCAACACCGCGGCCCTCATCTCGGCCCTCGAAACCGCCCATGACGAGGCGTTCGCCTCCGGGGACGGAGATCCGGGCGATATCGGGGACAACGTCCTGCCTGAGATGGTCGCAGCCGGTCATGCGCGTGAGTGGCGGCTGGAGGGCTATTGGCGGGACGTGGGAACGATCGCCTCGTACTGGGCTGGGCACATGGATCTGCTGGGTGAGCCACCGGTTCATGAACTCGACGTTCCCGGTTGGCCGTTGCGGACCGTCTCCTCCTACAGCGGGCCGGCCAGGACGGGGTCGCAGGCGGTGGTCACGAGTTCACTTCTGGGGCACGGCGCGGTCGTCCGGGGGACGGTCGAGCATTCGGTGGTCGGTCCGGGTGCCGTGGTCGAGGACGGCGCGACGGTTCGTGACAGCGTGATCCTGCCCGGCGCCGTGGTGCGCTCGGGTGCCCGGGTGGAGACGGCGGTGGTCGATTCGGACGTGGAGGTCCCCGCCGACGCACGGATCGGTGAGCACCAGCCCGGGGCTGACGAGGCGACCGTGCGTGTGGCGCTGTTGGGGCGCCCCACAGGCGGGCCTCGTCCACGGGGCCATGTGGTGCCCGCCGGGGAGGCGGACCCGCCCGACAACGACGATAACGACGACGACAAGGGTTCTCGGACCTGATTCGTGCCCCCACACCGGGTTGATCGTTCAGGTCGTCGTGAACGCGAGATGACATCCGGCGCCCGGTGGTCGCGGCGGGGCTACGCTCGCTGTTATGCGTTTCGGAATGTTTCTTCCCCAGGGCTGGCGACTCGACCTGGTTGACACCCCACCCGCCGACCACTGGTTCACCATCTCGGATCTCGCGTCCCGGGCGGATGCCGGTCCGTGGGAGTCGGTGTGGGTGTACGACCACATGCACACCTCACCACTGACCGAGACGGAGGCCACGCACGAGGCGTGGAGTCTCATGGCCGCTCTCGGGGCGACGACGTCGCGCGTGCGCCTCGGGCAGATGTGTACGTGTATCGGCTACCGGAACCCGGCGATGCTCGCCAAGACGGCCGCCACCGTCGACATGATCTCGGGCGGTCGCGTCGAGATGGGAATCGGCGCTGGCTGGTACCAGCACGAGTGGGAGGCGTACGACTTCGGTTTCCCCTCGGCGGGCACCCGTCTGGGAATGCTGGACGAGGGCGTGCAGATCATGCGCCAGGCCTGGTCCGAGGGCGTGGTCTCGTTCGCGGGCGAGCACTACGAGGTGGACGGTGCCATCGTGCAGCCGCGTCCGTTGCAGGAGGGTGGGATCCCGGTGTGGATTGCCGGCGGCGGGGAGCGGAAAACACTGCGCATGGCCGCCACGTACGCGGACTACACGAATTTTGACGGCACCCCGGAGGGATTCGCCCACAAGTCCGAGGTGTTGCACCGGCACTGCGCAGACATCGGACGTGATCCGGCGGAGATCACCCGCACTGCGAACTACAACGTCGCGATCGCCGAGACCGAGCGCGAGGTGGCGGACAGGTTGGCGTTCCTCCGGGACCGGATGGCCCGCTACGTCGGAGCGGACGAGGCGGAGCGCCAGCTCGGCGCCTACGAGGGGCTGCCGGCGGTGGGGACGCCCGAGCAGATCGTGGAGAAGCTGACAGAACTGAAGAACCTGGGAATGGAGTACGGGATCTTCTACTTCCCGGAGATCGCTACAGACACCTCCGGACTCGAACTCTTCGAGCGGGAGGTGATCCCCGCACTGGGGTGATCGCGCACCACCCGGCAGTGCTGCCAGCGCAGCCCCTTGGTTCTCGCCCGAACCTCGTCCCGGTCTCGCCATTGAGGCCGCCCACCCCTCGACATCTCTGTCACCGTCGTCAGTGAGAGCAGGCTCCCATGCGTTTGTCCGGGTACACAGAACTACCCGCCTCGGCGGTTCTCGACCACGTCACCCCGGGGATGCACGTCATCGCCCCGATTCAGAACGCGGCCCCGACCGCGGTACTGCGAGCTCTGGACGAGGGCGCGGATCAGCTCGAGGACGTGACGGTTCACCACATGGATCCGTGGGAATCCCTGCCCTTCATGGAGGGAGCCCACCCCGGCCGGCTCCGGCACGTCGACTACTTCCTGGGCCCGGGTTCGCGTGAGAACTTCCACGCCGGACACTGCGAGTTGGTGCCGGTGGATTTCGCCCAGGTGCCGGCAACGATGCGGGAGTTCTCGCCGCCCGGGTTGGCGGTGACGATGGTCTCGGAGATCGACGACCACGGATTCTTCTCGATGGGGACCAACGCCGACTATGTCGCGTCCTTCATCGGTCAGGTGCCGTTCTTCGTCGAGGTCAACGCGAACATGCCCCGCACCTTCGGGCGAAACCACATCCACATCTCGCAGGTAGTCGGAGTGACGCGCAACGACGCACCGATGATCACGGTCGACCCGCCCCGTCCAGGTCGGGTCGACGAGGCGATCGCGGAGATCATCGCCGACAGGGTCCCGGACGGCGCATGCCTCCAGCTCGGCGTCGGCAAGCTCCCCAACGCGTTCTTGTCGAAGCTCACCGGCCACAAGAACCTGGGCATCCACACCGAGGCGTTGTCAGACGGGGTGATGGATCTCGTCCGAGCCGGCGTGATCGATGGTTCGCGCAAGACGGGGCGCCCCTTCAAGCACGTGACCACCTTCGCCGTCGGATCCCAGCGGCTCATGGACTGGCTGCACAACAACCCCTCGGTCGCGATGCTCCCAGTGGACATCGTGAACGATCCGCGGGTGATCGGGCAGGAGCACAACCTGTACTCGGTCAACGCCACCAGTGAGGTGGACCTGTACGGGCAGGCTGCGTCGGAGACGATCGCGGGACGGTACTGGTCCGGGGCCGGGGGACAGGCGGACTTCGCGAGGGGGTGCACGTTCTCGCCCGGAGGTCACGGTTTCATCGTGACTCCGTCGCAGACCTCGAAGGGCATCAGCCGGATCAATCTGTCGCTCACTCCGGGCAGCACGGTGACCACGCACAAGAACATCATCGAGAACGTCGTCACCGAGTACGGGATCGCCGAACTGCGCGGTAAATCCGTGGCGGGGCGTGCCGAGGCGCTCATCGCGATAGCCCACCCCGATCACCGTGAGCGCCTGAGCAGTCAGGCCCGTGAGGCCGGACTGACCCGCCGCGAGGTTTTCTAGCGCGATACCGTGCCCGCAGGCCGCGGCCATCGCATGTCGGTGGCCCTGGCTGGCGACTGGTCCGGTGGCGCACTGTTCCGCTCGGTCTTAGGTTCGCGGGGAGACCTGTCCCCGACGAAGGAGATGACAGTGGACCCTGTGATGTGGATCGTCATCGGGGTGATCGCGGTGATCGTCGTCATCGCGCTCATCGCACTGGTTACCCGAAGCAACAACCGTAGGAAGCTCACCGAGGCCGCTGAGTTGCGGAGGGACGCCCAGCAGCGGGAGCGGGCGTTGGATCGCGAACACGCGGTTGCGCGTGAGCAGGAGCATCGGGCCGGCGCCGCCGAGCAGGAGGCCCGGGCGAAGGCCGCGGAGGCCGAGAAGTTGCGTGCGGATGCCGACCGTCACCGGGACGCGCTCGAGGAGCAGAAGCGCGACGTTTCAAAAATGGAACGTACGGCGGATGAACTCGATCCCCGCCGCAGAGCCGCGGCCCCCGACGACCACGGTAGAGCTCCCGCCAACGGCGCCCGCGAGAGCGGAATCGACGGCGCCCACGGGCGCGGAGTCGACGGTGGTCGCGAGCGATTCTTCGAGGTCGGCCCCGACCGGGGTCCCGAGCGGGGTGTCGACGGTGGCGCTCACCGTCGGGCGGAGCCGCTGAACGAGGGGCCCGGTCGCGTCGATCCCGACCCGCCGCGGCGGTGAGCGGTACGGCGAGAACGACAGCAGGGCCCGCGGAAACCCAGAATCCGCGGGCCCTGCTGGCGTTCGGGTCGGTTAGGCCGGGACGGGGGTCCGCGACTTCTCGCCGAACAGCGGACCGTAGAGCACCCCGGCGATCGCGGCGCCCACCAGCGGCGCCACCCAGAACATCCACAGCTGTCCGGGCGCACCGTCGCCGTTGAAGAACGCCACGGCGGTGGAGCGCGCGGGGTTGACGGAGGTGTTGGTGATGGGGATCGAGATGAGGTGGATCAGCGTCAGGGTGAGACCGATCCCGAGCGGGGCGAACCCGGCCGGGGCGCGACGGTCGGTGACACCGAGGATGACCCAGATGAAGATCGCGGACAGGATGATCTCGATGATCAGCGCGGAGACCAGGCTGTATCCGTCGGGGGAGTGGGCACCGTAGCCGTTCGCGGCCATGTTGCCGGTGGCGGAGAAGCCGTCCTTGCCGGACGCGACCACGAAGATCACGGCGCCGGCGACGAGTCCGCCGATCACCTGGCTGATCACGTAGACCGGCACCTGGGCCCAGGGCAGACGGCCAGCCACCGCCGCTCCCACGGACACGGCGGGGTTGAAGTGCGCGCCCGAGATGTGTGCGACCGCGTACGCGCCGGTGACGACGGTCAGGCCGAAGGCGATCGCGACCCCGAGGTAACCCACGCCGACGGGGATGTCGAGTGTGTCGGCCTGCGCGACCTGCACGGCGGCGAACACCGCGGTGCCGCAGCCGCCGAGGACGAGCCAGAACGTTCCTATGAACTCCGCGGCCACGACGGCGAGCGTCCGTGGTGCGGGTGAAGTGTCGGCCATGAGAACTCCCTCTTCAAGGATGGGCAGCGCGGGGGAACCTGCGCGTGGAAATCCTATGGCGTTTGTCGTGGCACCGGGCGTGAATGGCGGTCCGTGTGATCAGCCGCGCCCGTGTCAACCTGGGGCGGGCCGCGCCGTCGCCGTCAGCTGGCCAGGAGCGCCGGGAGGACTTGCCCGGCCGGGGCGGGGAGGTGGACGTCCACCTCGTCGCCGAGTCCCGAGGGGCCGGGGTTGATCTCGATCACCGGGGCGCCCGCCTGGGCCGCGAGGCCGGGAAGTGACGCGGCGGGATAGACGAGGCCGGAGGTTCCGACGACGACGACGACACCGGCCGCCGTGACCGCCCTGACCGCGGCTTCCCAGGGGGCGCGGGGGAGCGTCTCGCCGAACCACACGACCCCGGGACGAGCCCGCCCGTCGCAGCGTGTGCAGTGGGGTGGCTCGAGCCGGTCCACAGGCTCCGGCGGCGGTGGGCTCACCTCGATCGGGGTGGCGCAGGTGTCGCAGCGGTGGGCGAACAGGCTGCCGTGGACGTGGTGCACCACCGGGGACCCGGCACGTTCGTGAAGATCGTCGACATTCTGCGTGACCACCCCGACCTCACGGTGGGCCGCGGCCCGCGCGATGGCCACATGGCCGGCGTGGGGCGTGGTGGAGGTGATCAGGTGCTCTCGCCAGCGGTACCAGGCCCACACCATCTCCCGATCGGCCCGCCACGCCTCAGGGGTGGCCAGGTCGGTGGGGTCGTAGCGCTCCCACAGGCCGGTCTGTGCGTCGCGGAAGGTGGGCACGCCACTCTCGGCGCTCATGCCCGCCCCGCTCAGAACGACGAGCGGCCCGCCACGCTGGAGTGCGCGGCGGGCCGTGTCGAGTGCGTCACGAAACTGCGGGGAGTCCGTGTCAACAGAAGTCATGGTGGCTTCCGGGGTGTCGTGTCGTCGCGGCTACGCCTCGTGCGGCGGCCGGCTCGGACTCGGGGTGTCAGCCGACGAAGGCGGAACCCACGGTCGGGAACGGCACGCAGTTCGACGTCCCACCGTCCTCGAGCGTGGTGGTGACACCGCCCCGCAGGACCATGAGCACGTGGCCGGGACCGGTGTCCGCGACGCCGTTGAGGGTGGCCGGGCCGCCCTCGTTGATGCCGTTGTAGGTCAGCACGGTCTGGCCGGTGCGGCCGTTGTGGATGTTGACCCAGTCGACGGTCATGGGCTGCACCTGGTGGTCGGCGACGCCCTCGGTGCCGAGCGCGGTGAAGACGAAGCCGAGCTGGCCGTTGGGGATGCCGGGCAGCGGGAGATCGGCGGGGCCGGGCACGGCGGTGGCGGCACCCACGGCGGTCTGCTCTCCGCCGATGCAGTTCTGCATGATCGTCGGGTATGCGAACTGCGCGATGACCGGGCCGTTCTCGGGGAGCGGGGTCCCGGGCTCACCGGAGCCGCGGAAGAAGCCTACGAGGCGGAGAATGGTACCCCGGCTGTCCTCGGGGATCCACTGCTGCTCGGCCAGGTTCTCCATGGCCTGCAGGACCGGCTCGGTCGGGCGACCCAGTTCGTCGAGCGACTGGGCGCTGGCAGTGGCGGGCGCTGCCAGACCAACGGCCATGGCGGCGACGGCGCCGATGCCGAGGGTCCGGAACGAGGTCCTGAGCGAGTGGCGGATCACTGGCGAGTCCATTCTTCGGATGAGGCGGGCGGACCGGTCAACGGATCGACCGGACGACCGCTAGATATTCTCACAGAGCACCCAGATGGCGATACCGGGGAGGCGCCTCTGAGCCCGATCTGTGGCCAGTGTTGCAGATGTTGCGCGTGATGTAAATAACAGAGGGCTTCCCGCGGGGCGGTTCATGTGCTGCTGACGCGGCCAACGGTGCTGGTGACTTAGCGCACAAAGTGCGTGAAGACCCTTCCCGTGGATATAGAGGGTGGACCTCTAGCGGGTAAAGTGGGTCCGCACGCGCGACCTGTCTGGACGCGCCTGTGGATCTCGTGGCCAGATGCCGCCGATCCCCATCACGCGCCCGGCGGTCACACCGCCGTCCCGGCGCCGAATGCCCCCGAGGGAGAACCCAGCGTATGGCCCTGACCGAGTTCCGTAACGTCGCCATCGTGGCGCACGTCGACCACGGCAAGACGACTCTCGTCGACGCACTGCTGCGTCAGTCGGGTGCGTTCGACGAACGGGCGGAGCTGGTGGACCGCGTCATGGACTCCGGTGACCTCGAGCGCGAGAAGGGCATCACCATTCTCGCCAAGAACACCGCGGTGCGTCGCCCCGGCGCGGGCGCCGGTGGCGGAGACCTCGTCCTCAACATCATCGACACCCCCGGTCACGCCGACTTCGGTGGCGAGGTCGAGCGCGGCCTGTCGATGGTCGACGGCGTGGTGCTGCTCATCGACTCCTCGGAGGGTCCGCTGCCGCAGACCCGCTTCGTGCTGCGCAAGGCTCTCGGCGCGTCGCTGCCCGTGATCATCGTGGTCAACAAGACCGACCGTCCGGACGCGCGGATCGACGAGGTCGTCGAGGAGGCCCAGGACCTGCTGCTGGACCTGGCCGCCGATCTGGAGGACCCGGCCGCCCAGGCCGCGGCCGAGCACGCACTCGAGCTCCCCGTCGTCTTCGCCTCCGGCCGCGCCGGCAAGGCGTCCACCACGCAGCCGGACAACGGCCAGGAGCCCGACTCCGAGAACCTGGACGGGCTCTTCAAGCTCCTCTATGACGTGATCCCCGCGCCGAAGGGCGACGTGGAGGCGCCGCTGCAGGCACACGTCACCAACCTGGACGCCTCGAACTTCCTCGGTCGTATCGGCCTGGTCCGGATCCACAACGGCCGTCTGCGCAAGGGACAGCAGGTGGCCTGGATCCACAACACCCCGGACGGCGGTCAGGAGACCAAGTCCGTCAAGATCTCCGAGCTGCTCAAGACCGACGGTGTCGAGCGCGTCCCGACCGACGAGGCCGTCGCCGGCGACATCGTGGCCGTGGCCGGCATCAGCGACATCATGATCGGTGACACGCTGGCCGATCCGGAGAACCCGGTGGCCCTGCCCGCCATCACGGTCGACGAGCCGGCGATCTCCATGACCATCGGCGTCAACACCTCGCCCATGGCCGGCCGCAACGGCGGCACCAAGCTCACCGCCCGGATGGTCAAGGCCCGCCTGGATCAGGAGCTGGTCGGCAACGTCTCGCTCAAGGTCCTGGACACCGAGCGGCCCGACGACTGGGAGGTGCAGGGCCGAGGCGAGATGGCGCTGTCCGTGCTCGTCGAGACCATGCGTCGTGAGGGCTTCGAGCTCACCGTCGGCAAGCCGCAGGTCGTCACCAAGACGATCGACGGCAAGCTCCACGAGCCGTTCGAGCACATGACCATCGACGTGCCCGAGGAGCACCTGGGTGCGGTCACCCAGCTCATGGCCGGCCGCAAGGGCCGGATGGACCAGATGAGCAACCACGGTTCCGGCTGGGTCCGCATGGAGTTCACCGTGCCCGCCCGCGGACTCATCGGATTCCGCACCACCTTCATGACCGAGACCCGTGGCTCCGGCATCGCCAACTCGGTCTCGGCCGGGTACGAGCCGTGGGCCGGCGAGATCCGCGCCCGCCACACCGGCTCGCTCGTCGCGGACCGTTCGGGCAAGGCCACCACCTTCGCGCTGCTGGGGCTCGCGGACCGCGGCGACTTCTTCATCGAGCCGGGCTCCGAGGTCTACGAGGGCGTCGTGGTGGGCGAGAACCCGCGCTCCGAGGACATGGACGTCAACATCACCAAGGAGAAGAAGCTCACCAACATGCGTGCGGCGAGCTCGGACGCCACCGAGACCCTCTCCAAGCACAAGAACCTCAGCCTCGAAGAGGCCATGGAGTTCTGCGCCGGAGACGAGTGCGTCGAGGTGGCCCCCGAGGCGATCCGGGTGCGTAAGGTGCTGCTCACCGCGACCGAGCGGGCCAAGGCCCGTAGCCGCTCCAAGGCGCGAAACCAGTAACGGGCTCACCTCAAGGGGACCATGTGACGACGGAGGGGGCGACTGGACGTCGTCGGGCAGTGGCCGCACTGGCCGCGGCCGTGTCCCTCGTCGTCGTCACCGGTTGCGTGGCCGACCCGCCACCACCGACCGTGGTCGGCGGCGGTGAGGAGGGCTCCGGCTCCGCACAGGACGTCAGTCTCGACGCCGGCGGACTCCTCCTCGCCCTCGACAGGGTCGAGGAGGGGTTCAACCCGCACCTCCTCGCCGACCAGGGGGTCGACACCGACCTGGTCGCCTCGCTGCTGTTGCCCAGTGCGTTCGTGACGGGGCCGCGCGGCGAACCGGTCCTCAACGACGACCTGCTGGTCTCCGCGGCGCCCCTGACCGACGACCCGTCCACCATCCGCTACACCATCGATCCGGGCGCGCAATGGTCAGACGGCGTGCCCGTCGCCGCGGAGGACTTCGAGTACCTGTGGCGTCAGATGACCACCCAGCCCGGAGTGGTGGACCCGGCCGGGTACGAGCGGATCGTCGCCGTGCGCGCCGGTGCCGGCGGCAAAGTGGTGGACGTGGTGTTCGACGCGCCCCCGGAGCATTGGCGGAGCCTGTTCACCCACCTGCTCCCGGGGCACATCCTCAAAGACGCGCCGGACGGGTTCGAGGGCGCGATGTCCGGGCTGCCGGTGATGAGCGCGGGCCCCTACATGATCCGCGCCGCTGACCTGGGGCGCGGGGAGATCGAGTTCGTCCGCAATGACCGGTACTGGGCGAAGGCGCCCGCGATCGGGCAGATCGTCGTGCGGCGTGAGACCGGACCCGGCCAGTTGGGTACGGCCTTGCGAGACGGACCGGGCGTCGTGGCGATGGTGGCGGATACCCCCGTCGCCGCCGATGTCGCCGCGACGGTCCCCGGGGTCGCCGGAAGCACGGTCATGGCCTCGGCGCAGTTGGAACTGGGCTTCAACACGGAGGCACCGGCGGTGTCTCAGGAGAACGTCCGGCGGGCTCTGGCCGCCACGATCGACCCAGACGTGGTGGGCCGCATCGTCACCGGCGAGGCCGACCCCCGCGTCTCGTCATTCCCCTTCCCGGCGGGCGCCGCGGCCGTCACCACCTCGGACAGTGACCTCGCCGAGAGCGAGTTGGCGGCGGCCGGCTACTCGAGGCAGGACGGGTGGTGGCAGCGTAGCGGTGAGCTGCTGACCGTCACCCTCGGCGTCGAGGCGGCCGATGATCGCGCTGCCACCGCCGCCTACACCCTGGCGGATCAACTGCGAGGTGCCGGTATCGGCGCGCAGGTGTGGGAGCTCGAACCGACAGCTCTCTACGCCGATGCCCTGCCACACGGGCTGGTCGATGCGGTAGTCGGCTGGCAGCCCACCGACGGCAACCCGGAGTTGGCCGCGGTATCCAGGTTCGCGTGCACCGACAGTCCCGCGGCATCGGCGGATACCTCGTCAACTCCCTCGCGGCCGCCCACGACCGTCTCCAGCCTCGTCCCGCCGACCTCGCAGCGCACCGCGCCGTCACGGACCGAGAGGGACACGGCTCAGGGGGAGGAGGCCGACGACGAGACCACCCCGACCAGTACCGAGACCACCCCGGCACGCACGCTCGGTGCCAGAGCCCAGGCCCGGACCTCGGATGTCGCCGGCCACTGTGACCTCCGGATCGATGCCGCGCTCGGGTTCGGCCCGAACGCCGGATCGAATGTAGAGGGCAGCGACGGAGCCGGAGCAGGGGCCGGCGCCGTGGCCGATACCGATGGCGAGGCTCCCCGGGGCACCGCGGACCTGACGACGGCCGGGGACCTGGTCTCAGAACTCGCGCTGCGTGTCCCGCTCGTGCGGCCTACGATGCTCCTGGCAGACGATGGACTCGAGATGGGGGGTCCGCCGGCCGCTGAGGACGATACTGATGTGAGCGTGGCCCGTACCGTCACCGACGTCTTCGAGGCCGCACCCACGTGGAGGAGGAACGGATGAACCCGGCAGTGAGTTCGTCGTCGACCCCGGTCCAGGCCCCGGTCGCGGCAGGACTGCGAGTCCTTCTCGTCCACGCCCATCCCGATGACGAGTCGATCACCACAGGCGGGACCATCGCGATGCTGGTGGCCGCCGGCGCCGAGGTCACCGTGGTTACCTGCACCCTCGGTGAGGAGGGCGAGGTACTGGGCGATGAGTTCGCCGGTCTCGTCGCCGACCGGGCGGACCAGCTGGGCGGATACCGCATCAGCGAGCTGGCGACAGCGCTGCGGGCGATGGGCGTGCGCCGGACTCATTTCCTGGGCGGAGCCGGTCGGTGGCGCGATTCCGGGATGGCCGGAACTCCCTCAGCGCAGCACCCGCGCGCATTCGTGAACTCCGGACCGGCGGCGGTCGCGGAACTCGTCGAGCTCCTGAACGAGGTGCGCCCGCACCTGGTGGTGACCTACGACCCGCACGGTGGGTACGGCCATCCGGACCATATCCGGGCCCACGCGATCGTCCATGCCGCGGTCGAGGAGGCGACGCACCGTCCGCGCCGCATCGCCTGGACCGTCACGGCACGCTCGGAGGTCACCCGGCAGCACCCGGCCCCGCCGGACCACCTACGTCACGCCGAGGCCGAGGAATTGCCCTCGATCACCGACAGCAAGCTCACTCACCGCGTCGCCCTGGGCGATATGGCGTATGCGGCCAAGCTCGAGGCGCTCACCGGACACGCCACCCAGCTCGAACTGGTCCCGAACGCAGAGGGTGAGCCCTGGTTCCTGGCACTGACCAACGGAGTGCTCCAGCCCGTCGCCCAGGTCGAGTGGTACATCAGCCACGACTTCGACGAGCAGACCGGCACCTACGAGCGCTGCCCGGCGGGGGTCGCCGACCTGCTCAGCGGGATGGGCGAGTTCGAGTGACAGAGTCCGAGCCCGGCACGACGCGGGCCACGGTGACCAAGCCCGGGCCGGCATCCCTGATCGAGATGGCCGTCGCGCTGGTCCTGCTCGCGGTGGGCGCGGTGACGATGTGCGTCCTGACCTCGGCCTGGCTCACGATGTATGTGGGACCGGTACCTTTTCCGATCACCATCCTGGTGGCCGGGGCGTGGTCGCTCCTGCTGGTCCGTGTGGCCGCGATGTGGTCGGACAGCAAGGCCGTGGCGGCTTTCCCCGCACTGGTCTTCATCATCACCGTGATCGCCCTCGACATGGGGCCCGGTGGCGACATGCCGGTGCCGATCAGCCTCCGCGGACTGGGGCTGCTGGTGTTCGGCGGGCTGATCCCACTGTGGGTGGCCACCTACGGTCGATCACTGACGCCGGACGCCCAACGACGGTGAAACCGAACCGACGGAGTCCTGGTCGCCCTCGTACTGCCAGACGTCCGTGATCCCCGGCGTCAGCGCCTCGGCGAGCGCCCACGCCTCGTCGGCGTCCATGTCCATCACGGAGTAGCCGCCGGCCCCGGCCGGGGTCGCCGCGGTGACCGTCGCGACCTTGGCCGAGCGCTGGAAGACCGACTGACTCACGGTCCAGGCGATGATGCCGTCCGACTCGAGCACCGTGCGCTTGGCCGCCCACGACCCGTGCGAGGTCACGAGCATGTCGGGCAGCAGGGCGTGGCCGAGTTGCCGGATCCGGTCGAAGGACAGCAGCAGAAAGAACACCAGGGCCGCGGGGATGCCCCAGTACACCCATACGTCCGCCGACGGCCCGGAATCGATGCGGATGAGGATGAACAGGCCCGCGACGATCCAGAAGGGGAGGAGCCCACGCGTGATCCGGCGCCGGGTCGCCTTCCACGGGTGCCGTCGCAGCCGAACCGTCACCGGGATCTCGTCACCGACGATGCGCGTGGCCACGCGCCGCACGTCCTTCAACGGGGCCTGGGGCAGGAGCGTCGAGGCCGCCGCACCCTTCTTGGTGCCCGTCATGACCGGCTCCAGCCGGCCGCCGCCGAGCATCCGGAGGTAGACGGGGACACGGATCTCCACGCCGCGCAGACGCGCCTTGTCGAGCGCCTGATGCTTGCGACGGAGGATGCCGTTCTGCACGTACAACACCGAACCGCGCTCGGTGAGGGCGTACTTGCCGTACCGGATGGCGTACGTGATGATCCCCAGCACGCCGGCGACAAACCAGATCGCGATGCCCTTGCCGACCACGGCGTACGGCTCACCGAGGGAGTCGAGCCAGTCGATCGTCCCCTCCACCAGCGCCAGGTCCATGATGCGCGAATGCATGTCGCCCATCTGCCACGTGATGAGCCACATCGACAACAGGACACCGAACCCGATGAACGAAAAAGGCGCGAACCGGGCCCACGTGACGCGCCACCGGGCGATGTCCTCACCGAACCGCGACCCCCACTGCTCCTCGTCCTCGAGGCTCAGGTTCGGGTCCAGGGCACGCCGGTGCTTGAGAAGCTCGTCGCGCAGGGGCTCGACCAGGGAGGTGTCGATCGCGTTGAGGCGGAACCGCTCGGCCCCGGACTTGCCCGCGTCGGAACGGCCGGTTCCCACCTCGACGATCGACACCCGCATGACGCGGTGGAACAGGTCGGACTCGGTGTCGACACTGCGGATGCGGTTGCGGGCCACCGTGACGACCTGGCGGCTGAAGAAGCCTTTCTTGAGGATGATGTGCGTGCGGCCGACCTGGTAGCTCGTCGACAGCCAGCGCAGCACGCCGGCCACCACGACAAGCGAGATGACGATGAACTCGAACCAGTAGTTGCTGCGATTGGACCCCAGCCACAGGGAGATGAGGAACAGGGGCGCCAGCCGGGTCAACGAACCCAGCGGGTCGACCAGGAGCATCCGCCAGGACAACCGCTCCCACGGGGCCTCCGGATCGACCTTCTCCGAGGGCGTCTCCGTGTCGGTAACCGCGTCCGAGTCCGAGGCGGTGTCCGTGTCCGGGTGGAGGTCCGGGTCCTGGTGGGTGCGGGCGTTGTCGTCGTCGTCCCCGAGGGTTTCCACCCCCGCCGACGTGCCACCTACCGGATCGTCCGGCCCCGCGGCGCCCGTCACGTGCCGTCCTCCGAGTCCAGGTTGGCGATCGCGATGAGGTGCTGCGCCAGCGCCTCGGCGTCCGCCAGGTTCAGCCCCCGGATCTCCACCGTGCCCTGCGCGGACGCGGTGGACGCGTTGACGGTGGCTAGCCCGAACCACCGCTCGAACAGGGTGCGCGTCGTGTACACCGTCTGCAGCCGCACCAGGGGGGCGATCCGGAACTGCGTGGTCCACCAGCCCTTCCGCGAGCACACCGCGGTGTTGGAGACGTCCCAGCGCGCCACCTTGTAGCGCCACCACGGCGCCACCACGATCGCCATGAAGGCATACGGCACGGTCACGGCCAGGGCGACCCAGTTCCAGAACCCCATCACGTTCTCGCCCCAGAAGTACCAGCCGACCTGCAGCCCGGCGAGGATCGCCCACGACCAGATGCTCTCGATGATGAACAGGAACGGGGTCCGCTTCTCGATCCGGTGGCGCGGTGCCGAGATGAGGATCCGGTTGGAGGTCAGCAGCTCGTCGCCGACGTCGATGTCCGCCGGGTGGTCGGGGAGACGCGCGGGCTCGCGGAGCGCGTGTGCACCCCCGGTCGCGGGTGGCGGGCCGGCGACGATGGGGTCACCGTTTGCGCGGAGTGCCTGGGCGGGTTCGGACATGGGTCCAGCCTAGTGGGACACATCGCGCGCCCTCGTGTGACCGGCCGACAGGGACCGCCGCCGCACACCGCCGGGCCGCGGTGGGGCATCATCGCGGTTATGGCTTCCGTCACGACCCACGCTGATCCCGAACCCACCCCGTCGGCCATGCGACGCGCGCTACGCCGGGCCGCGGACGGGTTGACGCTGGACGCGACCGAGGCCGCGGTGCTGCTCGCCGCGCGCGGCGAGGACCTGGCGCGGCTCACCGGGCTGGCCGCGGCCAGGCGTGATGCGCGGCTCGTCGACGAGGGCCGCCCCGGCGTGGTCACCTACTCGCGCAAGGTCTTCGTCCCGCTGACCCGCCTGTGCCGCGATCGTTGCCACTACTGCACGTTCGTCACGGTGCCGGGCAAGCTGCGCGCCGCCGGCGAGGGCATGTACCTCGAGCCGGACGAGGTGGTGGAGCTGTGCCGCCGCGGCGCCGAGGCCGGCTGCAAGGAGGCGCTGTTCACGCTGGGGGACCGGCCGGAGGACCGGTGGCCGGAGGCTCGCGAGTGGCTGGACGCGCGCGGCTACTCTTCGACGCTCGACTATGTGCGGGCCGTGGCGATCCGCGTCCTCGAGGAGACCGGCCTGCTGCCGCACCTCAACCCCGGCGTGATGAGCTGGGCGGAGTTGTCCAGGCTCAAGCCGGTCGCGCCGTCGATGGGGATGATGCTCGAGACCACCTCGACCCGCCTGTTCACCACACCCGGCGAGGCGCACCACGGCAGCCCCGACAAGGACCCCGCCGTGCGGCTGCGCACCCTCACCGACGCCGGGCGCCTGGCGGTGCCGTTCACCACGGGGATCCTGGTGGGAATCGGGGAGAACCGGACCGAGCGCGCCGAGAGTCTGCTGGCGTTGGCCGCGCTGGACCGCGAGTTCGGGCACCTGCAGGAGGTGATCGTCCAGAACTTCCGCGCCAAGCCGGACACCGCGATGCGGTCCGTCGACGACGCCGACCGGGACGAGTTCCTCGCCGCCATCGCCGTGGCACGACTGGTCCTGGGCCCGCGCGTGGCCGTCCAGGCGCCGCCCAACCTCGTGGACCGCGAGGACGTGCTCGCCCTGATCGGCGCCGGCGTCGACGACCTGGGCGGGATCTCGCCCCTGACCCCCGACCACGTCAACCCCGAGCGCCCCTGGCCGCACCTCGACGAGCTCACCGCCGACCTCGCCGCCAGCGGGTGGGACCTGCGCGAGCGCCTCACCGCGCATCCGCGGTACGTCGGCGCCGGTGACGCCTGGATCGACCCGCGCGTGGCCGGCCATGTGCGTGCCCTGGTCGATCCGGCGAGCGGCCTGGCGGCCGTGGGGGACGACGACGACAACGCCTTCCTCCGCCCGGTGGGTATGCCGTGGCAGGAGCCGGACGATGACTGGGACTCCTCCGGGCGGACCGATCTGCACACCGCGATCGACTCCGAAGGCCGCAATACCGACACCCGGTCGGACATCGGCGAGGCGTTCGGCAACTGGGACGTCATCCGGGCCCGCGCCGCCGAGATCGGGGCCGCCGCCCTGGCGCCGGAGCGTGCGGACTCCGAGGTTCTCGCCGCGCTGCGGGCGGCCGAGTCCGACCCGGCCGGCCTCACCGACGACCAGTACCTCACGCTGGCGACCGCCACCGGCGACGGCCTGGCCGCGGTCGCGGGGCTGGCCGACCGGATCCGCGCCGACGTGGTCGGTCCGACCGTCACCTACGTGGTCAACCGGAACATCAACTTCACCAACATCTGCTACACCGGCTGCCGGTTCTGCGCCTTCGCGCAGCGCAAGGGCGACGCGGACGCGTTCTCGCTGTCCGCGTCCGAGGTGGCCGACCGGGCGTACGAGGCTTATGTGTCCGGGGCGACCGAGGTGTGCATGCAGGGCGGGATCGACCCCGACCTTCCCGTCTCCGGCTACGCGGACCTGGTGCGCGCGGTCAAGGCGCGGGTGCCGTCGATGCATGTCCACGCGTTCAGTCCCATGGAGATCTCCAACGGTGCCTCCCGCGCCGGGGCCGACGTGCGCGAATGGCTGACCGAGCTGCACGCCGCCGGGCTCGACACGATCCCGGGCACCGCCGCGGAGATCCTCGACGACGAGGTGCGCTGGGTTCTCACCAAGGGCAAACTGCCCGCGGCCGAGTGGATCGACATCGTCACCACCGCGCACGAGGTGGGGCTCCGGTCGAGCTCGACCATGATGTACGGCCACGTGGACACCCCGGCGCACTGGGTGGCGCACCTGCGGACCCTGCGCGGGATCCAGGAGCGCACCGGCGGATTCACCGAGTTCGTCCCGCTGCCGTTCGTGCACCGCAGCGCCCCGCTGTACCTTGCGGGCGCGTCCCGGCCCGGCCCCACGCGCGAGGAGAACGTCGCCGTCCACGCGCTGGCCCGGATCATGCTGCACGGGGCGATCGACAACGTGCAGACCAGCTGGGTCAAGCTCGGCGTCGCCGGCACCCGCACGATGCTGCAGTCGGGCGCGAATGACCTGGGCGGAACCCTGATGGAGGAGACCATCTCGCGGATGGCGGGCGCGGAGAACGGGTCGGCCAAGTCGCCGGAGGAGATCGAGGAGATCGCCACGGGAATCGGGCGGCCGGTGCTGCGCCGCGACACGTTGTACGGTCCCGCGCCGCGGGTGGCCGGGCAGGACCTCCTCGTTTAACGTGATGAACATCACGTTAGGCGATCCTTAGTCGTAGTGCTGGTCACACCTGTGGCATACCATTCAGACAAACCGCTACGAGGAAGGTGGCTGTCGTGACCTACACGATCGCAGAGCCGTGCGTCGACGTGATGGACAAGTCGTGCGTCGAGGAGTGCCCGGTCGACTGTATTTATGAGGGCGGCCGGATGCTCTACATCCACCCCGACGAGTGCGTTGACTGCGGTGCCTGTGAGCCGGTCTGTCCCGTTGAGGCCATCTTCTACGAGGATGACGTCCCGGACGAGTGGACCGAGTACAACGCGGCCAACGCGGATTTCTTCGTGGAGCTGGGCTCGCCGGGCGGTGCCGCCAAGGTCGGCAAGGTCGATTACGACGTGCCGTTCGTCAAGGCGCTCCCCCCGATGAATCAGGAGTGACTCAGGTGGCACCGCGCCCGGAGCGACGCCCGCCCGGGCAGGTTCTGCCCGTGTTCCCCTGGGACACCATCGCGCAGGCCCGCACCCGGGCCGCTGCGCACCCCGACGGGCTTGTCGACCTCACGGTCGGCACGCCCGTCGATCCCGTCGCACCCGTGATCAGGGATGCGCTCGCGGCGGACTCGGCGTTTCCCGGGTATCCCACCACCGCGGGCACCCCGGCGCTGCGTGCCGCCATCGTCGATTCGCTGGCCCGTCGCTACGGCGTCACCGGACTCACCGCGGATGCGGTCCTGCCGGCGATCGGGACCAAGGAACTCATCGCTGCCCTGCCCACGCACCTCGGGCTGGGGCAGGGGCACCGGGTCGTCATCCCGGAGATCGCGTACCCGACCTACGAGGTCGGCGCACTGCTCGCCGGGTGCACCGTCATCCGCGCCGACTCGCTCACGCAGCTCGGCCCGTCGACCCCGCATCTGCTGTACCTCAACTCGCCCTCCAACCCGACGGGCAAGGTCCTCGGCCTCGAGCACCTGCGCAAGGTCGTGGGCTGGGCTCGCGACCGGGGAGTCATCGTCGCCGCGGACGAGTGCTACCTGGGACTGGTCTGGGAGGGCGAAGCCCCGTCGATCCTCGATCCGCGGGTATCTGACGGCGACCACACGGGGCTTCTGGCCCTGCACTCGCTGTCCAAGACCTCCAACCTGGCCTCGTACCGCGCGGGCTTCGTCGCCGGCGACCCCGCCCTGGTGGCGGAGTTGCTCGAGGTGCGTAAGCACTCCGGTCTGATGATGCCGCTGCCGGTCCAGTCGGCCATGGTCGCGGCCCTGACCGACGACGCCCACGAGGCCGATCAGCGCGAGCGCTACCGGGCCCGCCGCGACCTGTTGCGGCCGGCGGTCGAGGCGGCCGGATTCCGGATCGACAACTCCGAGGCCGGGCTGTACTTGTGGGCGACTCGCGACGAGCCGTGCCGGGACACCGCGGACTGGTTCGCCGAGCGTGGCGTCCTCGTGGCCCCGGGCGAGTTCTACGGACCGCGCGGCTCGCAGCACGTGCGCATCGCGCTCACGGCCACGGACGCGACGATCGACGAGGCCGTCCGCCGCCTGTCCTGACCGCGGTCGTCGTCTCTTCGACGCGCCGCATGCGGTCGGCCGCGCCCCCGCCGCTGCATCCCCGCCCGTCTCGCCCGTCTCGCCCGTCCCACCCATTCCGCCTGCCCCCACCTGCACAGCTCCGGCAACGAGCAGAGGGTTCCGCACACGCCATTCTCGCGAAACGTGTGCAGAACCCTCTTGCCGATGGTGCTCAGTGCCCGGCGCCGGGCTGTCGTGCGGACCGTCAGTTGTTGGCGTGCAGGTCGGAGTTGAGCTCGACGCCCTCGCGCTTCCACGGCACCGCCTCGACGGCACCAGTGATGGAGTTGCGACGGAACAGCAGGTTGTCCCGGCCGGACAGCTGACCGGCCTTGACCGGCTCATTGTCCGCCCAGGCCCCGGCACGGATCTCGATCTTCGTCCCCGCGGTGACGTAGAGCCCGGCCTCGACCACGCAGTCGTCGCCGAGTGAGATGCCGACGCCGGAGTTCGCGCCGAGCAGGCAGCGCTCGCCGATCGAAATGGTCTCCTTGCCCCCGCCGGACAGCGTGCCCATGATCGAGGCGCCACCGCCGACATCGGAGTCCGCGCCCACCACCACGCCAGCTGAGATGCGGCCTTCGACCATCGAGGCACCGAGCGTGCCGGCGTTGAAGTTGACGAACCCCTCGTGCATGACGGTCGTGCCCTCGGCGAGGTAGGCGCCCAGTCGCACGCGGTCGGCGTCGGCGATCCGCACCCCGGACGGCACCACGTAGTCCACCATCCGCGGGAACTTGTCGACCCCGTACACGGTCACGGCGCCCCGGGCCCGGAGCCGGGCGCGGACAAGTTCGAAGCCGGGTACGGCGCACGGACCGAAATTGGTCCACACGACGTTGCTGAGGGTGCCGAAGAGCCCCTCCATATTGGCGAAATGGGGCTTGATCAGGCGGCGGCTGATGAGGTGGAGGCGAAGGTAGGCGTCGTAGGCGTCGGCAGGCGGTTCGGTCAGGTCGGCGATCTCGACGCGGACCGCGACGCGCTCGACACCGCGATCGGCGTCAGGTCCGGTCAGCGGGGCGAGCTCAGCCGGGACCTCGTCACCGGAGAGCGCGCGGTGCCCGCTCGCAGCAGCGGACCCCAACGCGGGATCGGGGTACCACACGTCGAGGACGGTGTGATCTGACGTCAGCGTGGCGATTCCCGTGGCCACGGCTCCCTGTGCGCTCATGGTGTCGATGCTAGTCGCCGCCTTCGGCGAACACGGGCGACAGGCATCTAAAGTGGACGCCGTGACCGTCGTTCTCGATCTGACCGCTGACCCGATCGACCTCACGCGCGCACTCGTCGACATCCCCAGCCCGTCGCGGCACGAGGAACAGATCGCCGGCATCGTCCACGCGGCACTGGTCGCCACCGCGGCGGGATTCACCGGACCGGCGCGCGGCAACGTGGAGATCACCCGGGACGGAAACAGGGTCATGGCGCGCACCACCCGGGGCCTGCCGACCCGTGTCGTCCTGGCAGGGCACCTGGACACCGTCCCCGTCGCGGACAATGTGCCCGGCCACGTGACCGGCGAGGGCGCGGACATGGTGCTGCACGGGTGCGGCACGGTCGACATGAAATCCGGCGATGCGGTGTTCCTCCACCTGTTCGCCACGCTGGCCGACTCGCCGGACCTGGCTCACGACCTGAGCCTGGTGCTGTACGACTGCGAAGAGATCGAGGCCACGGCCAACGGTCTCGGATTCCTCGAACGCACCCACCCGGACTGGCTCACGGGGAACGTGGCGATTCTGGGTGAGCCGACGGGCGGGCTCATCGAGGCCGGCTGCCAGGGCACGCTGCGCATCCGCGTCCATACCCGCGGCGTACGGGCCCACTCGGCGCGCAGCTGGCTGGGCGACAACGCCGTCCACCGGCTGGCGCCGATACTGGCGGCCCTGGCGGCATACGAACCGCGATCGGTGGACATCGACGGGTGCGTGTACCGGGAGGGCCTCCAGGCCGTGCGGATGTCGGCGGGCGTGGCAGGAAACACGGTGCCCGACGAGGCATGGATCGACGTGAACTTCCGAAGTGCCCCCGATCGAGACACGGACGCCGCCCTCGCCCACGCACTGGACGCACTCGGCCTCACCGGAGTCACCCGGGTTCCGGACGGGCAGCAACCGCCGAACGAACCGGGATTGTCCTGGGAGCTCACGGACCTGTCACCCGGAGCACTGCCCGGGCTATCGGCTCCGGCAGCGGCTGACCTGGTGACCGCGGCCGGGGGCAGGGTTCGAGCCAAGTACGGATGGACCGACGTGTCACGGTTCGCGGCACTCGGGATCCCTGCGGTCAACCTCGGTCCCGGCGACCCGGGACTGGCTCATAAACGTGACGAACACTGCCCGGCGGTCCAGATCACCGAGGTGGCGGACACGCTTCGCGGTTACCTCACAGCGGCACACTGATAATCGGCTCGCCCACCCGCCACGGTGTGGTGCGTGCCCCACAACCCTCAAAGGAGAATCCGGCCCATGGCACCCAATGATCCCGTGCACCTGCGCGGTCCCGTGCTCGTCCGCCGTGAGAAGGGCGGAGAGCGCTCGACCACCGATCAGCGTCTGCTGGACAAGAACCAGGACACTGACTGGCTGCACACCGACCCGTGGCGGGTGCTGCGGATCCAGAGTGAGTTCGTCAACGGTTTCGGCGCTCTGGCCGAGCTGCCGGACGCGGTCAGCGTGTTCGGCTCGGCCCGGACCCGCCCGGGCGACCCCGTCTACGAGCAGGCCGTGGAACTGGGCAAGGCCCTGACCGACGCAGGGTACGCGGTGGTCACCGGTGGCGGGCCCGGCCAGATGGAAGCCGCCAACAAGGGGGCGTGGGAGGCGAACGGTCAGTCCGTCGGACTGGGCATCGAGCTGCCCATGGAGCAGGGGCTGAATCGGTGGGTGGACCTCGGCCTGCATTTCCGATACTTCTTCATCCGCAAGACGATGTTCGTCAAGTACACGCAGGCCTTCGTCTGTACTCCCGGCGGCTTCGGCACCCTGGACGAGTTCTTCGAGGCCATCACGCTCGTCCAGACCGACAAGATCACCCGCTTCCCGATCGTGCTGCTGGGCGTCGACTTCTGGACACCACTGGTGGACTGGATCCGCGGCACGCTGGTCGAGCACGGCATGATCTCCGCCCCGGATGCGGACCTGTTCCTCGTCACCGACTCGGTGACCGAAACCGTCGAGTACATCCGGGATGCCCACCAGCGCGCGGCGCTGACCGCGGAGGAGCGCGAAGACCTGTACGGCGAAGAGCATCGGGGGGTCGAGCGCTGATGTCACCGGTGCCGGGCAGACGAGTCTGCGTCTACTGCGCGTCGTCGTCCTATGACCCGAAGCTCCTGCAGATCGCGACCGATGTCGGAGAGGCGATCGCCCGCCGTGGCTGGACCCTCGTCTCCGGTGGCGGCAACGTCTCGATGATGGGGGCGCTCGCCGAGGCGGCCCGCTCCGGTGGGGCCCACACCGTTGGTGTGATCCCCGAGGGACTGCGGGTCCGCGAGGTGGCCGACACTTCGGCGCACGAGCTCGTCGTCGTCACCTCCATGCGGGAACGCAAGCGGGAGATGGAGGAGCGCTCCGACGCGTTTCTCACCCTCCCCGGCGGGATCGGCACGATGGAGGAGATGTTCGAGATGTGGACCTCGGCCTCCCTCGGATTCCACTACAAGCCGGTCGTTCTCTACGACCCGATCGGCTTCTACACCCCGCTCCTGGACTGGGTCCACGACCTGGCCGAGCAGGGACTGGTGCACAAGGAGGCGTTCGACTGCCTCGTCGTGCGCGACGACCTCGACGCTGCGCTCGACGCCTGTGGAGGACGCCGGTGACACGCGAGGTCCCGGCGCCGATGCCGACCCTGTGCGGTCGGCCCGTCCCGGCAGAGCGTCCACTGGTGATGGCGATCGTCAACAGGACACCGGACTCCTTCTACGACCGCGGTGCCACGTTCACCGACACGGCCGCGATGCGCCGTGTCGACGAGGTGGTGGCCGCCGGCGCGGACATCCTCGACATCGGTGGAGTCAAGGCGGGACCGGGGGAGAGCGTCGATGCGGACGAGGAGACCCGTAGGGTCGTGCCGTTCGTCGAGGCGGTGCGTCGCCGACATCCCGACGTGCTCATCTCGATCGACACGTGGCGCGGTGAGGTCGCCCGCCGGGCGCTGTCAGCCGGATCCGACCTGGTCAACGACACCTGGGCCGGTCATGATCCCGGCGTGCTGGACGCGGCCGGCGAGGCCGGGGCCGGGTTCGTGTGCTCGCACACCGGCGGGGCCGTGCCGCGCACCCGCCCGTTCCGCGTGGGATACGAGGACGTGGTGCAGGACGTGGTGGATGAGCTCACCGCGGCCGCGCAGCGAGCGCTGGCCGCCGGTGTGCCGGCCGACGGGGTACTCATCGACCCCACCCATGACTTCGGCAAGAACACCTTCCACGGGCTCGAACTGCTGCGACGTCTGGATGAGATCGTCGCGCTGGGGCATCCGGTCCTGATGGCGCTGAGTAACAAGGACTTCATCGGCGAGACCCTCGACGCGGACGTCGACGGACGTGGGGAGGGCACCCTGGCGGCCACGGCGGTCGCCGCACTCGCCGGGGCGCGCGTCTTCCGCACCCACGACGTGCCCGGCACCCTGCGGACCGTCGAGATGGTGGCCTCGATCATGGGCACGCGTCAGCCGGCTCGTACGGTGCGCGGGCTGGCTTGAGCGAGTATGCCAGAATCGGCAGCACAGGGGCTCGCCCGAGCATCGCGGCAGCCCTGCGAAGGAGGGGACCGACCATGCTCACCGTGATCGTCTACGTCGTGGTCACCCTCGTGATCGCCGCCGCCCTGTTCGCGCTGTCGCTGGTGCTGTTCGGCCGCGCCGAAGTGCTCCCGGCCGTCGCCAAGGGCCACACCGTCACCTCGCTACCGGAGGGCCCGCTCACCGGCGAGGATCTCCGGTCGGTCCGGTTCGGGATGGGTGCGCGCGGCTATCGGATGGCGGAGGTCGACTGGGCCCTCGAGCAGGCCGCTCAGGAGATCGATGACCTGCGTTCCCGTCTCGGGGAGGACACATCCGGCGGCAATCCCTCGCCGGAACTGTACGGTCGACCGGCTCCGGCATCCGGGTAGCGCGGAACACGCTAGAATCGTGTCCATCCACTAGTAGTACCGATCGTGGGGAGGGCGCGTCATGGCGTCGTCACCCCATGGACTAGGACGAAGGGAATCTACCTGATGGCGGCTATGAAGCCCAGGACGGGTGACGGACCGATCGAGGCGGCCAAGGAGGGCCGTGGGATCGTCATGCGCGTCCCGCTGGAGGGCGGCGGGCGGCTCGTCGTCGAGCTGACCCCGGATGAGGCGAAGTCGCTGAGTGTGGAGCTGACGCAGGCCACCTCGTAATCGCACGTCTACCGTTGCCGGCGCATCCGACCCTCGTGGCGGGTGCGCCGACTCATATGTCCGGAAAGTGGTCTCCGAGTTGTCTGACATCCCCGCTGGTTCCCGTTCCGCCCGTTCCGCCCGGGCCGCTGCCCACGCCACCGTGCCGCCTGCCGTGCCCTCCCGGCAGCTGCCGTCCGTCCGGGTGCTCGCGGCGCCCGGGGATCCGACCTCCGACGCCGCGATGGTGCTGGCCACCCGGGCGCCGGTGTCGGGGCGTGCGCCGCGCGGCCACGCGTACGAGGTCTGCGTCGACGTGCGGGACGGGCGCGCGGTGCTCGAGGTCGAGCTCGACGACGCAGCACCCCGATCGGGTTGGGCCGGCGCGGTCGACGAGGGGCTCGGGCACCGCCGCGCAGGAGCGGCGGTGGCGCGCCACCTGAGGGACGCGCGGTCCGGGGCGTCGGTGGTCGTGAACGTCCCCGGTGTCGTCCCGGTGGAACGGGTCGCGGACCTGGTGCTCGGGTACCTGTTGGGTGCCCGCGGCCAGGATGTCTTCGCCGAGGAACCGGCACCGGTGGCGCCGGAACTACTGGTTTTTGTCGACGACGACAACGGCTCCGCTCATATTCACCGGGCCGTTGCGGCGGCAGAGGAGGCGGCTCGGGCGACCGCTCTCGCCCGCGATCTTGCCGGCGCCCCATCCGATCTCAAGTCGCCGGAGTGGCTCGTGACCCGGATGGCCGAATCCCTCGGGCGCGCGGGGATGACCACCCGGATTCTGGAGGGTGAGGAGCTCGAGGCCGGCGGTTTCGGCGGCGTTCTCGCTGTCGGCGGCGGATCGGATTCCGCACCCCGGGTGCTCGTGGCCCGCCGGCCCGGCACCGGCCCGAAGGTGTTGCTCGTGGGTAAGGGAATCACCTTCGACACCGGCGGCATCTCGGTCAAGCCCGCCGACGGGATGCATCTGATGCGCACCGACATGGCGGGCTCGGCGGCGGTCGTTGCCGCGGCGGCCGAGTTCTGCGCTGCCGATGCCGAGGGCGTGCGATCGGAGCTTGATCTCACCGTCGTGGTGCCCTCGGCGGAGAACATGCTCTCGGGCTCGGCGTATCGGCCCGGCGACGTTGTCACCCACGTCGGCGGGACCACGTCCGAGGTGACCAATACCGATGCCGAGGGCCGCATGGTCCTGGCGGACGGTCTCGCGCACGGGATCGCCGAGGCGGACCCGGACGTGGTGGTGGACGTCGCCACCCTCACCGGCGCCATGAAGGTCGCGCTGGGGATGCGGACCGGCGCGGTCATGGCGACCGACGATGATCTCGCCGACCGCATCTCCCATGCCGGTGCCGCCGCGGGGGAGCGGTGGTGGCGACTGCCGTTGCCCGAGGACCTGCGTTCGGCCGTCCGCTCGGACATCGCTGACCGCCGTCAGGCGCCCAAGGGGCCCGGCGCGATCACCGCCGCGCTGTTCCTCGAGGGCTTCGTGGACGGCCGGCCCTGGGCGCACCTGGATATCGCCGGCCCCGCCCGGTCACCGGAGGAGATCGACGAGGTCGGCCCCGTCGCGACCGGCTTCGCCACCCGCACACTGATCGGGTTCCTGCGCGGCCTCGCGGACCGGCCCCGCGCGTGACCCCGGGCTCGTCGGCGCTCTGGCGGGCGCTTGATCTGCTGCGGTGCCCGCTGTGCGGCGACCCGGTCGAGCCCGTCTGGTCCGGGCCGGCCAGCACACAGACCAGAACGCAGGACAGCGCACAAGACAGCGCACAGGCCAGCACGGAGCCCGATCACCCTCCAGCCGAGGGGCGATCCGGAACTGGCGAGCAACCTGCCGAGATCAGCGGGGTCCGCTGCCGGTCCGGGCATTCCTTCGATCGCGCCCGGCAAGGGCACCTGACGCTGTTCGGCCCCCGCGGCCGCCGCTTTGCCGGCGACTCGACCGACCAGGTTCTCGCGCGCGAGAAAGTACTCGCATCGGGCGTGCTGGATCCGGTCGCCGATATGCTCGGGGTCTGCGTCCGCGAGGCCCTGTCGCGGGGTGAGGACACCAACTCCGACAACCACGATCCCACCCGTGCCGGCACCGGGCCGGTGGTTCTCGAGGCCGGGGCGGGAACGGGCTTCTACCTCGCCAGCGTCCTTCACGCGATCGGCACCGATCGCGGGACCGAGGACCCGGCACCACCGCTGGGGATCGGCACCGAGATCT
>DGYFJ06201__coassemble_570_pt1 | contig 46009 bp, 39 predicted proteins | sample DGYFJ06201__metabat2_low_PE_015 | metagenome-assembled genome bin DGYFJ06201
CGAGAATGGCGGACCGTGTTTACGCACGGCCTCGCACTGAGCCGCACCCCGGAAGGGGCGGGCAACGGTAGCGTCGGGATATGGACACATCTGGATCGGGCAACCCCGTCGTCGTCGTCACCGGCGCCGGAGGCGGCCTCGGGGCGGCGACGGCCACACTCTACGCCGAGCGCGGCTGGCACGTCGTGGCCGTGGACCTCGCCGCACCCGCAGGCGGCGCCGGCATCACCGGACTGGCCGCCGACGTCACCGACTCGGACTCGCTGGCGGCGGTCGCCGACCGCGTCCGCACCGAATTTGGGCGGGTCGACGCGCTGGTCACCTTCGCCGGGGTCCTCGGGATCGGTCCGCTGGCTGAGAGCGATCCGGACAAGATCCAGCGCGTGCTGGACGTCAACGTCATGGGCACAGTCCGCACCGTCCACGCGATGTGGGACCTGCTGCGGGAGAGCGGCGGGCGGGTGGTGCTCATCAGTTCCGAGACCGGGCCGCAGCACGCGATGCCGATGAACGGCCCGTACGCGATGAGCAAGCACGCCGTGGAGGCCTACGGCGACGCGCTCCGCCGCGAGCTGATGTTCCTCGGGATGGACGTCGTGCTGGTGCAGCCCGGTCCGTTCCGGACCGGGATGACCGCCGCAATCCTGCGCAACTTCCAGGAGTCGACCCGGCCGGGCTCGCCGTTCGCCGCCATGGCATCGGTGATGGGGGAGCTGGCCGCCGGCGAGGACGGGCGCGGCGGCGACCCGGCGGTGCTCGCGGAGAAGGTGTGGGTGGCCGGCACCACCCGCCGCCCGCGGCATCGCTACATGGTCAAGTGGGACCTGGGGCGGCGGCTCCTCGACCACCTGCCCGTCCCCGTCGTGGACAAAGCTCTGCTGCTCGCGCTGCGCGGGAAGATCGCGGCGCGCGAGGGCGAGATGCAGTGCGAAGCCGACGAGGCCCGGCGCGCGATGGTGGAGGTGGCCGAGCATCGCACGTAGGCTCGGAAGTTGATGCGACAGCAACGTTCGTGGTGTCAGTCGTGACCAGCGTGAACTCCGCGTCCAGCAGCCCGAACAGAACCGACGCGACCCGCAGTGAGGTGGCACGATGAGCAACCTGGACCCGAACCCAGACGAGATCGAGTGTGAGGCCGGCGGCGCCCCGGGCGGGCCGGAGCCCGGCGGGGCGCGCGTGGAGATCATCACCTCGCGCGACGTGCCGCTCGGTGGCCCCCGCGCGATGACGGTCAAGCGCACCCTGCCGCAACGCCAACGCTCGCTCATCGGGGCCTGGTGCTTTGTCGACCACTACGGGCCGGACGACGTCTCGGCGACCGGCGGCATGGACGTGCCCTCGCATCCGCACACCGGACTGCAGACCGTGAGTTGGCTGTTCGAGGGCAACGTCACCCACCACGACTCTGGCGATAACCACGCCGCGGTGCGGCCCGGCGAGGTCAACCTCATGACCTCCGGCGCGGGTATCTGCCACACCGAGGTCTCCACGCAGGACACCACCATGCTGCACGGCGTCCAGCTGTGGACCGTTCTGCCCGACGAGCACCGCGAGAGCAGCGGCCGCCGCTTCGACCATTACGCGCCCGAGCCGGTCACCTTCGACGGCGGCTCCGCGCTGGTGTTCATGGGGACGCTGCTGGGGTCGTCGTCGCCCATTCCCACGTTCTCCCCGCTCCTCGGTGCGGAACTGCGCCTGCAACCGGGCGCCGAGCTGACCGTGGACGTCGACCCGACCTACGAACACGGTTTGCTCGTCGACGCCGGGGATATCACCCTCGAGGGCGTGCGCGTCGAGCCGACCCAGCTCGCCTATACAGGTGTAGGGGAGTCGACGCTGACCGTCCGCAACACCGGCGACACCCCGGCCCGGTTGATCCTCATCGGCGGCACACCGTTCGAGGAGGAGATCATCATGTGGTGGAACTTCATCGGCCGAACCCATGACGAGATCGCCCGCTATCGCCAGGAGTGGGAAGAGCACTCAGACCGCTTCGGCCGGGTGCACGGCTACATCGGCCACGACCCGACCGGGCTCACCCGGCTGCCCGCGCCCACCCTGCCCACCACGACCCTCAAGCCGCGCATCAACCCGGCGGCGCGAGCACAGACCGACTGAGTTCCAGTTCAACCAAGAAGGGGACGACGACGATGGCACCACGCGAGTACACAGACAAGACCGGTGAGGCAGTCACCGTGCAGCTTGATGCGGAGCAGAGCGCATTCGAGATCCGGACCTCCGGCGGCGAGGCGGCGGGGCAGGCGCACTTCCGCACCCGCAATGGAGACCGGATTTTCCACCACACGGTGGTCGACGAGCGCTTCGGAGGTCGTGGGATCGGGACGGCACTCGTACGCGGGGCCATCGAGGAGACCCGCTCCGAGGGCGTGACGATCGTCCCGGTGTGTCCCATGGTCAAGGGTTTCCTCGACAAGAACTCGGAGGAGTTCGCAGGCTCGTACCGCCTGCCCTCCCCGGACGACCTGGACTGGCTCCGCGAGCAGGGGGCCTGACATGGCCGTTCCCCAGTTGGACCGGGTCCACCGTGAGGTCTACAAGCAGATGGTCCGCTCGGCCGTCGCGTCGCGGGAGGTCTCAGACGAGGTGGGGCTGGACGAGGCGCTGCGCGAACTGGTCAACGTGCGCGTCTCGCAGATCAACGGGTGCGCGGCCTGCCTCGCCTCCCATGTGCCTGCGGCCCGAAAAGCAGGGTTGTCGCAGAAGCGCCTCGACCTGCTCCCGGCCTGGCGTGAACTCGACGCTTTCGGCACCCGCGAGCGGGCTGCGCTGAGGCTGGCCGAGACCCTCACGACGCTCGACGACGTCGATGAGCGTGCCGCCGCGCTTGCCGACGCCGCGGCGTGCTTCAACTCCGATCAGCTCGCGGCTCTGGAGTGGACGATCATTCTCATCAACTCGTTCAACCGGATCTCCATCGCGAGCCATCACCAGCCGCGCCTGGACGACTGAGGCGGCCGGCCCCGCTCTGGCCGGCCGCTGCAGCGCGTGCTTCAGCCGGCGCCGCCGGGCGCTGAGAGAACTGAGCAACATCAGCGTTTTTCTAGGCAACACCAGTGCGGAATCAGGCCGTCGAAACGACGCTGATGTTGCCCAAAATCGCAGTCATTGCACCTAAATCAACGCGGCGCAGTTCAGTCGCCCGCAGGGCAACCGCGCGCCACCGATAATCGCCAGCGCCAAACCCGACTCAGCGCCCCGCCACCGGGACCATCTGCGCGCGGTTCGACGAGACGATCTCCTTACCGAACGGGAAGCACGTCACGGGGATGAGCTTGAGGTTCGCCCACGCGAGCGGCAGCCCGATGATGGTCACGGCCTGCGCGATCGCGGTGCCGATGTGGCCGATCGCGAGCCACAGGCCGGCGATGATGAACCACACCACGTTCGCGACGGTGCCGACCCCACCCGACCGACCGGTGTCCACGACCTCCCGACCGAACGGCCACAACACGTAGAGCCCGATCCGGAAGCTGGCCACGGCGAACGGGATGGTGACGATGAAGATGATCGCCAGGATCCCGGCCGCGAGGTATCCGAGGAACAGCCAGAACCCGGCGGTCACCAGCCAGATGATGTTCAGGACGAGGGTGAGCACTGCACGCATGCCACCAGCCTAGGTCCCCGGCACGTCGGCGTCAGCGGGGCTACGGTGGCAGGTGTGAGTACCAGACCGGACATCAGCACCCTCGGTGAGCTGCGTGCCGCCGGGTACCGCAGCCGCACTCTGCGAGAGGAGTTGCGGCACAATCTCCTCGACGCGCTCGCCGAGGGCCGGGACCCCTGGCCGGGGATGCACGGCTTCGAGACGACCGTGATCCCGCAGCTGGAGCGCGCGATCATCGCGGGCCACGACATCGTGTTGCTGGGCGAGCGCGGCCAGGGCAAGACTCGCCTGCTGCGCACGCTGGTCGGGCTGCTGGACGAGTGGTCGCCGGTGGTGGCGGGCACGGAGTTGTGGGAGGACCCGCTGGCTCCGATCACGGACCCCACCCGGGAGCGGGTCGAGCGTGAGGGCGACGCTCTGCTGATCGAGTGGCGCCACCGCGAGGAGCGCTACGTCGAGAAGCTGTCCACCCCGGACACCTCGGTGGCGGACATGATCGGCGACGTGGATCCGATGCGCGTCGCGGAGGGCCGCCGCATGGGCGATCCGGAGACGATCCACTACGGCCTCGTGCCGCGCGCCAATCGCGGGATCGTGGCGCTCAACGAACTGCCGGACCTGGCGGAGCGCATCCAGGTGGCGCTGCTCAACGTGATGGAGGAGCGCGACGTCCAGATCCGCGGCTACGTCCTGCGCCTGCCCCTGGATGTGCTGGTCGTGGCCTCGGCCAACCCGGAGGACTACACGAACCGTGGCCGGATCATCACCCCGCTCAAGGACCGTTTCGGCGCCGAGATCCGCACCCATTACCCACTCGACCTGGCCGACGAGATCGAGGTGGTGCGGCAGGAGTCGCACCTCGCCGCGGAGGTTCCGGCCCCGCTCATGGAACTTCTTGCCCGGTTCACGCGCGAGTTGCGCACGTCGGACGCGGTGAACCAGGCGTCGGGGGTGTCGGCGCGGTTCGCGATCGCCGGCGCGGAGACCGTCGCAGCGGCCGCCCGCCGTCGCGTGGCGGTACGTGGATTAGGGGACGACGACGACAACGGTGAGGCAGTCGCCCGCCTCGTGGACGTCGACGCCGCGGTGGACGTCCTGCGCGGAAAGATCGAGTTCGAGCCCGGCGAGGAGGGCCGGGAACCGGAGATCCTCCGGTATCTCCTGCGCAGCGCGACCATCGACGTGGTGCGCGATCTGTTCCGCGGCATCGACATGGCGCCGCTCGTGGCGGTGTTCGACGGCCAGGTCACCATGACCACCGGAGCCTCGGTGACGGCGGCGGAGTTCGTCGACGCGCTGCCCGACCTGCCGGAGGCGCCGGAATTGTATGACCAGATCGCCGAGCGGGCCGGTGCCACGAACATCGGCGAGCACGCCGGGGCGATCGAGTTGGCGCTCGAGGGGCTCTACCTGTCGCGCCGGTTGTCCAAGGAGACGGGCGACGGCGCCGCGGTATACGGCTGAAGCGGTATACGGCTAATCCGGTCATGACTGCAGGCCTGGCCGGCCCCGACGAGAGAAGGTGCATGATGGCGCGAGCTGAACGAGGCGCCCGCTACGGACGGTATGTCGGCGGGCCGGATCCGCTCGCGCCGCCGCTGGACCTGTCGGAGGCGCTGGAGGCGGTGTCGGAGGGCGTCATGGCCGGGTATTCGCCGGAGCAGTCGATGCGGGAGTTCCTGCGCGGCGGCGGGCGGGACCTGACCGGCCTGGACGAGCTCGCGGGCGAGATCAATCGGCGTCGGCGCGAGTTGCTGGAGAAGAGCCGACTCGGGGGAACGATCGACGAGATCTCCGAGCTCCTGGAGAAGGCGCTGCTCGCGGAGCGGGGTCAGCTCGCGCGCGACACCCAGATGGACCCGCTGGACCGCACGATGCGGGAGATGACGATCGAGAACCTGCCGGATTCCCCGGCCGGCGCGGTCGCGGAGTTGTCGGAGTACGACTGGGCCTCGACCGAGGCGCAACAGGCGTACGAGCAGATCCGGGACCTGCTCGGCCGGGAGGCGCTGGACGCGCGGTTCTCCGGGATGAAGCAGGCGCTGGAGAACGCCACAGACGCCGACCGGGCCGCGGTCTCGGAGATGATCTCCGACTTGAACGACCTGCTGGAGAAGCACGCGCTGGGTGAGGACATCCAGGAGGACTTCGAGCGGTTCATGAACAAGCACGGCGACGCCTTCCCGGAGCAGCCGAAGAATGTCGATGAGCTGATCGACGCGCTGGCTGCCCGCTCCGCCGCGGCGCAGCGGATGCTCAACTCGATGACGCCCGAGCAGCGCGAGGAACTCATGGCCCTGTCGCAGCAGGCGTTCGGCTCGCCGGAGCTCTCCGACCAACTCGGTCGGCTCGACGGGCTGTTGCAGACCCTGCGACCGGGCGAGGACTGGGACGGCTCCGGGGATTTCGAGGGCGACCAGGGCCTCGGGATGGGCGAGGGTGCCGCGGTGATGGCCGAGCTCGGGGACCTCGACCGGCTCGCCGAGCAGCTCGCGCAGTCCGGCTCCTCGCCGCTGTCCGAGTTGGACATCGAGGCCGTCGCCCGCCACCTCGGCCGGGACGCGGCGGTGTCGGTGCAGACGCTTGCGCGCATCGAGCAGGAGATGCGCGAGTCCGGCTACCTCAGCCGCACACCCGACGGCGACCTGCGGCTGTCCCCGGCGGCTCTGCGCAAACTCGGACGTTCGCTGCTGCGCGACGCCGCCCGCCGGTTGTCCGGCCGTTCGGGCGCCCGCGAGACCCGGGCGTCGGGCGCGGCGGGGGAGCAGACCGGGGCGAGCCGGCAGTGGGAGTTCGGCGACACGGCATCCTGGGATGTGCCGCGCACCGTGACCAACGCGATCACCCGCTCGGCGGCGGAGGGGCGCCAGACTGATCAGGGCATTCGGCTGCTTCCCGAGGACATCGAGGTCCGGGAGACGGAGGCCCGCACCCAGGCGGCCGTCGCCCTGCTGGTGGACACCTCGTTCTCCATGGCGATGGAGGGCCGCTGGGTTCCGATGAAACGCACCGCGCTGGCCCTGCATCACCTGATCAGCACGCGGTTCCGTCAGGACCGGATGCAGCTCATCTCGTTCGGCAGGATCGCTCGGTCTGAGAGCATCGAGCACCTGTTGTCGTTGGACGCCCGCTACGAGCCGGGGACGAACCTGCACCACGCGCTGCTGCTGGCGGGACGGTTCTTCCGGGAGAATCCCACGATGCAGCCGGTGCTGCTCATCGTCACCGACGGCGAGCCGACGTCGCACCTGCTCCCCGGTGGCGAGCCGTGGTTCTCATATCCGCCGGATCCGGAGACCATCCGCACCACCGTCGACGAACTCGACCGGGTGTCCCGATTCGGCGCGCAGACGACGTTCTTCCGTCTGGGCGAAGACCCCGGACTGTCGCGCTTCCTCGATGCGCTGGCCCGGCGGGCGGGCGGCACGGTGGTCGCGCCGGAGGTCGACGACCTGGGCGCGGCGGTGGTCGGCCGGTTCCTGCACACGCGGCGGGGCCGGCCAGGGGCGTCGGACCCGTGGAACGCCGGCGGCCGCTGGGCGATGTGAACCCAGCGGCCGCGAAGTCGGTGCCGTTGCCGGCGGACGTGTCGATCAGGGCAGCGGTGTGATCAAGGCAGCGGTGCGCCGACCTCGCCGGAGGTGCGGCGCAGGACCCGTAGTGAGTCCACGGCACGGACCTCGGTGAACTGGCCCGACTCGAGTGCACGGCAGTAGATCTCGTACGGGGGCCGGCCGCCGTCCTCGGGATTCGGGAACACATCGTGGATGAGCAGTGCGCCGCCGACCTCGACCCACGGGGCCCAGCCCTCGTAATCCGCCTGCGCCGCCTCGGACGAATGCCCGCCGTCGATGAACACGAAGGAGGCCTGCTTGCCCCACACGCGGGCGACCTGCCGCGAGCTGCCGACCGCGGCGGTGACCACGTCGTCGAGGCCCGCATCCCAGATCGTGTGCCGGAACTTCCCGAGCGTCTCGAGGCGACCGGTGTGCGGGTCGACGAGCTCGGCGTCGTGGTACTCCCAGCCCGGCTGGTGCTCCTCGGAGCCCCGGTGGTGGTCGACGGTGACGATGCTGCCGCCGGTCACGCGGGCGGCTGCACCGAGGAAGACCGTCGAGCGGCCGCAGTACGTGCCGATCTCCACCCCGACGCCGTCGCCCAGGTACTCGCAGGCGATCTCGTACAGGGTGTGGCCCTCTTCCAGCGGCATGAAGCCGGGGGCGGCGAGCGCCGCGGCCAGCAGCGACGTTTCGATCTCGGGTGCGGTCTTAACCATGGTCTCCAACTTATCGGGCGGGGCTCGGACCGTGGGTCCCAGCCCCGCCCGAGCGTTCAGCTGTAGCCGGCAGCCGCAGTCGCGGCCCCGGCGTTTTCGTCCTAGGCGCTCAGCCCTCGGCGCGGCGTGCGGCCTTACGGGCCCGGGCTACGTGCGGGCCCACCACGTTGCCGAGCTTGGTGCCGTTCGGCCAACCCGCGTAGTAACAGAGGAAGATCACGATCTCCTCCAGCTCCTCCGGAGTGAGCTCACCGTTGCCCAGCGCGGCGCCCACCTGGATGTCGGCCACATCGGAGTTGCCCTGCGCGGTCAGTGCACCGAGCAGGAGCAGGCGACGATCCCGATGGGTCAGGCCGGGACGGGACCAGATCCGGCCGAAGAGATGGTCGGCGGTCTCGGCGAAATAGTCGCCGGGGCCGTCGGACATCTCGAAACCGTACGCCTCGGTCATCTTCGCCAGGCCGTGTGCGCGCTCCGGGCTCAACGTGGAATCTGCCTCGCTGCTCATCAGGACTCCTTCTCGCCGCTGGTGGCGCTGTTGTCGTCGTCGTCATCCCCGGGTGAACCTGTACCCGCACCGACGCCGGAGGCCAGCGCGATCTCGCCCGGCCCCACGCCGAACCCGGCGCCCAGGTCGCGCAGGGCGATGGTGCCCAGGGGCAGGTCCACGTCCAGGCGGTCGGCCAGGCCGAGGGCGAGGGACAGGTCCTTCTCGCCCAGGCCGCGGACGTGGGTGAACACGCCGTGCCAGAAGTCATCCTCGGCGATCGGCGCGGTGGTGTCGCGGAGCATGACCGCCCCGGCGCCACCGGTGATGGCGTCGGTGTGGCGGACCACGCGGCCCAGCTTGGCGATGTCGATCCCGGCGGCCTCGGCCAGACGCGACGCCTCGGCCGTGGCGGTGAACGAGATGAAGTGCAGCAGGTTCCGCGCGAGCTTCATGCGGGTGCCCGCACCCACCTCGCCGGCGTGGACCGGCATGCCCGCCCAGAGTTTGAACGCCGGCTTGCAGGCGTCGTAGACCTCGCGCGGGCCGCCGACCATCACGGCGAGCTCGCCGGATTCCGCGCCCTGCGCTCCGCCCGAGACGGGGGCGTCGATCAGATGCACGCCGGCGGCGGCACAGACCTCGGCCAGCTCTACAGCCGTGGAGTCGGAGATCGTGGAGTGGACCGCGATCACCGTGCCCGGGGCGGCGGTGCGCAGGATGCCCTGCGGACCGTCCACCACGTCGCGGACCTGCTCGTCGTTGAGCACGGTCACCGAGATCAGTCGTGCCGTGCGCGCGACCTCGTCGGCCGTCGCGGCGGCGGTGGCACCCTCGGCGACGAACGGCTCGGTGGCCTCGGCGCGCACGTCACACACCACCAGCCCGCCCGCCCACGCCAGCAGCTGCTTGGCGATGGGCGCACCCATGTTGCCCAGGCCGATGAAGCCGACCGGGGCGGGGTTGGCGTCGGGGGAGCCGGGACCGATGGGGGCATCGGACTGGGCCGTCATGACCGGATGACCTGTCCGCCATCGACGTTGAAGATCTGACCGGTGACCCAGCTGGCCTCATCCGACAGCAGGAACAGCATCATGCCGACCAGATCCTCCGGCTGGCCGATCCGCTTGAGCGGAAGCTTGTCGACCATGTCGTTGACGATCTCCTGCGGCGTGGAGGTGCGGTTGGCCTCGGTGTCGATCGGGCCCGGCGCGATGGCGTTGATGCGGATGTTCGAGCCGCCGAGCTCGGTGGCCAGCTGCTGGGTGAGGCCGTTGACGCCGACCTTGGCCAGGCCGTAGAAGCCCGAGTACAGCCACGCCGCGGTGGAGGACTGGTTGACGATCGCGCCGCCGCCGGCCGCGGCCATCTTCTCCCAGCAGGCGCGCACCATGAGCAGTGCGCCGTTGAAGTTCACCGACATGAACTTCTCGTAGTAGTCCCACGGCACCGTGATGAGGAAGTCCAACTTCATGCCGCCGAAGATCGCGGCGTTGTTGACCAGCATGTTCAGCTCGCCGAAGCGCTCGACCGTGGCGTCCGCGCAGGCCTTGGCCGAGGCCTCGTCCGAGACGTCGGTGTGCTGGAAGAAGGCCTCGCCGCCGGCGGCGACGATCTCGGAGGCGACGCGCTCGCCCTGCTCGGCAGAGACATCGGCCACCACGACCTTGGCGCCCTCGGCCGCGAGGGCCTTGGCGTACTGCTCACCGATGCCCCCGGCCGCGCCGGTCACGATCACTGACTTGCCGTCGAAACGTCCCATGATTTTCGTGTCTCCTCGAAGTGTTGGTGCTGTGTGGTGGATGCGACGCCGCCTCGGGCGCCGACGTGGACCCGGCTCGGCCCGGCGAAGTGCCGGGCCGGGCAGGGTGCGGTGGGTGGGGCCGGGTCAGGCAGGGGTGGCGACGGACTTGATCTCGAGGTACTCCTCGAAGCCCTCGCGGCCCATCTCCCGGCCGATGCCGGACTGCTTGTAGCCGCCGAACGGAACGTCCGCGCCGTACCACTGGCCGCCGTTGACGCCGAGGGTGCCGGTGCGGATGCCGGACACGACCTTCTCGACGCGCTCCGGGTCGGTGCCCCACACCGCGCCGGACAGGCCGTAGGGGGAGTCGTTGGCGATGCGGATCGCGTCCTCGTCACCGTCGTGCGGGATGATCACCAGGACGGGACCGAAGATCTCCTCCTGCGCCACGCGCGCCGAGTTGTCGAGACCCGAGATGAGGGTCGGCTCGATCCAGAATCCGCGGTCCTTGCCCTCGCCGGTGGGACGCCCGCCACCGATCTCGATGGTGCCGCCCTCGGAGCGGGCGAGTTCGATGTAGCCCTCGATCCGCTCGCGCTGGACGGCGGAGATCACCGGGCCGCAGAACGCGCCGGGATCGGTGGGGTCGGTCGGGGCGAAGGAGGCCATGGCTCCCTTTGCGGCCTCGATCGCCTCGTCGTACTTCTCACGCGGCACCACCAGGCGGGTGGTCAGCGCGCAGCCCTGGCCGGCGTGGGTACAGGTGTTGAGGGCGGTCATGAAGCAGGCGGTGCCGAGATCGGCGTCGTCGAGCACCACCGAGGCGGACTTGCCGCCCAGCTCGAGGAAGACCTTCTTCAGCGACTCCGCGGCGGAGACCATGATCTTCTTGCCTGTCGCGGTGGAGCCGGTGAAGGACACCAGGTCGACGCGCGGATCGGTGGTCAGCTGGGCGCCGATCCCGTGATCCGAGGAGGACACCACGTTGAGGACGCCGGCCGGGATGTCGGTCTCCTCGGCCGCGATGCGCGCCATGGCGGCGGCGATGAGCGGGGTATCGGGCGCCGGCTTGAGGACCACGGTGCAGCCGGCGGCCAGCGCGGGACCGATCTTGGCGAGGTTGATCTGGTTGGGGAAGTTCCACGGCGTGATGGCGCCCACGACCCCGATCGCCTCGCGGCGGGTCGTGCGGTGGGACTTGACCCCCATGACCTCCGAGGGGCCCAGGTCCTCGGTCCACTGGTAGCTCTCAACGAGGTCGGCCAGCCAGCCGAGGTCCGCGATGGGGCCCTCGAGCTGGGGGCCGGTGGTGAACATGTGCGGCGCACCCACCTCGGCGATGGTCAGATCGCGCAGTTCCTCGGTGTGGGACTGCAGGGCGTCGCGCAGCTGGCGCAGGCACTTCGCGCGGAACGCGTGATTGGTCGACCAGTCGGTGGTGTCGAACGCGGTGCGGGCAGCGGCGATCGCGGCGTCCATGTCCTCGGCGGTGGCGTCGGCGGCCGCGCCGACGACCTCCTCGGTGGCGGGGTTGAGGACCTCGAACGTAGCGCCGGATGAGGTCTGGCGCAGCGCGCCGCCGATGAGTAGAGGTGCTGGATCGGTGAAGCTCGTCGTCACGTGGGACCTTCCGTCGGCATGGGTAGACAACTGTCTAGACGATAGTCCGGCGGGTGGTGTACTGTCCAGACTTATGTCCACTGACGTCCGATTCGAATCCACCAGGCGCCGGCTCAACGGCCAACAGGCCGAGACGGTCGAACGCCTGACCAGCGCTGCTGTCGAGGTGCTGCGGGAGAACGGTCCCGGAGGGCTGTCGGTTCGGACCGTGGCCTCCCGGGCGGGGGTCGCCCCGGCGACCGCCTACACCTACTTCTCGTCCAAGGGGCATCTCATCGCCGAGGTGTTCTGGCGGCGGTTGGAGGACCACGCGCCCGAGTTCGCCTCGGACGGCTCGACCGTCGACAGGGTGGTCGGGGTCCTGCGGGACGTCGCCCTGCTGATCGCCGATGAGCCCGAACTGTCCTCGGCGGTCACCGCGGCGCTGCTGGGGGACGACCCGGAGGTGTCCCACCTCCGGATGAGAATCGGTGTCGACATCCGTCGCCGTCTGGTGACGGCGCTGGGTGATGACTACGACGACGACAACGACGACGTGATCTCCGCACTGGAAATGGTCTACGCGGGGGCGCTCGTCAGGGCAGGCATGGGCTACGGCTCCTACTCGGACATGGCAGACGCGATCGAATCCGCCGCACGACTGATCTTGAGGTGACAGAAACACAATGACCACTGCAAACCCGGCACCGCTCATCTTCAGCCCGTACGACTACGACGTTCACGAGGACCCCTACCCGTTCTATTCGCGGCTCCGCGCCGAGGCGCCGGTTTACCACAACGCCGAGCTCGACTTCTGGGCCCTGAGCAAGTACGACGACGTGCGCGAGGCGTTCCGCGCGCCGGACGTGTTCTCCAGCGCCATGGGCGTCTCGCTCGACCCGGCCGCGTACGGCCCGCACGCCTACAAGACCATGTCGTTCCTCGCGATGGACGATCCCCGGCACGCGCGGCTGCGCCGATTGGTCAGCAAGGGCTTCACCTCCCGCCGCGTGGACGCACTGCGGGAGGGGATCGAGAAGATCTCGCGTCAGTACTGGGACGAGTGCCTGGAGCGCGCCCGCGACGGTGAGGCGATCGACTTCGTCGACGACTACGCAGGCAAGCTGCCCATGGACGTCATCTCCGACCTCATGGGCGTGCCCGAGGCCGACCGCACCGAGCTGCGCCGCCTGGCCGACCAGGTGATGCACCGCGAGGAGGGCAAGCAGGACCTCCCGAAGGAGTCCATGGTCGCCGCGCTGGACCTCATCGCCTACTACCAGGACATGGTTGCCGAGCGCCGCAAGGAGCGCACCGAGGACCTCACCTCGGCGCTGATCGACGCGGAGATCGACGGCGAGAAGCTCGACGAGGACGAGATCCTGTCCTTCCTGTTCCTCATGGTCGTGGCCGGCAACGAGACCACCACCAAACTCCTGGCCAACGCCCTGTACTGGGGACACGAGTACCCCCAGCAGAGCCAGCTGGTCCTCGACGACCCGGCGATGGTCCCGCAGTGGGTCGAGGAGACCCTGCGTTTCGACACCTCCAGTCAGATGGTCCTGCGCACCACCACGACCGAGACCACGATCCGCGGCGTCAAGATCCCCGCGGACCAGAAGGTGCTCCTGCTCATCGGGTCGGGCAACCGCGACGAGGAAATTTTTGACGACGGCGACGTCTACGATCTCCACCGCGACACGTCGGCGAGCCTGAGCTTCGGTCAGGGACCGCACTTCTGTCTGGGTGCACACCTGGCCCGGCTCGAGGGCCGTGTCGCGCTCGACATGATCTCGACGTCCATCACGGGGTACGAGATCCTGCCGGGTGCCGAGCGCGTGCACTCGTCCAACGTGCGTGGATTCGCGCACCTGCCGATGCGGCTAGAGCTGAGTAACTGATGAGCCTTCGTTTTCCGCCACAGCTGGCAGGTGCGGAGCGCCCGGTGCTGGTCACCGGTGCCTCTTCGGGAATCGGTCGGGCCTCCGCTGAAGCCCTGGCCGCGCTGGGACACCCCGTCGTGGTGGGCGCCCGCCGGGCCAGCCGCCTCGACGAGTTGGTCGCCAGCATCCGAGAGGCCGGTGGCGAGGCCACGGCGTGCGCGGTCGATGTCACCGACGCCGACTCGGTAGCGGCGTTCGTGGCCGCGGCCACCGATGCCTACGGTGATCCCGAGGTGCTCGTCTCCAGTGCCGGCTCCCTGCAGATGGGCCGCGTCTGGGAGCTGTCGCCGGAGGATTTCGCCGCCCAGATGGACATCCACCTGATGTCGGTGCACAGGATGCTCCACGCGGTCCTGCCCGGGATGATCAGCCGCCGACGCGGTGATGTCGTCGTCATCGGATCTGACGTGGCGTACACGGCGCGGCCCCGCTCCGGCGCGTACGTCGCCGCCAAGGCCGGGCTCGAGAACATGGCGAATCAGGCCCGGAAGGAGCTCGAGGGCACCGGGGTGCGGCTCGGTGTGGTCCGGCCCGGTCCGGTGATGACCGAGATGGGCACCGAGTTCGACCCGGCCACCGCCGAGGCCGTCATCAACGACTGGGTCAAGCACGGCTTCGGCCGCCACCCGCGCATGTGCAAGCCTTCCGACCTCGCCCGCGGAGTCACCGCGATGGTGTCGATGCCGCGCGGCGCACAGATCACCGAACTGGAGATCCAGCCCGAGGCCCCCATCGAGGAGGACTACTCATGAGCAGGCATACCCCGGCGAACTGTCCCGACCCGTTGGAGGGGCTCGACCACGCCACCCTCGCGCGCCTGGTGCCCGATCTCCTACTGATCGGCCAGCTCATCGACCGCGCCGGCATGCCCGCGCTGCTCGGCGAGTTCGGCGTGGACGGGATGGGCGAGGTGGCGATCGAGGAGTGGCAGGCCGCCAGCCCCCACTACGCCCGTCGTATGAAGGAGGCGCTGTCGATCACCGGTGACGGCGTCGCCGAGATCTTCAAGGGGTTCCAGCTCGACGTGGGCGCGCCCCCGGAATTCATGGACTTCCGATACGGCGTCACCGATCACGACAACGGTGAGTTCTGGCTCGACCACTGCGGCGCCCTCATGGACGTCGAACCGATGGGGGACCGGCTCGTCACCACGATGTGCCACGACATCGAGGACCCGACCTTCCCGGCCACCGCGCTGGCCACCAACCCGCGCGCCGTCGTCGAACCCATTCACCGGCCGCCGCGCAGCCCGGAGGGGCGGACCCCGCACTGCCACTGGACCGTGCGGATCGACCCGGATGTCGAGCCCGCGCCGTTGCCGGAGCCGGCGGTCGAGTCCGCGTCGTCGCGGATCATCGACTTCGAATTCACGCCGCCGGAGCCCCGCGACACCACGGGCGAGGGCAGCCGTGACGACTACTCGGGGCCGCTGCTCGCCGACCTGGTGTTCTCCGAATTCACCTCGGCCGCGCTGATCCGCATCACCCGCGAGATCTACCTGCAGATGCACCTGTTGGCGGTGGGCTTCTACCAATCGGTTCGCCGTCGCTCGGACGCCGCGACCGCCGTTCGGCTGCTGGCCTACCAGGCCACCGGCATCGCGGGCGTTGCCGCGGGACGCATCCGGGACGTGCTCGGCGTGGATGCCGACGCGCGCGGGCTCGCCGCTGTGCTGGACGTGCACCCGCTGGCCGGGCCCGTCGCCTACACCGGCTACTCCTCCCGCGTCTCCGACGACGGGACCGAGCTCACCGTGTCCTGGGACACCTCAGCGGATGCCTTCGCCGACGACACCTGGGCTCCGCTGCTGGCAGCCGGCGACCTGCGCTCGCTCGAAGCGGCGGCGCAGGCGGTCGACCCGCATTGGACCGTCGAGGCCGTGCCCGGCGACGGCACGCGGATCGAGGCTGTCCTCCGGCTCGGGGAGACGGCGGCCAAGGAATCCGACGAGGTCGCCGTGACCCGGATCAGTACCGGCGCGGCGTTCGAGTTCGGCCCCGCCCGCAAGGCGCTGCCGATCACGCCGGTCTGACCGACGCCACCCACGAAGGCCGGCGGCTCCACGTCAACGTCTTCCGCGTGGCCGCCTGGCCGCCTGGCCGCGCCGTCCGTTTCGTCCACCCCATCCACCGACCGGAGGACCCAGCAATGACAAACGACGAGACCGATCAGTCATTGCGGTTGGACGGGCAGGCTTTCGCGATCACCGGGTCCTCCCGGGGCATCGGGGCCGCCGTGGCCGAGGACCTCGCGGCCCGCGGCGCTGATGTGGTGCTGAACGGCCGCGACGACAATGCGCTGCAGGCGCAGGTCGCGGAGTTGGGTGCGCGATCGACCGGACGCATCAGCGGGGTCGCCGGATCCTCCCATCGTCCCGATGTGGCACGCGAGCTCCTCGAACGAGCCGGTGACGGGGGCTCGGAAGTGGCGGGACTCATCACGTGCGCGGGTGTCGCCGAGCCGCCGGGATCGTCGATTCTCACCGTCTCCCACGATGAATTCGGCGATCTCATGGACGCCCACCTGGGGACCGTCTTCGCTCCCTGCCGGGAGTTCGCCCCACATTTCGTGGCCGCCGGCCGGGGGACGATCGTCACCACCTCCTCGTTCGCCTGGAAGGGCGACTACGGCGGGACCGGATATCCGGCCGGCAAGGGGGCGGTGACGTCGCTGACCATGGCGATCGCCGCCGAACTCGCCGAGCACGGGGTCCGGGCCAACGTCGTCTGTCCCGGCGCGCGCACCAGATTGTCGGAGGGCGACGACTACGAGCAGCAGATCCGCGAGCTGGGCCGTCGCGGGATGCTAGATGAAATCAGCGTCGCCGGCGCACTCGACCCGGCCGGGCCCGAATACGTCGCACCTCTCTACACCTATCTAGCGACGGGGCTGTCGCAGGGGATCACCGGCCAGGTGTTCGCCGGTTCCGGCGGGTTCCTCGGCCGGTTCCCCACACCCGAGGCGCAGATCCTGGCCTATCGCGACTTCCACGACAGCCCGCCCTGGAGCCCCGAGGAGATCGACGGCCACCTGCGCCGCTGATCTCCCCGGGGTCCGGGAGTCCGGGATCGCGTCTCCGATCGCCCCGCGCGATCAGCGCAGGGCGTCCTCGCGGAACTCGCCGGGGAAGTCCACCGAGGGGCCGTTGTCAGACTCGCCCTTGCGGAGTTCCACGCGCCGGATCTTGCCGGAGATGGTCTTGGGCAGGTCCGTGAACTGCAGGCGACGGATCCGCTTGTAGCCCGCCAGGTGGGTGCGTGAGTACTCGAAGATCTCGCGGGCCGTGCCCTCGTCCGGCGCCCAGCCACCAGCTAGCACCACGAACGCCTTGGGCACGCTCAGTCGGACCGGGTCCGGGGACGGGACGACCGCCGCCTCGGCTACCGCGGGGTGCTCCAGCAGGACCGACTCCAACTCGAAGGGCGAGATGCGGTAGTCCGACGACTTGAACACGTCGTCGGTGCGGCCGACGTACGTGATGTAGCCTTCCGCGTCCCGCGAGCCCACGTCACCGGTGTGGTAAAAACCGTCGGCGTATGCGGCATCGGTGCGCTCGGCGTCGCCGTGATAGCCGACCATCAGGCCGAGCGGGCGGGGGTCCAGGCGCAGGCAGATCTCGCCCTCGGCGCCGTCCTCGGTGACCTCCTCGCCGGTAGCCGGGTCCACGAGCGCCACGTCGAATCCGGGGCAGGGCCGTCCCATCGAGCCGTCCTTGATCGGCTGGCCGGGGGTGTTGGCGATCTGCACCGTGGTCTCGGTCTGCCCGAAACCGTCGCGGATGGTCACGCCCCAGGCATCGCGAACCCGGCCGATCACCTCGGGGTTGAGGGGCTCGCCCGCGCCGACGGCCAGGCGCGGCGGGTTCTGGAGCTGGCCGAGGTCGGCCTGGATGAGCATGCGCCACACCGTGGGCGGGCAGCACAGGCTGGTCACGCCGCAGCGGTCCATCTCGCGCATCATCGCCGTCGCGTCGAAGCGGGAGTAGTTGTAGATGAACACGCACGACCCGGCGATCCACGGGGTGAAGACGTTCGACCACGCGTGCTTGGCCCAACCGGGCGACGAGACGTTGAGGTGGACGTCGCCGGGCTGCAGTCCGATCCAGTACATGGTCGACAGGTGGCCGGCCGGGTACGAGGCGTGCGTGTGCTCCACGAGCTTGGGCTTACTGGTGGTGCCCGAGGTGAAGTACAGCAGCAGGGTGTCGTCGGCGCGGGTGGTGTGGCTCGGCTGGAAATCCGGGGAGGCGTCCATCGCGGCCGCGATATCGGTCCAGCCCTCGGCGGCGCCGCCGACTGAGATCCGCTGGTAGTCACCGGAGATGGCGTCGAAGCGGTCGGCCAGTTCGGAGCGGGCGATCACGTGGCTGATCCCGCCCCGGGAGATCCGGTCGCGCAGGTCGCCCTCGGCGAGCAGCGTCGTGGCCGGGATGACCACGGCTCCCAGCTTGATCACCGCAAGCATGACGTCCCACAGTTCCACCTGGTTGGCGAGCATGAGCAGGATCCGGTCGCCGGGCTCGACGCCACGCTCGCGCAGCCAGTTCGCGGTGCGGTCAGATCGGATGCGCATCTCGTCGAACGAGTACTTGGCCTCGGTGGGCGCGCCGCCGCCGTCGTTCTCCTCCACGATCCACAGCGCCGGATCGGTATTGCCCTCGGCCTGGACGTCGAACCAGTTCAGCGCCCAGTTCCACTCGTCGAGTTCGGGCCAGGAGAAGCCAGCCCGGGCGGCGTCGTAGTCCTCGGCGTGGGCCTGGAGGAAATCGCGCGCGGCGCGGAACTTCTCGGTGGCCTCGGTGGAGAGCGGGGGCATGGATGCTCCTGTCGACAGACGTGTACCTAGTGAGTCAGCTCACACTATGTCGCGGGCGACGTGGGTCGATACACCCGAAAGGGGAGGGTTGACACCCACTTCCGCGCTCGGCCCTGGATTACTAGGATGTGCAAGTATATGGTGATGGTCATCACGGGATAGGGCAGTGGCCAGCAGAGGTCGCCACCCGTAGGTCGAGAAGGGAACCCCATGTCGGATCTGAGGCAGGTCGAGCACTACATCAACGGAAAGCGTGTCGCCGCGACCGGCGGCCGCAGCCAGGAGGTGCTCAACCCGAGCACCGGTAAGGCGCAGGCCGTCGTGCCGCTCGCGTCCAAGGCCGAGGTCGACGACGTTATCGCCAAGGCCGCCGTCGCCCAGAAGGAGTGGGCGGCCATGAACCCGCAGAAGCGCGCCCGCGTGCTCATGCGCTTCGTCGACCTGGTCAACCAGAACATGGACGAGCTGGCCGAACTGCTCGCCATCGAGCACGGCAAGACCACCCCGGACGCCCGCGGCGACGTCCAGCGCGGCCTCGAGGTCATCGAGTTCTCCATCGGTATCCCGCACCTGCTCAAGGGCGAATACACGGAGAACGCCGGCACGGGCGTCGACGTCTACTCGATGCGCCAGCCGCTCGGTGTCGTCGCCGGCATCACCCCGTTCAACTTCCCGGCCATGATCCCGCTGTGGAAGGCCGGCCCGGCGCTGGCCTGTGGCAACGCGTTCGTCCTCAAGCCCTCCGAGCGTGACCCGTCGGTGCCGGTCCGTCTGGCGGAGCTGTTCACCGAGGCCGGCCTGCCGGACGGTGTCTTCCAGGTCGTCCACGGCGACAAGGAGGCCGTCGACGCGATCCTCGACAGCGAGACGATCAAGGCCGTGGGCTTCGTCGGCTCCACCCCGATCGCGCAGTACATCTACGAGAACGCCGCCCGCACCGGCAAGCGCGCCCAGTGCTTTGGTGGCGCCAAGAACCACGCGATCATCATGCCGGACGCCGACCTGGACCAGGTCGCGGACGCCCTGGTCGGGGCCGGTTTCGGCTCGGCCGGTGAGCGTTGCATGGCCATCTCGGTCGCCGTCCCGGTCGGCGAGGGCACCGCGGAGCGCCTGCTGGAGAAGCTGCTGCCGAAGGTCAAGGAGCTCAAGGTCGGCCACAGCCACGACCCGCAGTCGGATTACGGTCCGCTGGTGACCCCCGAGTCCAAGGCCCGCGTGCTGGACTTCATCGACCAGGGCGAGAAGGCCGGCGCGGACGTCCTCGTCGACGGCCGTGGCGTCGGCGCCTACAACGCCGAGTACAACGGTGAGGACATCTCCGGCGGCTACTTCGTCGGGCCGACGCTGTTCGACAACGTCACCACCGACATGAGCATCTACACCGACGAGATCTTCGGCCCGGTCCTGGCGATCGTGCGCGCGAACGACTTCGAGGAGGCCCTGGCCCTGCCGAACGAGCACGAGTACGGCAACGGCGTGGCCATCTTCACCCGCGACGGCGACGCCGCCCGCGAGTTCGTCTCCCGCGTCGAGGTCGGCATGGTCGGCGTCAACGTCCCGATCCCGGTGCCGATCGCCTACCACACCTTCGGCGGCTGGAAGAAGTCCGGATTCGGCGACCTCAACCAGCACGGCCCGGAGTCAATCAAGTTCTACTCCAAGGTCAAGACGGTCACGCAGCGCTGGCCCTCGGGCATCAAGGATGGCGCCGAGTTCGTCATCCCGACCATGGACTGACGTCGGTCACCGTAGGAGAGGAACGGACATGTTCACCCTTGATGACGACGACAAGGTCATCGTCGACGCAGCGCGAGAATTCTCGGACAAGCGGATAGCGCCCCACGCGATTGAATGGGACGAAGGCCATCATTTCCCGAAGGACGTTCTGAGGGAAGCGGCCGAGATGGGCATGGGCGCGATCTACGTCTCTGAGGATGTGGGCGGCAGCGGGATGCGTCGCCTGGACGGGGTGCGCATCTTCGAGCAGCTGGCCCGCGGCTGTCCGTCGGTGGCGGCGTACCTGTCGATCCACAACATGTGCGTGTGGATGATCGACGAGTTCGGCACCGACGAGCAGCGGCACCAGTGGATCCCGAAGCTCGCGTCGATGGAGCTCTTCGCGAGTTACTGCCTCACCGAGCCCGGTGCCGGCTCGGACGCCGCGGCGCTGCGGACCAAGGCGGTGAAGGAGGGCGAGGGCCCGGACGCGGAGTACGTGCTGACCGGTACCAAGCAGTTCATCTCCGGTGGCGGTCAGTCGGACGTCTACGTGGTGATGGCACGGACCGGTGAGGCGGGGGCCAAGGGCATCTCGACGTTCATCGTCCCGGCCGACTCGGAGGGGCTGAGCTTCGGTCCCAACGAGCAGAAGATGGGCTGGAACGCGCAGCCCACGGCGCAGGTGATCATGGAGGGCGTCCGGGTGCCGGCCGCCAACCTCATCGGCGGCGCGGACACCGGCGGCGAGGGCCTCGGCTTCACCATCGCCATGAAGGGTCTCAACGGCGGCCGCATCAACATCGCGGCCTGCTCGCTGGGCGGCGCCCAGCAGGCCTACGCCCAGGCGGTGGCGCATCTTCGGGACCGCGAGGCGTTCGGCGGCGCACTCATCGACGAGCCGACCATCCGCTTCACGCTGGCCGAGATGGCCACCGAGTTGGAGGCCAGTCGGCTCCTGTTGTGGCGTGCGGCCGCGGCCCTGGATGCCAAGGAGCCGGACCACGTCGAACTGTGCGCCATGGCCAAGCTGTTCGTGACCGACCGGTGCTTCGACATCGCCGACCGCGCACTGCAACTGTTCGGCGGATACGGGTATCTGGCCGAGTACGGAATCGAGAAGATCGTGCGGGATCTCCGGGTGCATCGCATCCTGGAGGGAACGAACGAGATCATGCGTGTCGTCGTCGGCAGGGCCGTCGCCGCACGCGGACTGGGAGCATAGAAGATGACGAACGGTTCACAGACGATAGCGTTCCTCGGCCTCGGCAACATGGGTGGACCCATGGCTGCCAACCTGGTCAAGGCGGGCAACGAGGTCCGGGGTTTCGACCCGGTCGAGGCTGCCCAGGAGGCCGCACAGCAGGCCGGTGTCACGGTGTGCGAGTCGGCGGCGCAGGCCGTCGAGGGGGCATCGGTGGTCATCACGATGCTGCCCAACGGCGCGCTGGTCACCTCCACCTACTCCGAGGTGCTGCCCTCGGCGGGGAAGGGGACGTTGTTCATCGACTCGTCCACGATCTCGGTCGACGACGCACGTGCGGTGCACGCCCAGGCGGTTGACGCCGGGATGCTGCAGGTCGACGCTCCGGTCTCCGGCGGGGTCAAGGGCGCCACCGCCGGGACGCTGGCCTTCATGGTCGGCGGCGAGGACGAGGCCTTCGCCGCGGCCGAGCCCGTACTCGAGCCGATGGCCGGCAAGGTCATCCACTGCGGTGGCACCGGTGCCGGGCAGGCGGCCAAGGTCTGCAACAACATGGTGCTCGCGGTCCACCAGATCGCGATCGGGGAGGCGTTCGTCCTCGCCGAGCGGCTCGGGCTCTCGCATCAGGCACTGCACGATGTCGTCACCGGCGCGACCGGCAACAGCTGGGCCCTGCACACCAACTGTCCGGTCCCGGGCCCGGTGCCCACGTCGCCGGCGAACAACGACTTCACGCCCGGTTTCGCCACGGCTCTCATGAACAAGGACCTCGGGCTCGCCCTGGCGGCTCTGGAGAGCACGGGCACGGTCGCCCCGCTGGGAGCTGCGGCGGCAGCACTGTACGACGAGTTCGCGCAAGACAATGGCGACAAGGATTTCAGTGCGATAATCACCAGTATCCGCGCTTCGGCGGGGAACTGAACACATCTCCACTCTCGGGAGTCACACAATGTCCACCCTTCGACCCAGTGATTCGGACGCAGTCCTCGGGGCCCTTCGCAAGGTCCGGCAGGAGTCCGGGTTGCCGATGGTGTTCGCTGGCGAGGCCAACGGCGAGACCGCCAAGCTCACGCAGTTCATCGGCGCGCGTACCAGTTCCATGCAGGGACTGGCTGTGGCGAAGGGCCGTGGGCTGGGCGGTCACGTCATGGCCTCCGGCCGTCCGGCGTCGGTCCGCGACTATCGCGACTGCGACGGCATCACCCGCGATTACGCGCTCGCGGTGCGCCCCGAAGGACTCCGGGCCATCATCTCTGTTCCGGTGATGGTCTCCGGCGTGGCCAGGACGATCCTGTACGGCTCGGTGCGCGAGGCCACCCAATTGGGGGATCAGGTCGCGCGGATCTTCACCTCGGTCGCGTCCGAGTTGTCGTCGGAATTCCGGGTCCGCGACGAGGTGGACCGTCGCCTCCGGATGGCCGATCTCGCGGCCGCCGAGCAGGGCGCGGGGTTGGAGTCGACGGACCGTGAGCAGCTCCGGATGCTGCACGGCGAACTCCGGGCCATCGCCGCGGAACTCGGCGACCCCGCGTTGCGGGACCGGCTCCTCCAGGCCGGGTCCGCACTCGCGGGCGTCGGCCGGGCCGCCGACGCCCGCGACATCCCGGTCGCCGAGAAGCCCGTCCTGTCGCCGCGTGAGATCGACGTCCTCGCCCAGGTGGCGCTGGGCTGCTCCAACGCGGAGGTCGGCTCTCGACTGTCGCTGTCACCGGAGACGATCAAGGCCTACCTGCGCAACATCGGCACCAAGCTGGATACGCGTTCGCGGATGGAGTCCGTAGCCCGCGCCCGCCTGCTGGGGATCCTTCCCTGACCTGCCTCGGCCCTGGTCTGACCTGGCCTGGCCCGGTTGCCGGCCGCCCGCCCCATCGATCAGAGCGTTTCGCACACCTCCCTTTCGGGAAACGTGTGCGGAACGCTCTTGTCGTTGCGGGGTGACCGTCAGCGAAGCGCGCGAGCACCTGAGCGCGCGAGCAGGGGGTAGCGAAAGTCGGGGAGTGAGGTCGAGTTGCTCGTCGCCGCGAATCCCGCTGTGACCGGGGAGGATCCCCTGCCGTCCACAGTCGTTCCGCGGGTGTCGGTGTGGCCCGGATCACTGCGCATCCACTTTCGGGTGTATCGGGGTGTGGCATGACTCACATAACTTCTTCGGCATCGACGTTTACCCGTCGTTAACTATTGCCAGCGCCGCAGGTTCACCACCCGGCGACACTGAGAAGACTGGAGTTGTCTTGACAGCCACGAACTCACCGGTAGGGGGCGCGATGCCATCCGCATCGAACACCGCACCGGCACAGAAGAAGACCTCGCTCACTCGGGTCGCAGCGGCCTCGTCGATCGGCACCACCATCGAGTGGTACGACTTCTTCATCTACGGCACCGCCGCCGCCCTGGTGTTCCCGACCCTGTTCTTTCCCGAGCAGAGCGCGGCGACGGCCACGCTGTCGTCGTTCGCGACCTTCGCCGTGGCGTTCTTCGCCCGCCCCGTCGGCGCCGCGGTCTTCGGCCACTTCGGCGACCGTATCGGCCGCAAGCGCACGCTGGTGTGGACGCTCATGATCATGGGTGTGGCAACCGTGTTCATCGGGTTACTGCCCGGGTACGAGACCGGCGCGTTCGGCGCGTTCGAGAACGGCATCGGTATCCTCGCGCCCACCCTGCTCGTGGCGTGCCGGTTCTTCCAGGGCTTCGCGGTTGGTGGCGAGTGGGCCGGTGCAACCCTACTCACCGCTGAGTACGCCCCCGAGGGCAAGCGTGGCCTGATGGCCATGTGGCCGCAGCTGGGCGTCGCGTTCGCGTTCTTCCTCTCCTCCGGAACGTTCCTCATCTTCGCGCTGGTCGCCGGCAACGACGCCGGTACCGACAGTGCCTTCATGCAGTACGGCTGGCGCGTCCCGTTCCTGCTGTCCGCCGTCCTGGTGCTCATCGGCCTCTGGATCCGCGTCTCTGTCGAAGAGACCCCGGTGTTCAAGAAGGACCGCGACATCGCCGCCAAGACCACCGGGCCCAAGACCCTGCCCTTCGCTGATGCCATCCGCCATCAGTGGAAGGAGATCCTGATCGCCGGTGGCGCGCTGACCTCGCTGTTCTCGCTGTTCTACATGGGCACGTCGTTCTTCACCAGCTACGGTGCCAGCCTCGGGCACACCCGCCCGTTTATGCTCGCCATGGGCATGGTCGCGGCAGTGGTCTTCGGTGGCGCCATCGCCCTGTCGGCGATGTACTCGGACCGCATCGGCCGCAAGAAGGTCATCGGCACCTCGGTCGCACTGGCGATCGTCTGGGCCCTGGTCGTGTTCCCCGTCCTCGACATGGGATCGACCTTCTCGTTCGCCTTGGCTCTGTTCGTCACGCTGACCATCTTCGGCATCGCCTACGGCCCGGCTGGTGCGCTGCTGCCCGAGCTGTTCCAGGCTCGCTACCGCTACACCGGTGCCGGACTGGGCTACAACCTCGCCGGCATCCTCGGTGGCGCGCTGCCCCCGCTGGCCGCCGCCGCGATGGCCGCCGCCGGCAACACCCTCGGAATCGGCATCATGCTCTCGCTGCTGTCGGCCATGTCGATGATGTGCGTGCTCGCGATGTCCGAGTCGAGCAAGAACAAGGTGCTCGCAGATATTGAGGGCACCGACTCGACCATCGCCACCGAGGTTCCCTGATCAGGTGACCGCAGGCCCTGATGGGCCGCACCTCCCCACAGCAGCCGCGCCCGGCCCCACCCGAGAGGGGGCCGGGCGCGGTGTCGTCTGTACGACGGGATGGTGTGCCAGCACCTCCGCCGTGTGGCGGGAGAAGGGGTGACCGGACGTGGAGGCGAGGTGGCGGTTCAGAAGTCGCCGGCGGTGCGCCGCAGGGACGCGATGGCGTCGATCAGCGCCACCTGGTCAGACTCGTTGATGCCCGGATCGGCAAAGACGCCGGAGTTGAGTGCGTCGGTAGCCTGTGCGACGACCTCGCGGCCGGCCTCGGTGATCTCGACCAGGGTGGTCCGGCCATCCGTCGGGTGCGGGCGACGTTCGACCAGCCCGGCGTCGATGAGGCGCTTCATCGCGCTGGTGACGCTCGTGACGTGGACCTGCAGTCGTTCAGAGGCCTTGGTGATGGGCATGGCGCCGGAGCGGGAGAACGCGAGAAGGCGCAGCAATTCATAGCGGGGGAACGACAGGTTCCAGGGACGCAGGGTCTCCTCGACGCGGGCCAGCAGGATCTGATGCGCCCGCATCACCGACGTCACCACGGTCATGCCCTGAGCGGCGTCGACCCATCCCTCGCGTTCCCAGTTGGCGCGCGCCTGGTCGATGCGATCGGGGATCGGTGCGGTCCTGGGGGACAAGGTTCACTCCTGGGGCCACGGTGGTCGGTTGATCTGCCGATTCTACCGGTCAGCGCAGGTGAATTCGGTCAGGCGGGGCGAACGGGGCCGATACCAGGCGCCGAGAGAAGGCCCGCGGCTCCGGCCCCGTGAGTGGGTCCACCACTTGAGGGGTAGCCGGAGTTCTCGCAGTTCGGGGCCGCCGCGAACCGGCGATAGGCTCGGCTGATGACCAACACCGTCCAGCCGGGTGCCGTCGTCGACCCCGCCCGCGTCCGCCACCCGTATTTCCGGGACCTGGTCACGGACGCCGCGTCCGCGGTGGCCCGCATCCGGCACGGCGACACCGTCGCGATCAGTGGCTTCGCCAGCGCGGGGACGCCCAAGGCGTTCGCACCGGCGCTGGCCGACCGCATCCGCCGGGTGCGTGCGGACGGCGGAGAGCTGAGCGTCAACCTGCTCACCGGCGCGTCGGTGGCGAGCGAGGCGGAGTCGCTGCTCGCCGAGGTCGACGGCGTGGCCCTGCGGATGCCGTACCAGAGCGAACCCACCGCCCGCGGCAAGATCAACGACGGCCGGATGGACTACGTGGACATCCACCTGTCGCACGTGGCCCAGCAGGTGTGGGAGGGCAACTACGGCAAGGTGGATGTCGCCGTGGTCGAGGTCGCCGCGATCACCGAGGACGGAAAGCTCATCCCCTCGATGTCGGTGGGCAACAACAAGACCTGGCTCGAGGTGGCCGACGCGGTGATCCTCGAGGTCAACTCGTGGGTTCCGCTCGAGGTCGAGGGCATGCACGACGTCTACTACGGCACCGCGCTGCCGCCGGATCGTCGGCCCATCATGATGACGGGGCCGGCCGACCGGATCGGCCAGCCCCACCTCGAGGTGGACCCGGCGAAGGTCGTGGCCGTGGTGCCCACGAACGAGCAGGACTCGGAGACCGCGGTCACCGCGCCCGACGCCATCAGCCAGGCCATCGCCGGCCACGTGGTGGAGTTCTTCCGGCACGAGGTCGAGTGCGGGCGCATGCCGGCCGATGGTCTGCTGCCGCTGCAGGCGGGGATCGGCAATGTCGCCAACGCGGTGCTCGCCGGCCTGGCGGACGGCACATTCACCAACCTGACCTGCTACTCGGAGGTCATCCAGGACTCGATGCTGGAGCTGATCCGACGGGGCACGGTCACCCACGCCTCGGCCACGTCGTTGGCGCTCTCGCGCGCGGGCCTGGCCGAGTTGGTGGACAACATCGACCTCTACCGCGAGCATGTGACGCTGCGCCCGCAGGAGATCAGCAATCATCCGGAGATCGTCCGCCGCCTGGGGATCGTCGGCATGAACGGCATGCTCGAGGCCGACATCTACGGCAACGTCAACTCCACCCACATCGGCGGCACACGCATCATGAACGGCATCGGTGGTTCGGGCGATTTCACCCGCAACGGGTACGTGTCCATGTTCCTGTCGCCGTCCACGGCGAGGGGCGGCGCGGTGTCGTCGATCGTGCCAATGGTGCCGCACGTGGATCACACCGAGCATGACGTGCAGGTCATCGTCACCGAGCACGGCCTGGCGGACCTGCGCGGCCTGAGCCCCCGCAAGCGCGCGCGGGTGATCGTGGACCGCTGCGCCGATCCGGCGTTCCGTCCGCTGCTGCACGACTATCTCGATCGGGCGACCGCACGGCCGAACGCGGGCAACACTCCGCATATCCTCGAAGAGGCCCTGTCATTCCACACCCGTCTCGCCGCGACTGGAAGCATGCTGGAGTAGGACCTGACGCCACCCGAGACGCACCGGAGGATCGATGACGACCAGCACGCGCCCCCTGCGGATCGGAAACATCTCCGCCTCCCGGGCCGACCGGGCCACCGCGACCGCCGAGTTCCTCGCCGCCTCGACCCTCGACGTCGTGGCGCTGGACATGCTCTCGGATGAGGCGATGTTGGATCTAGCCGCGCAGCGCACCGACGGCGGCCCCGGGTATGAGCGCACCGCGGTGGTCCAACTTCGGGAGTGCCTGGACCTGCTCGGCGCCGTCGGGGGAACGCGCGGCGGGGCCGGTGGGAACCGGGGTGGGGCGGGCAACGTCGGTGGTGGTCCGGGAAAATCCGGGGACGACGACAACACCGGCGTTCGCGTCGTCACGAATGCCGGAGCCCTTGACCCGGAGGGCCTCGCCCATGAGTTGCGGGCACTGGCCCGCGAGTCCGGCATCGATCTACCGGTGGCCTGCGTCGTATCCGGGGAGGTGACGGACCGGGCATCGGAACTCGGACTCGGTGAGGTCGACGTGGCGACCGTGCGGCACGGGGCGTTCGGGATCGCCCGCGCTCTGGCTGATGGTGCCGTCGTCGTCGTCACCGGTCGCGTCAGCCGCGAGGCGCTCGTGACGGGCGCCGCCGCGGCGCACCACGGCTGGACCCACTCCGCCCTCGACGCGCTCGCCGGCTCGGTCGCGGTGGGCCACGTCCTGTCCGGCGGCCCCGGCGCTACAGGCGTAGTGGACTCCTCTACGGACGTCACCCGCACCACCGACCCGGTGACCGGCGGTTACCCGATCGCCGAGATCTCAGGCGACGGCTCGGCCGTCATCACCCGCCACCCGTCGGCGTTCGGCTCGGTGACCGTCGGCACCGTCACCGACCAACTCCTCGACGGCGTGGCCGGCGCCCGGTACGCCGCGCCGGACGTGGTGCTGCGGCTCGACTCGGTGCGGCTGGCGCAGGAGGGCACCGACCGGGTGCGGCTGTCCGGGGCGCGCGGTGAGCCCGCGCCCGCGGTCGTCGCGGTGGTGGGGATGGGCCGCGCGGAGGGGGAGCTGCGGCCAAGGCGCGTGGCCCGTCCGCTGCCGCAGGTCGAGGCCGGCCACGTGGTGGTGTTGCCCGGCGGCGTGCGGGAGAACGTTCCCGTCCCGGGCGAGACGGCGCCCATCGGGCCCGGCGAGCTGCCCACGCCCTGGTCGCCGAGTGCGGTGCCGGGCGGTGCCGGGGTGTCGACTCAGCTCGGGTCGGTCGCCAGCGTGCGGCGCGGTGTGGTGGGTCGCGGAGTGAACATCGCGGTGTGGACCTGGGACGACTCGGCGTTCGCGTGGCTCGCCGGTGAGTTCACCACCGATCGGCTGCGCGAACTCGTCGGCGCGCTCGATGGCATGGAGGTGCGGCGATACCCGCTGCCCAACCTGCGGGCGGTCAACTTCGTCGCGCGCCCGCCGCGGGGCGTGGTCCCGGTCGCGGGGCTGGGGGCCGAGCTCGCCTCCGCGCGGCTCGAGGTCCCGGGCGAGCTTCTCGAGTACGGCCCGTAGCGCGACGGCCCGGCGGCGGCGGCCGAGCGGCGGCCCGGCTCAGTCCATCGACCGCAGCTCGACCTTGCGGATCTTGCCGGTCGCGGTGCGGGGGATGGCGTCGGTGATCACCACGTCGCGTGGTCGCTGGGAGGATGTGAGCCGCTCGGCGCCGAAGGCCGTCACCGAAGCCACCAGCTCTTCGTGGCCGGGCGCGTCATCGGTGGGCACCACTACCGCGATCACCAGCTCGCCCCACGTGGGATCGGGTCTGCCGATGCACGCGACCTCGGCGACGTGCGGATGGTCCATGAGCACGCGCTCGACGTGCAGTGAGCTGACGTTCTCGCCGCCGGACTTGACGATGTCCTTGACCCGGTCGGAGAACCACACCACACCGTCCGAATCGATTCGGCCCAGGTCGCCAGAGTGCATGTGGCCACCCACGAACACCGCGGCGTTGGCGTCCGGGTTGTTCCAGTACCCCTCCATCACGGTCGGGCCGCGGTAGGCGAGCTCGCCGTCGCCCCCGATGTCCACCAAATCCTCGCCTCCGGGTTCGCAGATGCGGTTCTCGGCGACCGGAGTCGGGTATCCCCACGAGTCGGACTTGTCGGGGTTGAGTTCGGGCCACTGCATCACGGTGGCAGGGGTGCACTCGGACATGCCCGAGCCCAGGACGATCCGTGCATCAGGAAGTGCCGAGGCAAGTCGCTCCCGCATGTCGGCCGACATCGGTGCCATCGCGTAGAGCAGCATCTCGATCGAGCTCAGGTCAAGGCCTCGGTCCGCCCCGTCGGCGAGTGCGGCCAGCATGAGCGGCAGTCCCACGAGGTGCGTGGCGCGGACGCGGGCGACGGTGTCCGAGTATTGCACCGGGTCGAAGCCGGGCAGGAGGTGGATGGTTGCGCCCATGGTGATGCCCGCCATGAGCACTCCATTGAGGCCGGCGGTGTGGAACAGCGGGAGCGGGAGCACAGTCACCGCGCCCGTGGCGCCCCACGGCATGCCGAAGGTGGCACCGTTCGACAGGCCCGCCATGGTCACCGCCAGGTGGGAGGTGAGGACACCCTTGGGGCGGGAGGTGGTGCCAGAGGAGTAGAGGCACTGGACGACCTGCCGGTCGCCGATCACCGTGTCAGGGTTGGAGTCGTCGCCGGCGAGTAAGTCGTCCCACCCGAGCAGGGCGGGTCCGTCTGGTGCGGTGGAAAGCCCGTCAGGAACCCCGCCGACGACGACGACGTGGTCGATCGCCGGAACCGCGGCGACCGCACCGAGCGCGAGCTCCGCCAACGTGGAGTGGACAACGAGCACTCGGGTGCCGGAGTCGACGAGCGCATGAACGATGTTTTCCGGCCCGGACAGCAGGTTGATCGGGAGACTGACCATGCCGGCTTTGGCAGTGCCGAAGTAGGTGGCAACGAATTCGCGGCAGTTCGTCGACAGGATCGCCACTGGCTCCTGCTCTGCCACGCCGAGGTCGACGAGTCCATGTGCGAGGCGATTCGCGGTGGACTCCAGTTCGCGGTAAGTCCAGGATCCGGTGTCGTCGGTGACCGCGGTTCGGTCGGAGAAGGTGGCCGCCGCCCGGGTCGGGATATCTCCCACCGAGCAGCGTCGGGCGAGGGCGTGATCGGTGGGGTCGATTCCGGTGAGGTCGAGGTGCACGAGTGCTCCGTTCCGGGTGGGGAGAGAGGGCGCAGCTGTTGTGAGGAAGATCACTGCTCGTCCAGAATGGCAAAGCCGGCGCATAAAAGCAAGCAATCGTGCTTGCTTTATTTGCCAGCGTCTGAGATCGTCGTCACATGACCGAATCGCAGTCCGCACCGTCCGAGGAGCCGATCGAGGTCCTCGCTGCGCTCGGTGCCCGTCTCGACGAGCTCGTCGACGCCGCCGGCGCGGCTCGCTGGAACACCGACACCCCCGCCGCGGGCTGGGATGTCGCCATGCAGATAGCCCACCTGACCTGGACCGACGAGGTCTCTGTCCTGGCCATCACCGACCCGGACGCCTTCGCGAAGGTCGTCGAGACCGCCATGGCCGACCCCGCCGGGTTCGTCGACGCCGGCGCCGCCGAGATCGCCGCCACCGGCAGGGACGAGGTCCTCGGCCGATGGCGGCGGGCCCGTGGCGAACTAGCCGATGCGCTGGGGTCCGCGGACCCGGGGGAGAAGCTCTCGTGGTTCGGGCCGCCCATGCGTCCCGGCTCGATGATCACCGCGCGGATCATGGAGAGCTGGGCCCATGGGATCGACGTGGCCGATGGTCTCGGCAGCCCCGTCAATGACGACCCGGCCTTCGTCGCGGCCCTGCCGCACGTCGCCAAGCTGGGATTCAAGACGCGCGCGTTCGCCTACATGATGAACGGGCTCGAGGCACCGACCTCCGAGATTCACGTGGCCCTCACGCACCCCGACGGAACCGCCGTCGAGTTCGGCACCGCGGGGGCCGACCAGCGGGTGAGCGGCCCGCTCCTCGACTTCTGCCTGCTGGTCACCCAGCGAGTTCACCTGGACGACACCGACCTGGAGACGCTGGGGGACGACGCTGCGGAGTGGCTGCGGATCGCGCAGGCCTTCGCCGGACTGCCCGGCGGTGGCCGGGAGAAGGGAACACGATCATGACAGCGACTGAACAGAACCCCGGAACCGCGTCGGCAATGCCCGCCCTCCGTGTGGGCAACATGTCCGGGTTCTACGGCGACCGGATCTCGGCGATGCGCGAGATGCTCGAGGGCGGCGAACTCGACGTTCTTACCGGCGACTATCTCGCCGAGCTGACCATGCTCATCCTCGGCCGCGACAGGATGAAAAGCGCCGATCTCGGCTACGCCAAGACGTTCCTGCGCCAGCTCGAGGACTGCCTCGCGCTCGCGCTGGAGAAGAAGGTCAAGATCGTCGCCAACGCCGGCGGCCTCAACCCGGCCGGGCTGGCCGCGGCGATCGGTGAGCTCGGTGCGCGGCTCGGTCTCGAGCCGAAGATCGCCTACGTTCACGGTGACGACCTCATCGACCGTGTCGGAGAGCTGAGCATCCCGTCCGACGCCGGCCATCCGGTGACTGCGAATGCGTATCTCGGAGCGTTCGGCATCGCCCGGTGTCTCGATGCCGGCGCCGACGTCGTCGTCACCGGACGCGTCACCGACGCCTCCGTCATCGTCGGTCCCGCGATCTCCCACTTCGGCTGGGGCCGCGACGACCTCGACGCCCTGGCCGGCGCCACCGCGGCCGGGCACGTCATCGAGTGCGGCACCCAGGCCACCGGCGGCAACTACGCCTTCTTCAATCGCGGCGAGATCTCAGACCCCGTTGCACCGGGATTCCCGATCGCCGAGATCGCCGCCGACGGCACGTCCGTCATCACCAAGCATGCCGGAACCGGCGGCGCCGTCACCGTCGGAACCGTCGTGTCCCAACTGCTGTACGAGGTCACCGGCGCCCGCTACGGCGGCCCCGACGTGGTGACCCGCCTCGACACCGCCCGGCTCGAACAGGAGGGGCCGGACCGGGTCCGGATCACCGGGGTCCGCGGCGAGACCGCCCCGCCCACCACGAAGGTATCCGTGACCTGCCTCGGCGGTCACCGCAATGAGATCACCTTCCTGCTCACTGGACTGGACATCGACGACAAGGCCGCGCTGGTCGAGCGCCAGTTCCGTGCCGGGCTCGAGCGCGAGCCAGCCGAGCTGCAGTTCCGCCTCCACCGCACCGATCATCCGGATGCCGACACCCAGGCCGCCGCCACCGCGATGCTCACCATCGTCGGGTGGGACCCGGACGCCGACGTGGTGGGTCGCGCGTTCACCGACGCCGCCGTCGCCATGGCCCTGGCCAGCTACCCCGGCGCCACCCCGAGCGGCCCGCCCGGCCGCGGCGGACCGTACGGCGTCTACATCCCGGCCTACCTCGACCAGGCCGCGGTTCCGCACTTCGCGGTGCTGCCAGACGGCACGGAGGTCGCGATCGAGCCGCCGGCCGAGACCGTCGAGATGGGCGACGGCCATGCCTCCGACGGACTCGGCGCCGACGGGGAGCCCCTTACCGCCGCCCCGGTGACCGGTCCCACGACCCGACGTCCGCTCGGCGACGTGCTGGGCGCGCGATCCGGCGACAAGGGCGGCACCGCCAACATCGGCCTGTGGGCCGCAGACGACCACGCCTACCGCTGGATGCTCGACACCCTCACCGTCGACGAGGTCCGCCGGCTCCTGCCCGAGGCCGCTGATCTTCCGATCGAACGCTACGAGCTACCGCGACTGCACGCGGTGAACTTCGTGATCGACGGTCTGCTCGGCAAGGGTGTCGCGCACGGCTACCGCTGGGACCCCCAGGCCAAGGGGCTGGCCGAGTGGCTTCGCTCGCGCGTCGTGGACGTCCCCGATTCCGTTCTGGCGCCGGTGCCGGCGCCGGGCACCGCCTGACCTCACAGTTCGCAGCCCGCCGCGGCCCGCGAATCGCCAGATCCTTCAAGGAGAGATGCCAGTGACGAGCACTATCTCTACATCCGTCAAGGTGCCGCCGCACGTTCCCGGCGACCCCTGGTACAGCGAGGAGCGCCTCGCCCTTCGCGAGACCACCACACGCTTCGCCGAGCGGGAGATCCTGCCGTACCTCGACGAGTGGGAGGCCGCCGGCCTGATCCCACGCGAGCTACACCTCAAGGCCGGCGAGCTCGGACTGCTCGGCGTCCCGTTCCCCGAGGAGGTCGGTGGCGGTGGCGGCGACATGATCGACTCGCTCGTCGTGTGCGAGGCCCTCCACGAGGCGGGGGTCTCAGGTGGCGTGTTCGCCTCGCTGTTCACCTGCGGCATCGCGGTCCCGCACCTCGCGCAGTCCGGGCGCCCCGACCAGATCGAGCGCTGGGTCAGGCCCACGCTCGCCGGCGAGCTGATCGGCTCACTGGCCATCACCGAGCCCGGTGGCGGGTCCGACGTCGGGCACCTCACCACCACCGCCCGCCGGGATGGTGACCACTTCATCGTCAACGGCGCCAAGACCTACATCACCTCCGGCGTCCGCGCCGACTTCGTGGTAACCGCGGTGCGCACCGGCGGTGAGGAACTCAAGGGTGCGGCCGGCGTGAGTCTGCTGGTCATCCCCACCGACACCCCGGGATTCCACCGATCCGCCCCGCTCGACAAGCTCGGCTGGCGCGCCTCGGACACCGCCGAGCTCACCTTCGACGACTGCCGCGTGCCGGTCGAGAACCTCGTGGGCGAGGAGAACAGCGGGTTCGCCCAGATCGCGACCGGCTTCGTCTCCGAGCGCGCGGCGTTGGCCTGCCAGGGCTACTCGCACGCTCAGCGCTGCCTCGACCTGACCCTGGACTGGGTCCGCGAGCGCGAGACTTTCGGCCGCCCGCTGCTGTCGCGTCAGGCGGTGCAGAACACGGTCACCGAGATGGCCCGCCGCATCGACATCGCCCGCACCTATACCCATCACTGCGTGAACCTCGCGGTGTCCGGGCACGACGCGATCGCCGAGGTCTGCTTCGCCAAGAACACCGCGGTCGAGACGGCCGAGTGGGTGGCCAACCAGGCACTGCAACTGCACGGCGGGCTCGGCTTCATGGGCGAGTCCGAGGTGAGCCGCCAGTACCGCGACGTCCGCCTCCTGGGCATCGGCGGCGGCACCACCGAAATCCTCACGACGCTGGCAGGAAAGATCCGGGGGTACTCCGCATGACCATTCTCCGCTCCACACTCGACACCGACGCCCCGGAATTCCTCGCCGCCAAATCCGCGATGGAGGGCAAGCTCGACCAACTCGCTGACGACCTCGCCCCGGCGCTTGCTGGCGGAAGCGAACGCAGCGTCGCCCGCCATCGCGAGCGCGGCAAGTTCACCGCCCGCGAGCGCATCGACATGGTCCTGGACCCCGAATCCCCGTTCCTCGAGTTGTGCGCGCTCGCCGCGTGGGGCTCGGATTTCCAGACCGGCGCCTCCGTGGTGGCCGGCATCGGCGTGGTCTCCGGCGTCGAGTGCCTGCTCATCGCCAACGATCCCACGGTCAAGGGCGGCACCTCCAACCCGTGGACGCTGCGCAAGATCCTGCGGCTCAACGACGTGGCCATGAAGAACCGCCTGCCGGTGATCAGCCTGGTCGAGTCCGGGGGCGCTGACCTGCCCACGCAGAAGGAGGTGTTCATCCCCGGCGGCGGGCTCTTCCGCGACCTGACGCGCCTGTCCAAGGCGGGCATCCCCACCATCGCGGTGGTGTACGGCAACTCCACGGCCGGCGGCGCCTACGTCCCGGGCATGAGCGACCACGTGGTGATGATCGAGGAGCGCTCCAAGGTGTTCCTGGCCGGTCCGCCGCTGGTCAAGGCGGCCACCGGCGAGATCTCGGACGAGGAGACCCTCGGCGGCGCCGACATGCACGCTCGCGTGTCCGGCCTCGCCGACTACCTGGCGGTGGACGAGTCCGACGCCGCCCGGATCACCCGCGGCATCGTGCGCCGGCTGAACTGGACCAAGTCCGGTCGGACGCCGCGCGCCCAGGTTGCCGAGCCGATGTACTCCACGGAGGACCTGCTCGGCATCGTCCCCGAGGACCTCAAGGTCCCCTTCGATCCGCGCGAGATCATCGCCCGCATCGTGGACGGCTCGGACTTCGACGAGTTCAAGCCCCTCTACGGCGCGAGCCTCGCCACCGGCTGGGCCGAGATCCACGGCTACCCGGTCGGCATCATCGCCAACGTCCGCGGCGTGCTGTTCAGCGAGGAGGCGCAGAAGGCCACGCAGTTCATCGAGCTGGCCAACCGCTATGACACGCCGCTGCTGTTCATGCACAACACCACCGGCTACATGGTCGGTTCGGAGTACGAGCGCGGCGGGATGATCAAGCACGGCTCGATGATGATCAACGCCGTGTCCAACTCGGAGGTCCCGCACCTGTCGCTGATCACCGCGGCCTCGTACGGCGCGGGTCACTACGGCATGTGCGGCCGCGCGTTCGATCCGCGGTTCCTCTACACCTGGCCGAGCGCGAAGTCCGCGGTCATGGGCGGTCAACAGCTCGCCGACGTGGTCACCTCCGTCGCCGCGGCCGCGTCCGCCGCCCGTGGTCAGGAGATGGACCAGGAGACCATCGACGGTCTCAAGACCGCGATCGCCGACCAGATCGAGAAGGAGTCTCTGCCGGCGTTCCTGTCGGGGATGCTCTACGACGACGGCGTGATCGACCCCCGCGACACCCGGACGGTGCTGGGCCTGAGCCTGTCCGCGATCCATTCCGGCGAGGTCGCCGGTACGAGCCGCTTTGGCGTCTTCCGGATGTGAGGAACGAGACCATGAACCAACCCTCAAAGACCAAAGATTTTACGACGACGACAACGACGACGAGGCCGATCACCTCCGTTCTGGTGGCCAACCGCGGCGAGATCGCCCGGCGCGTCCATCACACGGCCCGGGCACTCGGAATGTCCACGGTCGCCGTGTACTCCGATGCCGACGCTCGTTCCCCGCACACCGTCGAGGCCGACGCGGCGGTGCGGTTGCCCGGCAACACCCCGGCCGAGACCTACCTGCGGGGCGAGGCGGTGATCGCCGCCGCCCGGGCGGCCGGTGCCGACGCGATCCACCCCGGCTACGGGTTCCTGTCCGAGAACGCGGATTTTGCCCGCGCGGTGATCGACGCCGACCTGACCTGGGTCGGACCGCCGCCGTCGGCGATCGATGCCATGGGCTCCAAGATCGAGGCCAAGAAGATGATGGCCGACGCGGGCGTGCCGATGCTCAGCGACCTCGAGCCCGACGAGGTCACCCAGGCCCAGCTGCCGGTGCTGGTCAAGGCCTCCGCCGGCGGTGGCGGTCGGGGCATGCGCATCGTGCGCACCCTCGACACCCTGCACGAGGAGATCGCGGCCGCCCGCGGCGAGGCCAAATCGGCGTTCGGCGACGACGCGGTGTTCTGCGAGCGCTACCTCGAGCGCGGCCGCCACATCGAGGTCCAGATCATGGCCGACGCGCACGGCACCGTGTGGGCGGTGGGGGAGCGCGAGTGCTCCATCCAGCGCCGGCACCAGAAGGTCATCGAGGAGGCGCCCAGCCCGCTCGTCGAGCGCACGCCCGGGATGCGGGACAAGCTCTACACCGCGGCACGGGACGCGGCCGCCGCGATCGGCTACACCGGCGCCGGCACGGTCGAGTTCCTGGCCACCGACGACGGCGAGTTCTTCTTCCTCGAGATGAACACCCGCCTGCAGGTGGAGCACCCCGTCACCGAGGCCACCACCGGCCTGGACCTGGTCGCGCTGCAGTTCGACGTCGCGGCGGGCCTGCCCCTGCCCGCCCCCGAACCGCCTGCCGCACACGGCTGGTCGGTCGAGGCCCGGCTGTATGCCGAGGATCCGGCGAACGACTACACGCCCGGCTCCGGCACCCTGTGGGCGCTCGAGGTGCCCGGGGTGACCTCGCGGTTTGACGGACCCCACCGTCCCGGCATCCGCCTGGACAGCGGCGTCGAGCCCGGCCCCGGCGGCGCGGAGATCGGTGTCCACTACGACCCGATGCTGGCCAAGGTCATCTCCTACGGTCGCACCCGCCTCGAGGCCTGCACCTCGCTCGCCGGTGCGCTGGCCCGCGCGAAGGTCCACGGCCTGACCACCAACCGTGCCCAGCTGGTCCGGGTTCTTCGGCACCCCGAGTTTCTCGCCGGCAACCTGTCGACGGCGTTCCTCGACGACCACGGCGCGGCCGAACTCGCGGCCCCACTCGCCGACGATGAGGCGGTCCGCATCTCGGCCCTCGCGGCCGCGGTCGTCACCGGCAACGCCGGCCACGCCGCCGGCCCGGTCGCGCTGGCCCCGGCCGGCTTCCGCAACGTCGGCCGCTCGGTGCAGACCCGCACCTACCGGTTCGGTGACGCCGACCTCGAGGTGGCATACTCCCGCGGGCGCGCCGGTGCTGACCATGCCGGGGCCGACCACTCCGGAGTCCACCCCGCCGGCCCCCTCGCGGACCTCGCCGAGGTCGTGACGGTCGTCGCTGCCTCCGTCGCCTCCGTCGCCCCCGTCGCCGCCGCTCCCGCGGCCCCCGGTGCCGCCCCCGCCGCCGCAAGCGCCGCCCGCCCGGCCGCAGGCTCGCTCGTGGTGGAGGTACGCGGCGTGCGACGCACCCTCACCGTCGCCCGGTACGAGAGCCCCGGCGCCGACACCCGCGTGGAGGTCGATTCCCCACTCGGGCCGGTGTCGCTGATCGAACCGCCGCGCTACACCGATCCGTCCGCCGAAGTGGCCGCGGGATCGCTGCTCGCCCCGATGCCGGGCTCGGTCATCCGAGTCGCGGTCGCTGTCGGCGACACCGTCACCGCCGGCCAGCCGCTGTTGTGGATGGAGGCGATGAAGATGGAACACACCATCGCCGCGGCCGTCGACGGGGTCGTTTCCGAGCTCCCTGTGGAGGTCGGAACACAGGTCGAATCCGGAACCATCCTCGCCGTCGTCGTCGACCCCGACACCGACCCCACCTCCGGTGACACCACCGCCGGCGGCACCACCTCCGGCGCCGGTACCTCGCCCGCGCCCGACGCCGCCACCGAACAGGAGTGAGCACGATGACCGATCTGACCTCGATCCCCAACCCCGCGATCGACACCGATGAGCAGGCCCAGCTCCGGAAGGTCGCCTACGACCTCGGCGCGCGGTACGGCCTGGAGTACATGCGGGCCAAGTCCGACGCCGGCGAGACCACCGACGAGCTGTGGAGTGAAGCGGGCAAGCTCGGGCTGCTTGGCGTCAACCTCCCCGAGGAATACGGCGGAGGCGGCGCGGGCATGACCGAGCTGGCGATCGTCGAGGAGGAGCTCTCGGCCGCCGGAACCGGGCTGCTCATGATGGTCGTCTCGCCGGCGATCAACGGGACGATCATCTCGCGGTTCGGCACCGAGGAGCAGAAGAAGCGGTGGCTGCCCGGCATCGCCTCCGGTGAGATCATCACCTCGTTCGCGATCACCGAACCTGACGCCGGCTCCAACTCGCACGCCATCACCACCACCGCACGCCGGGACGGCTCGGACTTCATCATCAACGGGCAGAAGACCTACATCTCGGGCGTCGACCAGGCGGACGCGATCCTCGTCGTGGCCCGCCTCGAGGGCTCCACCCCCGGCCGCCTCGAACCGGCGCTGTTCATGATGCCCACCGACGCGCCCGGCCTGGACAAGACCCACATCCCCACCGAGGTGCGCACCCCGGAGCGGCAGTTCCAACTGTTCTTCGACGACGTCCGCCTCCCCGCCGAGGCACTGATCGGCGACGGCGACACCGCGCTGCTCATGCTGTTCGCCGGCCTCAACCCCGAGCGCATCATGGCCTCCGGAATGGCGTGTGGCAACGCCCGCTACGCGCTGGACAAGGCGACCAAATACGCCAACGAGCGTCAGGTGTGGAAAACCCCGATCGGCGCGCACCAGGGACTCGCGCACCCGCTGGCCCAGTGCAAGATCGAGCTCGAATTGGCGCGGCTGATGATGCGCAAGGCCGCCGCTCTGGTCGACGCCGGCATGGACGACCTCGCCGGGGAGGCCGCCAACATGGCCAAGTACGCCTCCGGCGAGGTCTCGGCCCGGACCGTCGACCAGGCCATCCAGACCCTCGGAGGAAACGGCCTGTCCGTCGAGTACGGCCTGGCCGGCCTGCTCGCCGCCTCCCGACTGCCGCGCATCGCGCCCGTCAGTCGCGAGATGATCCTCAACTACGTGGCCCAGCACTCGCTCGGCCTGCCCAAGAGCTACTGAGGGCGGCGCAGCATGAGTGACACGACATCGCTGGTCCGATACGAGATGCGCGCCGGCGCCGCGCACATCGACCTGGACTCACCGCACAACCGGAACGCCATCTCCACCGCGCTCGTCACCCAACTGCATGCCGCGCTGGAGCGCGCCGCGGGGGAGGACTCCGCGCGCGTGGTGGTGCTCGGCCACACCGGTGGCACGTTCTGCGCCGGTGCCGACCTGTCCGAGGCGTCCTCGGGCGGTAATTCGACGCCGGAGGCGCAGGCCGCGCAGCGCACCCGGGTGTTCCTGGACCTGCTGCGGGCGATCATCTCCCACCCCAAGCCGGTGATCGCGGCCGTCGACGGGCACGTGCGCGCCGGCGGTATGGGACTCGTCGCCGCGTGCGACCTCGCGATCGCCGGGCCGTCGTCCACGTTCGCCCTCACCGAGGTCCGGCTCGGCCTGGCCGCGGCGATGGTCTCGGTACCGCTGGCCGCCCGCGTGCACTCGCGGGACCTCGCCAGGGCCATGCTCACCGGCGAGAAGTTCGACGCCGCGCACGCCCGCGAGATCGGGCTGCTCACCGAGGCCGTCGGCGACGTGGAGTCCGCGGTGGACGACCTCGTGGCGTCCTTCCGCCCCTGTTCGCCGCAGGGTTTGACGGAGAACAAGGCGCTGCTGGCGGCGCCGCTGTTGGCCGAGCTGGACGCCCGCGGAGAGGAATTGGCGGGGATCACCGCCCGGCTGTTCACCACCGACGAGGTCGCGGAGGGGATGACGGCATTCCTCGAACGCAGACCGCCCTCCTGGGCGGCCGACCAGGAGTAGCGTCAGGTGTGTCGCTGGTCACATGACCGGCACTGCATCACGGGCACCAACTCAACGACGCTCACCGAGGAGAACGCGCATGCGCACCAAGGCCGCAATCATCCGCCAACCAGGCCAGGAGGCCTGGGAGATCATCGACGTGGACATCGACGACCCCAAGGCGGGCGAGGTCCAGGTCAAGTTGGCCGCCTCCGGGCTCTGCCACTCCGACGAGCATCTGCTCACCGGAGACCTGGTGTTCGAGAAGTACCCGCTCATGGGCGGACACGAGGGCGCCGGAGTGATCACCAAGGTCGGCGAAGGCGTGATCGGCCTGGAGGAGGGCGACCACGTGGTCCTGGCCTTCATCCCCGCCTGTGGTGTCTGCGGGCCGTGCTCGGAGGGCCTGCAGAATCTCTGCGACAACGGGGCCGGCCTGCTCTCCGGTAGAGCCATCAGCGACGACGGCTACCGCGTCCACACCGCCGCCGGCGAGGACGTCGGGACGATGTGCCTCCTGGGCACCTTCGCGCCGCACGTCACCGTCCACCAGTCGTCGGTGGTGAAGATCGAGAAGGACATACCGCTCGACAAGGCTGCTCTGCTCGGGTGCGGAGTCGCCACGGGCTGGGGTTCGGCAACCGAAATCGGTGGGGCGAAGGAAGGCGAGATCGTCGTCGTCGTCGGGATCGGGGGGATCGGCATCAACTCGGTCCAGGGCGCGGCGGCCGCCGGCGCCCGTGCGATCGTGGCCGTCGACCCCGTCGAGTTCAAGCGCGAGAAGGCGCTCGAGTTCGGCGCCACCCACACGTGTGCGTCGATGGACGAGGCCATGGAATTGGTGGGCCAGATCAGCTGGGGCAAGATGGCTGACCTGGTCTTGCTGACCATGGGCTTCGTCGACGGCAAAGACCTGCTGCCCGGCCTCCTGCTCACCGGCAAGGGGCGCCGCTGCATCGTGGTGGGACTCGGCAACATGATGGCCGTCGACGCCCAGGTCTCGATCCTCGACCTGGCCATGCAGCAGAAGACGCTGCAGGGCGCCATCTTCGGCGGTGTCGGACCGCGCAAGCAGGTGCCCCACCTGCTACACCAGTACCGGGCCGGCAACCTCAAGCTCGACGAGCTGGTCACCAGGACCTACCGCCTGGAAGACATCAACCAGGGGTACCAGGACATGCGCGACGGAAAGAACATCCGCGGCGTCATCATCTACGACGAACAGGACTGGTAACAGGAGGAGACATGACGGACACCGAGCAACGTGCCCCCAAGCAGGACCGAAGCCGCATCACGCGGGAACGGTTGCTCGGTGCTTCCATCGAACTCCTCGCGGCGCAGGGCTGGGCGGCCACCACCGTTGGTGCGGTGGCGGCCGCCGCCGGCGTCTCCCGCGGCGCGGCGCAGCACCACTTCCCGACACGGGAGGACCTGATCACCGCCGCTCTCGTGCACATGATCGACCAACGGTTGGTCAGCGTGGCCACCGTTGATTCCGAGCTGCCGGAACCCGGCCCGGAACGCACCATCGCGGTGGTCCGACTCATCGTCGACCACTACACGTCAGACCTGTTCAAAGCCGCACTCCAGGTATGGACGGCGGCTGCCAGTGACCCGGCACTCGCGGACCGCGTCCTCCCGCTGGAAGCAGCGATGTCGCGCGAGGTCCTCAAATACGCTGCGGCCGCACTGGAGCGAGACCCCGCGGACGCCCGGGTCCGCCGGGCCATCCAGACGACCCTCGATCTCGCCCGGGGACTCGGGCTCGCGGACGTCCTTTCCGACGACTCGGAACGCCGTGACAAGATCATCCGGTTCTGGGGACAGACCATGGACGACGTCCTCGACGACGCCCGAAAAACGGAGCCCGGAGCTCACGGATGAGGGTCATTTTGACCGGGTATCCCTGCGCCGGTTAGGCTTGACCATCGTGCTCGCAGTATGCGAGCTGGAAGATCGTGCCCTGTAGGCCAGCGAGAGCGGCTGACGAGGTCGCCCGTGCGCGGCGACAGGCGTGCGAGCTTCCGGATACGAGCAACGTCCCAGTGACCGGTGGTCCTCCGTGGAAACGGGGATCGCCAGCTAGAGAAAGTCGGTTCATGCCAACCATCAACCAGCTGGTCCGCAAGGGCCGCCAGGACAAGAAGTCGGCGACGTCGACGGCTGCCCTCAAGGGCTCGCCCCAGCGTCGCGGCGTGTGCACTCGCGTGTACACCACGACCCCCAAGAAGCCGAACTCCGCGCTGCGTAAGGTCGCCCGTGTGCGCCTGACCACCGGTGTCGAGGTTTCCGCCTACATCCCCGGTGAGGGCCACAACCTCCAGGAGCACTCCATGGTGCTCGTCCGTGGTGGTCGTGTGAAGGACCTCCCGGGTGTCCGTTACAAGATCATCCGTGGCTCGCTCGATACGCAGGGCGTGAAGGACCGCAAGCAGGCCCGCTCCCGCTACGGCGCGAAGAAGGAGAAGTAATGCCTCGTAAGGGTCCCGCCCCCAAGCGCCAGCTCATCAGCGATCCGGTTTACGGTTCGCCGCTGGTCACGCAGCTCGTCAACAAGATCCTGCTCGACGGCAAGAAGACGACCGCCGAGCGCATCGTCTACTCCGCGCTGGAGATCTGCCGAGAGAAGACCGGCACCGACCCGGTCATCACCCTCAAGAAGGCCCTGGACAACGTCCGGCCGGCCCTCGAGGTTCGCTCCCGTCGCGTCGGCGGCGCCACCTACCAGGTGCCCGTCGAGGTCCGCCCCGGCCGCTCCACCACGCTCGCGATGCGTTGGCTGGTGACGTTCTCCCGTCAGCGTCGTGAGAACACCATGATCGAGCGGCTCGCCAATGAGATCCTCGACGCCTCGAACGGCCTCGGTGCCGCGGTCAAGCGCCGCGAGGACACCCACAAGATGGCCGAGGCCAACCGGGCGTTCGCGCACTACCGCTGGTGATCCGGTGGGGCCCCGGGCGGGGCGGTGTCCACGACACCCCCGCCCAGGGTCCCGCTGCCGCCCACTTGGTGGCATCATTGACCAAGCCCCGTCTCGCCCTCGTCTAGAGTGCGTAGCCGGAATCCACACAATGACCCGGTTCGTAACGGTCGACACCGACCGCACGGGCCACCGACGACTCACGATCGGGGAGAATCCGTGGCACAGGACGTGCTGACCGACCTCAACAAGGTCCGCAACATCGGCATCATGGCGCACATCGACGCCGGTAAGACCACCACGACCGAGCGCATCCTGTTCTACACGGGTGTCAACCGCAAGGCCGGCGAGACGCACGACGGTGCGTCCACGACCGACTGGATGGAGCAGGAGAAGGAGCGCGGCATCACGATCACCTCGGCCGCGGTGACCTGCTTCTGGGACGACAACCAGATCAACATCATCGACACCCCCGGTCACGTCGACTTCACGGTCGAGGTCGAGCGCTCCCTGCGTGTTCTCGACGGTGCCGTCGCGGTCTTCGACGGCAAGGAGGGCGTGGAGCCCCAGTCGGAGCAGGTCTGGCGCCAGGCCGAGAAGTACGACGTCCCCCGCATCTGCTTCGTCAACAAGATGGACAAGCTCGGCGCGGACTTCTACTACACCGTGTCCACGATCGTTGATCGCCTCGGCGCCAAGCCGCTCGTCATGCAGCTGCCGATCGGTGCCGAGGACGAGTTCGACGGCATCGTCGACCTCCTCACGATGAAGGCCCACTACTGGCGCGGCAAGACAGAGATCGGCACCGAGGCCTCCATCGAGGACATCCCGGCCGACCTCCAGGAGAAGGCCGAGGAGTACCGCGAGAAGCTCCTCGAGACGGTTGCCGAGACCGACGAAGAGCTCATGGAGAAGTACTTCGGCGGCGAAGAGCTGACCCTCGAGGAGATCAAGGCGGCGATCCGCAAGCTCGTCGTCAACTCCGAGATCTACCCGGTCCTGTGTGGCTCCGCGTACAAGAACAAGGGCATCCAGCCCATGCTCAACGCGGTCATCGACTTCCTCCCGACCCCGCTGGACGTCGGCGAGGTGCATGGCCACAAGGTCGGCGACGAGGAGACCGAGATCCTGCGTAAGCCGTCCAAGGACGAGCCGTTCTCGGCGCTGGCGTTCAAGATCGCCGTTCACCCGTTCTTCGGCAAGCTCACCTTCGTGCGCGTCTATTCGGGTCGCGTCGAGCCGGGCACCCAGGTCGCCAACTCGACCAAGGGCAAGAAGGAGCGCGTCGGCAAGCTGTTCCAGATGCACGCCAACAAGGAGAACCCGGTCGACGAGGCCGTGGCGGGTAACATCTACGCGTTCATCGGACTCAAGGACACCACCACCGGTGACACGCTGTCCGATCTGAACAACCAGGTCGTCCTCGAGTCGATGTCCTTCCCGGACCCGGTGATCGACGTCTCCATCGAGCCCAAGACCAAGGCAGACCAGGAGAAGCTCGGCACCGCGATCCAGAAGCTCGCCGAAGAGGACCCGACCTTCACCGTCCGTCTGGACGATGAGACCGGTCAGACCGTCATCGGCGGCATGGGTGAGCTCCACCTCGACGTCCTCGTCGACCGCATGAAGCGCGAGTTCAAGGTCGAGGCCAACGTCGGTAAGCCGCAGGTCGCCTACCGCGAGACCATCAAGGGCTCGGTCGACAAGTACGACTACACCCACAAGAAGCAGACCGGTGGTTCCGGTCAGTTCGCGAAGGTGCAGATCCGTCTCGAGCCGCTCGACGAGGAGTCGATCGAAGCGGGCGAGACCTACCTGTTCGGCGACGAGGTCACCGGTGGCCGCGTGCCCAAGGAGTACATCCCCTCCGTGGACGCGGGCATCCAGGACGCCATGCAGTACGGCATCCTCGCTGGCTACCCGATGGTCAACGTCAAGGCCACACTGGTCGACGGCGCGTACCACGAGGTGGACTCCTCCGAGATGGCGTTCAAGGTCGCCGGCTCGATGGCCTTCAAGGAGGCCTCGCGCAAGTGCCAGCCGGTGATCCTCGAGCCGCTGATGGCCGTCGAGGTCACCACGCCCGAGGACTACATGGGCGACGTCATCGGCGACCTCAACTCCCGTCGCGGCCAGGTCAACGCCATGGAGGACCGCTCCGGCGCCCGCCTGGTGAAGGCCCATGTGCCGCTGTCGGAAATGTTCGGCTACGTCGGCGACCTCCGGTCGAAGACGCAGGGCCGGGCGAACTACTCGATGGTCTTCTCCCACTACGCCGAGGTTCCGGCGAGTGTGTCGAAGGAGATCATCGCCAAGGCGACCGGCGAGTAACCGGTATGGTCCAGTTCCGCCTTACGGCGGGGCGGGGCCGATGCCGGCGGCGCACGGTCGAACCTCCGGGTGGCCGCCGGTTCGTGCCTCACAGCACGATGAGTAAGATCAGATCCCACACAATGCAGTGCCCACCATGGAAGGTGGGGACAGACCAGTCCAGGAGGACATCAAGTGGCGAAGGCGAAGTTCGAGCGGACAAAGCCGCACGTTAACATCGGCACCATCG
>DGYFJ06201__coassemble_575_pt1 | contig 43660 bp, 43 predicted proteins | sample DGYFJ06201__metabat2_low_PE_015 | metagenome-assembled genome bin DGYFJ06201
AGGCCTCCGAGAGGCGACGGAGGGTGGCCTCGTACTCCTGCGTGCTGGCCTGCGGACGGGGAGCGATTGCGGTCATGATCTTCCTTCCGGTCACCGGCCGCGGGGCCGGGAGCGTGGGACCGACTGCCGGGATGGATACAGAGTGACAATCCCGATCTATTTGTACCTGACGCTAGACACGGAGGGGCCTTATGTCAACGGTTGGTGTGACGGCGCTCTCGTTCGAGCAGGTCAGCCGCCGGACGGGAACTCCGACGGGCCGAGCAGCGGGCCCAGTTGATTGCGGGCGAACGCCCGGGTGGTGTCGGGATCGTCGAGGTCGATGATCATCGAGGGGCTGAGGATGAACGAGATGACCAGCCGGACCGTCACCTCGGACACGACCAGCAACTCCTCGTGGCTGCGCGAATCGTGGACACTGCGCGAGACCACCCCGGCCAGGAAGTGGGCCGCCGCGGTGATCAGCGGCGCCCCCTGCACCGTGAAGTACGGGACGGTCGCCTCCGCCTCGGTCTCCAGCAGCCGGTTGAGCATGCCGTGATCGCGCAACCGGGTGACGGTGAACGCGAAGCCCTCCGTGAGCTTGTCCTCGAGCGAGTCGTGGGAGTCCACTTCCTGCTCCAGGTCGGCGAGGAACCACGACGCCTCCCGCATCAGCGCGGCCTCCACGAGCTCCTGCTTGTTGGCGAACCTGCGATACAGGGTCATCCGCGCCAGGCCCGCCCGGCGCGTGATGTCCCCCATGGTGGAGCGGGCGATGCCCACGCTCGCGAACTGCGCGGCGGCGGCGTCGAGGATCTGCTCGCGGATCGGGTCGTCGTCCGCCTGTGGCCCGTCGCTCGCCGGCCGCCCGGCACCGAGCAGGGACAGTGGGTCGGGCGACGAGGTCGAGCTCATGGCTCTCAGTCTCCCACCTCGTCCGGGGCGGTGCCCCCGACACGCACCTGCCGGGCCGTCCGCCCCCACCAGCGGCGTGCGTACTGGCTGAACGTGGTGGCGTCGCCCAGGTCCAGTGCGGAGGCGATCTGGTACAGCGGGATCTCGGTGGTGGTGAGGAGTCGCAGCGCCGTCTCGCGCCGGACGTCGTCGCGGATCGCGGCGAAGGTCGTGCCCTCGCCGGCCAGCTCCCGCTGCAGCGTGCGCGGGGAGACGGTCAGGAGTCCGGCCACGTCCGCGAGCGAGGAGGTGCCCGTCTCCAATGCCTGGTGCAGTACCGCCCGGACCTGGTCGGCGACCCCGCGGCGGTCCGCCGGGACGTGCTGGTCGAGATAGCGCAGCGCCAGCTGCTGCAGCGTCCGGTCGCCGCCCGGGATCGGCTGCCCCAGCAGCGCCGCCGGTACGCGCAGCACCGCGCCCGGGGTCGACGCCGCCACCGGGGCGCCGAACAGTTCCTCGTACCGCTGCTCGGCCACGCTGAGCTCGTTGGGTAGCTCCACCGACAGCAACCCGTAGTTGTTGCCCAGCACGCTCTGCATGGCGCGGTGCAGGAACAACAGGACCAGGTCGACCGACTGTGGGGGGATCACCTGGCCCGCGTCCCGGTATCCGAATCGCACTCCGAGCACGTCGTCGTGGCCCCTCGGGTCCCCCACCACCGTGATCTCGATCGAGCGCGAGTGGAAGAACAGGTACTTGGAGGTCATCTCGAGTGCCTGGGTGGTGCTGCGCGCGTTCTTCACCGCTACGGCCACGGGGCCCAGCATGTCCAGGTCCTGGAGGCCGCCCACCCGCAGGCCGAGGTCGGGGCAGTCGAGTTCGGCCGCGGCCGTCTCGAGGAGCAGGGCGATCCCCAGGTCCTCGACCAGGATCTCGTCGCTGTCCAGGGCGCCGGTGGGCAGGCCGCAGCGTCGGGCCAGGTCGTCAGGGTCCCCGCCCAGCTCGGTCAGTACCTGCCGCACGCCGCGCAGGCCCGCCGATCGGATGTACGCCATGGTGCAACCCTGCGTGGCCTGGCGCAAAATCTCAACTTGTTGGCGCGTTACAGCAAGTGTGAAAGTCCGATTCGGGCTACCGTACTTGACATGAGCACTGCTTTTGACAACCAGCGTCGGTCGGGCGGCAGCCCCGAGGACCCGCTGGACCTGCTGATCGTGGGCGCAGGGATCTCCGGGATCGACCTCGCCCATCACGTGGGCCGGGCCTTCCCGCACTGGAGCTGGGAGATCCACGACGCGCACGACGACTTGGGCGGCACGTGGCACACCTTCCGCTACCCCGGCATCCGCTCGGACTCCGACATGGCGACCTTCGGCTTCCCGTTCCGGCCCTGGCCGCACGACTCCACGCTCGGTGGCGGCGCCGACATCAAGGAGTACGTCCGCGAGGTCGCCCGCGAGGCCGGCGCGCTGGACCGTCTCCACCTGCGCTCGTGGGTCGCCGATTCCGACTGGGACAGCGCTCTACAGCTGTACCGGATCACGTGTCAGGTGGGGTCCGGCTCCGGTGGTGGGCCTACCGAGCGGATCGTGTGGGCGCGCCGCGTCCACTACGGCTCCGGCTACTACTCGCACACCGAGGGCTACCGCCCCTCCTTCCCCGGCGAGGCCGACTTCGCCGGGCAGATCATCCACCCCCAGCAGTGGCCGGAGGACCTCGACTACGCGGGCCGGAAGTTCGTGGTGATCGGCTCGGGCGCCACGGCCGTCACACTGCTGCCCTCGCTGGAGAAGCTGGGCGCCGAGGTGACGATGCTGCAGCGCACCCCCAGCTACATCGGGCCCCTGCCGGAGAAGGACACCATCAGCGCGGTGTGGAAGCGGCTGCTGCCCGGCCCGTTGGCCTACAGGGTCGCGAGGTTCAACCACGGTGCGCGCGACATGATGCAGTTCGTCGTGGCGCAGCGGGCGCCGTGGCTGTTCAAGAGGGCCCTGCGTGCGATGCAGCGCCGCTTCATCTCCGCCGAGATGATCGACCAGCACTTCACGCCCGACTACCGGCCGTGGGATCAGCGGGTCTGCAAGGCCCCGGACGGCGACATCTTCCGCTCCCTCCAGCGCGGCGCGCGCGTGGTGACCGGTCACATCGAGACGTTCACGCCCACCGGCATCCTCCTCACCACGGGTGAGGAGGTCGAGGCGGACGTGATTGTCACCGCGACCGGCCTGCGCCTGCAGGCGTTCGGCGGCGGCACCCTGAGCATCGACGGACGCGCCCTGGACATCCCGGCCCAGGCCACCTACCGGGGCATGATGCTCGCCGGCGTGCCCAATTTCAGCTTCACCGTCGGCTACATCAACTCGTCCTGGACCCTGCGCGCGGACATGGTCTCGCGCTACATGGTCAAGCTGTGGAAGCGCGGCGACGCGGTGTACGCGCCGGTGCTGCCCGATGCCCCCGCCGAGCGCATGCTGCTCGATTTCGACGCCGGGTACGTGCGGCGCGACGGTCACAAGTTCCCCAAGCAGGGCGAGGCGCGGCCGTGGCGCTACGTGCAGAACTACCTGGTGGAGATCCCGGAGCTCGCCTTCGGCGACCAGCGTCGCGGGATGGCGTTCGGCGCTGCGGTGGAGCTCGCCGGGGCACGTGGGGACGTGGGGTCCGACAACGACGACGACAAGGTGGGCCTGACCCGATGAGCACTTCTACTCCGCGGCGCGTCCTCGTCACAGGCGCGGCCTCCGGCCTGGGGTTGGCAATCTCGCGAGAATTTCTCGCCCTCGGCGACGAGGTGATCCTCACCGATATTCATGCGCAGGCTCCGCCCGAGGTGGCGGAGTTGGCCGGACGTTGGACCTACCGGCGTCTGGACGTGACCTCGGATGCGGACTGGCTCGCCACGGCCGCCGAGATCGACAGCCTGGATGTCCTGGTCAACAATGCCGGCATCGCCGTGGGCGGGCCGATCGGGACCACGTCGATGCAGGCGTGGCAGCGAATCGTCGACATCAACCTGCTGGGCGTGGTGCGCGGCTGCAGGACCTTCGCCGACCGGATCCCGCGCGGTGGCCGGATCGTCATCACGGCCTCGGCCGCCGGTCTGGTGCACGCCCCGCAGATGAGTGCCTACAACGCCACCAAGGCCGCCGCGGTCGCGCTGGGGGAGACGCTTGACGCCGAGCTGCGGCACCGCGGGGTGTCCACGTCGGTGATTTGCCCGCAGTTCTTCCAGTCCGGGCTCGCGGATTCACTGTCCGGCGAGGACGCGAAGTCCGATGAGATGGCGCGCAAGCTGCTCGCCCGGACGCATCTGACGTCGGAGATCATCGCGCGGCGGTCGATGAAGGGGATCGAGGCCCGGCGGACGGTGATTACGCCCGACGCGTTCGCCACGTTCGCCTGGTACTCCAAGCGCTTCACTCGGATCCCGTTCATGGCGAGCACCCGCCTGATCGGCCGCTTCGCAGCCCGCGGTCGCTGATTCTCAGGCGTACGCAGGCGTACTCAGGTTCACTTAGGCGTCGACGGGCCCGCCGAGGGTGCGGGCGAACAGGGCCTCAATGGTGGCGAACATCCGCTCGGCGCCGGCCTCCTGGTACGACGCAGTGTCCGACATGCTGAAGCCGTGCGGGGCATCCGGGTAGGTCTCGTTCAGCGCGGTCAGCCCGGCGGCATCGAGGGATCGGCCCAGTTCGGCGATCGCCTCGGCGTCGTTGGCGGGGTCGGCGTCCGCGTGACCGAACGCGAACTCGGCCCGGCAGTGCGGCAGCAGCAGGTGGGGGCTGGACTCGGAGCCGTCGACCAGGGCCGCGCCGTGGAATCCGGCTGCGGCGGCCACATGCTCGGGACGTAGGGCCGCGGCCCGGATCGCCAGCCGCGCGCCCATGCAGTAGCCGGTCACGCCGACGGGCCCCGGGGTCGCGTGCTCACCGAGGGTGTCCAGCCAGCGGGAGGTATCCGGATTGGACTGGTCCGGGGTGTAGCCCTGCACGCGGGGCATGATCACCGGCCCGTAGGCCTTCCGGTTCTCGGGGACGGTCAGGTCCATCGGCGGCAGCAGTTCGTCCCTGGTGCCGAGTCGGTAGAAGACGTTCGGGGCCAGGACCGTGTAGCCCCACCCGGCGATCCGGTCGGCCATCTCCTCGATGCGCGGCCGCAGTCCGATGGCGTCGATGAACATCAAAACACCTGGGCCGGACCCGGTGAGGTAGGCCTCGGCGGTCCCGTCGTCGGTGGCGATCTCGAGCGTGGTTCCCATGCCACGTGCTTACCACGTGCGTGCCTCGCATCAGCGGCATCGGCGAACGGAGGGCGCGGCCGGATGCGAGATCGGTGTGAGGGGTGCACGGTGGAGGCATGAGTGATTCCACAGCCATCACCGTCGAGCGCGTGATCGACCACTCGGCGGCCGAGATCTTCGAGTTCCTGTCCAACCCCGAGAACCATGCCCGCCTGGACGGCTCCGGCTTCGTCCGCGGCGACTACAAGACCGACCGCCTCCAGCAGGCCGGCGACGTGTTCCAGATGGACATGGAGGGCCCGCACCGGGGCGGCGAGTACCGCACCGAGAACCACGTCGTGGGCTTCGCCGAGGACAAGCTGCTGGCCTGGCAAACCGCGCCCGGCCCCGGCATCGAGCCCCCGGGCTGGGAGTGGGTCTGGGAGCTCGAGCCGCAGGGCCCCGACTCGACGCTGGTGCGTCACACCTACGACTGGTCGAAGGTCACCGACAAGAAATACCTGGAGAAGATCAACTTCCCGCTGGTGTCCGAGCAGCAGCTCGAGGACGCGCTGTCCAACCTCGCGGCGGCCGTCGCCGGCTGAGCCCGGGGGTGGGTCGCGGTGCCGGGGCCCGGTCTGTCGGCACCGGCCACCACCCCGCCCCAGCGGCACCGGCCACCACCCCGCCCCAGCGGCTCACGCCATCTCGGAGAGAGTCTTGAGCATTTCCGACAGGTGGGCCAGAGGCAAAAGGTGCCCCTCGTTCCGGACGACGGTCAGTCGAGCGTCGGGTAGGTGGTCCGCCAGCCACTGACCGTTTGTGGGCGGCGCCATCTCGTCGCGGTCGCCGTACCACAGCGCCACGGGCGTGGCGATGTCCTCGACGCCGAAACCCCAGGGCCCGACAAACGCGACGTTGTCCCACGCGATCGCACCGATTCCCTGCTGCAGCGCCTCGCGGAAATTGACGGCCAGGGCCTGCCGAGCAGTCGGATCCGTGATCACCGCAGGATCGCTGCGCGCGAACATCCAGTCGATCCAGGGTGAGGTCTCGTCGTCCCGGACCGAGAGCATCGCCTCGAGCATGTCGGCATTGCCGTCGCGAAAAATCTCGGCAGCGCGCGCCGGATCCTCCGGTAGACATGCCAGCGCCTCGAGATCATTCGGGGTGAGCCCGTCCCGGGCCCCCGGCATCCGGTCGAACGGAGCCAACCCGCCGGAGATCCCCACGCCGGACACTCGGTCAGAAAACTCCACCGCGGTGGCCAGCGCGAACGCGGTGCCGCCCGACCACGCTGACACCCCGAACCGCCCCAATCCAAGATGATCTGCGATCGCCCCGACGTCCCGTGCCATCCCTGTCACACTGATCGGGCCGGGGTCGGAGGCACCGTAGCCGGGTCGGTCGAACCCGATCAGTCGCACACCGGCGTCGGCCGCGAGTCCGCCCCCGAAATCCAACTCGAGCCTCGACCCCGGAGTGCCGTGGAAGTGGATGATCGCGGTGCCGGCGGGGTCGCCGCATTCGTGGACCGCGACCACACGGGAGCGGCCCCCGTCCGGGATGACGACAAGGGTGGGTTTGGTGGTCACGGCTGCCACTATCCGCTGGCGGACGCCACCTCGCAGTGTGTCGGGCCGTGGCGCCGAGCATGCGATCGGTGAGGGAGCCCGGCTGACGCCACGGGCTGCGCTTGCGCTACCGGCCCATCAGTTCGCCACTTTCCTGCCCCAGCGTCGTGCCGGTCTCGAGGTAGGACTTGAGCCTGACCGGGTCGCCCCCGGCTCGACCCGGCAGGAGACCTGGGTAGGTTGGATGCCATGTGACCTGGCAATATCCGCCAGCAGAGGAAAGGGCCGACCATGACAGCGCAGTCCTCGACGCCGGGATCGGACGAGAGACCACTGCCGTCGGTATTCGCCGACGACCTCACGGTGGGCGACCGCGTGCAGCTGGGCGAGTTCCTCCTCGAGCAACAGGATCTGATCGAGTTCGCCGAGCGCTGGGATGATCAGTGGTTCCACACCGACCCGGCGGCCGCGGCCACAGGCCACTTCGGTGGCGTGATCGCCAGCGGAATCCACACCATCGCGATCCTGCAGCGCCTCACCGTGGAGGCCATCTACGGCCAGTGGGCTGTGGTCGCGGGTCGTGAACTGGAGAGTGTGCGATTCCTCGAAGCCGTACGCCCGGAGGACACTCTCACCGGAACGATCGAGATCACCGACATCAAACTCGGATCCACGCGCGGGCGGGTGTCCCTGAGCTGTCAGCTGGTGAATCAGGCCGGGGTTCCCGTCCTGGCCACCGACATGACCATCGTGATGTTCCGGCGCCAGCCCGCCGCCAACTGACGCGAGTCAGTTCACCTTCCGCAGGGCACTCTCCTTGTGCATGGCCACGTGGTCGGTCTTGTCACTGTCGATCTCGTACTGCGGCTCCTCCGGACTGCAGCGCCGCGTCCGGCCCTTGAACTCCACGTCCTTGGTGTGGACCGCCCGGATCACGCCGCGGACCATCCCCGCCTCGGAATTCCACTCCACATGGTCGCCCTTCGAGAAAGCACTCATGGCCCCAGTCTGCGTCGGTGTGGGTGAACTCACCACCGGTCGATTCGCCGGTGTACGCGATCCCCGGATTAGCGGTCCTGACCTGCGGCGGGCCTCGTGGTCGTCGTAAAAATTCGGCCCCCCGACACGCCGTAGGCACCGGCACCGACCTTGCGCCGCACCCCGGTCGGGTCCGTAGTGTCGGCGGCCGTCCGAGTCAGATGCACCAATCCGAGACCCCCAGGGAGGTCGCGAAGCATGCAGAAGAACCTCGTCCGAACCCTCGCCGGCGCAGTCCTGGCAGGCGGTGTCGCCGCCGGAGCCGCCAGCCTGTCCGCGCCCGCCGCGGGCGCCGCCCCCGTCTCCGCGTGGGACCAGGTCGCGCAGTGCGAGTCCGGCGGCAACTGGCAGATCAACACCGGCAACGGCTACTACGGCGGGCTGCAGTTCGCCGCGCAGACCTGGACCGGCCACGGCGGCGGCCAGTACGCGCCCACCGCCGACCAGGCCACCAAGGAGCAGCAGATCGAGATCGCCGAGAAGGTCCTCGCCAGCCAGGGCGCCGGAGCGTGGCCCAACTGCGGCGGCCCGCTCGGCTGACCTCGCGCCACCTCCGACACTCCTGACAATCCGCTATCCCCCGGCCGGATTCGCTACCTCTATAGGCGTAGCGGGCCCGGAGGGCGGGTAGCGGATTGTTCTCTTCCGCGGGGAATCGGGCGGCCGGTGTCGTAGCCGAGGGCTAGTGTCGGTGATCGTGAACGCCCCCAACCGCCTGTACACCCGCCTCGTCACGCGGGTCGACCCCGACGAGGTGGAACTGCCTCCCGACGCACAGAAGGACGTGCCGCGCAACGGGTTGCGGTTGGTCGCGGCCAACACGCTGCAGTCGTCGGGAGACCAGATGGTCAGCGCGTCGACCGTGCTGCCGTGGCTGTTCCACGTGATCGGCGTCCCCGCCGCACTGGTCGGCCTGCTGGTGCCGATCCGCGAGTCGGGGTCGATGCTGCCGCAGGCGTTCCTCACCCCGCTGGTCGTGCGAGTGCGGCGCCGCAAATGGGTGTTTGTCACCGGCGCGGGCGTGCAGGCGGCGTCGGTGGCCGTGATGGCCGCGACCGCCGCGCTCGGCCACGGGCTCGCCGCCGGCGTCTGGATCCTGGCCGCGCTCGTCGTGTTCTCACTGGGCCGGTGCCTGTGCTCGATCGCGTCCAAGGACGTCCAGGGGCGCACCATCCCGTCCGGCGAACGTGGGCAGATCATCGGGCTGGCCACCTCTGCCGCGGGGCTGGTCGCCGTCACCCTGGGTCTGGCGATTCGGCTGTTGGGCGGCCAGGACATCACCGCCGGTCAGATCGCGATCCTCCTCACCGTGGGTGCGGTCCTGTGGACCCTCTCCGCGGCGGTGTACGCGCAGGTCAGGGAGCCTGCGGGGGAGAAGCGGTCGGATGAGGAGTCCGCCGGCGCCGGGTCCACGAGCGCGGCGGACGGTGACGACGCGGGTTCATCCGACTCGTGGTTCGCCGACGCGGCCCGCCTGTTCCGTGACGATCCCACCTTCCGGAAGTTCATCTCGGTGCGCGGACTGCTGCTGGTCTCGTCGCTGAGCCCGCCGTTCATCGTGTCGATGTCGGTGGCCGCGGGCACCCACGCACTGACCGGCCTGGGCGGCTTCATCCTCGCCTCCGGCCTGGCCTCGCTGATCGGCGGGCGCATCTTCGGCCGGATGGCGGACCGCTCCAGCCGCCTCCTCATGGCACGCGCCGCCGCGGCCGCCTCCCTCGTCGCGCTCGCGCTGGTCGTGGTGGTGCTCGCGATCCCCGGCTTCGACGGCGGATCGGCCGCCGGAAAAATCGTGTTCGTGGGCTCCTACTTCCTTCTCACACTGCTGCACTCCGGCGTGCGCGTCGGCCGCAAGACGTACGTCGTGGACGTCGCGGAGGGCGACACCCGAACCGCGTACGTCGCGGTGGGGAACACAAGCATGGGAATCATCCTGCTGGTCGTGGGCGGGATCTCGTCGGCGTTGGCGGTGCTCGGTGTCCAGTGGGCGCTGGTGTTCCTGGCGGTGCTGGGCCTGGTCGGCGCCGCGTCCGCGCTCTCGATGCCGGACGTCTCCCGGGGCGCGAGGTGAGACCCCGCGGCGGAGCCGCGAAAGACGATAATTATGACGACGACGACAACGACCACACACTAGGAGCCCTCATGGCCGCTGACCGCACCCTCTCGGATTTCGAGGCCAACCTGCTGGACGGCAGCGAGAAGGACCTCGCCGACTATGCGGGGCAGGTGGTCCTGGTGGTCAACACGGCGAGCAAGTGCGGATTCACCCCGCAGTTCAAGGGGCTGCAGAAGCTGTACGAGGACTACCGCGACGAGGGGCTCGTGGTGCTGGGCTTCCCCTGCGATCAGTTCGCGAACCAGGAGCCGGGCGACGAGGAGCAGATCGGCGCGTTCTGCGAGCGGAACTACGGCGTCGAATTCCCGATGTTCTCCAAGATCGAGGTCAACGGCGGCGACGCGCACCCGCTGTACCGCTGGCTCAAGTCCGAGAAGTCGGGGATGCTCGGCGGCCGCATCAATTGGAACTTCACAAAGTTTCTCATCGGCCGCGACGGTCAGGTCGTGGGCCGATTCGGGCCGAACCGTAAGCCCGAGGACCTGCGCAAGGATGTGGAGCAGGCGCTGTCGGAGTGATCTTGGCCGCCAAGCGGTAACGATGTCGGCTCAGGCACGATTAAGCTTCCTGAGTATCGTGTCCCACTTTCATCGGAGCCCAATGTCTCTCGGATTTCGCCGTCTCACGGCCACCACGGCGGCTGTCCTCGCCGCCTCCCTGACGTTCGGGCCGGCAGGTCCCGCCGCCGCCCAGGAGGGGGCGCTCGATCCCTCATCGCTCGGCGACGGCAGCGTCGAGCTGGCTCTCGGGAGCCTGGGAGCCCTGCCCGTCGGCTCGACGGCCGGGCTCATCGGCTCGGTCGGGTCCGCCGACTTCCCGCTCGGTGCGGGATCGATGGAAAAGCTGTATGGCGAGCCGCGACCGCACAAGGACGTCGCCCAGTCGGGCTTCGTGAGCAAGACAACCGACGGGAACTTCGAATACTGGGTCGTCGACTCGTACGCGATGCAGCGCGAGGTCCTGGTCGAGGTCAAGCCGTCCACGGGCGACGGTCCGGCACCGGTGCTGTACCTGCTCGACGGTGTGGATTCCCCGGAAGACCCCTCTGGTTGGCGATCGATGGCCAAGGTCGATACCCGCCCGGTCGCGAACGACAACGTTCACATCGTGGCTCCGACCGGCGCGTACGCCTCGTACTGGACCGACTGGCAGAACAACGATCCTCTGCTGGGTAACTACAAGTGGGAGACCTTCCTGACGGAGGAGCTTCCGGACATCGTCGCCGACCAGTTGAACGTCAACGGCAAGAACGCCGTCGGCGGTATCTCGATGGGCGGGCAGGCGGCCATGCACCTCGCCGCGACGGACGACATGTATGACGCCGTGATGTCGTTCAGCGGCAACTACTCCACCATGGATCCGCTCGGCTACCAGACCCTGCGCCTGACGGTGGAGACCCGTGGCGCCGAGCTCGACAACATGTGGGGACCGCACGGCAGCGAACAGTGGCGTGCCAACGACACGATCTCGCATGTGAACGACCTGGCCGGCAAGAAGGTGTTCTTCTCCGCTGGCAACGGCGCACTCGGGCCGGATGATCTCGGCGTGTACAAGGACGACGTCCAGTCGATGGCCGTGGGCGTCGTTCTCGAGCGCGGGGTCTTCGAGGGAACCACGGCATTCGAGCGTGCGCTGAACAGTGCCGGTGTCGAGCACGAGGTCGTCTACACCCCGACCGGCGCCCACAACTGGGTCAACTTCATGAAGAACTTCGACGCCGGCTGGAATTACATCAAGGGCGCGCTCGACTGATCCGCTGCTGCGCGTCGGCCGGCCAGGTGCCTGTCGGGCGCGCAGCGCGGCACCGCCCGAATCGATTCGTACCTGGAGCCCTGATGTCCTACGGAATGCGCAGTGTGGCCGCCACGGCTGGCGCACTCGCGATCGTGTTGACCGTGGGATCCACGACGCCCGCCCTCGCGCAGCCCGCCGTCGGTGACCTGCCATCGGTGTTGCGTGGTTTCGAGGACGCCGTCCGGATCGGACCACCGCCCGCTCCGCGCCCGATCGGGTCGACAGCCGAGCTCGTCGACGCGCTCGGGGCGGCGCAGTACCCGGTCGGCACCGACCCGACCAGCGCCCTCGAGGTGCGGCCGCGGCCGCCGAAGGACGTCGACCGGACGGCCGTGGTCAGCACGCGGACCGACGGGCGCTACGAATACTGGGTCGTCGACTCCCTCGCCATGCAGCGGGAAGTGCAGGTTGAGGTCCTGCGTGCGACCACCGATGAGGCTGCACCGGTGCTGTACCTGCTCGACGGCGTCGACTCGCCGGAAAACCCTTCCGGATGGCGTTCCGAGGGCGAACTGGACACGCATCCCATCGTCGAGGACGACGTGCATGTGGTGATCCCGACCGGGGCGTACGCCTCCTACTGGACCGACTGGGAATCCGACGACCCGGTCCTGGGCCGCATCAAGTGGGAGACCTTCCTGACTGAGGAACTGCCCCGCGTCGTGGCCACACATCTCAATGCGACGGACCAGGCGGCGGTCGGCGGGATCTCAATGGGAGCCCAGGCCGCCATGCATCTCGCCGCCACCACGGACCTTTACGACGCGGTCATGGCGTTCAGCGGCCACTACTCCACGATGGATCCGCTCGGCTTCCAGACCCGGCGAGTGACCGTCGAAAGTCGTGGCGGCGACGTCGAGAACATGTGGGGCCCGCGCGGCAGCGAGCGGTGGCGGCAGAATGACACCATCTCCCACGTCCGCGGCCTGGACGGTAAGAAGGTGTTCTTCGCGGCGGGCAACGGGATCATCGGACCCGACGACCTCGCCGTCTACCAGGATGACCAGCAAGCGGTGATCGGCGGGACCATCCTGGAACTCGGTGTCCACGAGGGCACCACCGCATTCCAGCGGGCATTGATCGAGGCCGGAATCGACCATCGGGTCGATTACGCCGCGACCGGCCTGCACAACTGGTCCACCTTCATGGCCAGCTTCGACGCCGGCTGGGAGTACATCAAGCCGGCACTCGAAGACTGACCTCGCCCGGGGCGAAGTCAGGCGGCGCCGATGCTTCGCTCCCATCGCCAAGTGGGTTTCGCACATTTCTACTCGGGCGATGCGTGCTGAACTCTCTTGGCGATGACCGGCCAGGGCCAGGGCCGGGGCCGGGGCGGTGTCAGGCGGCCACGGCGACCCGGCGGCGGGGTGGGTCAGGCGGCGACGGCGACACGGCGGCGGGCCAGATATGCGGCGATCGACGAGATCGCACTCTCCAACACGCCTGCCTCCGGCAGGCAGACGATCCGGAAATGGTCCGGCTCCGGCCAGTTGAAGCCCGTTCCATGCGTAACGAGAACATGCTCCGACCGCAACAGATCGAGGACGAAGGCCTCGTCGTCGTCGACCCCATACATTTCTCGATCGATGCGCGGGAAGCAGTACAACGCTCCGCGCGGCGGTACGCAGCTCACCCCGGGGATCGCATTCAGCATCTCCGCGGCCATCGCCAGACGCGACTCCAACTCGCCGCCCGGATCCACCACGTCAGCGGGCAGCTCCGAGCCCGGCTGGCCCGCGGCGAGCGCGACGGGGATCGCGTACTGGCCCGGGACGTTGGGGCACACCCGCATGTTGGACAGCAGCGTGATGCCCTCGAGCAGGTCTGACGCGCGATCCAACGGTCCGGTCGCAGCCACCCAGCCCGCCCGGTAGCCGCACACCCGATACGCCTTGGACAGGCCGCCGAAGGTCAGGCACAGCACGTCGCTGCCGGCGGCGAGCGCAGCGTGATGGTGCACCGCGTCGCCGAAGACCAGCTCCTCGTAGATCTCGTCGCTGAGCAGGACGAGCCCGTGGCGGCGCGCGATGTCGGCCATCCCTCGGACCGTCTCCTCGCTGTAGACGGCGCCCGTCGGATTGTTGGGGTTGATCAGCACCAGCGCGGTGGTGCGGGGCGTGATCTTGGACTCGATGTCGGCCAGCGACGGGTTCCAGCCGTTGTCCTCGTCGGCCAGGTAGTGCACGGGCACGCCGCCGGTCAGGTTCACCGCGCCCGTCCACGTGGGGTAATCGGGTGCGGGGACCAGGATCTCGTCGCCCGGGTTGACCATGGCCTGCAGCACGAGCGTGATGAGTTCGCTGACGCCGTTGCCGAGGAAGACGTCGTCGGCGGTGACCTGGTCGACCCCGACGCGGCGGTAGTGTTCGGCGACCGCCTCGCGCGCGACCGGGATTCCGCGCGAGTCCGAGTAGGCCTGCCCGTCGCCGAGGTCGCGGGCCACGGCGTCGACGATCTCGGGCCGGGCCTCGAGCCCGAACGGGCGCATGTTGCCCAGGTTCAGTCGCAGGATGTCGTGGCCCTCGGCCTCCAGTCGCATCGCCTCGGTGAGGATCGGGCCGCGGACGTCGTAGCGGACGTCGCGGAGCCGGGCGGACTGGCGGTAGGTGGGCGCGGTGGTGTTCATGCGACCATTCCACCGCCCAAGTGGCGCGACTGGAAGGTCCACTTTGTGCAGAGTGGCGAGACCACTTTGGTGACGGCGTGGCCGCCTAGCGTGCCGGGCGGGGATGGTCGTCAGCGCTGCGGACATGGTCGCCACCAGTGCGACGACACGCCCTCAGAGCCGCAGCCATGACGACCATCCCGCTGGATCCAGCCGAAACCGGCTAGCCGGGCGAGTTCAGCCCGGCCAGGTCAGACCGTGGGGCCCTGCTGCTTGACGATCTTCTCGGATTCGCCGACCTCGCGTCCGGCGGCACGCGCCGAGGCGAGCCGGGTCTCGTGGGCGGTGCGGATGATCTCGGAGTACTTGTCGTGGTGGTCCAACAGTTCCTCGCGATACTTCGGCGCCACGGCCTCGGCCTTGCGTGTCCACTCGTCCATCAGCTGCTCGGCCTTTTCGCGGTCGGCGTCGGAGGTGTCCGATTCCTCGGCCAGCTTCGAGTAGCGGTACGAGTACTTCTCGGCGTTCTGCAGTGCGCGCAGCGCCTTGCCCTTGGGGCTGGACAGCGAGACGATCACGGTGATCGCGAGGATGCACACGATCACCAGCAGCGAGGTGGTGGTGGGGATCTCGGTGACGGGGACGTTCTCGCCGTCGTTGATGAAGCCCAGGTTGTTCTCGTGCAGTGCGTGCAGGATCAGCTTGACGCCGATGAAGCCCAGGACCGCGGACAGTCCGTAGGACAGGTAGACCAGCCGGTCGAGCAGGCCGTCGATGAGGAAGTACAGCTGCCGCAGACCCATCAGGGAGAACGCGGTGGCGGTGAAGACGATGTACGGCTCCTGCGTCAGACCGAAGATCGCGGGGATCGAGTCGAACGCGAACAGGATGTCGGTGGCGCCGATCGCGACCATGACCAGCAGCATCGGCGTGAGCATGCGCTTGCCATCGATGCGGGTGAACATCTTGTCGCCGTCGTAGTGCTCGGAGGCGGGCAGGAACTTCTTGGCCAGGCGGACCATGACGTTGTCCGCCTCGTCCTTCCCGTCCTTGTCGCCGGTCAACTCGCCACGCAGCTGCTGGCCGGCGATGAGTAGGAGTGCGATACCGAAGAGGTAGAACACGTCCGACCAGGCCTCGATGATCGCGGCGCCGAGCAGGATGAAGATCGTGCGGGAGATCAGCGCGAACGTGATGCCGAACAGCAGGACCTTCTGCTGGAACTCGCGTGGCACCTTGAACGACGCCATGATCACCAGGAACACGAAGAGGTTGTCGACACTCAACGCCTTCTCGGTGATGTAGCCGGCGTAGTACTCAACCGCGTGCGCGGTGTCGCCGACGGCGAAGAAAATCAGACCGAACAGCAGCGCGATGCCGATGTAGATCGCGGACCAGATCGCGGCCTCGCGAATCGTGGGCAGGTGCGCCTTGCGCACGTGGAAGATGTAGTCGAATGCCAGCAGGCCCACGATGACTGCGATCGTGATGCCCCACAGCAGCGGAGTGATCTCCATGGAGGGACGGGTGTCCTTTCGTGAGAAACGGTGCGGGGACGACGAGGTCCCGTGAGTCTCTCCGCCCACTCCCGCACGAGCTGCCGGTGTGAACCGCTGCGCCCGGCCGGTCCGATTGGCGGACCCGCGTGTTGACGATCGCAGCGTTGTGGATACTCCCCCACTGCCGGTGAATGCTACACGGCTTGGTCCAGACCGTCAGTGGACGAGACGGCCGCCACTCACTCGCCTGGACTGGCCCAGCCGGCCAGGAGGCCCGCGGCTGTGGCGGCGTCGGTCTCCCCGGCCGCCATGGAGACCACGAGGTCGTAGGCGGGATCGTCGGGTGCACGGGCCGCTCGGGGCCCGGCGGCACCGTTCACGCAGGCCGCGCACACAACCTGCGTGAACCAAACCCCTAGGCTGCAACCATGGCCCGCACCGCCCGCCCCGCCACCCTGGTCCTGGGTGACATCGCCGGTGCCGCCGACCTGGTGGATGCGATCATCGCCCGCATCGCCGACGGCGCGCTGGCCGACGGCGACCGCCTGCCCTCCACCCGCGCCCTCGCCGAGCAGACGGGCCTGTCCCGCGGAACCGTGGTCCGGGCGTTCGACGAGCTCGCCGCCGCCGGGTTCGTGGCCTCCGAGCACGGCTCCGGCACGAGCGTCAGCGGGGGCGCCGCTCAGGCTGCCCGCGCCGGAGCCCGCACCCGGGGGAGCGGGGAAGTCGGGGTGGAGGCCTCGTCGTCGCCCCTTCCCGAGCCCCGTCGGGGCCGTTCGCCGCGCGACCTCCGTCCCGGCACGCCCGACGCCGCGCTGGTGGATGGGCGGGCATGGCGGTCGGCGGTGCGGGCGGCCGCGGCGCAGGGTCTGGCGGGGTTGAACCCGTGGGAGGAGCCGAGTCCGGCGGTGCGCGCGGCGTTGGCGGGGCACCTGCGGCGGCACCGGGGCATCGCGGGCGCGGATCCGCTGCTGTTCGACTCGTCGCGCTCGGCGATCGCCGCCCTGTGCGCCGCGTTCGTCGTCGGGCAGGAAGGGGCCGCCGTGCGAGCCGACCAGGCCGCGCCGAGCACCCCGCCGAGCGCTCCGCCGAGCGCCGTGCCCTTCCACATGGAGGATCCCGGCTACCGCGGCGCGCTGCTCATGGCCCGCAACCAGGGCCTCGACGTGCACTTCCACCCCGCCGATCCCGACGGTCTGGACGCCACGCGCCTCGGCGACGAGCCCGCCATCGCGTTCACCACGCCCGCCCACCAGTACCCGCTCGGGCACCGCATGAGCGTCGAGCGCCGCGTCGCGCTGGTCGAGTGGGCGCGGCGGACGGGCTCGCTGGTGATCGAGGACGACTACGACGGCGAGTTCCGCTACGGCGTCGCCCCGCTGCCCGCGCTCGCGACGCTGCCGGGCGCCGCGGACCACGTCGCCTACGTCGGCACGTCGTCCAAGTCTGTGGCCCCTGACCTGCGCGTTGCCTGGTGCCAGCCGCCGGCGGCGCTGCGACGCGAGGTCGAAAAATGGCTGGCGGTGCACCGGCGCGGGCCGTCGTCGCTGCCCGCCGACGCGCTGGGCGGGTTCATCGCCTCGGGTGCGATGGATCGGCACCTGGCGCGGGCGGCGCGGGTCTACAGCGATCGGCGCGCGCGCCTGGTGGCCGCGCTGGCGCGCGAGTGCCCGACGTTGGACGTGACAGGTGTAGAGGCGGGGCTCCACCTCTGCGTGTTGTTGCCCGGATATGACGACGACGACGTCGTTCTCGCGCTCGAGCGGGCCGGGTGGCGGACGCGGTCGCTGAGTAGTCAGTCCGCGCGATTCGGGCTGTCCGGATTGGTGCTGAGTTACTCGCGGCTCGCGGCCCGTGATGCGGACCAGTTCGCGGTGGCCCTGCGTGAGGTTTTGGGCGGCTGAGCGCCGGTTGCCGGTTGCCTCCCTGCGGCTTCCCTCTCCAGTTGCCGGACACGGACCTTCGGTCGCCGGACATCTGGTGCGAAATCTCGCTCAGAATCGCACCAGAAGTTCGGTAACCGCACAACGATGTCCGGCAACTGCACAAAGCTGTCCGGCCGTTCGGGAGCGGTGACCGCGTTCCGGTGTTTAGATCCTTGACAGGAGTCAAATCGCCGATCGGGCGCAGGTCAAGGAGCGTGAAGTTCATGGAGCAGAAGTCACTCGCGGGCAAGGTCGCCTTCATCACGGGCGCGGCCCGGGGACAGGGTCGCAGTCACGCGGTGGAGCTCGCCCGCCGCGGTGCCCGGATTCTCGCGATGGACATCTGCGAGGACGTCGACTCGGTGCCGTACTCCCTGGCCTCGCGGTCCGACCTGGACCAGACGGTCGCCGAGGTCGAGGCTGTCGGCAGCGAGATCGTCGCGGTGCAGGGGGACGTGCGCGAGACCGCCGACGTCGCCGCCGCAGTGGATGAGTGCGTCGAGGCGTTCGGGGTGCCGGATATCGTCATTGCCAATGCGGGTGTCAACCTCCAGCGGGGCTCCGAGCCGGACGCGCAGGTGGCGTTCATGGACACGATCATGATCAACCTCGTGGGCGTGTGGAACACGGTCCATGCGATCGCGCCGCTGATGGTCGAGCGGGATCAGGGCGGCTCGATCGTGCTCATCTCGTCCACCAACGGTCTGTCCGGCCGTGGCGGCGACGGCTCCGGCGCGGTGACCGGTTACACCGCCAGCAAGCACGGCGTGGTGGGCATTATGCGGAGCTTCATGAACTGGCTGGCCCCGTACGGGATCCGGGTCAACTCGATCCACCCCGCCGGCGTGCCGACGCCCATGGTGGCGCACCCGGAGATGCAGGCCTGGTTCGCCGGCAATCCGAACGCCCAGTGGATGGGCAACGCGATGCCGGTGGCGATGCTCGACCCCCTCGACATCTCGCGCGCCGTGCTCTACCTGGTCGAGGAGTCGGGCCGGAACATCACGGGAGTCACGCTGCCCGTGGACGCGGGCTTCACCGGCAAGTAGGACGGCCCCACTGCCGGGGCGGTAGCCCTCCGCTCCCTGCCCCGGCCATCCGCTCACGCGCCTGCTCGGCCGAGCACAGCCGTACCCCGGGATGGCGTCTCGCGCTCACTTCGGGGCGTGCGAGACGCCATCGACAGGAGCGCCTGTGTCGCGGGAGTACATGTCCGAGTGCGAGACGCCATCGACAGGAGCGGCTGCAGAGTGGGCTGGGCTGTGAGGCAGGACCGGGCGGTAGGTCCGGGCCGATCCGGCGGCGTGGTCGACCGCGAGCCGGTTGCTCTCCACGCCTCAACGCCCATGATGGGGGAGTGGACGACCAGACTACGACCGGAGAAGGTGCGCGCTCGGTAGTCGGCTTGATGGCCGACCCCGGTGTGCCGAGGAGAGTCGCGGCGGCGATCGCGGAGGGCCTCGCCGATGACCTGACGCGGGACCTCGGCGGCCGGTGGCGGGTGGAGGTCGACGAGGAGACGCTGCCGCTCGGACCGGATGGGGAGATCCGGCTCACCGAGCATGCGCCTCGGCTCCTGCGTGAGCACAGCTGGGACTTCGTGCTCTACCTGACGGATCTGCCCACCGGCCCCAGCGGCACCCCGCAACTCTACGACGTCAGCGGTTCCACAGCGGCCGCCCTGGTGAGCCTTCCCATCTTCGGGGTCTTCCGGGTGAGGTCGAAGGTCCGCGCGTTGGCCCGCAAGCTGGTGGGTGCGAGTTCTGGTCGGCAGGGTCTGGGCACGCCCGGCACCGCGGGGTTGCCGTCCGCCAAGCGGACCGGACCGGTGACGAAGGTGCGGCTTCTCGCCGGAATGGTCCTCAACAACCGGCCCACACGGATGGGGATGTCGCTGACCGGTGTGGTGGCTGCCGCGGCGGGAACCGGGGCGTTCGGCATCTTTTACGGGAGCATCGCCGCGCTCGCGGTGGCGCTGCACCCGATGCGGCTGCTGCTGATCAGCATCGTTGGAGTTGCGACCCTCGTGACCTGGTTGATCGTCCGCAACGGGTTGTGGAACTCGTCCGACCAGTTCACCCCGGGCAATCGTCATCTGGACAACTCCGCCACGGTGGTGACGGTCGCGCTGGGCGTGAGTTTGATGTTCCTGGGGCTGTTCGCGGCGATGTTCCTGCTCGCGCTACTCGTGATGGACGCCGGGTACCTGGAGGATCAACTCGGCAGGCCGGTCGGGATGCTCGACTTTCTCCACCTGGCGTGGCTGTCCAGTTGTCTGGGCACTTTCGCCGGCGCTCTGGGGTCGAACTTCGACGACGAGGAGACCGTCCGCGTGGCTACCTACAGCCTGCGGTGGCACGAGCGTCGCACGCTGTTCGACACGTACCAGCGAGGGGACGCCGACCAGCAGGAGGAGAAAGAACAGGAACGGATCGAACGCGAATACTCGGATGACGAGAGCTCGACGGACAGCGACGAGGCCACGGCCGCCGAGCCGAATCGCGACCGTCAACGGGAGTAGTCGCCACATGCCCTGCGCCCCGGCACTGCGGTCCTCCGCGCCGCCCCTGCTTTGCCTCCGCGCCACACGCGGCCGGGCTACCGCCGCCGCGCCGCCCGCGTGCGCAGCCAGCCGGCCACTATGAGCACCAGCGCGACCAGACAGAGGTAGAGCAGTGCCCCGCCCCGGCCCCACGGCGGATCGAGCGCAAGGTCTTGACCGCTGCCGTAGACACCGTTGAGGAACGGCATGTACTGCGTAAGCACGTCGCCGCGGGGCAGCAGGATCACCGCGTTCTCCACGAGCAGCGACCACACCGTCAGCACGGCAACGGCCGCCGGTGCCGAGGGGGTCAGGGCACCGATGCCGAGCCCCACGCCCACAGCAGCGAACGCGTACACGGGCAGCGCCCACAGGAACCGCACGCCCTCTGGGGTGAACGCGTCGACCTCGGAGTGCACGCCGGGGAAGAACACCGGCAGCGCGAGCATGGTGAGCATCGTCGCGATTCCGAGCAGGACCGCGGCCAGCCCGCCGAGCACCAGCCACCGCGCGACCATGCTGGTCAGCAGCCGTGGCGCCGCGTACCGGCGGGTCTCGGCCACCGGTCCGGCCTCACTCTCGGCCTGGCGGTAGGCGGCCGACACCGCGAACACGGTCACTCCGATCCACAGGAGCCAGTACACCGAGTTGGTGGTGCTCACCGCGGTGACGCCCAGCAGTCCGTCGCGCGAGTTCAACGATTCCGACACCGCCGCCACCACCAGCGTGATGATCACCGGCAGCAGCACGCCCAGTGGCAGAGTGAGCCGGAACAGGAAGCTCCGGGGCCCGCCGATCGCGACGGCCTCACCGGTGATGTTGCGCCACAGCACCCGGGCCGGACTAGCCAGACTCGAACCAGCCAGACCCGGACCAGCCAGACCCGGACCAGCCAGACCCGGACCAGCCTGACTCGGGCCGGCCGCCCCAGCCGCCCCGCCCTGCTTCCGCCGCACAACGTGCTCGCCCGCGCTCATCCGGCCACCGCATGTCCGGCGGCGACGCGCGGCACGTGCGCGGCGAAGGCCTCCTCGAGGTCGACGCACGTGCCCTGCACCTCGGCAACGCCTCCGGCCGCTACGATCCGACCGTCCTCGATCATGACCACCTCGTCGGCGGTGCGCTCGACCTCCGCCAACGCGTGTGAGGCCACCACCACGCAGCGACCTTCGGCGGCCCACTGTTGCAGGAGACCGCGCATCCAGAGCACGCCGGCCACGTCCAAGCCGTTGAGCGGCTCGTCGAGCAGCAGCGTGCGCGGATTGCCGACCAGGGCGGAGGCGATCCCGAGCCGTTGCCGCATGCCCAGGGAGAACCCGCCCACGGGCCGATCGGCCACGGCGGCCAGGCCCACTTCGTCGAGCAGCGCATCGGCCCGTCCGGCGGGCACGCCACCGAGCGCGGCGAGCCACCGCAGGTGCCGTCGCGCGGTGTGCCCGGGGGTGAACGCGTCGGCCGACAGGTGCATCCCGAGGTGCCGAACGGGGGCGTCGAGAGATGCGGGCGCGCGCCCGTCGATCCGCACCCCGCCGCCATCGGGCCTGGTCACGCCGGCGATGCAGCGCAGCAGGGTCGACTTGCCCGCGCCGTTGAGCCCGAGCAGGTAGCTCAGCCGCCCGTCCGCGAAGGTGTGCTCGACGCCCCGCAGCACCTCGCGCCCGCGGTACTCCTTGCGCAATCCGGAAACCTCGATCATCGCGCTCAGCCCCCGCACGCGATGGGCAGCCCGACGGTCCGCACGCCCTCGCACACCGACTGCGTCGACAGCTTCCAGTTGCCGTCCCGCTTCACGAACACCACGCGCGTGCGGATGCTGGGCCGCCCCACCGATTCACTGTGCAGGGTCGCGGTGATCCGGTCGCCGGCGTGCTCGATGGGTCCGGTGATCCGCTTCCACCCCTGTGGCGCGCGGAAAATTCCCAGGTTGTAGACCGTTTGCGGAACCACCACGCCACCCATGCCGGCCTCAAGGTTGCGGGCCTTGGCGTCGTCGCCGGCGGGGGTGGCCACGAGCAGGTGGACGATCGCGTTGAGGTCGTCGAGGGTCGGGTCGTCGGTGGTCACCGCGAAGTCCGCGGGTAGCGGTCTGGGCGGGGTCCAGCCGGTCACGCGCTCACCCTCCGCAGGTCCGGGTTCCGCCGGGGCGGGCGCCGCCTCAGCCGGGGCGGGGGCCGGGGCGTCACCACCGGGCGCAGCTCCGCCCGACTCGTCGCCGGAGGTCCCGCCCGAGCGCGACACCGTGCCGCCGGGCGCGGGCACAGACGAGGGCGCGGGTGCGACGCCCGTGGCCGGTGACAGGCCGCCACCGTCCCCGGCCCGGGCCGACGCGCCGGGTCGAGACGTGGACGTGCCCGGCAGCGTGGTGCCGGGAGGAAGATCTGACGACGACGACAACGCCACCGCACCCTCCTCCGTCACGGGCTGCCCGTCGACGCTGACCGCCCCTTGCGGATCTACGGCCACCACGACCTCGGTCGGGGAGTCGCCACTGCGATGCATCCCCACGACGCCCAATGCCAGGAACAGGGACGACACGATCGCGGCCACCGCAGCTGAGACGAGCACGGTCGGCCAGTTGATCGGATTGGTCGTCTGGGCCACGGCACCGAACCGGCCACTGTCGCCGAAGGCGCCGGGGTTGTCGTCGTCGTACTTCCCGCTGTCATCCACGTAGTTATGGTAAGCCTCGCCTAACTTGCATCCAACATCGTCCTGTCCATGGGCGGCTACCGGGCGACGATGCCGGAGTCGAACTGCACAATCGGCGCTATGACGTACCGGACTCAAGGTCATGGCGGTCATGGCACCGGGACGGGTCGGTTGCACCTGGCAAAGGCAGACCCCTGGCGTCAGGCTGTGGCCGCGATTTTTGGCGACGAGCGCGCGGTCATCGACGACCTCCACTGGGAGTATCCCGACGGTATCCAGGAGGACGACATCGTCCTGACGGTCGTCGACGTCGTCGTCCAGTGGGACGGTGATCCGGGTGTTGCTGATGCTGCGGTGCCGGTTGTCGTCGAGCTCGGCACCGTGGTCCAGCTGGGTGATGACCTTGACGTTGAGGCCGATGCGATCTTTGCCGACGGAGTGTCTGTCGCGGCGATTGCTCACAGGCTTGGCGAAGCCCCTCCAGCCTCGCCGACCACGTTCGAGGATTCGGATCTGGCCCGCCGGATCGTCGAGGCGATCGAGGCGGAACTGGAGAGCCCGACCTCCTGGCGTCACGAGGCACGATCCACCGATCCGGCCACGGTCCGGTGCATGCGCGAGCGTCGGCCTGTTCCGCGCTACGCAGAATTTTTCGGGTGTGCCGCGTGCGACCGCACCGAGGTCGAACTGGAAGTGCACCGACTTGCCGATCCGGAGGATCTCGAGTTCGCGGGAACTGACGAAGTGCATGTTTGCCCGGACTGCCACGACGCGCTTCATACTGCGCTTCCGCCGCTCGTCGCCGACGTGATCTGCGCCGACCGACCGCTGTGTCCCTCGTGCTCGATGGCGCGGACCCGGATGTTCCAGGGCGGGCTGATTCCGGGGCCGGCGCCGGCGGGTCGCATCTCGACAGGCTGCTCGATCTTCAGTCCGGCCGACGACCAGTACGAGTGTTCAGAGTGTGGGTTTCGATGGTCCGAGCAGGACTGGCATTTTCCCTACGCGACGGACGCCGACCGGGGTACTCGCTTGAGGGCGCGGCTTGCGGACATCCCGCCCTCTCCGGACGCTGAGCGCCCCGAGCTGTGGCGGCGCGGCCGACTGGTGGTGGGGAAAGTGGATTTCGAGGGGCCGCCGGACGGCCTCGGTTCTGCATGGGACGCGCCCGACCATGTGGTCATGCTCGGCGATGACCGGCGGGTGTACACCGTCGACCCACGTACGGTCCGACGCGTTGAGCTTTCGCCACTTACCTTGAACACCATGACTTCTCAGTACGTGACATCCCGCGCTGGCGAGCAACTCTTCCCGCGACTGCGTAAGCCCTCCGGTGAGGTGACACTCTGCAGTCCGTACCTGACAACGAAGGTCGCCGAAGAGCTGGCCGAACTGGCCGCCCAGTCGGACGTGGACTGGTACCTGCTGACCAACCTCGATCCGCGGGCCTGTGCCAATCGGGTTCTCTCCGCCGACGGGCTCGATGCCCTTCTCGATGCGGGCGTATTCATCTGCCACTGCGATGAACTCCACGCCAAGGCATACGTGGTGGGAGAGGATTTCGCGATGGTCGGTTCGGCGAATCTGACCGGCAAGGGACTGGGTGGAAATGCACAGACGAGTTGGAGTGGCTTTCCCAATTCGGAGCTGTCCGTAGTTCTCCCCCAGGCCGAGGTGGCGACCGTTCAGGCGACGCTGGACCGGTGGTGGGACGACGGGGAGGACGTTGACGCGGACTCTGTTCAGTGGTTGCGTGAGCGGGCGGAACGGATAACGGCGGTACCCCCGAGGCGACGATCGGATAGACGAGATGCACAGGCATTGCTTGAGTACTCCCGGCAGTCTGATGTGACGGTGTGGGCAAGGTCTTTGGGCCGCCAAGTTGCTCCCGAGATGTGGACCCATGAGTCGTGGTTCTGGAGCCCGGGCACCAAGAACCGACCGGGGATCATTCCCGGTGACCTGGTCGTGATCTACTCGCCCGACCTCAGGGGCTGCTACGCGGTCGTCGAGGTGTTGGATGGCCCTGCGCTCGATCCAGACTTCGTGGCGGGATTTGAGGGTGAAGATCGGGGGCAGGAATTGCCGTGGGTCTATCGCGCGACGCCGCGCCTGATCCCTGAGCCTGTGGTCTCGGTACCCCCAGCCAAATTGGTCTCACCTATCAATCACTTCAGGGGTTCGGCACGAGACTCTCTGATGAGGAGTTCGAGTTGGTGGTACGAGCCCTTGCGGATTCCGGCGATGAGCTTTGAGTGGATGGGTGCGCCCCGCACAAAGGCGTAGCTGCCAGCAGGCTTCGCGAGGATGGATCTTCGGGCCGTGACCAGTCGGAACTGGCACAGTTGAGGACATGACCTCTATTTCGGGAAGGCCTGCAGTGCGAGGGGCCTCTGGGCGGCGCCGGACCCCGCTGCGGACCTCGTGTGCGAAGCCGCACGACTGCCCCGCGCCGGTGCGGCTGGCGGTGCTTCGGCACGCACCGTTCTTCGCCGACCTGGACGACGAGGGGATCGCCGACGTCGACCGGCACACCGTCGCGCTCGCCTGGGAGGGTGGCGACGCGGTGTATTCCGAGGGCGATCCGGGGGGTCACATTTATCTGGTCGCGCACGGCCGGGCCAAGGCCTACCGCGACACAGAGGACGGCCGAACCGTGGTGGTGGACCTGCTGGCGGCCGGGGATATCTTCGGCGGCTTCGACCTCCTCGGCCGACCCGAGTACGGCGAGACGGTGGAGGCGTTCGACACCCTGTGTGCACTGCGGATCTCCGACGAGGACTTCCGCGAGATCATGGTCCGGTACCCGACGGTCGCACTGCGTGTGGTGGACGATCTGGCCGGGCAACTGGGGGACGCGCGCACGTCGGTGGTGAATCAGTCGACCCGGACCGTCGCCGAGCGGGTCGCGGCGACACTGCTGCGGATCGCCGACAAGTTCGGTGAGGTGCGGTCCGGTTTCGGCGACGGCGAGGCGGCTGGCGGAGATGGGACGGGTGACGGCGGGCAGACCGGCCGGAGGGACGGCACCCTGCTCCAGTTGCCGCTGACGAGGGTCGACCTGGCCGGGATGACCGGTTCGACTCCGGAGTCGGTGTCGCGGGTGATGAGCCGACTGCGCCGCGAGGGGATCATCGACTCCGGTCGCCGCTGGACCGCGGTCCTCGATCGCGACAGGCTCGCGGACATCGCCGGGGAATGACCCCGCTTCCGGGGCGTGTGCGAGTCGGCAGTTCGAGCTTGTAGGGCTGTGAGCGGCCAAGACGCCGGATTCGGGCAGGTTCGGGCAGGCTTGTCTTGCTTGAAAGTTCCGTGCGAGTCCACAAAGCTCGGTACCGGAGACCACGCGATCCGGTCTCCGAGTAGCCGCTTCGACAAGACAGGAAATCCGATGAGCCTCACCGATCACGGCCCGAACCCGTACGTCGTCAATATCGAGGAGGCCACCCTCGAGAACAGCAACTACCGGACCACCCTGTGGACCGGCCCGCACATGCAGCTCACCGTCATGAGCATCAAGCCGGGCGACGACATCGGCCTGGAGGTCCACGAAGACCACGACCAGTTCCTGCGCATCGAGGCAGGCAAGGGCCGCGTGCAGATGGGCCCCGCCAAGGATCAGCTCGACTTCGAACGCGAGGTCGGCGACGACTGGGTGGTCCTCGTCCCCGCCGGCTCCTGGCACAACATCACCAACATCGGCGACGAGGACCTCAAGGTCTACTCGCTCTACGCCCCGCCGGAGCACGCCCACGGCACCGTCCACCCGACCAAGGCGGACGACCACCACGACCACTGATCAACGTGGGGGCCCGGTAATCCGGGCCCCACTACTTGCGTAGAGCAGACGTGTCAGGGCCCGGGCCGGCAATCACTCGCCGGCCCGGGCCCTTCGTTGTTCTGGCGGCCGGAGACTGAGCGGTCGCGTCAGGCAGCCGCGCCCGTCAGTCGTGTCGATCAGACCTTCACGGTGTCGCGGTCTGTGTCGCGATCGGCGTCGCCGAGGCCGTCCTCTCCGCGGATGGAGGCTGCTGCAGCCTTCGCCGACCGTGGCGCGCCGCCCCTGCGGCGCATGAGCCGCATCGCGTTGAGGATCACCACCAGCACGGACCCCTCGTGGACGAGCATGCCGATCGACATCGTCACGCCGCCCGCGAACACCCCGGCCAGCAGGGCGAGGACGGTGATCATCGCGATCGCGATGTTCTGCCGCATCACGCTGACTGTGCGCTTGGCCAGCCCGATCGCCTCGGGCAGGCGCAGCAGGTCGTCGCCCATGAGCGCGATGTCCGCGGTCTCCACCGCCACCGCCGAACCGGCCGCGCCCATCGCCACCCCGATATCCGCCGTGGCCAGGGCGGGTGCATCGTTGACACCGTCGCCGACCATCGCCACCGTGTGTCCCTGACGCTGGAACTCGGTGACAGCGTCGAGCTTGTCCTCGGGCAACATGCTGGCCCGGACCTCGTCGACGCCGGTCTTCGCGGCGACCGCCTCGGCCACGAGCTGCACGTCACCGGTGAGCATGACGACCTTCTTCACGCCCGCCTCGTGCAACCGCGCGACCATCTCGGGCGCGTCCGCACGGATTGTGTCCGCCACCGCGATGACGCCAGCGACACGGGAATCCACCGCGATGATCATCGGTGTCTTACCCTGCCGCGCGAACTCGTCCGCTGCACGTTGCGCGGCGTTGTCGTCGTCGACCCCAAATTCGTCCAGTAGTGCCTGGTTGCCGATCAAGACACGGTGCCCCTCCACCTGCGCCTTGAGTCCCTTCCCCGCGACCGGAGTGACGGACTCGGGGGTGTCGTAGCGGACACCCTCGGCCGCCGCGGCCTCGAGGATCGGTCGGGCCAGGGGGTGCTCCGAACCGGCCTCGCCACCCGCGGCGAAGGACAGGACCTCCGCGCGACTCATGCTTGGGTCGAGCACCACCACGTCGGTCAACTCGGGGCGACCCTCGGTGAGGGTGCCGGTCTTGTCCACCGCGACCACATCGATCTTCGCGGAGGTCTCCAGGTACTCGCCGCCCTTGATGAGGATCCCGTTGCGGGCCGCGCGGCCGATGCCGGCGACGATCGCCACGGGGATCGAGATGACCAGCGCGCCGGGGCAGCCGATCACCAGCAGCGTCAGCGCGAGGACCACGTCACCGGTGATCAGCCCGGCGACCAGCGCCAGCAGCATGATGGCCGGGGTGTACCAGGCGGAGAAGCGGTCGATGAAGCTCTGCGTGTGGGCCTTGGCGTCCTGGGCCTCCTCGACGCGATGGATGATCCGCGCCAGGGTGGTGTCGGCGCCGATGCCGGTGGCCAGCACGTGCAGGAAGCCGCCCCGCGAGATGGTGCCGGCGAACACCTGGTCGCCCTTGTTCTTCTCCACCGGGATGGACTCGCCGGTGATCGAGGCCTCGTCCAGGGCTCCCGAACCGGCCACGACCTGGCCGTCGACGGGAACCTTGGCGCCATTCTTGACCAGGACGATCTCGCCTTGGCGGACCGCGCCGGCGTCGATCTCGACCTGCTCGCCGTCGCGCATCACCACCGCGACGTCCGGGGCCACCGCCACCAGCTCGGCCAGCGCCGAGCGGGTCTTGTTGAGGGTGGCCGCCTCGAGCGCGTGGCCGATGGCGAACAGGAAGGTGACCGCGGCCGCCTCCCAGTAGTTGCCGATGATGATCGCGCCGATCGCCGCCACCGACACCAACAGGTCGATGCCGATGTGGCGGATGAGTAGCGCGTCGACGGCCTTCTTGACGATGGGGGCGCCGGCGACGACCGCCGCGGCGATCATCAGGGCGTCCGCGAGGAGGGTGCTGGTGTCGAGTCCACGGAAGTCCGAGCCGGCCACACCGGATGCGATGAACGATCCGATGATGAGCAGCCCGGACACGATGGGCACGAACCAACGCCCGTACACCCATCTACGGATCGTGGTCATGGTCTCTTCCTCTCTAGTGTCCTGCGTGGCCCGGTCAGAAGGCGCTCGCGCGCGCCTTGTAGCCGGCCTTACCGACGGCAGCCACCACGTCGTCGACGCTGACCACCTCCGGGTCGTGCTCCACCTCGATGCGGGAGGAGGCGAAATGCACCCTCACGTCCTCCACGCCCTTGAGGCGACCCACCTGCTTCTCGATCTTCCCCACGCAGGAGGGGCAGGAGAATCCCTCCGCACGGAGCATGCTCTTGACGATGTTCTGGCTGTTCGGTGCCATTTCCATCCCTCTTTCTGGGGTCTTCCGCGGGCCTTTCCCGGCCCGTCACCTGTGAAGTTACGAGGGTTCGACACGAAGAACACTGACGCGCGTCACTTATCCGCAGACCAGGCTTTTCCATGACACTCTGGAGCCGTGAAAACCCCGGTACCCGACTATCTGCTCGAGATCCGCAACGCCTGCTCCGTGGGCGAGGACGGAGAGTTGGCCAGCTATATCCCCGAGCTCGCCGCCGTGGACCCCGACAGGTTCGCGGTCTCCGCCTGCACCCTGGACGGCGTCGTCTACACGGCCGGCGATGCCGACGCCGAGTTCACCATCCAATCGATGAGCAAGCCGTTCGTCTACGCCCTCGCACTGCGCGACCGGGGGATCGCCACGGTCCTGGAGAAGGTCGGGGTGGAGCCCTCGGGCGATGCGTTCAACGAGATCTCACTGGAGCCCGAGACCGGGCGTCCGGAGAACCCGATGATCAACGTCGGCGCCATCACCACGCACACCCTCGTCGGGCCGCCTGACGCGACCGAGATCGAGCGGGACACCGCCGTGCAGGAGGGTCTGTCGGCGTTCGCGGGCCGGCCGCTCGACGTGGACATCACCGTCCTGGATTCCGAACTGCGCACCGCGTTCCGCAACCGCGCGATGGCCAACCTCGTGCGCGCGGGCGGGATCATCGACGGCGACCCCGACGAAGCCGTCCGCGGCTACACCCGGCAGTGCGCCTACCGGGTGACCGTCCGCGACCTGGCCATCATGGCGGTGACCCTGGCTGCCGGTGGCGTGAACCCGGTGACCAAGGAGCGGGTGGTCTCTGCCGAGGTGGCGCGCCAGGTGCTCGCGGTGATGGCCACGTGCGGGATGTACGACGCGGCCGGCGACTGGATGTCCACCGTGGGGATCCCGGCCAAGAGCGGGGTGTCCGGCGGGATCTTCGGCTCGCTGCCCGCCCAGGTCGGCCTCGGCGTGTTCTCCCCGCGGCTGGATGCGCACGGGCACAGCGTCGAGGGGGTGCGGGCGTTCGAGCGGATGTCCCGCGACCTGGACCTGCACCTGATGAACACCGCGGTCATGGACGTGGAGGTCGTGCGCTCGGTGCGCGTCGACGAGGCCACGGGCCGCCGCACGTTCCGCCTGCAGGGCGCGATGACCTTCGCCAGCGCCGAGCTCGCGTTGCGCCGCCTCGCCGAGATCCCGCCCGGAGTCGAGGAGGTGACGCTCGACCTGAGCCGTGTCTCCTCGGTCAACACCAGTGCGCGCCGGATGCTGCTCGACGGGATGCGCCGCCTCGCCGCCGACGGTCATTCCGTTGGCCTCGCCGACCCCGGTAACCGCCTGCCCGATATCGACCTCGGCGGAGGCCTGCACCCGATCAGGCGGAAGGCTGCCCGATAACCCACTCGGTGAACTCGGCGACCGCCGCCACCACCGCCAGATAGCGGGGCGTGCGAACGGCGTCGAAACCGTGCTGCGCGCCCGGCAATTCGGCGTAGAACACCGGGTTCGCCGAGCCCGCGCGCAGGCGCTCGACCAGCCGGCGCGAACCCTTGACCGGCGTGTACGTGTCGGCGGTGCCGTGGATGATCGCGACCGGGGGCGCGCCCTCGGCTGGAAGACGCCCCGGGTCGGAGATGTCCTTCGTGGCCTTCCCCAGACGCCCGTAGTAGCCGTACAGTCCGATCACTGCTGCCGGTCGGGTGTCGAGGTCCTCGAATCCGGGCTGGTAGGTGGGGTCGCCGGCGGTCAGGGCGGTCATCATCGCGATGTGCGCGCCCGCGGAACTGCCCGCGACCACGATCGGCGCATCCTCAGGGATGCCGTGCGCCGGCCCCTCGACGCGGATCCAGCGGATGAGCTGCTTGATGTCTACCAGGTGCTGCGGGAATCCCGACTCCGGCGTGGGCGACAGGTGGTAGGTGGTGCTGATCGCCGCCCAGCCCCGGCTCGCGTGGTCGAAGAGCATGGCCCGCGATTCGCGGCTCGGCCCGCCCGCCCGGAAATGGCCGCCGTGAATGTGTACGAGTACGCCCCGCCCCGGGGCCGACCCAGCACTGTTACGGGTGTAGAGATCACACCGGTTGGCCGTGGAGTCAGGGCCGTACACCAGGCCGCGGCGGGCCCGGACGTCTCGCGGCACGCCCGGCCAGGGCGCGAACAGCACCGTCGGCCACGGCACACGGTGTCGGGTTGCCGGTGGCGGTGGTGTCGTCGTCCCCGGGTTTTCGCCTGAAACCTGGCCCCGCACCTCGGCGAGCGCGCGCTCCAGCGCCGGTGCCGCGGCGAGTTGGCGCGCCACCAGAACCCCCAGCCCCGCGCAGGTCGCCGCGGCCATCGCGCCTCCCAGCAGGTCGGCTGTGCGGCGGCGATTCCGCCGGTGACCCCGGCTCTGACACCGGCCTTGCCCAAGGCGACGAACCCACGCCGGCGCCACCATCGCACCGACGTACGCGCCGACATGCACCGGCAGTTCGACGGCGGGCATGCTCAGCGCCCACCCGACCGTGGCCGCGGCGAAGGGGCGGCGGATCGGGGCGAGCGCGAGCAGCGTTGAGGCGGCGGCGGGCGCGATCAGGACGGGCAGCGGCATCGGCAGGGATCGCGGCGCCGGGGTGGGCCGCGAGGAGGCGGGCCGCGGCGAGGCGGGCGGTGTCATGTCAGGCCTTCCGGTCGGGGCGCGCGTTCCCAGTCGGCGACGGGCCCGGGCACCACGTCGAGCATCGGGTGCGGCGGTGGCGTCGACCCGGGGGCGTCGTACGGGGCGAGGCGGGCGAGCCAGTCGGGATCGCGCGCGGTGACCTTGGCCCGCAGGTGCGCCCATTCGAGCGCGAGCTGCCCGTCGGTGACGTCGAGCCGCTCGGCGCCGGCCGGCAGCACCACCCGCGTCCGATCGAACCGGTATCCGCGCGCGTCGGCGGCGTCGGCGAGCCCGTGCAGCCAGGTCGCGATGCCGGCCACGGGGTCGTCGAGGGTGCGGAACCGGTCGAGCTGCGGGTGCGCGCGATAGCCGGTCGTCAGCCCGCGGAGTACCTTCTGAGCCAGGAGTCCCTCGCGCCACCCGGCCACCAGCGCGGCGCGATCGAGCAGGTCGGGATGGATGCTCCACAGGCGCATCCGGCGAGTATAGGGCGGGACCCAGGTCACGGGGCGACCTCGTGGTGGCGAAGTGCGGCGTGGCCGCGGGTGAAGGAGAGAATTTTGACGACGACGACACCGGCGCCGGCACCGACCGTCGCCGAGCTGATGGCCGAGCTCGCGGATCTGGCGGACCCCAAGATCTTGGCGGTCAACGAGAGGCACGGCGACGACCACGCGGTGAACCTCACCAAGCTGCGCGCCGTGGCCAAGCGGGTCAAGAAGAACCATCCCCTGGCCGTGGAGCTGTGGGCGACCGGGGATTCGGCGGCGCGGCTGCTCGCGCTGCTGATCTGCCGGCCCAAGGAGTTCTCGGCCGACGAGCTCGACGCGATGATCCGCGAGGCCCGCACCCGGAAGGTGCACGACTGGCTGGTGGGCTACGTGGTGATGAAGGGCCCGCACGCCGAGGAGCTGCGCCTGACGTGGCTGGAGGATGCGGATCCGGTGGTGGCGAGCGCCGGCTGGGCGCTGACGGCCGACCGGGTGGTCAAAAAGCCGGAGGGCCTGGACCAGCCGGCGCTGCTCGATGAGATCGAGGCCGAGATGGCCGGCGCGCAGGAGCGGCTGCAGTGGGAGATGAACACGACGCTCGCGCAGATCGGGATCGAGAACGCGGATCTGCGGCCGCGCGCGCTGGAGATCGGCGAGCGACTGGGCGTGCTCCGCGACTATCCGACGCCGCCGAACTGCACCTCGCCGTTCGCGCCGGAGTGGATCGGCGAGATGGTGCGCCGCAAGGAGGGCTGAATCTCTCCGGGGCCGAGCCGAGCTTTTCCGGGCACGCCCTCCGGTCCCGCCCTCGCGTTTGGCTGACCTGAGTCGCGACGTTCCGGCGATTCTCGCGACTCAGTTCAGCCAACCTGGGGCGGCGGTGGCGTTCGTCAGCCGAGGAACGCCTTGTCGGAGAGCGTGGCTCCCTTGATGTTCGCGAACTCGGCCAGCAGGTCGCGGACGGTGAGCTTGGACTTGGTGGCGGCGTCGGCCTCGTAGACGATCCGGCCCTCGTGCATCATGATCAGCCGGTTGCCGAGCCGGATGGCCTGCTCCATGTTGTGCGTGACCATCAGCGTGGTGAGGCCGCCCTCGCGGACGATGCGCTCGGTGATGGTGGTGACCAGCTCGGCGCGTTGCGGATCGAGCGCGGCGGTGTGCTCGTCGAGGAGCATGATGCGCGGATGCGTGAAGCCGGCCATGAGCAGCGACAGTGCCTGCCGCTGGCCGCCCGAGAGAAGTCCGACCTTGGCGGTGAGACGGTCCTCGAGGCCGAGCTCCAGCATGGCGAGCTGCTCGACGAACTGCGCGCGGCGCTTGGAGGACAGTCCCTGGCCGAGCCCACGTCGCTTGCCGCGCAGCAGCGCGAGCGACATGTTCTCCTCGATCGTCAGGTTCGGCGCGGTGCCGGCGAGCGGGTCCTGGAAGACGCGGCCGACGTACTTGGCACGTCGGTGTTCGCGGAGCCGGTTGACGTTTTTGCCGTCGATCTCGATGGCCCCCGAGTCGATGGGCAGCCGGCCGGAGACGGCATTGAGCAGGGTCGACTTGCCGGCACCGTTGGAGCCGATCACGGTGACGAAGTCGCCCTCGGCCATCGTGAGGTCGAGCTCGGAGAGGGCCCGGCGCTCGTTGATGGTGCCGGGGAAGAACGTTTTGCTGATGGAGTTGACGGTCAACACGGCCGGATCACCCCTGTCCGTCGATCGCGCCGGAGGTTCCGGTCGAGCTGGTCGGTGTGGTTGAGGAGCCAGAGAGCGCGGTCTCGTTGACCGAGGCCCCGCCGGCGGAGGCGCTACTCGCGGAGGCCGGGCCGCCGTCCACGGTGGCTCCGGTCGCGGCGCCACCCTTGCCGGTGAGTGCGCTCATGCGCTGGCCGAATGGTCCCAGTGCTCCGCGCCACCTCGGGATCAGGAGGGCGATCACGACGAGCAGGGCCGTGATGGCCTTCATGTCGTTGGGGTTGAGCCCCAGGTCGAGCGCCACGGCCATGATGAGGCGGTAGATCACGGAGCCGACGATCACGGCCATCACGCCGAGCCACAGCCACCGCTGGGTGAGGATGGCCTGGCCCATGATCACCGACGCCAGGCCGACGAGGATGAGGCCGATGCCCATCGAGATGTCGGCGAAGCCCTGGTACTGGGCCAGGATCGCGCCGCTCATGCCGACGAACCCGTTCGACAGGGCGAGCGTGAGCGTCTTGGTGAAGTCGGTGGAGACACCGAACGAGGAGATCATCGGTCCGTTGTCGCCGGTCGCCCGGATGGACAGCCCCAGGTTCGTGTTGAGGAACCAGATGACGATCAGACCCAGCACCACCACGCCGGCGGCGAGGATCGCGACGGCACCCCAGGTGCCGAGGAGCCCCGCCTCACGGAGCGGGGTGAACAGGGTGGTCTCGCGCAGGAGCGGGACGTTCGCGCTGCCCATGATGCGCAGGTTGATGGACCACAGCGCGATCATGGTGAGGATGCCGGCGAGCAGGCCGTCGATCTTTCCCTTGGTGTGCAGCAGGCCCGTGACCGTGCCGGCCACGAACCCGGTGCCGAACCCGGCGAGGGTTGCGGTCACCGGGTTCCAGCCGGCGAGGATCGCCATGGCCGCCGTGCCGGCGCCCGTGGTGAAGCTGCCGTCGACCGTGAGGTCGGGGAAGTTGAGCACTCGGAAGGTCAGGTAGACCCCCAGTGCCATGACCCCGAAGATCAGGCCTTGCTCGACGGCGCCGATCACTTCTTCTCAGCCTCGGCGAGGATGTTCTCGGGGATGGTCACACCCTGGCGTTCGGCGGCGGCCTCGTTGACGACGTAGGTGTAGACCTCGGCGGTCTCGACCGGCGTCGTGGCCGGGTCGGCGCCGTCCTGCAGGATGCGCAGGGCCATCTCGCCGGTCTGGCGTCCGAGCTCGGTGTAGTCGATGCCCAGGGTCGCGATCGCGCCGCCCTCGACGGTGCCCTCCTCCGCGGCGATAACCGGGATCTGCTTGGTCTCCGCGACCTGGACGAGCGAGGCGATGCCGGAGACGACCATGTTGTCGGTGGGGACGTAGATGGCGTCGACGTCGCCGAGGGCCTCGACGGCCTGCTGGATCTCCGTCACGTTGGTGACGGTCTGCGTCTCGATGGTCAGGCCGAGCGGGCCGGCGGCCTCGGTGGCCTGGTCGACCTGCACCTGCGAGTTGACCTCGCCGGAGGCGTAGACGATGCCGACGGTCTCAGCGTCCGGGACGATCTCCTTGAGCAGCTCGAGCTGCTGATCGATGGGCGCGGCGTCCGAGGTTCCGGTGACGTTGCTGCCCGGCTCCTCCATCGACTCCACGAGGTCGGCCGAGACCGGGTCGGTGACCGCGGTGAACAGCAGCGGGATGTCGATGATGTTCTGTGCCATGGCCTGGGCGGCGGGGGTTGCCACGGCCAGGGCGAGGTCGAGGTCGTCGCCGGCGAACTGCTGGGCGATGGTCAGCGCGGTGCCCTGCTCGCCGTTGGCGTTCTGCTCGTCGAACTCGGCGTCGACACCGGCCTCCTCGAAGGCCTCGATGAACCCGGCGGTCGCGGAATCCAGCGCGGGGTGCTGGACCAGCTGGTTGATGCCGATCTTGTAGGTCTCGCCGTCACCACCAGCGGAATCGTCGCCGCCGGAGCAGCCGGTGAGGACGAGTGCCGAGGTGGCGACCAGTCCGGTGATGAGCTTCGCGCGTGAGAATGCCATGTGCAACGCCTTGTCTACGGTCACGGTGAACGTGAGGGGCCGGATGAGTGAACTCAACGGTCTCTCAGGGTACTCGGTAGAACTGTGCGCAGAAGGTCGGACTCTCATCCCCGGCGCACACCGGCGCAGATTTCTGCTATGAAGAGGCACTTTCGGTGTCGGCGAGTTCCTTTTTCCACGTGCGGAAACCCTCTTCGGTGCGGCCGCGCCGCCAGTATCCCGAGATGGAGGCCCGGGCGGCGGGCACCCCGCGCTCGCGACGCAGGTAGGGGCGCACGTGCTTCATGACGGTCTCGGCCTCACCGTGGACGAACACCTGGACGTCCCCCTCCGGCCAGGGCAGACCGCGGACCGCGCTGACGAGTGGGGCCGCGCCGTCAATGACCTCGGGGCCGGCGTCCGCGGAGGAGGCGCCGCGGTGCAGCCACGTGACCTCGAAGCCCGCGGGTGCAGTCAGCGCGATCTCGTCGTCGCTGCTGCCGACCTCGATGAACACCGCGCCCTTGGCGTCGGGGTGAAGGGATTCCAAGGCGACGGCAATCGCGGGCACCGCGGTCTCGTCGCCGGCGAGCAGATGGAAGTCGGCGGCCGGGTCGGGCAGGTATCCGGCGCCCGGTCCGCGCACCGCGATCTCGGTGCCGGCGGTAACGCTGCGCGCCCACGGCCCGGCGACGCCCTCGTCGCCGTGGACCACGAAGTCGATCCAGATCTCCCGCGCCTCCGGGTCGACGTGGCGCACGGTGTAGGTACGCATCACCGTCTCGTCGCCGCTGGTCAGCTCGAGCTTGACGTAACTGTCCGTCTCCTCGCGTGGCGTGAACGCGTCGAACCCCGCGCCGCCCAGAACCACCCGCACCAGGTGGGCGCTGACCTGCTCGGTGCGAAGGACCGTAAGGGTCACCGGCGTGCGGGGCTTGGGACTGGTGGGCTGAGGGGCGCTGGTCACTGAAACTCCTGACACGTCACATACGAGAAACTTAGGCCAGCCTATCCGAATTCGACAGGGTCTGCCGTGGGGGTGGTTCTCGACGACGGGGGAATGGCGTTCTCTAACCCCTGCTCATCCGGTGCACGGCCTCGCGTACTTCGGCGGTCAACTGGTCCATGTCGACGGTCTGCCGAGCGAGGTCGCGCGCCGTGGACGGGGTGGCCAGGACCGACTCCGCATGCGTGGTCTCCGCCCTGAGCAGCAGGTCCTGGAACGCCGGGTCGCGCAAGGCCTGTGCCTCGAGCTGGTCGAAGCGTCCCTGCAGCGGCGTTCCGATCGCGCGTGTCACGGTGAGGTGCTGCCACGACGCCAGCGTGCTGGACAGCGCCTCACGGGCTTCTGCGTGCGAGGCGGCCGCGATCTGGTGTGCGCGAGTACCGGTGGCCGCTCGCGGATCCGCGCCCGAGGAGAGTCGACTGCGATTGCTCAGATCCGTGAAGGCGGAGTAGAGGAGCCAGCCGCCCGCGGCGAGACCAGCCAGTGCTGCGGCCACGCCCACGAGGAAGACGATGAGACTGATGATCATCGAGACCACGATGAGCAGGCCGATGATCCCGAGGCATCCGACATTTCCTTTTGAACTCATCGGTCAGCCCGCCATCGAACCGAGAATCGCGATGCCGATGGCCAGTCCGATGGCCGCGACGGCGAGCCCGGCGAAGATCTTGCCGATCGCCATCCACAGCAGCCGCGTACGCTCCCGTGCCGCCTGCGACGGGGTCAGCGGTTGAGCGGTGTCGCCGGCGGAGACGAGCATGTGCGAACGGTCCGCTGCCCACCCGGCCGGTGCCGCGGAGCGGGGATCCAAGCCCAACGGCTGTAGGGCGAGCCGGCGGCGGTGGACGTCACGGGTGCGGTGCATGGCCTCAAACCGGGCCAGTGCAATCCCGGCGTCGGCACGCTCCCGCTCGGCCAGTGCGCGGGCCTTCTCGGCTGCGGCGCGAGGGTGGGGAGACGACACTGCGTCCCAGTTCACGGCTACCTCCGGTGTTTGAATCGGGGGCATTTCCCACCGATGTTCCGCACGTTAGCTGACAGGTCCGACAATAAAGGATCGCGAGGTGAGGCCGTGATCAGCGCGCACGCCGCACCTGTGCGACCTCGCGCGTGAAAGTGTCCGTCCCCGTGGGAATGTCCGACCGGATGGCTAGGGTGACGGCCGTGAAACAGCAGCGACCCGCCCCCGATTACGCAACCGGCCCGGTCACGCGCGGCCTGCGGTTGGCCTCACTGCTGGGCGTGGTGGCGCTCACGGTCTACGTCCTCGTGCGCTACCCGTCGCTGCCCGAGGTGGTGCCCGTCCACTTCAATTTCTCGGGAGCCGCGGACGGCTTCGGCAGTCGGTCGAGCATGCTGTGGCTCGCGGGCGTGATGCTGGCCATCAGCGTGCTGATGGCGTGGCTGTCCACCAAACCGAACGCGCTCAACTATCCGGGCGATATCACCGAGGCCAACGCTCAGCGCATCTATCGCGAGGGCGAACGGATGATGGTCTGGGTCCTGGTGAGCGTGGCGGTGCTCTACCTGGGGATCGTCCTGCAGACCTTCGCGGGCGTCGGCGCGGACGCGGGTGCGGACCCGGGTGCGGGTGCGGGCGAGCGAGCCGGATCTGGGGCCGGGCAGACGCTACTGGTCGTGGGGCTGGTCGGCATGCTCGCGTCGACACTGGTCGGGATAGCGCGCCTGGTCATCGCGGATACTCCGCCGAAGCAACCGGGCACGTAGCTGCCGGCCGTTCCGCCTCACTCGGTGCGGGCGCGCACGGTGACGGCCTCGCCGTCGACGCCGGCCCTCGCGCCCAACGCGGCGAGCGAGCGATCCAGCTCGTCTGGCCCCGGATTGTGATGGCCCAGGTGCACGGCCACCACCTCGGTTGCGGCATCGACCGCGCCGACCTCGCGCAGACCATCGAGCATCGCGGCGAAACGCGGGAGCCCCAGGTGGAACTGGGAGATCTCCTCGCGGTGCCCGAGCGTCTCCTCCAGGAACACCGCATCAAAGCGCGCGCCGCGCACGGCGGCGAACCAGTCCGGCTCCCACGGCCCGGTGTCGGTGGCCCACAGAATCCGCTCGCCGCCGGGGCCGCGCAGGTCGTACAGGACTGCGTCGCCGTCGCGGAACACCCGATGCTTCGCCGGCAGAACGCGCACGTCATATCGGCCCACGCGCACGCGATCCCCGGCGGCGACCGGCGTGAACCGCACCGGATCCCCCGGCCCCACCCAATCGCGACACATGTCGAGGGCGCCTGACGGCCCGACGAGTTCGAGCTCACCCAGCCCCGAAATCCACGACCGCTGCAGCAACACCTGGGGACCGAGATGGTCGAAGTGAGCGTGCGTGAACAGGACGTGGCGGACCGCAGCGAGGGAGCGTCCGTGACGTACCACTGCGCCGGGGGTTTCGGGGCCGCAGTCGATGACGACGTCGTCGTCGACAAGCCCGGAGGTCTGGCCGCGCACCACGCCGCGCACTCGTGCCGCCTCGCACGAACCGCACCGGCAAAACGGTGACGGCCACCCGTCCGCCGCACCCGTGCCGACCAGCAGGACCTCCATCACGCCGGCCCCGTCCCGTCGAGGGGGCCAGGCGCCGCACCGGCCGCGCCCCGCAGCGGCAGGACGGCGGGCCCGTCGGCGCGGGTGACCACCTCCACGCGCGCGCCGTAGACCTGCGCGATCCGGCCGGCGGTGAGCACCGCGCCGGGCGGCCCGTCCGCCACGACCCGCCCGTCGGCGAGCAGCGCCAACCGCTCGCCGTACTGCGCCGCAGAGGTCAGATCGTGCATCGCGGCGACGACGGTCAGTCCGGTCTCGCGCCGCAGCTCATCGACCAGATCGAGGACCTGCTGCTGGTGCCCGATGTCGAGCGCGCTGGTCGGCTCGTCGAGCAGGAGGACGCGCGGTTGTTGCGCGAGCGCGCGCGCCAGGACGACCCGCTGGAGCTCGCCGCCGGACAGGGTGGTGGCGATGCGCCCGGCGAGATCGTGCAGGTCGAGCCGGTGGATGATGGTGTCGACGACGACGACATCGCTGGCCGATTCCGTCCCGAATCGCGGGATGTGGGGTGTGCGGCCCAGGGCGATCAGCTCGTGGGCCGTGACGCCCTCCGGGACGACCGGTCGCTGGGGCATCATCGCCACCGTGCGGGCCAGGCGTCGGCGTCCGACCCCACGTGGGGTCATGCCCTCGATCTCGACGTGCCCGGTGGATCCGATGAGGCCCGCGAGCGCGAACATGAGGGTGGTCTTGCCGGAGCCGTTGGGGCCGACCAGCGACACCCACGAACCGGCGGGCACCGTCAGGTCGACGCCGTGCAGGATCGGGGTGCGGTCGCGGGAGACGCGCAGGTTGCGGCAGGTGATGGCGGCGCTCATATCTGACCCCGGCTGCGACGCAGGACGACCATGAAGAACGGGGCGCCGATCGCGGCGGTGACCACGCCGATCGGCAGCTCGGACGGGCTCATCGCGGTGCGCGCCACCACGTCCGCGAGCACCAGGAACGCGCCGCCCACCAGCAGGGACACCGGCAGGAGCAGACGGTGGCCGGGGCCGATGATCATGCGCACGGCGTGGGGGATGACGATGCCGACGAACCCGATGAGGCCCGAGACAGATACGACCGCCGCGGTGCCGAGCGTGGCTACGCTGATGAGGATCATCCGCACGCGCGACGGGGCGATGCCGAGGGTTGCGGCCTCCACGTCGCCCACGGCCATGACGTCGAGCATGCGGCGGAACAGGAAGATCACGGCGATCGAGACGATGACATACGGCAGCACTCGCAGTACCTCGGCCCAGCCGTTGGTGGTGAGCCGGCCGAGCATCCAGGAGTAGACCTGCCGCAGGGTGTCGTCGTGGCGCTGCATGAAGAAGGTCTGGATGGCGCTGGCGAACGCGGCCACCGCCACGCCGGCGAGGATGATCACCACCTCGCTGCGGCCCCCGCCCACACTGCTGCCGAGTGCGTAGGTGGCCAGCACGGCGATCATGCCGCCCGCGAACGCCGCGGCCGGGACCAGGCCCGACGCGGCGGCCCCGCCCAGGACGATCGCCAGGGTCGCGCCCAGGCCCGCGCCGCTGGACACGCCCAGCAGGTACGGGTCGGCGAGCGGATTGCGGAACACGCCCTGGTAGGTGGCGCCGGCGATCGCGAGCATCGCGCCCACGATGGCGCCCAGCACCACGCGCGGGATGCGGATCTCCCACAGGATGACCTGCTGACGCTGCGTGAGCCCGGAATCGACGTGGAGGAACGGGATGCTGTCTAGCAACTCGAGCAGGACACCGGTCGCGGTGAGGCCGGCGGGCCCCACGAGGGTGCCGAGCAGGAGCGCCGCCAGCAGGACCAGCGTCGCCCCGCCCAGCACCAGGGCGCTGCGGGACGACGGGCGGGTCATGGCGTGGGCTGGGCTGCGGGTGCGTCGGCGTCGGCGGGTGCGTCGGCTCCGGTTCCGGCGGGCGCGGGCGCGTCGGCGCCGGCTCCGGCCGGGATGCCGGACACGAGGCCGGCGACCTCGCGCAGGAAGTCAACCACGCGCGGGCCCCAGCGGCTGGCCAGGTCCTCGTCCACCACGTACACGTGGCCCTCGCGCACGGCAGTCATCTGATCCCAGCCCGGGCGCTGCGCCACGATCTCCGGGGTGACGCCGCAGCACTGGGCATCGGCGAGCAGCACCACGTCCGGGTCGTCCTCGAGGATGAGCTCCTCGGACAACTGCGGGTACGGGTTGTCGCCGGTGGCGATCGAGGTCATGCCCAGCATCGAGTAGATCTCGCCGATGTAGGTGTCGTTGGTGACGGTGTAGAAGGTGTCGTCGAGCTCGTGGAAGTACGTCAGTGGCGTCTCGCGCTCGGGCACCGACGCCACGATCTCGTCGATCTCGACCTGCATCTGCGACACCACCTCGGCGGCCTCGCCCACGTGACCGGTGGCCGCGCCGACCTGCTCGATCTGCGTGTACGTGTCGTCCAGGTTCGCCGCGGCCGGCAGGAGCAGCACCTCGACGCCCGCGCGCTCGAGCCCGTCCACGATCCCGCCATTGTCATCCGACAGCACCACCAGGTCGGGGTCGTAGCCGAGGATGGCCTCCAGGTTGGGCGTGTATCCGGATAGGTCGGTGACCGGCGCGTCCTCGGGGTAGTCCGAGCGCTCGTCCACGGCCACCACCTGCTCGCCCGCGCCCACCGCGAACAGCATCTCCGTGGTGGTGGGGGCCAGGGACACGATGGCCGACGGCTCACCGGCGGCCTCGCCATTGGCGGACTGGTCGACGGCCGGCTCCTCGTTCGCCGGCGAGCATGCCGCAGCGACCAGGGCCAGGGCGGCGAGCGGCGCGGCCACCAGGGAACGGGCGCGGGTGCGGGCGCGCGAACGGGCGCTGGCGCTGACGCGGGCGCGTGGGGTGTGCATGGCATCCTCCGGTTCTCGGAGGACGAAAACAGCGAGGGCCGCGGCCGACGGGCCGCTGCACGTAGGCCGTCCTTCGTCCGAGGTCAGTACGTACGTCTCCGCGGCGACGGCCGACCTGGCTTGCCCGCTCACCGGCGGGATCACAGTTGCGGGACAGCGCCGGACTCTCACCGGCTTCCACCGCGCGCCACGGTGCCCGGCGCAGAGAGCCGGACAGGTGTGAGCGTAGCCGACGCCCCGGACAGTCCCCGCTGTCCGCCGCGAACGCGGTCAGGTCACGCCGATCACTGCCCCACCCGCCACCGCATGTGTGGCCCCGCGGTCGCCCCGAGAGGTTACGCGGCCTGGTTGCCGACCAGGTGCCGCATAAGGTCCGGTACGTCGACAACGAGAGTGCACAACCGGATCGTGGTGGGTGGTGACGGCGTCGTCGTCACACTTCTTTTCCGCTCGTGGTGGCGACGGGTGACCGGACCGGCGACGTCCCCACCCGACATTGCGCTTGGTGGTGGCGGACGTCCCCTCGCAGCGCGGCGCGCGGTGGGGGCGGGGAGGATGGGCGGTGACACGTCCGTACCGGCGAAAGGACAAGACACGATGACGACGACGACGAGTGGTTCCGCAGAGGGGCCTTCGGCCGCAGGTCTGCGGGAGCAGGGGTTCGCGACCAGGCGCGAGGTCATGAGTGACGCCTTTGTCGACCGGGCCATGGACCGTGCCGGCGGGACGGCGTCGGAGGCCATCCAATACGTGGTGACCGAGAACGTCTGGGGCAACATCTGGAACCGGCCGGGCCTCGGGCGGCGGGATCGCAGTCTGCTCAACATCGGGATGCTCGTCGCGATGCGCGCCGACGCCGAACTGGCCGGACACGTGCGCGGCGGGCTGACCAACGGCCTGACCCGCGAGGAGATCACCGAGGCCGTCATCCACGCCTCCGGCTACTGCGGGGCGCCCGCCGCGCTGTCGGCGATGAAGACCGTCCAGCAGGTCTTCGACGACCTGGACGATGAGTAGACTCGACACCAGGCGTGACCCCCACCACACTACCTCCAGCGATTAAAGGAGCCCTCGCATGCTCAGCACCATGCAGCCGACGCAGCTGAACATCAGCACGATCCTCGATTTTGGCGCCACCGTCCACAAGGACGCGAAGGTCACCACCTGGACCGACCAGGGCCCGCGCGTGGTCTCGTTCGGCGAGATCGGCAAGCGTGCCGCCCAGCTCGCCCACGCCCTGCGCGGCCTCGGGATCGACGGCGACCAGCGCGTGGCCACGTTCCAGTGGAACAATTCCGAGCACCTGGAGGCCTACCTCACTGTGCCCTCGATGGGCGCGGTCCTGCACCCGCTGAACATCCGGCTGTTCCCGGA
>DGYFJ06201__coassemble_584_pt1 | contig 40331 bp, 36 predicted proteins | sample DGYFJ06201__metabat2_low_PE_015 | metagenome-assembled genome bin DGYFJ06201
ATATAAGGAGACGACAATGGCGCTCAGAGAAAAGACCAAGGTCAAGACCGAAGAGATGACGACGACACCATCAACCCCCGGACCGTTCACCGGGCGGCGGGGCCGGCTGGCCGCGACTGCAGGCGTTGTCGTCGTCGTCGCGATCTTTCTCACCGGCTGCGCGGCGGGCCCCAATCCCGACGTCTCTCCCGGTGGCGCCGGGTTCTGGCTCGGACTGTGGCACGCGATCATCCTCCCGGTGACGTTCGTGATCTCGTTGTTCACCGACACGGTGAGCATCTACGAGGTCAACAACGACGGGAACTGGTACGACGCCGGGTTCGTGGTGGGCCTCGCACTGTTCTCGGGCCCCTTCCTCGCCGGCGGGCGGGGGCGGCGCGGCTGATGCGGATCCTCGTCACCGGCGGCGCCAGGTCCGGCAAGTCCCGCCACGCCGCGCGGCTCCTTTCCGGCGGCCCCGACGCCGCCGACGGCGGGACCTCGGGCTCCGGCGCCGCAGACCTGCCGCCGGTGACGTTCGTCGCCCCCGGCCGCCCCGCCGACGAGCTCGACGACGCCGACTGGGCCGCGCGCGTGGCGCACCACCGCGTCCACCGGCCCGCCGCCTGGCGCACCCTTGAGACCGGCGACGTGACCGCAGCGCTGCGCGAGACCCCCGGGCCCGTACTCGTCGACTGCCTGGGCACGTGGCTCACCGGCACCATCGACCGGCTCGGACTGTGGGAGGCCCCCGCCGACGAGGCGCGCGCCGCCGTCGAGGTGGAGGTCGCGCGACTGTGCGCGGCGCTGGCCGAACGCGACGCGCACGGCAGCCGGAGCGACCGGGGCGACCACATTGACACGGTGCTGGTGACCAACGAGGTCGGCTCGGGCGTGGTGCCCGCGCACCGCTCCGGCAGCGTGTTCCGCGACCTGCTCGGCGCGCTCAACCAGACCGTGGCCGCGCAGTGCCACGAGGTGCATCTGGTCGTGTGCGGGCGCGTGCTGGTGTTGTGACCCCCCGGGTTGCGGGCCTCGGAATCGGCGTCAGTTGCCCTGAGACTGCGAGCGCTTCTCGTTGCCGGGAAACCACATGAGAAGAACCGCGGCACCAGTGACAACAGTGTGAAGCAACGGGACCGTTCCTTGACTGGCACCGACCCACAGGCTCAGCAGCGTGGCGATCCCCACCACTGTGAGGATGACCCGCGCCGCCTGGCCACCACGGCGCATTCTGACGGCCAGCGCGATCACGACAGCGTTCAGAATCACGACAATGATCCCGGTGACCGCGAGAACGGCGGTGGGCTCGTCCTCGAGCGTGTAAATCCCAGAGAACTCTGCGAGACCGCCACCCACAGCAAGGAGGAGCCCTCCGATAATGGCCAGCAGGGCCGATGCGATCCAGACGATCATCGATACGAACGTGGCGGTGTCTGAATAACGGGTGGGTGTTTGCGACATGCTTCGAAACCCTCCTGGTTTCTATCGAGAAGTGTGGTTACATGCTGGGCCGAACTGGATGCCCCGGCCCTGGCCCATCTAGTTGGAGTGCGTGGCGCGGAGCTCGTCGACGGACTTGTCCGACGTCGCCGTGATGATGTCGAGGATGCGGGCGTACCAGGGCGAATCGTCACTCACCACTGAAACGTGGTCCTCACCTTCGGCCAGCGTCAGCCCACCGATCCCGCCGGACTGCTTGACCGCCGTGATGTAGCGCTCTGAGTTCGCGGGCGCGACCATCGTGTCCGCGGTGCCGTGAATTGCCACAACCGGTACGTTCGGGTCGATGTTCTGGATCGGATCTACGGATCTGTACCGGTCAGGGACCTGCTCTGGTGGGCCGCCCAGGACAGTGACGATGCGACTATCGCCGTGTGTGGCGGCGTATCGCATGTCCAGTGGCCCGGCCAATGAGACCACGCGCGTAGGACGGAATTTAGGGCTGTTCCCCACCTCATCGTCGTTCAAGGCGTGTCGAGTACCGGCCCACATAGCCAGCTGCGCGCCCGCGCTGTGTCCGACCACGAGCTCGTCGTCGATCGTGAACTCAGGGTGCTGTTCATTGAGCTTGACCACATGGTCCAGGGCATCGGCAACATCATGGAATGTGGTCGGCCAGCCACCACCAGACCCGACGCGTCGGTACTCGATGTTGTAGACCGCCATTCCTCGATCGACGAGATCACGGGCGTACGAGCTCAGCACCTCGGCGCCGAGTTGAGACTCCCACGAGCCACCGTGGATGAGCACCACCATTGGCACCGACCCCGCGGCGTGCTGCCCAGCTGGAAGGTAGAGATCGCCCCAGTTCTGTGCGGGGTCGCCCTGCCCTCTAGTGGTGTATGGAACGCGCTTGACCAACGGTTCAGCGCGTTCGACCAACGCCTCGTTTGCCACCTCCGCCGCGGCGGTAGTCGGGCCGGGCGAAGATGACGGCCGAGCTGGCCCATCAGCTGAGGCGCAGCCGCCGGCCACAAGTGCGACCACTGCCGACAGCGCCACCATTCCAGTAATGCGATGTTTGATATTCGATTCCACGCGAATCACCGTAGCGGATCAATTCGCTTAACATCTGCACCGACTGTGAATATCTGCTGCCGGCGAACGTTTCTACTCAACCATAGGCCAACGTCTTGAACAGCGCATTATCACAACTGCGACGTGGGATAGACGATATATCTACTCGATTTTATTGTGCCCCCACAACTTATTCTTGTCGCCCGAACTTAATCCTCAAAAAAATCAACTCCTACCTGCGCAAACAGCATACAAACGCTCCGCCGGAATTCCACTTACACGACTTTCGAATTGTAGATTAATTTCGTTGTCTGATAGCTTCCTTTTGTGTTTCTACGTTCCGCAAGTGAGCACTTGAAGAGAATGGTTAAACGACTCAGCGGCTCATCAGTAATCGCCCTCTACGAGCCACGGTGGTGTCGACATTGAGCGCGAAACATCGCAACTGCGCTAATCTGGGCCGGTTTCTGGTCACTGCGCTGATAGGCGTCGTCGTGGCATCCGGCGCCGCCGCGAGCGGCTGGATCTTATTCCCGAGGCCGACAACCGCGTCGACCCACGCCAGCCCACCGAATACAGCGTCGAGTACTACCTTGCCGGCCCCGCCAGCAGAAGCCGTCCCTCGACCCGACTGCAAAGTTGTCCCTTGCGTGGCGCTGACCTTCGACGACGGGCCGGACAGGGTGACCACTTCACGACTACTGGACCTACTGGAGGAACGTCACACGCCAGCGACGTTCTTCGTGCTCGGCCACAGGATCGCGGGAAATGAGGATCTACTGCACCGAATGGTGCAGCTCGGCATGGGGGTAGAAAATCACACCTGGGATCATCCGAACCTAACGCATCTGACCCACGACGCTGTAGTCGATCAGATCAGACGGACCAATGACGAGATCGTCAGAGCAACTGGCCGACATCCGGAACACATCCGCCCGCCGGGCGGAAACTGGATTCCAGGAGTGACACCAACAGACGGGCTCGCACTGACGACCTGGGATGTTGACCCCCGCGACTGGTTCCACCGCCACCGCGCCTCCGTCGTTCAGAACACCCTTTCCGCAGTGCGCCCCGGATCAGTCGTGCTGCTACACGACATCCACCCATCAACGATCGACGCAGTTCCAGGAATCCTGGACGGTCTGAAGTCCCGAGGCTTGGTGCCGGCTACGCTGCGCGACCTCAATGCAGGCGGCACCCTGCCGCACGAATAACGCTCGAGAGCTGACGTCAGCCGCCTTGACCCGGATCTTGATCGCGGCGACCACTCCACGACTGAGCAGCGACCTTCACAGGCAATCGATAACCGGTCAGCCCATCCCCCGCTCGTCCCCGACGGCCCCAACACGAACGCCGCTAACCCGCGCGTCGGACACGCTCCACCATCCGGCGGGCCTTGCCAGCACCCCCGCAAAGAAACGGATCGCCTTCATGCCCCCTGCAACGCCCCTGGCCCGGAGGACGTTCCTGACGTTCGCTGCAGTCGGTGCCTCGACCGCTCTTACCGCATGTGAGCGATCTCAGATGTCCGAGCCGCTCCCGAGGTCACCGGCAAGTCCCTCTTCGCCGATGCCGAAGCCACCCCCGGAAACTAGTCCATCCGAGCCCGTTCCCTCAATCGATCGCATACCGCGAATCTGGGGCACCCACATGCCCGGCGTGACAACGCACGTCGACACGACACATAGCCGGCGGTCAATAGCGCTTACTTTCGATGCATGTGGCGGCAGCACCGGCAGCGGCTACGACACCGAACTCATCGCAGTGCTGCGGGAGTATGCGGTGCCGGCCACACTCTTCCTCAACGAACGATGGATACGAGCTCATCCGATCGAAACAGCGTTCCTCGTCGACGATCCCCTGTTCCAGATCGAGAACCACGGCACCCTCCACCGACCACTCTCGGTAACGGGCAGATCCGCGTACGGAGTAACCGGCACCCGGGACGCCGCGGAAGCCACCCTCGAGATCGAGTCCAACAAGGACTTTCTCCGCAACGCCTTCGGCGTGGAGAGCAGCTGGTTTCGATCAGGCACGGCGCACTACGACGACATCGCTGTGGAACTCGCGCACCGTCTAGCGGTGAGGATCGCGGGCTTCGCCGTGAACGCTGACGCCGGGGCGACTGCCGAAGCGTCGACAGTTGCTGCCAACATCCGCGCCGCCGAGGACGGCGCGATCGTGCTCGCCCATATGAACCAGCCAGGGCACGGAACCGCCGCTGGCACGCGACGCGCAGTGGAACAACTTCGCGTCGAGAATGTCGACTTCGTCCACCTCCACTAGCCCGCTGGCGACTAAACCGCGCCAAGACCTTGCCGGGCCTGGCAAGAACGACTGGAGGGCGCGATCAATGGCACACGCCACTCACCCCATTATTGAGGACCACCCGAGATGACTGCACACACCGACCCGCCCGACCACCCACTGTGGCCAGCCACCACCGACGAACTCGCGGCCGCCACCGCCGGCCGGCTGGATCAGGCAAGCGACAGAGAAGTAGACGGGACCTTGGTGCTCCGCGCGGTCCCACCCGAGCGACTGGACGTCGGGCAGGCGATGCATGCCGACGCGCAATGCCAGCTGGGCCTGCCGCGCACCGCCACACCTCAACAGAGCGAGCAGCACCGCTGCGTGCGGGCGCCGGCACTACGACTAGGAATTGCCATCGCCCGCTCTTCATCGATGAACGAGTCGAACGACAACGCGAATGCCGCGAGCTGGGTGATCGGCGCGGCCGCCGACACCGCCCGGCAAGCCCAATCCACAATCGCGATCGTCACCTTCGACACCGACGCCAACTTGGTCGACACCAACTCGACCAGCCACACGCGGCTGCCCGGCGCCGCCAACCACTCTGCAAATCTGCCTGACGCCTTGGAGTTGCTGCGCCGCCGTCTCAAGTTGGACCTACACCCGGACGATTCGCGACTCCTGGTCGTCATTTCCGACAGCGCACCGGCCAACCTCGAGCACGTCGAGCGCAACGTGGCCGGCCTCGCCGAATCAGGGGCCCGAGTCCTATGGGTGAGCATCGACGAGGACATACCCGCCAATCTGCCTGCAGGGATCACCCCACTCGGTGTCTCCAGCACCGACTTGATGCGCACCTTGCCCGACACTTTCAACGACATCTTAGCCGCGCTAACCGCAGGCGGTTACCAGGATAGGGCCCAGCCCCGGTGATTCACGCGGGCTAATGAAGCTCGGAATCACCCGACTTGGCTCAAATTGAAGTGACGTAGACCATATTGACGCGTTGGCCTGCGGGTATGGGTGTTCAGATTCGGGTTTTTCCGCACTAAGAGGGTGGTGTGGGGGTGGCCGGTAGATTCTCCTGGTGTGAGCCCGTATGTCCGCACGGTCAAGACCGCCTCTGGAGCGCGAGCCGTGCAGGTCGTGTACTCAGAGCACCGCGGCTCGAAGACGCTCAAGCATGTTGGTTCGGCCCACACTGATGAGGACTTGACGCTGCTTCGGGCGAAGGCGCAGGAGATCATCGAGGGCGAGCAACAATCCCTTGACCTGGGCATCGATGTCACCCCGGCGGGGACTGGGTCGAAGCAGTCTCCGTTGGCGGTCACCGGTGAGCGTGCCGGCTACCTCATCGATGCCATCACCGGCGCCTACCGGGCCCTCGGCTTCGATGCCGCCACCGATCACGACTCGGTGTTCGCCGATCTGGTGATGGCCAGACTCGTGCAGCCGGGCTCGAAGCTGGACTCGGTGGAAACCCTGTCGGAAATCGGGGTGGCCTCGGCCAGCTACGCCACCATCAAGCGGCGTCTCCCGTCGTATGCCGAGCCCGGTTTCCGGGACCGGCTGACCGCAGCCAGTGCGGCCCACGCAGGCATCGGACCTGGGGTGATGGTGCTTTTCGACGTGACGACTTTGTACTTCGAGACCGACGAACCGGACGATTTCCGCAAGCCAGGATTCTCCAAAGAGCGACGGCTGGAACCACAGATCACCGTCGGCCTGCTCGCCGATGCCTCCGGGTTCCCACTGGCCGTGGGGGCCTTCGAGGGGAACTTGGCCGAGACCCGCACGATGCTGCCGATGCTCGAACGCTTCGCTGGCACCTACAACGTGGACGACATCACCGTCGTCGCCGACGCCGGCATGTTCTCCGACGGCAACAAGAAGGCCATCGTGGATGCTGGCCTGCACTACATCCTCGGCGTACGCACCCCGGATGTGCCGTACCCCCTACAGGCGTGGAGGAAAGCTAATCCGGAGGCGGAGTACACCGATGGGCAGATCTGGAGTACTGCGGACCGCTCCGGGCGCGGCCCCGACGGGGTACCGCACTCGATCACCTACTACCAGTACTCGTGGGATCGGGCTCGCCGCACTCTCAAGGGCATCTCCGAGCAGGTCGACAAAGCCGAGAAAGCCGTCGCCGGGAAGATCGCGATCAAGCGCAACCGGTTCGTGGACCTGAAGGCACCGAAGAAGCAGGTCAACTGGGCCCTGGTCGAGAAGAACCGGGCCCTGGCCGGAGTCAAGGGCTACCAGACCTCACGCGTGGACCTGACGGCCGAGCAGGTGATCTCGGCGTACCGGCAGCTGCTGAAGATCGAGAAGACGTTCCGGATGTCCAAATCAGACCTGAAAGCCAGGCCGATCTACCACCACACCCGCCAGTCCATCGAGGCCCACCTGACCGTCGTCATGGCCGCGATGGCCGTCGGTCACCTGCTGGAGAAACGCTCCGGTTTATCCATCAAGCGCCTGGTCAGGACCCTCAAGCGCTACCGCACCTTCGAGCTGACCATCGCCGGGCAAACCGTCCACGCCGCCTCCCCGGTACCCACCGAGATCGCCGACCTGATCGACCGACTCAACGCCCCCGACCTTCCGCACTAAATTGAGCCAAGTCGGGTTTCAACGACATCTTAGCCGCGCTAACCGCAGGCGGTTACCAGGATAGGGCCCAGCCCCGGTGATTCACGCGGGCTAATGAAGCTCGGAATCAGGCCATTGTGCGTCGGATTCGCCGAACGGTGACAACGAAAAGAGCAACGAGCAGGACGTAGTCGATCGCCATCAGCACGTAGCCGACGGTCCCCAGTGATGGGGCCAGATCCCACACAGCATGAACAGCGACCGCGCCGGCCACGGCGACTGCGAACTCGTAACGCAGCAATGTGTTGAATCGGCAGAGAACGTATCCGGCTACTGCGCCGGTTATCGTCATAGTGAAGGCGTGGAAACCGAATCCCACGAGCATTCGTGAGACGATGGTGGTGAGTTCTTGGGCAACCCCGGGATCACCGTCGCTCGGTGAGATCGCATACTGCAGGTTTTCGAAAACCTCGAACCCCGCGCCTACCGTAAACCCGAGCGCGAACCCGCGGAGCGGGGTTCGGGCGCCGATCGCAAGGACGGCTACGACGCCGACCAGCTTGATCAATTCTTCAACGAACGGCGCCATTGCTGCGCCAGGCCCGAGACTGTTGAGGACTCCGGCGAGACCGGTTGCCCCGAGCGCACCCCAGAGCAACATCCAGACGATCTCGTCTCGCGTCAGCGCTCCCGGCGGAAACGCGAAGCGGGCCACGACGTAGAGAAGACCTGCCTGCACTGCAGCGGCGACCAGTGCGATGGCACTTCCTGCAATTCCCACATCCACCATGTCGGCAAGCCCGACCAGCGACATGGCTGCTCCCACGAGAAAAAGCACGGCGAGCACTTTGCCACCCGCCCCTGATGCGGCGACGCGTCGCCATACCGAGGATGCGCCTTCCGGCGTATCAATGTCAGTGCTCAACGTCAGCCCCTGTTCTGTTGTGTTGTCGACCGAGCGTGATCGCCACAATCGAGTAGACGACCAAGCTCAGCACCACGGTCCAGGCCACAGCGAGCAGCGCGAGCGAGGCCTCGTCAAGTAAGTAGTCAGGAATCTTTATCCAGGCGAGCAGGCCGAACACGATCGAGGCCGTGCCTCGCGGACCGAGAAATGCGATCAGTGTCTTCTCGCGCCGCGTGTAGGAGCGACCGGTTAGCGCCAGCATGACTGGGCCGGCGCGCAGGACAGTAACTGCGGCGAGCGCGAAAATGACTACCGGCCACCCCGCCCAGCCGAGGTCCAACAGGTAGTCGATCAACAGTCCGAAGCCGAACCACATCACAACGTTGCACAAGAGCGTGACGTCCTCCAGGAACTCCAACTCGGAGCCACCAAGCTCCTGCACCGTGCGGGCCGCGCGATATGTGATGCCGCAGACGAATGCCGCGACGAACCCGTTACCTTCAAGAAGGACCGCGCCCCCGTAGGCCAACAAGGCGACCATGATGACGGTGATCCCCAACGCCCGTGTGGATGTCAGCGAGTGCGCCAGGGCTCGGTTTGCGGCGAATGCTGCCACGAACCCGATCGCCCCACCGATGCCGATGGCGACCGCGGTCGAGTAAACCCCCTCGCCCACCGCATCCCAGAACTCCCGCTCGCCCGATGTGTGCTCGACGAGTACGAGCGCACAGACGAAGATCGGCGCCACTATGCCGTCGTTGTAGCCGCTCTCGACGTTCAACAGTCGGCCGACCCGCCGAGGCACAGCCCGGTTTCGGAACAGCGACCCGTTGGCAGACAGATCCGTGGGCATAACGGCGCAGGCGAGGAGTACGAGAATCGCCAGCCCAACCCCTGGGAACAGGAAAGCGCCGAGTGCCGTGGCCGCGGCGAGGGACAGCGGTAGCCCAATCAGGAGTAGTCTGAGCGCCCCGCGTCGGTCGTGCCCGAGCAGTCCGCCTTTGACCTCAGTCGCGTCGACGAACAACAAGAGGGCAAGGACCATCTCGACTATGCGTTCGGTGGTGGGCAACGCGAGAGCGGTGGAGAGTTCCACTCTGGACACTTGCGCAGTGGCCGCACCGGCGATTGCCAGAACCAGCGCGGGAGCGACGCGCCAGTGGGCCAGGCGAGTGGCGAAGAGCGACCATACGGCGGTGACCGCGGCCGCGACGAGCAAGATAGCCGTTAGATGCATTCCGTGACCTCGAAGCGTGTCCGATGAAATCTGGCCTCAACACCGGTAAAGGAGCTGTGGCGAACGGACGACCGTTCGGGGAGCCGGATGGCGACCCCGCGTGATGATCCCAGCGAGACGGCGTGTGGAGTGTGGTGCCAAGGCCGCTCATTCAGACTTCGTATCCGAGAGCGAGTCTGCGGTCGGACCTCGTGATGTCGTGAACTCCGGCAGCAGAGACCGAGTGTCAAGGGTTTCAATGCGAAGGTCTGACAGCCCATCACGGGCTAAAACGACCGCAAACACCCCTTAGTCTGGACGAAAAGCGCCGAGAATGTCCTCACGAACGCGAACCCAAAACCGACTTTAGAAGCGCGACACTAGGCGTTCTGTAGACCGATCTTCAGCCCTTCCTTCTCACAGACTTGAGAAATGCTGCCCTCCGAGTGCGGCCGGCATCGCCAGCCACTCACCGTCATGTTGTCGGATGTGCCAATAGCAGTTGCGTACTCGGCGGCGATGTCGATCGCTTCCGTACAGCCCACGCGTCCAACTTGCGTACCCATTGCCACAACCCCTCGCAGGTTCCCACCTGCGTCCTTGACGGGACCACAATTAGTCGTCTCCTCCCCCGCGACATGCGCTGCAAGAGGCGGGGGCGCAGGGTGAGCGTGCTCAGGCCCTGCGACCTTTGGTTGCACATCAGGGTGCAACGTGTGGACCGGGGCGGGGGCTGGCGGTGGTGGCGATGTTGGAGCCGCCTGTCCGCGCAATCCGATGACCAGTCCCGATGCGGAGCACACGTGCGGGACCGTCGCATCGGGCTGAGGCTGACAGTACCAGCCATCAACTGTCGTAGGCCTCTGCCCTGTCGCCCCGCCGAGGTAGTCGTGTACGACCTTGAGCGCATCAGTGCAACCCGCGCGACCTGAACCGTTTGCGAACGCGATGACATGCGCGACTGCCCCTTTACTGTCGTGCAGAACTCCGCAGTCCACGTCACCGATCGGCATCCGAGGCGGCGGCTCCGACGCGTGGGATGAAACTACGTGCGATGACGATGCCGTGTGCGATCCCGACGATTCCTCGTGCATCGATCCGCAGCCGGCTGCGGCGAGCGGCAGCAAAGCTCCGACTGAGATCAGCAATCTATACCTCGTGTTCACTTGGTCCTCATATCTGTCGGCCCGAGAAGGGAGGGCTAGTTCTTAGTCGCCAGACGTTCACAGCTGGCAGATTCTTCAGTCAGAGCCTTGTAGCGGCTCGCCCTGAGATGCGGCCTGGAAAAACTCGTCACGTGCCGCGGATTTGATGTGTTGAGCGCAAATTGCGAACAAGGGAACCTCGATGGGAGGCGTCAACTCGAGAACGCGGACAAGACCACCAGCAGCAATCCCAGGCGGCTCAGTCACGAAGGCGACACCTGATGTTCCGATCACTGCGGTGACTGGCGGGGTGCCTTGGATCGGGTTGCGGCGCACATTCGGGCTGAAGCCAGCTTCTCTGCACACTTGAATAAGATGGTCTGTGTAGCCAGACTGCCCGGGATGGCCCCAAACCGTGATGGATTCTGCTGCCAGTTCACAAAGCTGAATAGATTCCCTCGTAGCCAGGTGATGCTCGGACGAGACGGCGACTCGAAGGCGGTGCGACCCCAAAGTTGAACGGGTCACGCCGAGCCTGGGCTCCATACCGCGACACAGACCCACGTCGATCTCTCCATTGAGTACCCCGCTCTCAAGCTCACCTGGATACCGCTGATTAACGTTTGTAGATAGATCAGGGATCACTTTCCGAACGCGATGAATCAGCTGCATCACCTCGAGCACAGTGATGGCTGGCGTATGGCCGATCTGAAGCGTCGCCAGGGAATTGGTTGCCGCTCGACGAGCCCGAAGCACCGCCGCATTCGCGAGGCCATGCAGGACGGATGCGTCTTCAATCAATGCCTGCCCGGCCGGCAGCATCTTGACCCCACCTCCACGCCTGGAGAAGAGCTCGACCCCAACCTCTCGCTCTAGTGCGCGCATCGAGCCGGACAAGGCTTGCTGCGATAGGTGAAGACGCTGGGCGGCAGCAGTGAGAGATCCTTCTTCAGCTACAGCGACTAGATATTCGAGCTTGCGCAGGTCAAGCAACGACAGTCCTTTCTACATTTGTATAGTCCTCACTTCCCAGGCTCTCTACAGACCCTGCGCCCATGCTAGAAGCTAACAGTCAGGCCCAGGCCAGAAAACCCCCCGCGCCCGCACTACAAGAGGATCCGTAGCCACCACAAGCTCCGCTTGTGAAAGGGCTTTCTAGCGCCCCCTACCAGCACGAACGAGCCCGCCGCCGTTCAAGTCAAGGGGTGCTCGCCAGGACTTGATGGCCCGGCAAGGGCAGATCGTTGCCCGTCGGACTGCAACCGCGGACTGGCAGCGGTACCGTCCTCGGACGTAAGTCCCCGGTAAGGGTTGGCTCAGAAACACTAAGCACCGGAGCGTCCTACAAGTAAAGGGTCAGGTAGGGCAACTAGATCCGGCTGCCCTGCGCGAGGAATAGGCAACGTACGTGATCCACACCGAAGGCCTCGACCCACAGCGAGGAAGCTCCGGCTGCCCCGACTTCGCCGCCGCAAGTTGTGCGAACCGTCGCGGTGCTTGGTTATACCCACGACGAACTGAGAGAAGATGATCCCTTTAACCTGCGTTCTACCTGTCTATAACGGTGTTTCTCCGGAAGAATTCACAAGAGCATATCGAAGTATCGAATTTCAGACGCTCCCGCCGGAAGAAATACTCGTAGTATTAGATGGCCCCGTACAGAGCGAAATATCAGAGTTCTTGAACAATCAGAAGCGATCTGACGGACGGCTCAGTGTCATCGCACTCGAAACTAACCAAGGGGTTTCTGCGGCGATGCGCTCCGCCTTCGAGCAAGCTCAACATCGATGGGTGGCACGTCATGACGCTGACGACATCATGATGCCGGACCGGTTCGCGAAACAATGGCCCGCGGTGGTCGACGGACGCTACGCCGCCGTCGGCGGCGCAATGCTGGAGTTCGTTGGAGATCCGACCAATATTGTTCGAGTACGACGACTACCCAGTACGCACGTCGCGATAGCCAAGTACGCCCGAATGAACAGCCCTCTCAACAATCAGAGTACGATTTTTGATCGCGACGCCGTATTGGCCGTCGGCAATGTTCGAGACCTCCATTTCATGGAAGACTACGACTTGTTCGCTCGCCTGATCGCTAACGGGTATCTGCTTCACAGCATCGATGAGGCATTGGTCCTCGTCCATGCGCAGGAGACCATGTATGACAGGCGCACCGACAAGCGGTTCTCCGCGTCCGAGATACAGATGCAACGCAATCTCGTCGGTCTCGGGTTAATATCCGCGCCACGAGCGGTTTTGAACTACGCAGCACGTCAACTCTTCCGGAAGCTACCTCGCCCACTTCTCAAGATTGCCTACACAAAGCTGTTCCACCGGCCCGACGCCCTCAACTCCCCAGTCTCAGAAGTGACACACTGGGTCGAGTCGGACTGGCCTGGTTTCTCTGCGTGTCCGAGCCTTGCAAAGAGCTCATAATGCCCACTTCATTCAAAGGACAGTCAGAGGTAGAGAGCAGGAATACTGCAGCGAGTGACGCATTCGTGGCCGTCCCGGACAGATGTGTCGGCACTCATGACGGCCAGCTTCTCAAGTTCCTCACGCCTTGCGGAACCGGACTAATGACTCACCCCAGCGTGGTGTTCATCCCACAAGGAATCTCGGGCTATTCATACTGGATGGCCGGCACGCCTTATGACGGGGTCGACGACTCCATCGAAAATCCTTGCATCTATGCATCCCACGATGGTGCTACCTGGGAGATTCCAGCTGGAGCAACTAATCCGGTCGCACCCAAGCCCCCGGGCAGGGCGCATAACTCGGATGCCCATTTGGCGTTCGATGGCGCTGCTCTCCACCTCTGGTACCGGCGCACCAATGACGGTTATGACACCATTCTGCACGCCACTAGCAGCGACGGATCTCAATGGTCAGAGTTCGATCATGCGCTCCGCTTACCGCAACACCAAGAGCGCATTCTGTCGCCCACCGTATGCCGCTCGGGCACACAATGGGTCATGTACACCGTCAAATTTGTCCGACACGGGAACCGCAAGGTTGTGCAGCGTCGTGAGTCTGGCAATCCCTGTGGCCCGTGGGGTGCCCCCACGAACTGCGACATCAACCTTCCTGACGGACGATTGCCGTGGCACATCGACGTGTGCCACGTAGGCTCGCAGTTCTGGATGGTTATCGCCGACAGCACCTCGAATGAGGGAGGCGACCTGTTTTTCGCTACCTCGCAGGAGGGCTTGTCATTCGACGTGGCCCGGGAGCCGTTGCTCTCTCGCCATTCCTCCGTCGGGAACGGATTGTATCGATCTGCGCTTGTCGCGCGACCATCGATTGAGAGGGGCGGCAGTGAGATCGTCATCGCAGACGCTTGGTACTCCGTGGTAGATGGACGCCGGTGGGGCGTCTGCCGCGGAGAGATCAGCCTCCAAACCCCCTCCAACGATTTGCCGCTCATGTAAATCGAAAGGACGCGTGTTCTCGATGCCCTTCCCGACGCGACAACCCTTCGGAACCCTCCCCAGAGGGCAAACTCGACTCGCTCTTCTGTGCGCCGCAGCACTCCTAGGGGGAGCCGTGGCTTGCTCTGTTGTCAGCAATGGAAATAGCACCATCGGCCCCACAGAGCCTGCTGTGGTGTCGGAGCGCATCGCGACGGCGCCCGTCCAATCAGAACGGCCAAAACCTGCCGATGTGGATGCGGCGATGATCCGATCTGCTGCTCAGCAAGCCCTTCTGGCGCAAGGCCAGCCTGCAAACCTGACCGATACTGACCTTGTAGCCCGCGATGTACTGGCCGGCGGCCCACTTGCTGTAGCTGACGTGCAGCATAAGACACAAGAGACGCTCTCAGGGTTCGGGCCAGGCGGACCATTCGATACCTCGATGCCCCCTCAGCCCGAATGCCCGCCCACCGCCAGAGCCTGTATCGATGTCAGCGGAAAACGAGCCTGGCTACAAAATGACAGTCGCATTACCTATGGTCCAGTGCCGATCACCACAGGGAAACCGGGGTACGAGACCACGCTCGGTTCCCACCGAGTCCTGCGTCACGTCCGCGACGACCACAGCCGAATCTTCGACTCGCCGATGCCCTTCTCCACCTACTTCACCACCGGTGGCATGGCTTTCCACGAAGGTCGACTCGATGAGCCTTCACACGGGTGCATCCACTTAGGACAGAAGGCGGCGGCCCAGTTCTTTGACCAGTTGCGCGTCGGCGACGAAGTAGTCGCATTCTGAGTGCCGGCGAAAAGACCGTGTGCACCAATTCGATTCTTCGACTGATCCTGTACCTGTGGGCTCCCGCACGTCAGCGCGGACGAAAAGCAACCGACACCAGGCGGCGGGATACCTGTGGCCCATCCGTCCCGCATAAAGTAAGTCCAGGACCGGCCCCAGCCGGCGTGCACCTCTCACCCTCCCGGAAGGAACCCGTGAGCACCGACAAGGCCGCCGAAAGCACCGACGAACCCGCCGCGCCCACCCCACCGTCCCCGCTGGCCCGGGCGGGCGGACTGGTCGTGACGGCCGCGCGGCGACTGCCGGTCACCGCCGCGTTCATCGTGATCCTGCTGGTCACCGGCATCGTGTTCCAGGCCCTGTGGCGACACGCCGGGAACGCCAGCTGGTTTGTCCACGTGGCCTACGGGTTGCCCGCGCTCGAGGCGGGCCGGTGGTGGACCCTCGGCGCCGGGCCGTGGTTCGGGCTCACCCCCCTGCAGCATGTGTCGCTTCTCCTGCTGGTGGCGCTGGGGATCGGAGTCGGCGAGTGGCGGCTCGGGCCGGTGCGCACGCTGATCGCCGCGTTCGGCGGGCAGCTCGTCGGCGTGCTCGGGGCGTTCGCGGTGATCGCGCCCGGTGACTCCGTCGGGTGGGAATGGGCCACCGAGCTGTCCGTGGTGCTGGACGTGGGCTGCTCCACCGCGGTGATCGCGGTCCTGGCCGCCACCACCGCCACGCTCGTCTCCCCCTGGCGGCTGCGCGCACGCGCGATCCTCTACGGCTATGTGATCGTCTCGTTCCTGTTCGTGGGCAGCCTCGCCGACCTCACCCACCTCATCGCCTTCGTGGTGTTCCTAATGATCGGCGAGCGATTCTTCTCCGGCGCCGAGCGCGGACTGCGGCCGCGGACCCGGCGCGAGACCAGGCTCGTGGTCTCGGCCGGCATGTGGTTCATCGCCGCGGTGCACGTGGTGGTGCACTTCGTCCCGTCCGACGGTCCGCTGGGCCCGACCGAGGCCGACGACGTCAGCCTCATCTCGATGCTGGTGTCGTTCGCCGTCGCCGCCGCGACCGCCGAATTCCTGCGTCGCGGCTACCGGGCGGCCTGGATCCTGGCGCTCATCTACTCGCTGTTCACGGTCGTCACCACGTTCGTCATCACCGGGCTGGTGGTGGCAGCCGACTTCGAGTCGCTCGGCGCGGTCACCCTCGGAACCGGCCTGCTGTGGGCCGGCGAGGCGGCGCTGTTGATCACCGGCCGGAACGCGTTCGGTGTCCGCCTGCGTCGCCGCGTCACTGGGTCCACCGTGCACCCCGCCGATGTGGTCAACCGGGTCCGCACGCTCATCCGCCGCTACGGCGGCAGCACCATGTCGTGGATGATCACGTGGCAGCCGATGAACTACTTCTTCGGCCCCGGCGGCGACGATTCCGCCGGCGTGATCGGCTATCGCCTGCACGTCGGCACCGCCATCGCGCTCGCCGATCCGGTGGCCGAGCCGGACGACCGCGAGCGGCTACTGGTCGAGTTCGTGGACTTCGCCGAGTCGCAGGCCGCGGTGCCGTGCCTATTCTCCGTCACCGGCGAGACCGCCGAGACGATGGAGCGCCACGGTTGGCGGTCGGTGCAGATCGCCGAGGACACGCTCATGGACCTGCCCGACCTGGAGTTCGCGGGCAAGAAGTGGCAGAAAATCCGCTCCGCCATGAACAAGGCCACCAAGAACGGGACCACCTACGTCTCCGGCCTGCTCAAGGACCAGCCCGCGGAGATCCTCACGCAGGTCCGGGACATCTCCGAGCAGTGGGTGGGCGAGAAGGAACTGCCCGAGATGGGCTTCACGCTCGGCACGGTCGAGGAGGCGCTCGACGACGACGTCCGCATCGCGCTCGCCGTCGACGCCGAGGGCACCGTTCAGGCCGCGCTCTCGTGGCTGCCGGTCTACCGCGGCGGGCCCGACGGCGGCGTGCGCGGCTGGACGCTGGACCTCATGCGCAAGCGCAACGGGCCGGGCGCCAACAACATGATCGAGTTCCTCATCGCGCGCTCGGCGCTGGAGTACAAGGACGAGGGCGCGGACTTCCTGTCACTGTCCGGCGCGCCCCTGGCGCACAGCAATGACGGGGACGACGACAACGCTGACGTGGCCGTCCTCGACAGGGGACTTGATCTGCTCGGCCAGGCACTCGAGCCGTATTACGGTTTTCGTTCGCTGCACCATTTCAAGGCCAAGTTCAATCCCCGCGTCGACCCCGTCTACCTGTGCTTCCGCGACGAGGCGGACCTGCCGCGCATCGGCCTGGCCATCGGCCGCGCGTTCCTGCCGGGCGCCACTACTCGCCAGCTCGCGGCGCTGGCCCGGTCCGGCGGCGGATCCTCGGACGCGATCGACGTCTGAACCGCCGGCCCTGTTCATCGAGCAGAGAGTTCGGCCCGCATCGGTCGAGTAGAACTGCGCGAAACCCTCTGCTCGACGTGGGGGCTCGCGCGGGTGCGGGCGCGGGCGCGAGCGCGGGGTCGGGCGTCGGCCGGATCAGGCGGGCACTGGGTTAGGCGTCGGCCGCCTCGATCACCGCCGACCGGGCCTGGCCGGGTTCGTCGCAGTCCAGCGCCAGGGCGGCGAGCTCGCGGCATTTCTCCAGTGTGACCCCGGCCAGCGCGGCGCCCACGAACGGCAGCGCAGCCGGCGCCACGGACAGTGAGCTCACGCCCAGTCCCAGCAGCACCATCGCCAGGTGTGGGTCGGCCGCGGCTTCACCGCACACGCCGATCGGCACGCGCCGGCTCCCGTTTGGTGCGGCGGACGCGGCGGCAGCGGCGCCCTCGGCAACCCGGTGGATCAGCCGGAGCACGGCCGGCTGCCACGGATCGTTCAACGCGGCCAAGTCCGTCGACATCCGATCGGCGGCCATCACGTACTGGGTGAGGTCATTGGTGCCGATCGACATGAAGTCCACATGGGGCAGAAACCGGTCGACGGACACCGCCACGGACGGCACCTCAACCATGATCCCGGGCGTCAGGCCCCGCTGACGGCAGCGGTCGGCGAAGTCGCGGGCCTCGGCCACCGTGGCGATCATCGGTGCCATCACCCACGGCGAGGACTGCGCGCGGCCCACCCGCCGGCCGGCCTCGGCGATGGCGTCGAGTTGGCGGTCGAGCACTCCGCGATCGAGCAGGTCGATGCGGATGCCGCGCACTCCCAGGGCCGGGTTCTCCTCGTCCGGCATCCCGGCGAAGGCCAGTGGTTTGTCCGAGCCGGCGTCCAGGGTGCGGGTGACGACCTTCGCCTCTGGGAACGCGCCGAGGACGCGAGCGTAGAGCTCGGCCTGCTCCTCCACGGTCGGCTCATCGGGCCGCGAGAGGAACGCCATCTCGGTGCGGAACAGGCCGATCCCACCCGCCGGGCCACCCGCCGCCTCCTGGGCGCCGTCGCCGTCTTTGACGTTGGCCAGCAGGTCGACCGGGTGACCGTCGGCCAGTGCTGCAGGCCCGGTCCAGGCGGACGCGGCGTCCCGCAGCTGCCGGTCCGAGGCCGCGGCGGCAGACGCGGCCTGCGCGTCGGGCTCGATTTCGATGGTCCCCGTTTCACCGTTGACCAGCACATGGGCACCGTCCTCGACAGCGCTCAACCCGCTGGCGCCGACGACGCACGGGATGCCCAGGTCGCGGGCGATGATCACGGTGTGCGAGGTCGGTCCGCCGAACTCGCAGACGATGCCCAGCACCTTCGACGAGTCCAGGCCCGCGGTGTCGGCGGGAGCGAGGTCGTCGGCCAGCAGGATCCCCGGCTCGTCGAAGTCCGGGATGCCCGGCTCGGGGAGCCCACGCAGCTCCGCGATGACCCGGCCGCACACATCGCGCAGGTCGGTGATGCGCTCGGCCTGGCGCCCACCGATTTTGGCGAACATGGCCGCGAACTGCTCGGTCGCATCGATCGTCGCCGCCTCGACCGACAGCCCCTTCTTCAACCCCTTGACCACGGCCTTGGCCCACCCGCGGTCGCGGGCCAGGATCGCGTTGGCCGCGAGGATTTCGGCACCGGCGCCGGAGGCCGCAGCCGCCCGGTCGTCGAGCCGCTGGCTCACCGTGCCGGCGGCCTCGACGAAACGCTCGCGAGATCGCTCCACCTGTTCTGCGGAAGGGCTGGACGGGCTCTCCGAGGTGGAAGTCTCGCTGGCCGCGGGGGCGTTGTCGTCGTCGTCCTTTCGCGCGGCAGTTCCTGGTGCGTTGTCCTCCGGCGCGCCGTTTTCCGGGGCAACAAGCTCGGCGCGGTGAACCCACCTGGCGACTCCGTAGGCGAGCCCCGGCACCCGCCCGTTGCCGTGGATGGTCGTGCCGGTCTGCGCATCAAGGGCCATGTGGCTCTCCTTAGAAGATCGGGCACCCTCGCTCCGGAGGAACTCTAGGATTGTGACGAGAATAACTATATCTTCTTGACTTTCCAACCGTTTCGGGCAGAATCCAACATAATCGGTCACACGAGTCGGGCCGAGCACAGACGATCGATCGGCCGCGCAGGACCGGTCGGCCACGGAGAGCGGGTGATGGGCGATGTACGGCAGCGAACGGCGGCGGCGCATCACCGAATCGCTCGCCGCGTCGGGCCGCGTCACGGTCGCCGAACTGTCCGAGGAGCTGGAGGTGAGCGCGGAGACGGTCCGGCGCGACCTGTCGGCGCTCGAGTCCGAGGGCCTGCTCGAACGCACCCACGGCGGCGCGGTTCCGGCGGTCCCCGGCGGGCGGGTCGAACGCACGCTGGCCGCGCGGCGAGCGGAGAACGTGGACGCCAAGGCCGCGATCGGACGGGCCGCCCTCGCGCTCCTGCCCGCGGACGGCGGCACAGTCCTCCTCGACGCCGGATCCACCACGGCCCGCCTGGTCGACGCACTCGCCGGCGGCCTGACCGAACATCGCGACCTCACCCTCATCACCAATTCCGTGCCGATCGCCGACACCATCCACCGCGCCGGCCGCGACTCTCTACACATGTTGGGCGGCGGCGCGCGCGGACTGACCGGGGCATGCGTGGGCGCCCACACCCTGCGCGCGCTGGCCGCGATCCGCGTCGACGTGGCGTTCCTCGGCACCAACGGCCTCGACGTCGAGCGCGGGCTGACCACGCAGGATCCGGAGGAGGCGGCGGTCAAGTCCGCGATGTGCAGCGCCGCCCGCCGCGTGGTGCTGCTCGCCGACTCCTCCAAGTTCGACCGGGACTACCTGGTCACCTTCGCCGCCCTCGACCGGATCGACGTCCTGGTCACCGACACCCCACCCACCGGCGCACTGGCCGCCGCGCTCGACACCCGCGGAATCGAGGTCCTGCTGCCATGATCGTCACCCTCACCATGAACCCGTCCGTCGACCGAACGGCCACGCTGCCCGCGCCGCTGCAGGTGGGTGGCGTCAACCGCATCGCGGAACTCGACGACTCCCCCGGCGGCAAAGGCGTCAACGTCGCGCGCGTGCTGGAGGCGGGCGGCTCGCCGGCACGGGCGGTGTTCCCCGCCGAATCCGAGGACCCCTTCGTCGCGATGTGCGCCGCCACCGGCATCTCTACAGCCGTCGTGTCGACGGTGGGCGCGGTGCGGGTCAACCTCACGGTGGTCGACTCGAGCGGCACCACCACCAAGATCAACTCACCCGGCGCCGAGCTCGGCGAGGCGCCCCGGAACCGGATCCGGGACACCGTCACCGCGCTCGCCCGTGAGGCCTCGTGGGTGGTGCTGTGCGGTTCGCTGCCGCGGGGTGTGCCAGACGATTTCTACGCCGATCTGGTCACCGGACTGCGTGGGACCGGCGCGAGCATCGCCGTCGACACCTCCGACGCACCCCTGGCCGCGCTCGCGGCGCGCCTGCCCGAATCCGCGCCCGACCTGGTCAAACCCAACGGCGAGGAGCTGGGCCAGCTCGCCGGGATCGACGGCACCAACCTCGAGCGGCGCGCCGCCGGCGGCGACCTGGAACCGGTCGTGGAGGCCGCCCGAGCCCTGCGCTCCGGCGGCGTCGGTGCGGCGTTGGTGACGTTGGGCGGGGCGGGCGCAGTTCTTGTCGACGACGACGAGGCCTGGTTCGCGGAAGCCCCCGAGGTGCGCGTGCGCTCGACGGTCGGCGCGGGCGATTCCTCGCTGGCCGGCTATCTCCTCGCCGAGTCCCGGGGACTTCCGCCGCGCGACCGGCTCGAGTGGGCCGTCTGCCACGGCAGCGTCGCCGCCTCCCTTCCCGGGACCGGTCTGCCCCTGGGCCTTGATCCCGACACGTTCCGCGCCACCCTGCGTCGCCTCGACTGACAACCGAACCGATCCCGACCCCTTTCCCCGACACTTTTCCCCTCGTTCGATCTACGACACGGAGCTGAAGGCAATGAACAAGCCGATCATCGAGACCGCCACCGTGCGGCTCGACGCCGACCTCGGCGGCAGCAAGGAGGAGGTCATCCGGTCGCTGGCCGGGGCCCTCGTCGATGCCGGCCGCGCGGGTGACCTCGAGCAGATGGTCACCGACCTGCTGGCCCGCGAGGCCAAGTCCGCGACCGGGATGAAGGGCGGGATCGCGATTCCGCACTGCAAGTCCGAGGCGGTGTCCGAGCCGAGTCTGGGCTTCGCGCGCCTCGACCCGCCCGTCGACTTCGGCGCCAAGGACGGCCCCGCTGACCTGGTATTCCTGATCGGAGCACCGGCAGGCGGCGGCAAGGAGCACCTCAAGTTGCTTGCCACCCTGGCCCGGAACCTCGTGCGCGCCGAGTTCGTGGACGCGCTGCGGGCGGCCGCCTCCCCGGCCGAGGCCGTGGACGTGATCCAGGGTGTGCTCGCTCCGAAGGAGGAGAAGGCCTCGTCGTCGTCCTCGTCGTCGTCAGATTCTTCTACCCCGGCCCCCACCGACGAGAGCGGTGCCGCTGCTGGTGCGGCAGGCGCGGCGTCCGGAGCGGGTGCGGTAGGCGCGGCGGCCGGGGCGGGTTCCGGCGGCTCGGGAGGCGGGGACGCCCTCCGCTTGGTCGCGGTGACCGCGTGCCCCACCGGAATCGCGCACACCTACATGGCGGCGGACTCGCTGGCCCAGGCCGCCAAGGCGCGCGGCGTGGACCTGCAGGTCGAAACTCAGGGCTCGGCCGGCGCGACGCCGCTGGATCCGGACGTGATCAAGGCGGCCGACGCGGTCATCTTCGCCACCGACGTGGGCGTGCGCGACCGCGGGCGGTTCGCCGGAAAGCCCGTCGTGGAGTACGGGGTCAAGAAGGGCATCGACGCGCCCGACCAGCTCCTCGACGAGGCAGCCGCCGCGGCGAGCAACCCCGACGCGCGGCGCGTCTCCGGAGACGCCGGCGGCGACGGCTCTACAGGTGCCGAGTCGGCCGGTTCCGGCGGTGACGAGCACTGGGCACGCGGCTTGCAACGCGCCGTGATGACGGGCGTGTCCTACATGATCCCGTTCGTCGCGGCCGGCGGTCTGCTGCTCGCCCTCGGCTTCCTCATCGGCGGCTACGACGTGGCGTACGTCTGGCAGGCCATCGTCACCGACTACTCACTGACGCAGCTGCCCGGCGAGATCTGGGCACTCGAGGGCGAGATCGTCGACGCCGGCGTGGAAGGCGCAGTCGTGTTGTCCCGCAGCGGATTCGGGCTGTACCTCGGCGCGGTGTTGTTCGCGATCGGCCAGGCGGCGATGGGATTCATGATCGCCGTCCTGTCCGGTTACATCGCCTACGGTCTGGCCGACCGGCCCGGCCTGGCGCCCGGCTTCGTGGGCGGCGCCATCTCCGTCACGCTCGGCGCCGGATTCATCGGTGCGCTCATCACCGGCATCGTCGCCGGCTACCTTGTGCGCTGGATGACCACGTGGAACGTGCCGCGGTGGCTCGCCGGCCTCATGCCGGTCGTCCTGATCCCGCTGCTCGGTTCGCTCGTGATCGGCCTGCTCATGTTCCTGCTGCTCGGCCGGCCGCTCGCCGCGGTCACCGAGGGGCTCGAGTCGTGGCTCAACGGCATGACCGGCTCGTCCATGATTCTTCTCGGCATCGTGCTGGGGCTGATGATGTGCTTCGACCTCGGCGGGCCCGTCAACAAGGCTGCCTACACGTTCGCCACCGCCGGGCTGGCGATCGACAACCCGGCCTCGCTCAAGATCATGGCCGCCGTCATGGCCGCGGGCATGGTGCCGCCGCTGGCGCTGGGTCTGGCGACCGTCGTGCGGGCGAAGTTGTTCAGTGAGGCCGAGAAGGAGAACGGCCGCGCCGCGTTCCTGCTGGGCGCCAGCTTCATCACCGAGGGCGCGATCCCGTTCGCGGCCGCCGACCCGCTGCGCGTCATCCCGTCGATGATGGCCGGTGGCGCCGTGACCGGTGCGCTCATCATGGCGTTCTCCGTCGAGTCGTACGCACCACACGGAGGCATCTTCGTCTTCTTCGCCATCAACCCGGTGTGGGGCTACCTCGTCGCGATCCTCGCCGGTATGGCGGTGTCGTGCATCGCGGTGATCGCGGCCAAGTCCGCCCGCCGCGACCCGGCCCCGACCCCCGAGCCGGCCGCCGTGGCCGCCTGACCCGCACCATCCACGACCACCAACCCCCGACTCCACCCCATCCCACCCCACCCCACCCAGAGGAGAACCCCCATGCCCAGTAAGACCGTGATCGTCGGCTCCGCCGAGGGACTGCACGCCCGCCCGGCCGGGATCATCGCCGAGGCCGCCGAGAAGTACGACACCGACATCGAGATCACCTTCGGTGACGAGGAAGCCGATGCCGACTCCGCGATGCTCATCATGGCGCTCGGCGCGGAGAAGGGCGCGGAGGTCACGGTGACCGGCGACGACGCCGATGCCGTGGCCGAGATCGCCGCGCTGATCGAGCAGGACCTCGACGTGGAGTAGGCGGCGGGCGGCCGACTCGGGGCGGCGATGAACAGCCGAGCCGGGCGCCAATCAAGCATTTGCTTGGTTAGGTTTGGAAACCTATGCTCGGACGGGAGATCCATCGGGTGACGACCCGGCTTGCGGCCGGTCACCGTCACCTCACGCCCAGATGAGAGGTCCCGCGCGATGAGCCAGCAGGTCGCCCCCGGTCGCGAAGCACTGTTCCAGCCCCTCGAGATCCGATCGCTGCAGCTGGCCAACCGCCTCGCCATGTCGCCGATGACCCGTATGGGCTGCCCGGACGCGCTGCCGGACGAGGTCAACCGGGAGTACTACGCCTCGCGCGCGGCCGGCGGAACCGGGCTCGTGGTGACCGAGGGAATCGGCATCGATCACCCCACGTCGGTCGACCACGCCTGGATCCCGCGCCTGGACACCCCGGAGTCCGTCGAGGCGTGGCGCGAGGTCACCGATGCCGTGCACGCGGCCGGGGGCAGCATCATCGCGCAGCTGTGGCACGTCGGCCCGCTGTGGGGCGCCAACGCGCGCTTCGACAAGCCCAATCGCGACCGCCTGATGGAGATGCGCCCGATGCGCCCGTCGGGACTGTGGGGCACGCCGGGCGTGACGACCTACTCCGAGCGCAGCGTCGCCCGCTGGGCTCCCGAGATCGAGCCGATGACCGAGGCCGAGATCGCCGAGACCATCGAGGCGTACGCGCGTTCGGCGAAGCTGGCGATGGAGGCCGGCTTCGACGGCGTGACCCTGCACGGCGGCCACGGGTATCTGCTCGACGCGTTCGTCTGGGCCGACACCAACCGCCGCACCGATTCGTGGGGCGGCGACCTGGCCGCGCGCGTGCGTTACCCGGCGGCAGTGGTGGCCGCGGTGCGCGAGGCGATCGGCCCGGACGCGCCTCTGTTCTACCGCTTCTCGCAGCACACGCAGCAGGACTACAGAGCCCGCAAGGCCGAGACCCCGGAGGAGCTGGGCGTGTATCTCGGCGCTCTCGCGGAGGCCGGCGTGGATCTGTTCGACGCGTCGACGCGCCGGTTCAGCGATCCAGCGTTCCCCGAGCTCGGGGGCGACGACGGCGAGGTCACCCTGGCCGGTTGGGCGCGGCGCCTCACCGGCAAGGCGTCCGGCGCTGTAGGCGGGGTGGGCATCGGCACCTCGCTTCGCGAGCAGAAGGCCGGGGCCGAGGTCCGGCCATCCGACAACGTGGATCAGGTCGTGGACCTCATGGGCCGCGGCGAGTTCGACCTCATCTCGGTGGGGCGCCTCCACCTGGCCGACCCGGCCATCGCCGGCGTCCTCCGCTCGGCGGGCCCGCTGCCCGAGTTCGTGCGGGAGCAGCACGAGGCGCCACTGCGCACGCCTCAGGTCTGACCCGGAGCCGGTGGCTCACATCGTCGAGGTAGCCGCCTGCTCGGCGACCGGCCGGCCCGCGATCTCGGGACGGGCCAGCAGGCGCTTGGCCATCTCGCGCCCCTGCCAGAGCATCTCGGTCCCGTAGATCGGGCGATGCGCGAAGGCCCCCTCCAGCAGGAGGAACAGGTGATTGCCCAGCATGCGGTGGTCGATGTCGGGGGCGGAGTCCTCCTTGACCAGTTCCTCGAGCAGGTCGCAGACCGAGTGCTTGTGGTAGCGGATCACCTCGTGGGCCGGGTGGTCGTCGGGCAACTCGGCGGCGGCGTTGAGGAAGGCACAGCCCCGGCGGGCATTGCCGTGGTTGGCGGCGTACACCGTGAAGAACGCCAGGGCCCGGGGGCTTTCTGCGCGCTCCACCTCGGCCTCCAGAAGCTCCCACCACCACCGGTGACGGTTGAGCAGGTAGGCCACGACGAGCCCGTCCTTGGAACCGAAATGCTTGTAGAGCGTCGGCTTGGAGACCCCGGATTCGGCGGCGATCGTGTCCACTCCGACAGCGTGAATGCCCTGCTCATAGAACAGCTCGGACGCCACGTCGAGTAGCCGCTGGGCGCCCGGGGTCAGGTCGGTGAGGTCAGGAAAATCAGTCGCCATATCGCTATTGACTTTACAGACCTGTATACCTAATCTGCAGTCAGCGGTTTACAGACCTGTATACCCAGACCGGTTCGACCCCTTCCCCCAGCCCCCTTCAAGGAGGGAATCCCATGGCACTGTTCCGCCCCTTCATCAATGTTCTCGCCCAGATGTGGTTCACCCTTGACGCCGCGAGCGCGGTGCGCCACGGCAAGTCCGTCTCGGACCGGGCCAGCCGCTACGTGATGGTCGATTCCGCGCGACCCGCGCTCGTCGACCGCATGCCTGTCGCTGCCTGATCCTGCTTCCGGCCGGCTCGACGGTCGGCCCCGCCGCCACTCGCGGCAGCAAGGCTCACACCCCCCGACTTCGACAAGGGCGATCTTCCGATGCCACCCGGCCGGAAGGTCGCCCTTGCCGCATGTGGGGGCGCCGGACCTACCCTGCCCGGACCGCTCGGCGCCGGCGCGAACCGGTGGAAGAAACGCGTGACCCACGTCACCTCCGCCCGAAGCCAAACCCGCCTCCGAATCGGACACCAGTCACTAGATTAAAATCTATTGAGCACAATCGTGTTCGCCGACTCGATTCGAACGGGGTCCCCACATGACCACTTCCACATTCACACCGGTCGCCAAAGGCATGCGCGCAGCGCTGATCATCGGCGGCCTGATCGCCGTCGCCTTCGGTATCGCCGTCCTCGTCTGGCCCGGCAAGACCGCGGTCGTCGTCACCGGCGTCATCGCGGTCTGGGCGATTATCGCGGGTCTGATCTACATCGGGATGTCGTTCGCATCCACCAGCCAGTCCACGGGCAGCCGCGTGGGACACGGACTTCTTGGTCTGCTGTATGTCGTCGCAGGCATCTACGCCTTCGCCTCGCTTCAGCAGTCCGCGGCGTTCCTCGGCATATTCGTCACCGTCCTCATCGGCGTGATGTGGATCTTCGAGGGCTTCACCGCCCTGTTCAGTCTCGGAGAGGCCAGCTCGAAGGGACTGACGATCTTCTTCGCCATCATTTCCGTGCTCGCCGGTATCTCGCTGGTGTCCACCCCGCTGTGGGGCGCCGGTTTCCTCTGGTGGCTCGCCGGCATCGCTCTTCTGGTCCTGGGCATCCTCAACGTGGTCCGAGGATTCTCGATCAAGGCCTGATCAGCTGGCCACCCACATCACGGCACGCGCCCCATCGCGAACCGCCGGCCCGTAGCCGGACGACCCGCGGTGGGGCGCTATCAATTGATGGCGTCGTTCAGTAGCCCGCGCAACCGGCAACCGCCGGATCACCGCATCACCGTGCCACCGACACGCTATGACGCCAGCAACCGGTCCGGCCCCAGATGCCGGAGCCGGACTCTGGGTCAGATTCCCGACAGGTCCCGGTGCGCCACGTAGTTGCGGTGGTCGGTCAGACCCAGCGTGTAGTCGGGGTTGATTCCCAGTCCCGCCCAGCGTGAGCGCGCCGACCACCGCAGCGCCTCCTCGGTGCCGATCCGGTGGAAGTTCATCATGTACCCGCCGGTGTACAGGTGCAGGAGCGTGTACCCGCCCGGGTAGCCGCCGTTGGAGGCGGTCTCCACGAAATCAACGTGCTGCGCCGCATCCGGGGAGGTGCGACGGGCTCGATGCGTGTGACCCGCCCACATCATGAAGACGCCGGGCGCGCGCGTGAAATGGCCCTGCAGGATGTTCGCGTCGTGCTCGTTGAGGACGAAGATCGGCCCACTGACATTCGTCCAGGCCGCCTCCCGGGTCACCGGGTGGTGGGCCATCGCCAGCGTCGGCCGGTCCGGATCCGCGGCCAGTTCCGCCGCGATGTCCGACATCTGATGAGGCAGGATCTCGCCGCCGGACGCATCCAGCATCGCACTGTCGATCCCCAGGACCCGAAGCCCACCGATCGACGTCGTCCACATCTGCTGCCGCGGGATGAACTCGGCGCCCCAGACATCCCGGTGATCCGCGGTTCCCTCGAGCACCGGGAAGGCCTCGTAGCCGGCAGCCAGGTCCGAAGACGGGGTGTGCGGTCGGTCGTGATTTCCGCGCGTGACGTGATAGTCCACGCCATGGGTGCCGTAGGTGTCCATGATCTCGCGGAACCTGCGCACCTCGTCCGGCCTGGCCTCCGAGGTGGTGTCCCCGTTGACCAGGACGCGACTCACCCCGTGGGCGCGGGCCTCGGCCAGCGCACCACGGAGCATGATCTCCGGGAACGGATCCGCCCCGGGCTCCTGGATGATGGGTTCCGGCATCCCCGCGAACAGGATGCCGTGCTCGTCCTCACCGATGTGGGTGTCGTTGACCAGCGCGATCGTCCGGATGTAGTCGCCGGGTGGGGTGGACAGTGTGCGGAACCGGCCGAGACGCTCCGGGGACCATGCCTGGTTGGTCGCGACGAGTCCCGGCCGGGCGGCGATCCCCCGACTCCGGCATTCGAAGCGGTACGACCGGTTCGGCTCGAGGCCGGTGATGGTCACCAAGTGCAGACTCCGAGGCGTCGGATCGTGGTAGACGACCTTCATGGGTGCGGTCCCGTCGGCGGGGCCGAGCAACACCTCGGAGTCCGACGGAACTGTCGGGCGCAGTCCGCCGACCGGCGGGTGAGGCCCGTTGTAGCACGCCCAGCCGAAGGTGACCGAGGTGTCGGTGAGGGTGACGACCTCGAGATCGGTCACCACCAGACCGGATGCCGAACCCGTGCCGAAGTGCTCGAGGGAGAACGCTCCCGCCGAGGCGCCGCTGAGCGCGACCAGCCCCGCCGCGCCGGCACCCGAGGTGAGCACCGTTCGCCGACTCACGCCCACGCGCACGGCAGCCCTAGCTGATCGACTCCGGACTCTGCGCCCATGGTCGAATCCGAATCCGCCGCCGGCACCCGGCATTCGGATCACGCCCCTGGCCTGGTCTCGATGACCTTCTTGTCCCCATCGCACTTGTCGATCGAAAACGCATCGAGCACGTCGCCCTCGGTGGCGGGCTGGGTTGCCTTCTCGGAGACGTGCCCGATGATCGAGGTGTAGTCCATGCGGCAACCGTCGACGTCAATCCGCTGGAAGGTCGAGATCCCGCCCGCACCGACGACACGCTTCCCACCCGAGAGCGACCACGGGTCGCCTGCGAGGTCGACGTCGTAGTACTTCCCGCCGGCGACCGTGACTGCGTACGCGGGACCGTTCGGGTTGCCGGCCTGATGACCGCGCGCATAGGCGTGGTCATGGCCGGTCAGCACCAGGTCGACATTGTGCTTCTCGATGACGCCCCGGAACGCATCCCGGTGGAAGGGCTCATCGCGCCGGCTCGTGGCGTTCCACACCGGCTCGTGGAAGTTCACGACCGCCCACTGGTGGGGATTGTCCGCCAGGACACGGTCGAGCCAGGCCGCCTGCTCGCCGAGGCGGATGTAGTTGGCGTGCAGGGTGATGAACCGAACGCCCTGGTAGTCGTTGAAGAACGTCGTGTCGGGAAGCCCGTCGACGCCGTTGTTCGGGAACTCGAAGTGCGCGCGGTGCAGGTAGGCGAACGGATCGAGCATCAGTTCGTGGTTGCCGGGCGCGACGATCGAGGGCCGGGTGGCCATCGTTCCCTGCATCCCGGCGAAGAAGTCGTGCCACTCCACATCAGCGTGGGGATTGTCGATCTGGTCACCCGAGTGCACGGTCAGTGCGGCGTCGGGGGAATGCTCGAGGGCGCGGGCCGCGACCTTGGGCCAGACGCTGTCGAGGTGCGTCTGCGCGTCGCCGTAGTAGACGAAGCTGAACGGTTCGGACGTGGCGCTCGCCGTGGTGAACTCCGCCCACTCGCCCGGCACACCGTCGACGATCGGCCGGTAGGTGTAGGTGGTCGCCGGCTGCAGGCCCGTCAGGTGAGCGGCGAAATGCTCGGCGACCGGCAGCGGCCCGGGGGGCATGATCGGCTCCGCGCCGCCGCCCAGCCGCGACAGCACGAGGCCGGCCGGTACCCGGACCAGCTCGCCGCCGGGAGCCGCGTACTCCACCTCGCCGACGGCACCGGGCGCGCGGAACGACACCGACATCCCGTTTGAAGCATCCTCACGCGGATTGACGACGACCCGATCGACCTGCGCGGTGGCGGGCGCGGCGTGGGCGGTCGACGCCATCGGCGCGAGCACCGTCAACGCGGCCACCCCGGCGATGAGCGGGCGAACGGACAGGGACTTCAGCATGTGTCGAGGCCTTCGGGAGTCGTTGAGCACGGGAAACTAGCCGACCAATCACGTCGGTGATGGACATTCGACCTGGACGTTACGAAGTCGAGACGAAGCTCCGGTGTCTCTCAGGGTTCACACAGCCCGAATTCGAGTGAACGACAGGTGTCGTTCACCGCAGTGAACGGGATCCGGGTGGCGTCGACCCGAGTGGAGTGGATGCGGGCGGGGTGGTGGCGGGTCGCCTCACCCGAGATCGCGCCGGCGATAGCCGACGAACCCGACGGCCAGTAGGCCGGCGGCGACGAGAGCGAGCCAGCCGAGCGAGGCCCACGACGGGGACGCGGCGCCGACGTTCGGCACATGATGCAGCGGGCTGATGCCGAGCGCCCAGCCCGGGAGTCTGAAGGTGGGGCCGAGAATGGTGAGCCCGAAGGTGGCGACGATGCCCATCCACCCGACGAGCCGGGCCTGAGGGGCAGCGCCGACCGCCGCCACCGCGAGCCCGACGAGCACCCAGACCGCGGGGATGGTTGCCGCCGCCTGGCCGACAACGGTGCCGACGGACACACCGGTGGGGCCCGTCGCCACCAGCCCGAGCGCGAGGCCGGCCACCATCAAGCCCAGGGCGGTTGCACCCAGCGCGACGATGACGTTCGAGGCGAGGTAGGTCTCGCGCCGGAGCGCCCCGGCGTACAAGGCCTCGGCGCGGAGTTCGGCTTCCTCGGTGTGGATTCGCATGATCACCTGCACGCCCATGATGGCGGTGATGATCGCGATGATCTGCAGCAAGGTGGCCACGAAGACCATGGTCAGTGCGGATGCGTCCGCGCCGCCTGCGGCGAACACCTGCGCCATCGCGGGGTTTCCGGCGACGAGATCGCGCATCGACTCCACCAGATTGCCGAACGTGGCCCCAAGCGCGGCGAGAGCGACCAGCCAGGCCACGACGGTTCCCCGATTCAGGCGCAGCGCCAACCCCCAGACCGAGGTGACCAACCCGCCCCTCGCAGGACCGGGGCGCGGGCTGATCAACCCCTGCCCGAAGTCGCGGCGATTCTGCAGCGCGAACGCGGCCGCCACGAGCACGACGGTCAGCGCGAGTGCGGCGAGAAGCGGCCAGAGGTCATTGGCGACCGCGGGTCGGGTGCGTTCGAGCCAGCCGAACGGCGTCAGCCACGTGGTCCACTCCGGGGCGCCGCTGGAGTCGAAGTAGCCCCGCATCACGAACAGGACGCCGAGCACGCCCAACGCGAGACTGCTCGAGGTGCGCGCCTCCGCGCCGAGCTGGGCCGCCACCGCCGCCACGCCGGCGAACATCAGGCCGGAGGCGGTGAAGGTGGCCGCGATCGTCAGCGTGGCGAGTGCGCCGCCGCCGACCGCGACGGTGAGGAGGAAGCAGACCACCCCGAGCGCGACCGAGGCCACCACCGCCATGAGGATCGCGACGGCGAGGCGTGACTGACGGCCCATCACCCCGGACGCGATCAGCTCGGCCTGGCCGGAATCCTCGTTGGCGCGGCTGTTGCGGACGACGATGAGGATCGCCATGACCCCCGCGAACAGTGCGCCCAGCTGGCCCGCGCGCCACGCGTTGAAGCCGTCCGCCGACATGAGGTCGTGTGCCGGGCCGAAGATCAACGACAGTGCCGGGTTGGCGCCGAGGGTCATGGCGAGCTCCTGCCGCTCCGCCTCGGTTCGAAAGACCCAGTCATAACCCAGGATCGACGTCGCCGACAGCGCCGAGATGAGCACGACCCAGGGCGCGATACTGCGGATGTCCAGTCGCAGGGACACCGCCAAAAGTGGCCGGGACCCGGTGAATGCCGAGGTCATCGGGTCAGGTCCTGCCCGGTCGAGTTCTGACCGCTGCGGCGGCGCCTGCCTGCGCTACCGGCGGTGGAATCGTTGTCGTCGTCGTCCTTCTTGTTGTCTTTGTTGTCTTTGTTGTTGAGGTCGCCCTCGCGGTGGTCGCCGTCGTAGTGGCGCAGGAACATCTCCTCCAGCGACGCCGGGGACACCGTCAGGTCCGCCAATCCGTAGGTGGCCAGGCCCGCCATGGCCTCGGTGATCCGATCCGGGTCGCACGCGGCGGACAGTCGGTTCCCCTCGAGGGCGTGGGGGTGGACGAAGGTCAGCTCCGCCGCGCTTGCCGGGGGACGCTCCAGGGTCGCGGTGATCGTGACCCGGCTGCCGCCCCGCAGCTGCGCGAGGGTGCCGCGGTCCACGATGCGGCCGGCGCGGATGATGCTGACGCGGTCGGCTAGCGCCTCGACCTCGCTCATTATGTGGCTCGACAGCAGGATGGTGCGGCCCTTGGCCTTCTCCGTGGCGATCTCCTGCTGGAACACCTCCTCCATGAGCGGGTCCAGTCCCGAGGTGGGTTCGTCGAGGATGAGCAGTTCGACATCCGAGGCAAGGGCCGCCACGATCGCGACCTTCTGCCGGTTGCCTTTGGAATAGGTGCGGCCGCGTTTGGTGGGGTCGAGCTCGAACCGGTCGATGAGGCGGGCTCGTCGGTCCTCGTCGAGTCCGCCGCGCATGCGGCCGAGTAGGTCGATCGCCTCACCGCCCGACAGCGCCGGCCACAGCACGACGTCGCCGGGCACGTAGGCCAGACGCCGGTGCAGGGCCACCACCTCCCGCCACGGGTCCCCGCCGAGCAGTTCGACGCTGCCGCCGTTGGCGCGGAGCAGGCCCAGCAGCACCCGGATGGTGGTGGATTTGCCTGCGCCGTTGGGGCCAAGGAAGCCGTGGACCTCGCCCCGCTCGACCTCGAGATCGAGGCCGTCGAGCGCGCGGAACGAGCCGAAGGTCTTGACCAGACCCGAAGTGCGGATGGCCAGGTCGGTGCTGGTGCTCATGCCGGGGCCTTTCGGTGGGGGCATCGGTCAGGGAAACGGGCGGGGAACCTGCAGGCAGCTGATGAAAATGACGGTACGACCGCCGGGATGGCCGCAGGAGCGATTGGTCAATTCCGGCCGTCCGCCGCGCACGGGCGTGAGCGGTGGGGCATGTAGCATCCGCTATGCCAGCAAGACCCACAGGTCGCGGGAATCCGGTGTGAATCCGGAACTGACGCGCAGCGGTGAGGGCGATGGCGGGGCACGATGCCACTGGATCCGCGGATCCGGGAAGGCGCCCCCGGCCAGGTGACCCCGAGTCCGAATACCGGCTGGTCCTCGCGGTGACCGCCGCCAGGTCAGCTTCGGGCCTCGCGCTTTTAGGCCCGCGACCTCGAAGGACTCAACCGTGCGAGTTCCCGTCCCCCGCGGTCGGCGCCAGCCGCGGCCCCGGGCACGGCCCTGGGCGCGGCCTTGGGCACGGCCCCGGAATCGCCTTTTCGTCCGGGCCGCCGGGATCGGGCTGGGGCTCGCGGTGGACCGGGTCGTGGGGGATCCGCGGCGGCTACATCCGGTGGCCGGGTTCGGTCGGCTCGCCCTCGCGCTCGAGGCCCGCCTGCTGGACGAGTCGGCGACCGGCCCGGCGCAGCGGACAGCCGGGGTGGTCTTCACCGCGGTTCTCGTGGGTGGGACCACCGCTGCCGTCCTTGGCGTGGGCCGACTGATTGCAGGGAGCGGCGACTGGCGCAGCGCCAGGACAATGCCCGCGCGCACGGCCGGGACGATCGCGTGGAACACCGCCGTGGTGTGGTCCTGCCTCGGCGGCTCCTCGCTACTCCGGGTCGCGCGCCGCCAGGAAGAATTGCTCGCCTCGGGCGATATCGATGGCTCCCGAGAGCTCCTGCCGTGGCTGTGCGGCCGCGACCCCGCGGCCCTCGACCGCGACGACCTGGCCCGCGCGGTGGTGGAGTCGGTCGCGGAGAACACCTCAGATGCGGCCGTGTGCACGCTCTTCTGGGCGGCGGTCGCCGGCCCGGCCGGGGCCGCGGCCCACCGGGCGGCCAACACACTTGATGCGATGGTCGGCCACCGATCCCCCCGCTACCAGCACTTCGGCACCGCCTCGGCCCGGCTCGACGACGCACTCGGCTATGTCCCGGCCAGGCTCGCCGGTCTGCTCGGAGTGGCGCTTGCGTCGACTGTTGGTGACGGTGCGGCAGGCGGAAGTGTGGCCGGTGGCGGTGCGGCTGGGGCGATGCGCGCGTGGCGGCGAGATGCTCCCGGCCATCCCAGCCCGAACGCCGGAGTGGTGGAGTCGGTCTGCGCCGGCGCGCTCGGCGTCCGACTCGGCGGTCTGACCCCGTACCCGTACGGCGTCGAGGAGCGTGCGATCCTCGGCGACGGGCGGCCGGTCGAGGTGGACGACATCGGGCGGGCCTTGCACCTGCAGGATCGCATCCAACTGGCCACCGCCGGCCTCCTGATCACCGGGCTGCTCCTCGCCCACGGGATAACGGGGGCGACGGCATGACTGAGAATTACGAGAGCCTCCGCATCCACGGCGACACCCAGGTCGGGCCCGGCGAGATCGACTTCGCGGTCAACGTCCACGGCGACGAGCCGCCGGAGTGGCTCGCCGAGCGGCTGCGGGGACGCATCCGCGATCTGGCCTCCTACCCGACCGCCGCCGACGAGGCCCGGGCCCGCCGAGCAATCGCGACGCGGCACGGCCTCACCCCGCATCCGCTCGACCAGCACGGCCCGGGAACCGCGCGGACACTGCCCCTTGCCGGATCCGCCGAGGGCTTCCATCTGCTGGCCGACCACGCCGCCCGCCGCGGACTGAGCGCCGCGGTCGTGCATCCCTCCTTCACCGAACCCGAGGCGGAGCTGCGCCGAGCCGGCGTGATCGTCGACCGCGTGATTCTGCGTGAACCGTATGCGTTTGATCCCGAACTGGTGCCGGCGGATGCTGGCGTCGTCGTCGTCGGCAACCCCACCAACCCGACGTCCGTTCTCCACCCACGGGCGAGGATCGCGGCGCTGTGCCGACCCGGGCGCGTCACGGTGGTCGACGAGGCGTTCTGCGACGTGGTGGCGGACGAGGCTGGGGCCACGCTCGCCGGCGCCGACCTGCCGGGGCTCGTGGTCCTGCGCTCGGTGACCAAGACCTGGGCGCTGGCCGGACTGCGCGCCGGATACGCCGTGGGCGACCCGGACGTGCTCGCCGACCTCGCCGCGCACCGCGTCCACTGGCCGCTCGGCACCCTCCAACTCGAAGCCGTCACCGCGTGCTGCTCCGACGAGGCCTCTACACACTTAGAGGGGATTCGGCGGGGCCTGGCCGCCGATCGGGAGGCGATGTGCGAGGCGCTGGACACGGCGGGGATCGAGGTCGCCGTCCGGCCGGACGCCCCGTTCCTCCTGGTCAGGACACCCGAGGGGCGTGATCCCGAAGAGTTCCGGTCGGCGCTGCGTGCGCGGGGGATCGCGGTGCGGCGCTGCGACACCTTCCCCGGCCTCGACCCGCGGCATGTGCGCCTGGCGGTTCGGGACGCGGCAACGGTGCGGCGCCTCGTCGAGACCTGGAAGGACGCGCGGGACGGCGCCGGCGAGGACTCCGGCGAGGGCGCGCCGGCACTCCCGGGCAGAGGTGACCGGTCGGCCGAGGGCCGATAAGGCGCGTGACGAGGCGGGGGTTGTGGTCCGTCCGGCACCGACCTGTGCTTATCCTGTCCCTGTACTGCTGACATTCGGAACACGCAGGGGAAGACCGGTGAGAATCCGGCGCTGACCCGCAACGGTGTGCGGCCACCCAGGTGGCGGCGAGCCCGATTACCTGCCCGGATGTTCGCGACTCCAGGTACATCGCCGAGGTCTGCGAGCCGGGGTCCTGCACCGAGCGGGTTGGCAGTGTCGCCTTCCCGCCGTCAGGTCTTCCGATTCGTGGCTCTCACGACACGATCCGAGGACTGATCATGTTTCGTCGCACCCCCGTTCGCGCCAGCTCTGTCGGCGCCGCGCTGCTTGTCGCAGGGCTCGCCCTCACCGGCTGCTCCCGAGGGGAGGCGCTCGAGACCAACGCCGCGGCCGAACCATTCGCCGAGCCGGTGACCATCACCAACTGCGACCGCGAGGCCACCTTCGAGGCCCCGCCGCAGCGCATCATCACGATGAACCATCACGTCACCGAGACGCTGATCCAGATGGGCGCGGGCGACCGGATCATCGGCCGCGCCTACTCCGGCCGCGACTCCGAAACCCTCCCCGAGGTCGCCGATGAGGTGGAGGCGATCCCGGGCCTGGCCGACGAGTACCCCACGTGGGAGCAGATCGTCGACCTCGAACCCGACCTGGTGGTGGGCGGCATGCGCAGCGCCTTTGATGAGAAGGAGGGCCGCAGCCGCGACGCCCTGGAGGCCGAGGGGATCGGCACGTTCCTGTTCTCCGAGTACTGCGGCGAGGGCTTCCCGGACCTGGGCATGCTCGAGACCGACTACGAGCAGTTGGGCGAGATCCTGGGCGTTGAGGAAGGGGCGAGCGAGCTCACCGACCGGATCGTCGGCGGTCTTGAGGAGGTCCGCACCACCCTGGACGACGCCGGCATCAGCGGCACGCCGACATTCTTCTACGACAGTGGCGAGGACGTGCCCATGACCATCGGCGGCGTGGGGATCGGGCAGATGGTCGGCGATTACGCGGGCGCGGACAACATCTTCACCGAGGGCGAGAAGCCGTACGTCAAGACCACCTGGGAGATCCTCGGCGAGCGGCAGCCGGAGGCCGTGGTCGTTCTGGACTACGGCGCCACCAGCGCGGCGGACAAGATCGCCTACCTCAAGCAGCAGCCCATCATGTCCACCACGCCCGCCGTGCGGGAGGACCGGTTCGTGGTGATCCCCCTGGACGACTTGTTTCAGAGCTCCCGCATGGTGACCTCCGCGCAGACGATCGCCCGCGAGTTGTACCCGGAAGCGTTCGGGCAGTGACATGACGACGGTTGCCGAGAAGCCTGATCAGCAGGTCGAACCCAGAACCGAGCGGACCGGCCCCTCGCCCTCCGGCCGCCGGTCGCTGTGGCTCATCTGCCCTCCGCTCGTGGCACTACTCGCGCTCGCGATCGCCGCCGCGGTGTCCCTGGGCTCGGTCTCGATCCCGATCGGGGACGTGTGGGCGATCGTCGCGCACCGTCTGGCGCCGGGCTCGTTCGCACCGTGGTGGTCGGACGCACGCGAGGCGATCGTCATCGAATCACGGCTGCCGCGGGCACTCATGGCGGCAGTTGTGGGCGCGTCCCTGGCGGTGGCGGGCGGTGTCGCCCAGGCGGTGACCCGCAATCCGCTGGCCGACCCCTACCTGCTGGGGGTGTCGTCCGGCGCGGGCTTCGGCGTGGTGGTGCTGACGGTGCTTGGCTTCGGCGCCGGCGTGGCGGGCGTCTTCACCCTCCCGGCGGCGGCGTTCCTCGGCTCCCTGCTGCCACTACTGGGCGTGGTTCTTGTGGCCCGCCGCGCGAACGACACCACCGCGATCGTGCTGGTGGGCGCCGCCATGACAATGGTGTTCGGCGCGATGAACACCTTCACCCTGCTGGTGCTCGGCGACGACCACCAGCTCGGCACGGTCATGCGGTGGCTGGCCGGCGGCTTCGGCGACGCCGGCTGGACCATGCTGTGGGCACCGCTGACGATCCTGCTCGTGGTGGGGACGGTGGTACTGCTGTTCGGCCGCCACCTGGACCTGCTGCTCACCGGCGACGACGGCGCCACCGCCATGGGCGTCAACGTGCCCCGGTTCCGAGTGCTCATGCTGCTGCTCGTCTCACTGCTCACGGCGGGCGCGGTCGCGGTGTCCGGGACTATCGGGTTCATCGGCCTACTCATCCCCCACCTGGCGGGATTCCTCACCGGCCGCACCTCCGTCCGGTTGCTGCCCACGGCGGCCCTGCTGGGCGCGATCGCCCTGGTCACCGCCGACATCGCGGCCCGCGCGGTGAGCGAGGGCGCCGAGCTCCCGGTCGGTGTGGTGACCGGCATCGTGGGCGGCCCGGTATTCCTGCTCATGCTGTGGCACCGCTACGGAAAGGCGACGGTGTGACCACCCTGACCGCCTCCGAGGTCTCGGCCCGCCTGGGCGGCCGCCAGATTCTGCACGGCGTGGACCTGACCGTCGCGCCGGGCCGGGTCACCGCACTGGTCGGCCCGAACGGCAGCGGCAAGACCACCTTGCTGCGCACCTGTTACCGCGCCCTGCCGGTGTCGGCGGGGCTGGTGACCATCGACGACGCCGACATCCATTCGCTGCGGCGCCAAACGCTGGCCCGCACTGTCGGCGCGAGCACGCAGGAGCCGGTCTCGCTCGGCGGCATCACCGTCCGCGAGTCCGTGCGCCTGGGCCGGACCGTCAAGCGAGGCCTCTTCGAGCCGTTCGGCACCGACGACTCCCAGGTCGTGGACACCGTGCTCGCGCGGGTGGGGCTCACCGCCCTCGCCGACCGCGACGTCCTGGCCCTGTCCGGCGGCGAGCGGCAGCGGGTGTCGATCGCGCGCACCCTCGCCCAACAGCCCGAGGTCCTGCTCCTGGACGAGCCCACCAACCACCTCGACCTGCACCAGCAACTCTCCGTCCTCACCCTTTTGCGCGAGCTCGCCGCGGACGGCCTCGCCGTGCTGTTGACGCTGCATGACCTGCGGATGGCGGTCGAGTACTGCGACGCCGTGGCGGTGTTGCACCACGGGAACTTGGTGGCCACGGGGCCGCCGGAGGAGGTGCTCTGCGCCGCAGTCCTGCGGGAGGTGTTCGGCGTGCGCGGCGAGGTCCGCGAGGGTGCGGGCGGGCGCCGCACGTTGGATTTGATGGGCCTGGCCGGTGAGTGACACGTCGGCACGTGGGTTTTTTGGGGACGACGACGACAACGCCACCACCGCGATCTCCACACCCGGATCGGTGGCGTTCGCCTACGCCGGCATCGCGGGCCCGCTCGGGGAGTTCGCCCGCACGATCGACCTCGGGCCCGAGGTGCTTCCGGGGTCGGCGCTCACGGATCCGGAGTGGCTGGCCGAGCGGGTCGCCGACACCGGCCGCCGCTGGGATCACAACGACCGGCGCGTGAACGGCACCCTGTGGTGGTATTCGGCCAGCTCATCGTTGGTGGCGGCGCCGCTGACGATGCTGCTCACTGCGGGTGTCGCGCCGGATCCACGGCCGGACAGGTTGACGATCTCGCTGCAGCCGAACGGCTATCTCCGGGCCGCGCGCTCGGCCCGCCTGCTCGGATCGGCCGGCATGGCTGGGGCCGGCATGGCAGGCGTCGATATGGCAGGTGCCGTCGCAGCTTTCGCTGACGCGCTCATCATCGCCCACTCCGAGGTGATCTCCGCGTTGGCCGAGGTGTCCGGGGCTGCGCCGCGGGCGCTGTGGGCCATCGCGAGCGATTCCATCGGCAACCGCGCCCTGGAGGCGGGCCGGGCGGTCGGCGCCCCCGACCGCGGAGTCGAACTGGCCCGCGCCGTCTGCACGGCCCCGCTGCTGCCGCCCCGCTATATCTATGTAGAGGGTCCTGAGCGTTCGCGAACCTTCGTTCGCCGGAGCTCGTGCTGCCTGATCTATGTGGCCACGGTCGGCGACAAGTGTGTCAGCTGCCCGCGCCGCACCCCGGCGGACCGGCACGAGCAGCTCCTCCTCCGGACGTAGCCGCCGTAGAAGAGGCCACAGAGTAGATGGTGCCGTCACCGCTTGCGGGCGCTGTTGCTCACCTTCTGCAGCAGTTCCTTGGCCTTGCGTTGGTTCTCCGGCTTCGAGGCCTCGCGCCTCACCACGTCGACCGCTTTAACGGCGACTCCACTCTTGATGGCCTTGCTCAGAAATCCCATGGTGCACCTCCGTGTTGTCGGGGGCGCCAGTGTAGGCACGGCGTCGATCGCCTGCTACCGCCGCAGCAGGTAGACGTCCATTACCCAGCCGTGCTCGTCACGAAGCCGCTCCCGGTGCGCGCGCAAAGCGGGCAGCACCTCGCCCACGCGGCCGGACACCAGCGTCTCGCCCGCGTCGCCGAGGTTGCCGCCCCACCAGATGTGCCAGTCGGCCAGGTCGTCAATCGGCAGGTCCGAGTTGAGCATCACCAGCACGTTGTCGACGCCCCCGGCCACGACCTCCTGCAGCCGCCGACCGGTGGTGACGGTGACCGTCCCGCCGATCTCGTGCAGGACCAGCCGATGCCGCGCGGCCAGCACCTGCAGCGCGGAGATCCCCGGCAGCACCTGCACGTCGAGGTCCAGCCGACCGCGCTCGCGAATGCGCTCGAGGATCCGCAGCGTGGAATCGTAGAACGCGGGATCGCCCCACACGGGAATCGCCACGTCGCCGGGCCGCTCGGCCATCGCCTGTTCCCACGCCGCCGCGCGCGCCTCGTGCCAGTCCAGAACCACGCCGCGATAGTCGCCGTGAGTAGAGGTCGACGACGACGAGCGCTCCCTCTCCGGATCCGGAACCCCCACCAACTCGACGTTCGGAGCGTGCCTCCCGAGAAGCACCTCCCGACGAGCGAACAGTGGATCGGTCGGCAATCCTTCCGCACCCGCGGGCGCGCTCTTCACCGCCGCCAGGGCGTAATCGGCAGCCCGGAGCGCGTGCACGGCCTCGACGGTGATCTGGTCGAGCCCG